>JGI25911J50253_10000266_pt1 | contig 16914 bp, 16 predicted proteins | sample LauGreSBDMM110SD_3_FD_50253 | JGI IMG/M metagenome (IMG submission 50253) | reverse complement strand
ACTTGCCGGCCGGGCACTCATCACAGAAGGTGTTGACGCCTTGCGCAGCCTTGAACTTGCCGGCCGGGCACTCATCACAGAAGGTGTTGACGCCCGCCGCTTCCTTGTACTTGCCTGCAGGACAATCTTTACAATCAGGAAAGCCTGCATCAGAATATTTTCCTGCCCCACAAGAATAACAGGCAACTTGACCTGTTGCAGGTTGCTGCTTGCCTGCATCACAATTTTGGCAAGAACTACTCTCATGAACGTCGTTTACTTTTCCTGCCGGGCACTGAGTGCACTGGTTAGCTCCTGCAGCTGAATACTTGCCTGCTGCACAGAGTTGACATATAAACTGACCATTCCATGGATGATCTCTATACCACTCGGAAAATTGGCCAGCGTCACATGTGTAACAGCCAAGCCCTCGTTTTCCGACATTACCGTCTTGGGCAAAATTAAATCCATTTCCCCCTTGGCCGGCAACACCTGTCAGCCATGTTCCACGTCCGTGACCTTTTTCATCAATTGGCACAGCACCTGCCTGTGTGCCACAGCAGATTAAATGTTTAAAGCCTNGGCNAATTGGCCCTCCATCGGTAGAGTATGTAGTGCACCAATTAAGTTGGTTCCCGCCTCCGTTAGCCTCTTGTTTGCAACACGTTTTACCGCTTGCACTATAGGCCGGGAAAGTAGTAGATTCAATAAGAGTGTAGTGGACAAGAAGAAATGCGAGCCACAAAGATCTTTGATATGATGTTCGATATGATCTTTGATACCACATGTGTAGAATGCGAAGCTAAATACTGCATAATTGCCAAGGCACCGATAACGATGTGTGCGTGTTTTGCCGTATAAACGTCACGAGGAGCATGGTTGTGCGGAACACGTGCTGTCCTGGGATTCGGCATGCGTGCATCGGACTCTTGCTGTTGCACGCCGTGACCGCTCAAGATACTTCTGATTTTGGAGGAGACGGTGTTATGACTTTAAACGACAGGTGTGAGAATCACGAATTCTGGTGCCACACTTGGCACAATTGTGACTGCGTGTACTTGAGTCTCGATAACTCTAACTGCTGTCAAAAGTGCGGATGGGGCAAATACAGGGACCGTACTACTGTCCATCAAAGTACTTCAGACCTCTACTGCGTACCCTGTCCTGACACTACACTCTTGACAGATTACAAATGGGATCGGAGGACTCAGCACCCATGTGCAAGCTGTGGTGATGCTTTTCGCAGGGTTGACGATTACACCAAAGGGAGTGGGTGGGGCGACTCTGAATTTTATAGTTACACAAATCCCTTTGATGCGCATGGGGCACTGAGTTGCATCAAAGACAGAACAAAAAAATGTGAAGAGAGCGCCTGGAAACTAGCCGATTTGATGGTCGTTTCTGTCAAGTCAGGAATCAGAACTTGTGGTTTTTGTCACCCGGCAAAATATTTCTTTAACGGAGAATGTGTTGAGTGTCCACTTGGCATGCAGAGCGCTACACCATTAGACAATTCTAACCTGTTTATACCAGAGGACGTAAAACTCGCGAATCCTGCAGACGGTTCCGCAACGGGTAAAGCGAACCGGGTACCGGCTGAGTTTCCTGTAGCTAATTTTGCAGAGTTTGGATGCCGAGCGTGTTCAGTGTCACAGGGAGTTCGAAACCAGGATACGCAATGTACACCATGCCAAACAAACGAGTATCAACTGGAAACTAGAGTGGACATTCAAGGTAGAATAAATACACACAAAAGCCCAGGTTCCTTTGGAAATTTACAATTGTACTTAGGTACAAGCTGCGGAAAATGCCCAGCGGGCTATGAATTTTATAACCAGAAATTAAAGTCTCTAGTAGCTCTATGCAGAAGTATAGAACCGCTAAAGGATTGTTGCCGAATATGCAACCTCAACGAATGGAGTGCCAAGGGAGGAACATGTACAAAAGTAGCACTGCCTCAAACCACAGAGAAGCCTTACGGTGCAACCACAATAATTGACAATTGTCAAGCGGGGGAAGAGATACTTCACTGTCGGACAGACGGAAGTGGAGAGTGCAAACTTGAAGCAAATCAAGGCTGGAGAACATGCAGAAAATGTGACAATACCAAAAACATACTTTGTCAAGAGTGCAACGGTGATAAATCACAGAACCTTGATATTTTTGATAAAGAGTTGAATTCCTGCGTCGGATGCAGTACATGCCAAATCTTAGAAAAATCCACTGCAACAGAGATTGTATACAAAGTAGAACCACCGGAAATGGAACACATTGTCCAGAGGTTTGGAGAAAACATAAAACAGCACGAAGGAGAATGGTGGAGAACGGTAGTGAAGTCAACGTGCGCTCCACTTCCCAGGCGGACCATACAAAAAGGTCTAATCACACCTTCATCTGTGGACTATTTCAGGCCACTAGGTCAACACACACAAATGTTGCCAGTTCGTGATTTCGAGACCTTAGCGAGGGAAGGAAAAAGTTGTACAATCAAACGATGTGATGCCGTGTGTAGAGGATTCTTTCTGCATAGTCCAGGATGTGGACAACAAGAAACAAGAGTGCAATACATTTTTGTAGAGAACAAGAATGGGCAGGTTGGCAAGTCTGAAGTAAGTTCAGAAGATATGTTGAACATTACGCACGGTCCTTGTACACCGTGCACAGCTTGCAGCAAGGGGAATTTCAACGAAAGGTGTAACGTGTACGCTAATACACACTTGCCCGCTGGAGGCTGCTTTCCATGTATAACAGAGTGTGCACTCGATCAGTTTATGTACCACAGCCACGGAGAAGGTGCCTGTCACAATCCAGCAATCAATTATGAAGCATTTCCGTCAGGAAGTAACCAGTGGAAAATCAAAGAAGACTACGTTTGCAAGAAATGCCCAACGTGGGTATACGAAACGAAAGCAGGTAACACAATTCCGGCAACTATGAAAACAGTGACAGCATGCGGGGAGCGTCAACAGTATATGACATACGGTTGGGACGAGGCTTCTCGTTTACAAGCAGTATTAAGGAACGTAGAGTACAGCAAGCATCAGAACGATATTGAACTCGGCAACACTTACAAAAAATTCAGACATTTTCACAGAGATCTTGTTCCTTATTGTCCTGAAGCTCATTATTACAATACAAAAAATCCCAACTGCAATACCGATCAAGACTCAGAAACATATATTGTTCCCGCAACTGATAGCAGGACAGTAACAATAGGCTACAGAGTCTACAATCCTGAATGCTGTGACCCTTGCACAACTTGTGCGCTGTTGCAAAAAAAAGACACTGCCAACTGGAGAGCATGTAAAGGAGACAGCACCGAAGACACCCAGAACCATTGTGTGGACAGGTGTGGGGCTATGTCTTATCAAAATGAGACCGCCAAAACCTGCAACGCGTGTGCAACATGTCAGGCAGGATTGTTAACCCCCTAGTTTGTTTACAAAAAGAAGTTTAATTTGGAACTTGGACAACAGTAATTCGCGCACTTGCTCTATGATTTTGTCGTCAATGTTGTCTCCCCTGTTTCTATAGGTGAGTTTCGGGTTGTCGCCGAACACCTCTTCTTCGTTTCTGAAGAACCGGAAGCGTTTTAGCTGCACTCCCAAAACAGTTTTGGACTCCACACAGACATTGTTGATTCCCAACCAATGTTGTGTATCGATCTTGGTGAGTTGTGCTTCCTTTGCATCGAATTCTCGTTTAACTTGTTTATTCATGTTTTTGTACACTACCGATTCTCTGTATGCAGGGTCCAGAACGCAAGAATACGTCACAGAGAATTCTGGAGACCCTGCCACCGCGTAGTCAGGAGTAAATTCCCCTTTTGAGTGTCTCTGGCGGGGCTTGAGCTCGAACTCGAAGCGGTTGAACCTTGGTACAGAGATTTTTCTGTGTGCAGAATCTGACTTTCTTGGGTTAAGCTGTTCCACGACAAATTTGGAGGCCGTGTGCTCGTTGATCTGTGCGCGCAATTCCTCGGACAGATCGTCGTATGTTGGATCACGGCGATCTCCATTCGCATTTAAAGTGAGTCCTCCTACGATGTAAGGATTCATTGATGCATTGTTCTTAGTTATATATGAAGATGCCAAAAGACAAGCTGCTTGTGCAGAAGAGTAAGTGCGCATATAAGACATGAAGCAGAATGTTTGAGTGGCCGTGGAGGTACAGCGGGGCTGACGGCCTCTTGTGTACAGGCTATGGGGGTCCTTGCGCCGATGAGTGGTGCATGTGCCAATCTTGTCCACTTTGTGTCATCAACGGTAATGCAAACATCGAGAGGGAACCTCTGTACTGGCTTGTATTTGAAGGACAATACACCAGCTCAGGCCAGTGGATTGGACCGCACTGTCAGCATTGTGACATGAATATTTACTTTGGTCGACATACGTAAAAAGGTAAGAGCAAATACAAAAAAAGAAGCTGTCTTTATTTACAAAAAAAGAAGCTGTCTGATGCGCTTCACATACAGCTGAAGAATCTTCAAAAATGCTTGCCTTCGACATCGAGACAACAGGACTCGACCCAGCAACGCATCTTGTGACTGTTGTGTGTACACAGGACCTAAAGACAGGAGAGCGTGTAGCCTACGAGTTTGCACGTATGCGGGCAACAGAGCCAGAAAATGAAAAACTATTAAGAAAAGACCTTGTAGACGCTTTTGACTCTGCTTCTTCTCTGTGTGCTTTCAACGGCGTACGCTTCGACATTCCATTCTTGTACACATCTTTCAAACTCGACGAGCAAACATGCGCCGGATGGTTGCTCAAGACCTCCGACATACTTGAGGCAGCTCGTCTGGGCATCTTTGGCGCTTCTCACACTTTCGGTCTAAATCTCCTCTGCCAGCACAATCATGTACCTGTCAAGTGTGGGAATGGTCTGCAAGCAATCAAATTCGCGCAGCAACACCGTTGGGACGAGCTGTTAGAGTACTGCGCAGACGACGTGCGTATCCTGTGCGATTTGTACAAGAAGCGCCTACTAAATAATCCACGGTTTCAAGGCGTTATTGACCTCGAGAAAATAACGTATACTGGCACTTATGAAACGCCAGAGCAGAAAGCAAAAAACGGCGAGCTGAAAGCCGAGCTCAAGACCCAGAACAGCAAACTCAAGGCCGAGGTCACTGAGCTCATGAAAAAATTGGCTGTTTACAACGAATTTTGTGTATGTTTCCATGAAGCCCTCTGACCAGCGCCAATTTGTTTTCAGAGTTTTATCATCATTTTCGTGTGCACCTGTGCTCTGCGTAATGTCGAACAGTATTTCGTCAAAATCAGAGCATTTTTGTAATATTCTGGGTTGTTGCGTAAATTGCGCAGTACGGTGTCGAAAAAGTGTGCACGCTCGTGATTAATATGCTGTGCGTTAGAATTCACGTGCACATGCAACTGCAAAACACTAGGCATATAATGGAAATATAGATGATACTTTTGTTTGTGTCTTTTCTGAATCCACTCCGTAACCGTATGCATCACGTTTTGCAGCATCGGCAAATGCGATGCTCGAAGGTCCCGTATTGTTTTTAGTTTCTCATCTTTAAACACAATAAGGTATCGTAAATCATTACCATGGTGCTTGTCAGCACATAAGCACCAGGTATCGTTGTCAATAAATACCTTCTCGTGTCTACTGAAGCCTCCGTGTTTGATAATATTGTAAATCCACCTGTTTTTGTCGGACGAATACTCTTTGTTAATAAAATTTAAAAATTCCGGTCCATAGTATTCTTCTGGCGAGCAGATTACCTTTTCCATATTCGTTTTGTATGATTTATATATGCATAGTTCATGTTATCGTTTTATTGCAGCATTCAAGATGTACGGATTTCCAAACTTCAGTAGTTGTTTCGGATTTCGATCTGGAACTGATGGCTCCTGTACATAAAAATAAAAACGAGAACATGCTGATTTTGTATTGTTCAGCACCACTAGTATTTAATGCCCAGTAATTTATGATCTACACTTTCGTTGTTACGCTCGGTATATACACGTTTATAATGCTCGTAGGTAACTTGCGCTTGGAGTTTGACGACACCAGGCAAACAGGACTACACGTGCGCACTCTTATTGCTGTTCATCAAGTGCTAGTGATCACAATGATACTCATGACGCACCAAATTTTCGTGTTTTTTCTTCGTGTTCTCAAAAAGGACTCAGTTGAATTTGTTATTTTGTCTTGTAAGAGAGAGCAGCCTGTCGAAATTGAGCAACCACCAGCAGGTGATATGGAATGTGTAAATGGATTTTCCGAAGTTGATGAGCATAAGCAACCAGGAAACAATCTGAACATTGGACAATGCTTGTCTGAAACACAAAGCACACACACACATAATTCTTCAGGAACGAGAAAGGTATTTTCTGAAAGAGCGCCTTACTTTACAGAAATAGAAGATCAAAGCGAAAGTATGTCTATACAATCGTTACCACATCTCAACATAGTGTTTGAAACGAACACAAACTTGGATTTATATGTGCTCTACGTCAACCTCATTGGACTTGTTCTGTGGGACACGTTTGTGTGCTTCAACTTCGCCACTTCTGATTCTAATTTTCTTCTCGTCTGTGGGATGGTCGCAGGATGGATCTGTAACAGTTTCAGCAAAGAGTGCCGTTGTTACGGAAAAGTAGCGCCTGGGAAGAAAGTGCTTGTGTTATTTTACAGCATCATGTTTGTTCTCATTATCTCTCTTGGAGCAAGTAAATGGCAAGCTCCTCCAGACTTGCTTTTTCAAGAGCAGTTGAACCTGTACATCCCAGCGTTTTTGAGCGGGATGTTTTGGACAGCAATTAGCACAGAAGTAGCGTTCACAGACATGGTGCAGCGAAGCGTTGACAATCAATTCAAGAGCAAAATCAGCAGAGGAATTCTGTACGATGCGAAGAGAGCGCTGCCCACATTCCTGCTAGTCATGTGTGTGAGCGCACTGTATAGCTCTCCAGAGACAAGAGATGATGTGCAACAGTACCTCACTAGCCTCTCACGCTTGTCCACACTGCACGTGCTGCTGCTGGAGCCCATACTCATGTTCATGAGCTTGTATGTAATGATCGTAAGCTTTGAAAAACAGCGAGCAACAGACTTTATACTTTCAATGGTTCTTGTGCAAGGCTTATGCATCGTGTACCGCTCAAACAGCTACGACCCCGTCAACGGAGCACTGATTGTTTCTTGTGTGTTGCTCCTCTCAGTCCACGTCACCCGCCTGCTCCGCTCGTAATGTGACATTAACTTCTGTGTTTATACGTTTTTATTATCTATGAACAAAAACATGACTTATGAAAGCAGACACGTGAGGAAGCGCCTCATGTCGACCTCCGACGCATAGTGCATATAAAATTTTGTCACCCAGAAGAAGGTGCTGAATAGACCAATCAGAGTGGTCAAGAAGAAGACATTCGCCTCAAAGGACTTCATGTTGAGCTGGCGCCTGATGTTGAGCAGGTGGCGATCATTCTCGATGTTGAGCAGGTGGCGATCATTCTCGGCCAGCTGGAGTTCGCGCCTCATCTTGTCGAGATCGCTCTCATATGTGCGCACGATTGCACCGACTATGTTCAGGTGTGCTGCGATCGAGATGGAGGACATTGGTGCTTACGGAGTTTTAAAATTCTTAAATATAACTTTCGTCGAAAGCATTAGTCACTATTCTAGAATATTACTTTCGTCGAAAGCATTTGTCACTACTTGCAATCGCGGGCAAAACAAATGATGAAGGGTATTTATAAACAAACGAAATGTACGTGAATCAGGATGCTTGCAGCAAAAACAAACAAACAATTATAAAATTAGTGGGCAGCAGTTTTCATGCTGGCTGGGAGCGGGCTGCAGCCGCTCTGTCACCCGTACCCCATGACCAGAATTAGACGATTGTCACGAGCTTGGGTGGAGACGTCCGCCTTTGAGAACGACGGCATTCTGATCTAAAATGTGATTGGGTACTGCAGCAAAAGGCATCCTGTTTTTACACGTTTTTATTATCTATGAATAAATGCAGCAAAGGGCATCTTGTTTTTGCCCTCCTTGCTCACGGTGGCCCGGACTGTCATTGGTGCCTGGGAGGACGAGAGCCGCCAGCGTCGAGTGCAGGTCTTAGACGTCCGCGACAGCTGCTGCCAAGCGTAATGTTATTTTCGTTCCTCCATCGCACTCGGGCAATAAACTCCACCTCTCTTGCTCCCGTAATGGGGCCAGTATAGAGGCGGGTGTCAATGAGGGCTGCCCCCGATTGCAGGCCGCCGACCGCATGCCATATTCTACGCATGGGCATGAACCTGCACATGAGGCGGCGTATGAACACGACGACGCAATGCACCATTACGAGGACAACGAGGTCCTCGGTTCTGGAATATGCGATGAGGATCAAGCACCATCCCATGATTGATACCAGGAGGACAATGATACCCAATAGGTCGTTCATTTCTCGGAGTTCGGAGTTTTAAGATTCTTAAATATCATTTTCACATATTTTTGGCGATGATTTTGGCAGTCTTTATTATCTATGAATAAAAACATAACTTATGCAGACAGCGCAATGGGTGGCTGCAGAGGCCTGCTATGCACTACTCACTCACACACACCGAAAGCGGAGTTGAGGTGTGCGTTGAGTTGTCGGTCAGCTTTTTGAGCGTGAAGAGGGTGTGCAGCTTCAGGTTTTTCGGCGTTAAGGGAGCTACGGCTGTGCCGGCATACTCTCCCCACGTAAAATTGGTCGACGCGAAGATCTCCCATGCTCGCTCCTTCTCCCTGTTGAAAGCCGCCATCCCCGCCATCCCGTGAACCACCTGATTCGGGTACGTCGACATCACCTCCCAGGCGTTGGAGACAGCGACTGCAGGCGTGGCCGCGTACACCGCCCTGTAAAGAGCGCCCTGGGCTGCATCCCTCAAGGCAACACGGGCCTCGATCTGCTGGGAAAGCAGAGCCTGGGCGACGATGTCCCTAGCGCGCTCGACGTGCACCTTGAGCACGTCGACATCCTGGTAATGGTAGATCACCTTCTCGGCCTTGGTGATCTTGAGTTCCAGCGTGCCAGCCTTCTCCGCCTCCGCAAGCGCCGTGTCGGCTGCCACCGTCAAAGAAAGGATCTGAGCCTGGGCGAGGGGGTCGGACATTTCTCGGTGTTCGGAGTTTTAAGATTCTTAAATATCACTGTAACTAAATATCACTGTCACAAGTTTTTGGCAAAAATTTCGTTTGTTTGGACCGCCAGCATACTTTGAAACAGCAAAATATAGTGATAATAGTGGCACAAACTGCTGTCATGCTTATGATAAGCAGCAATGTTTCAGTGTCATGAAGAATCTCTGGCGACAAGGACTTTGAAGCATTTCTTGTCAAGAATTTCGTAGGAAACTGTGTGTGTATACTAGCTTTGATGTCGGCTAGCATGGTAGAATTGTCAGTGGAATAATTTTGCGTGGAATACTCACTGAAGGCATGCGAAGAAAATTGCCGCCTGAGATGCGCTCTGACGTCAGCAAAATGATGCGCCTGCAGAAGCATGCGCTCTGGGCGCCTGTTCGATCGGTGTAGAAGATGCTGCTCGTGTATCCATGCGTTGGGAATCGGCAGGAGCTGTGCAGAAGAGACGAATTTAGAATTCAATGAAGAATGATTCCAAGAAGAATGATTCCAAGAGATTGGTACGAAAGATTTATTGCTGGGTTGATGTCCGCATGTGCTGCACCTGATTGTAGGTATGTTTGTAGGTATGTTTGTAGGTATGTTTGTATTCATTTTGTACTGCTTTTTGTAGTTCTTTTTGTAGTTGGCGCAGGCGGAGGAGGGAACAAGGCCGACCACATGACAAGGAAACAAGGCCGACGACATATCAGGAACTTCATATATAGCCTGTTGCGGCAGAATTAGATATAAGAAATGATGTACGTGTATACAATATAGACGCTTATGCTTAAGAGAGCAACTATGCTGCACAGAATATGAAAATGCCAAGATGATTCTCCTGTTTGCTGCTGAAGGAGTATCAGAGCAATTCCATTAAGAACAAGCATCAGTGCACAAATTCCCGTATTTCTGATATTATGTCTNATATTCATGCTTTTTGAGATACTTTGTTGAAGTAGGTGTGCAAATACTGCACAGAAGACGATGAACACAACTGAAACATAACTTGTTTGTAGCATAGTCAGAACTCCGGCGATGTGCAGAAGAAACATATGTACATAGTTGTGCTGCGTGACACGCCAGCGGGAGCTATGCCACACAACAAACACAGCTGGCGTTGTTAGTACTAATGTGCTGCCAATAAGTGTGCTAAGAATATAGACGTTTGCATTTTGTTGAAACGTTATCGCCAGAGACAGTAATACAAAGAATGGCAATGTCAGAAAAATCATTTCTAGTTTATGACGAGCAGGCCGGTGCCAAGTGCAAACAATATCTGTTGTTATTGGAGTTCCTGCTATTTGATCTGGTAGTTGATTTAGTGGTTGATTGAGTGGTTGATTTAGTGGTTGATTTAGTGGTTGATTTAGTGTTTGAGTTAATGCTTGAGTCAGTTGGGGTGCGTTTTGGTGCACACCTATGTGACTACTCTCTGAAGTATTTCGTTGTTTCCATATAACGTTTGTGTTCAAAACACAGACACTAACATCAAAAGTTTTCATTTTTATAAATAATGCGAAATATGTAGTTCTTCATTTGTTATAAGGTTCAAGCAGGTTCAAGCACTACGGCATTTGAACAATATAATGCTCGTTTGCTTGCAAGTTTAGGTCTTGAGCAGCCTCCGACACTTCCTCCCGTTTTGTCTCCACTTCTTCCTGCTCTTCCTCCAATTCTTCCTCTAATTCTGCTTCAGCATCTTCATAAATTGTGTAATCAGATGAGACGCTTGCTGCTGAGAATAACGAAAAAAAAAGAATAAGTATTGGAAAGAGCTGTGCCAAGAGAATAGTAAACATTGTAAAGACAAGCACCAGTGCAATGCCAACGATAATAAGATATGGCACCAACATGTAAGAATTCAAAGCAAAGCAGATGCGGTGAGCACGTATTAAGTCCGTGCTACCTCGCTTGAGTGTAGTCTCGTGCCAAAGGAGCTCTTTGTTGAAGCTTTCATGTTGGAGGAAAGGAACATTGTGTGAGTTTTTCAGAACGTAAGTAGATACAGGAGATCCAATTTCCACGAAAGCCCATGTCATAACACTCAATGCTGAAGTGTAAGCAAATGGAGGATCTTTGCACGACTTAGTGCATTTGACTGAAGGGTAGCGTGCCAGGCAATTGTTCTGAATGTTGTTCTGCATATTGTTGTCAGAGGTGCATGGGACGAGGCATTTCGCGTCTGTACTTTTTAAATCATCCGGAAGTTCCAATGATAGTGGCAAGAGCATATTGATCGACTCTGTAAAATCTTGAAAAGCACATATTGGAATCAATGGCAAGCATCTGAAAGTGTAACCATAGCACAATTGCAGAAGCACAATGGAGAAAAAAGGCACAAGTAAACCACTTAGAAAAGAAAACCCGAACGTGTTCAAAATTAACGCAGAGATACTGAAATAAAAAAAACAAATCAGTATACCATGCCACAAGCGTACTCGCCATTCCGAACAAGTCTGCACACTTTCGTATGAGCAGGGAGCGAATGAAATGTTTGCTGCACTGACCACGGAAAATAGGAAATTGTAGAAAATCGATGGTTTGATGTCGAGTACTGTGAATGTGTTGTTGACAATTTCAGAAGCAGCATTTACAAGCATATCTTGTGTCTGCACATAGCTATAGTCGTTCAATGAGTCTCGCGCATCTACGTTAATGAACTTTGGCCATGCTTGTTGTAAAGAATCGAAAGGTTTTGCTTGCAGGGTATCACGTTCGTGTGTGATTGTGCGCCACCCCAAGTGAATCCCATTGGTAGTTCGTATCAATAACAAGAGAAGATCACGCAATTCGTCGCAATTTTCTTTTTCGTTCGAAGACGCGCCCCATTCCTGCTCAGCAGCGCTTCGCTGTTCTGGGACGTTTTTGTATGTCAAGATCTGTGTTACACTGTCAGCAAAAGCTTCGTGAAGTCTGTCAGCTTCATTCCAACCACTTCGAACACGCTTTTCAACTGCTAGCACAAGTTCTTGGAAGAAAAGGAGTTGTCGTGATACCGTGGTGTTCGTAGAGATATCCTCTGTTTTCAAGGTTGATGTGCCTTCCTCCAGCTCCTGTGATTTTTGTTCCCCTTCATTTGACACCCCTTCATTTGACACCCCTTCATTTGACACCCCTTCATTTGACACCCCTTCATTTGACAGAATTTGATGTATGAAAAGCTCCAAAGTGCGTGCAAGAGCGGGCGGGAGTATCTTATCGTCAATATGTACTACATGTGTCCTGTCTGTTCCGTTGCTACGCTGTATAGACACCAGAGAAAAGGAGTCTTTGAAACCTTCAAGGGTTTGAATATCTCTGACAGAGCGACTCAGCCCTTGATGAAGCGTCAGGAACAAGAGCGATGCACGTTCACCTGGGCCGTGGCGTTGTATGATTGTCAGTAGCATTGTTGGGCTGGTCACAATACGTAGCACAGCAAGAGGATTCCTGCGTGCGGCATCTATAGCATCTGTAAAACTGCATAGAGAGCATTGTGGTAGGAGTTGCTGCAGACCAAGTTGTGCAATAGTAGCCTTGCTACTCTCATAGTTTGCTTGACAGCTTGCGCGAGTGTATGGAAGATTTTCGGATACGAGGGCGTCTCGGCAAGTAGGATCCATACTTGTATAGCTTTCCGATCCTGTGTCTTGATCAATTCCTACACTCAATAATCTTCTGCGTGCACGGCTATAGCCACGTACTACATACATATTGCTGTCAACTACGTAAGAACACTTTGCTGTTGTTGGATCCAAGAGCTGGCAGGCTATAACACTGGTCTGTGCAAACTCCACTTGGTAAAAGGGTGAAGATGCCTGTGAGTAAATACAAAGGTTGTTGAGCATCAGCGACAAAGTACTTTGTCTTTCCGCTTCTTTTTGTGAGCATAATTGAAACAGTCGTTGTCGAGTGCCACATGCGCACACACCGTTGTCTGAAAGAGCTGTATGGTAGCACATGCTTTGAAATTGACATTCGTTGCACAAAATCGATGAGCGCGAAAGTTGCAAATTGTCGTCGATAAGCATACAGCTCTCTTGCTCACCCTGCATACAATCTTCGTTTACAAGACAGGAGGAGCTGCGCAACTGAGGAATTGCACAAGTGCATATGGACGTGACGTAATCACACGCATAATCTTGGATGTTGGGGTTGGTCTGCGCAGGGCACGCCCCGCACATGATTGTTTCTGATGAAAGCGAGCTAATTTTACACGTATCGGCATCATTGCACGACAATTGCTGATTATCTCCGAAAAACGTTACGTACGCAGACCAACAGCGTGTGGGCATGGGGAGTGTGCCTGTCGTGCTCGAGTCTTCAGCAACTTGAGAGGGAAGGGTACAGATATCGCGCATGTCACTGCATTCACCGAGAAAGCTGCTCAGGGTGTCAAGCAGTGTTCTTGTCCACTCTATAAAATCATATAGCTCTTTGGTAGGAATTCCAACAGCTCTAAGTGCATTGACAACCATCTTCCAAATGTCGAGGGCCCAAGCAAAGTAATCTAATACAAACTGGGCAATTGGACAGAGTATTGCTGCCCAAATGCTATTGTAGATCCAGCGCACAATCACACACATTGCCATAATAATCTCCTTCAATGTACTTCCAACGCCTCTACTCAACGCAAGTTCCATAATAGAGCTTCCAATCTGCTCTACAAAGTCTCCTATAATTAACATGAATGCCGTAATTTCTGTTAATAGAGCTTCCGCTGCTGCTTGCACTGAGTTGGTTGCTGTAGAAGCAATACTCGCTGCTGCATCTACTGTGACAGCGAGGAAGACTTGAAGAAATCGAAAGCAAACGCGTATGCCGTGGTACGAAAGTAGTACCAGAGCTCGTTTTCCCTCACGAAACGTTTCGAGAACTATGAGAAGGGGGGATAATTTGACAGAGGAGCAGTGCTGAAGAGCATTTTCGTTAGCGTTTTGCTGTTCTTTGACGCCATTGGAAGATGATGATCCGAGAGGACACGACAAGCCTGCATCCTCGATGTAGTAGCGTTGTACCGTGTCAGACACAAATTCCTGTTCTTGAAGATTGAATGTGGTGGGGGAGTAGAAGAAATCAGACTCTTCGCAGATACCAGCAGCCTGACACAGATAATACTCTGTTCTTTGTTTCCAAGCAGCCATTTTCAAGCAAAGGTTCTGCGTTTCTGCGTTGATGAGACAAAAGTTTACTGATGGGGAGGAGGGGGCATCTTCATTTATGGATTGTGTACACGCGCTAACTCTGCGACTGGGATCCAGCCACACATCTTTTGGCACCGACCCAGTACACACTCCAATGTCGACAGAAGCATCCTGTGACGGGCCAACTTGAGCTTTTGCAGTGTGTGGACAGAAGACCCAGTTCCTGCTCCAAAGAGTATCAGAAGAAGGTATGACACTGACAGGTACTGTTAAGTTCGTGAGTAAAGAAGGCATAAACTCACCACGGCGCATGCATTCGTGGTAAGACCCCCCAAACCCTCCCCCCCCACACACAGCTTCTTTGAGACTTTGACATGTGTTGTTCGCACCACACAGCTTTCTGTGTAGATGTGCAGCAATCAGACGCTCTGTGCTGATTCTTTGCGGTCGTCCAAAACTAAGTTGTTCACGCGCCTTGAGGCTTATTGGAACACTTTGCATCAGGCGTGTGAGCACCTGTGTGAGATTCGCTTTGTGACACGATGTACACCGAGTTTTATGAGGATGTATTTGGGAAAGAGACCTCGCTGCTTGCGAGCTCTCACTCACAGGAAATTTGTGGAGATGTGTGCTGCTGTCTGCAGGAGAAGACATGTTCTGTGCAAGCATTGAGCATGTAAGTTCCGCGTTTGTTGTATGTGAGCACATCTGCGCTGAGTATACTGCTCCAGGCATAGGATCAAAGGTCATTGTGTTATTAATAAGTTTTAAGCGCGACATGTGACACACTCCGTTAACTTGGCGCGAGGCAACAGCCGGTTTTCTCGTGCTGTCTACATCATAGCCCCGGTGCACTCTAAGGCCAAACGAAGGAAGTCTGCGTGTAACCACACATCTTTCACTGCGAGTGGGTATGAGTATAACGATCATCATAACGATCATCCTCAACATTGTAAACTTTGGCAACATTGTAATCACAGACGTAAATATGCTTCATGTTTTTATCGTTTTATCACTCATTGAAATCACTCATTCAAATCACTCATTGAAATCACTCATTGAAATCACTCATTGAAATCACTCATTGAAATATGCGCTCTTTGACAATGATCTCTCTTCGCATTTTTGCATAAATGTTTCTATGGTATTCGTAAACTGCAAACTAAACTTGCTTTCTATGTCGTTGTGTGAACAGTCTAGAAACAGTGGTTTGGTCATACAATGTGAATGCAATGCTACCATCAGAGCTCGTGTGTTTGAGACGGGCACAACATTATCTTGCTCGCCATGTATAAACTGTATCGGACAACAGACGTCTTTTATACGTGTGATGTTTGGTAACACCAGTTGATCTAATCTATTTAGGATGAATTCCGGAATGTTATTACTCCCGCTCAAACATCGAACACCACTGGCAATCGGGGCTATGAGGACAATGCCAGCCAAATCGTAACACACAGGCTGCGATGCAGTGTAGATAGCTGGCGTTGATCCCAAAGATTTTCCAATTATAAAGATCTCATGCATCTTATGGTTTAGATGTGATAATGCGAAATCCAAAAGTGTCACGGCGGCATCATTCATCGAACTTTCACTACAAGAACCTGTGCTAAATCCGTAACCAGGATAATCGCATGTGATCACATTCGTTTTTGTCGAATCAGCCAACCACTGGCAGTAACTTTTAGATGTGTGTACATCTTCTGCGTTGCCATGAAAACAAATTATCAAGTTTTTCGTGCTCTTGAAATCTTGAATGCTTGTATCTTTGTCAAAGGGACATATAAGCATAATGTGTATATGATTTCCCGTTACGGTGCGCACAAGAGAATTTTTGGAGTCTTTCCTCCATTGAATGCCAGTTGGTTTTGGAGGTGGTCTGAAGATAAGAGGATTTGTAAGCACGTCAAACATTTTTGCTATGTTCTTTTATAGAATGATTGTTTTGAATTTTTTTTAGTTTTAATTTTTGTTACATTGTACTTGAAAGATTTCATCCAGTACATGTACACTAAATGCGATTGTTCGCAGGCAATGAAAATTCTCTTCTTCCCGTGTCCGTCCCTTTGATACAGTCATTTGTGGAAACCGAAGATGTGTTAAAAGCGATGAGGAAATACATCAAGCCTGATGGTTTCATCGAAAATATGTTTATTGAATTTGAGAACACGAAAATTCCCATATGCAGCCAACATGAATGCCGCATTGTTGCCCACATGGCAGCAGCCTACCACAATTCCTGTCTTGCTAAAACTCTTTCTTCAGAGAAAGATTTGTATGGGAATGCCTACACACCACAAAACACTCTCGACAGCGAAGACAAATTGTTTTGGATGAAGCAAGATGCAAAAATATCAAGTGAAGAAATTACAAACAAGAAAACAAACAAGAGACAATTTCAAAAACCACACAAAAAATCACACCAAGCAGACGACAGTTGGGACGAAGACGTGCATGGAGAAAGAGTTGTGTATGACACAACATACGAAATGAACGAGAACCTAGTTCCCTGGCTAATGCGGCCAGGTGAATGGGAGGATAAGTACGGCTTATACTGAGCTACTGAGCTTGCTGATACGGAGCTTTCTCTGCTATAGCTTTCCGTTAATTTGATAATCCGTTAGTCTAAAAATCCCTTAGTCTAATAATCCGTTAGTCTAATAATCCGTTAGTCTAATAA
>JGI25911J50253_10000256_pt1 | contig 17070 bp, 20 predicted proteins | sample LauGreSBDMM110SD_3_FD_50253 | JGI IMG/M metagenome (IMG submission 50253) | reverse complement strand
CTGAACCTGCGACGCTACGCACATTTTACATCCCCTATTCGGCGTTATTCGGACCTTGTTGTACATCGCGCACTCATACGCGCGCTAAAACTTGGCGCAGATGGACTTAAAGACGATCCAATTCCCTCATTGGCTGAGCTAGCAGCATCACTGTCGGCTGCAGAGCGTCGTGCCATGGTGGCCGAAAGGGAGACAATTGATCGTCTCATCGTGAACCACCTTTCAAGCAAAATCGGTGCTTCGTTCTCAGGTAGAATTTCAGGCGTGACCCGATCCGGTCTATTCGTAAAACTCGAAGAAACCGGGGCCGACGGCTTTGTGCCAGCTGCCACAATCGGCAAGGATTTTTATAAATTTGACGAGGCTAAACATGCTCTTATTGGCCAGCGCACAGCGGAAATATTTAGGTTAGGTGATCAAGTAAAGGTAAAGTTGGTAGAGGCGTCACCGGTAGCGGGAGCACTAAGNTTCGANTTGTTACCCGGGTNAAGAGAGCAACATAGATCTTCCCTGCCAGAGGGAATATCCAACCGACCACAGAAGAAATGGAAAAATCGGCGATAATTCTGGTNTTTTGATAAGTAACATAGAAAGTTGATCTTTAATGGANCTCTCTGGAAAAAATTTGAACGAGACGAGAAGTCTGAAAACATCAATCAGACGAGGTTTTCTAGCAAAATGCCCAAAATGTGGATCAGGCCGCCTATTCAAATCATATCTCAAGGTAGCGCCCGAATGTGAAGTTTGCAATGAAGTCCTATCCCATCANCGGGCGGACGATTTGCCTGCCTACGTGGTGCTGTTCATCGTTGGACACATCATCGTAGGATTATTGATGGCAGTAGAATCCCATTCAAATTGGCCAATTTGGCTCCATATTGTACTTTGGCCAATTCTCACGGTGTTCTTTTCACTCTTATTGTTGCAACCAATCAAGGGCACCATCGTCGGACTTCAATGGGCGTTAAGAATGCATGGATTTGGTCAAAGCCCCGTCAAGTCGCACGATGAAAAACAGTGAATGAAGGATGATATTCGTTCATGAATGAACAACTTGCCTCCGCGATCGACAAAACGATGATTCGTTCAACCCCGTTCGATGCGGCAACCCTTTTGCTCGTGAATTTTAAAAACAAAGTACCGACTGTTTTAATGGGAAAGCGAAATAATCGTCATTCCTTCATGCCAAACAAATATGTATTTCCCGGCGGGAAAGTGGAGCAATCCGACAAAAAAGTTAACGTTGGCAGCACTCTTAATATTGTTGTCGAAGAACAGCTTTTGAAGCGAACTCGAAACCCCAGCCCAATCAAGGCGCGATCGTTTGCTCTCGCTGCAATCAGAGAAACATTTGAAGAGACCGGCCTTATGCTCGGAAGGAAAAATATTGGTACACCACCGTTAATTCCGAATACAACTTGGGAACATTTTTCAACCTTCGGTATCTTTCCGTGTTTGGATTGCCTCCATTTTATTGCCAGAGCGGTCACACCCCCAGAATATCCGAAGCGATTTGACACCCGTTTTTTTCTTGCTGATGTAATGGAAGTCGGACACTCAATCGATTTTTTAACTACGCCAAATACTGAATTTACTGACCTAATTTGGGTTCCGCTCCAACAAGCGAAAACATTAGATATTCCGTCGATAACCGAAAAAATCATCGAGGAAGCAGAGATCAGAATTGCAAGCAAGTTATCCCCGTTTCTTTCTGTGCCGTTTTTCTACAAGAAGCGAAATTCTTTTGTTAGAGAATTGCTGTGAGTTGATCGCCTGGACTGTGAAATTTACAAATTTATATATGATTGGCATGATCTTTGAATTTGGATGAAACACGCATACAATATCAACCCAAATTCGTTGACAAATTTTTCCATTCCGATACTTAGGAAACTTGAAGGCTGAGCATTTTCGGCGCAATTTTTCATTCGGTGCTTTATCATCGAAAATTTAAAGGAACACCGCCATGGCTAAGGCGAACACAATTAAAGTAAAACTTCTCTCGACGGCAGAGACTGGTTATTTTTATGTAACCAAGAAAAATTCGAGAACAATGACCGATAAGATAACCCAAAGAAAATACGATCCCGTTGCACGGAAGCACGTTGAATTCAAAGAGACAAAGATTAAATAGCCCGACGTTAGATTATAGACTAACTTTGCAACTGATCTATTGATAGTAAGCTTTTTTAATTCTTAGATGGCGTGTTCACGGACGGCATCTAAGAATTTTGCAATTGAAATTGGCTTTGATAAATAGGCCTCGCAGCCCTTACCAAGAATCCGATCCTCATCTCCCTTCATGGCAAAAGCGGTTACAGCGATGATAGGAATTGATCGGGTTAAGGGGTCGGCCTTTAGCCATTGAATCACGTCTTCGCCAGAAACTTCAGGCAACTGAATATCCATAAGAATAAGATTGGGACTATGAATTTTTGCTAACGATAGGGCGTCTGTGCCATTCGGCGTCTTTACTGTATTGTAGCCATTGGCTTCAAGAAGATCGTTGAATAGCTTCATATTCAGCTCATTATCCTCGACGATCATGACAGTTTTCATCGTAAGTACCTCAAACAAAACCCCGCTTAAATTTATAGCTAACCGGTATTCGCCTTACTCCCGTAGATTGTTCGTAAAAATTCAACACCTTTTCTTAATTCAAATTAATAAAGACAGAATTAACACGTAAAGAAAAACAACAAATTGATTGGTTCATCACTTGCTGTTGTCAGAGAGCTTCAACTGATAAATTGAATTGAATATAAGAGCGGCAATAACGATTACACCTCCGATGAGCGTTCTCAAGCTCGGTATCTCGCCGTGGATTATCCAAACCCAAAATGGGCCAAAAACGGGCTCGGTAGTTCCAATCAGTGCAGCAATTGAAGCCGGAATTAACCTTGCTCCAACTACGAACAGCGACAAACCGAGACCTAGATTTAGCGCTCCGAATGAAATTAAAACCGCCATATCAAAAGCAGGAACAGTAATACTTTGCACCTGAGTGAACGCTATAATTGATGCAAGAATAACTCCTAAACTGACGGCGGGCACCATTGGAATTTCGGAGTAGCGGCGCGTTAATACGGTTGCACTTGCGAAAGCAACGGCAATCAAAATAGCAAGAGAGTCACCAACGGACGATAGTCGACCATCAAATGACCCAGAAACCATCACTGACACGCCGCAGATTACTAGTCCAATTGCAGCTAGTGTCGGCTTTGTTACACGCTCACCGAAGAGAAGCCACGTCATCAAAGTAGCAATCAGCGGAACAGTTGCCTGCACAAACAATATGTTGGCAACAGTTGTATATTTTAGCGCGACTACAAATGAGATCGATGCAGTACAGAAACAAATAGCAACCATGAACGCTGGCCAACGCAACCGGCGAACCTGCGTTAGAGTGCCGCCAAAACCATCTCGATAAACTAAAAAAGCCACAAGAAAGGCAGTTGCCCACACTGATCGCCAAAAAACGATTGTCCAACTATCTTCAATCGTCAAAAATCTCGCCAAAGCGCCGCCAAAACTCCAGACAATTGCTGATCCAAAAACTAACAACAGTCCGCTTTGATAACTTGATTTGCCTCTCATAATAATCCAATCAAAAATTTGATCCAAAAACCGATTTCACAGTTTGGTACGACATATCGTTGAAACTACACAACACCGCAGGTTGAATACACATCAATCAAATCAGAAACATTTCATTTTTTTAATTTTCCATCAAAATTACGATTTTTGCTTTCCACAGAGAGTAAGCGATTGCGTTTGTTAAATGTGAGATCAAAATATCAGTGCTATTTGATATTTTTGCAAAAGAATTCTAAACTTAGGCCCCGTTCTAAAGAAGTATCAGATGCCCCGTTTTACCGTCGCCGCTTTTTATCAGTTCTGCGCCTTGCCCGAATATGAGGCATTGAGAGATATAATCCATGACCTGTGCACAAAATGGAGCATAAAAGGAATTATTCTGTTAGCCTCTGAAGGGATTAACGGGACAATCGCAGGTTCGGACGAATCTATCCAAAATTTACTGTCAGCGATTCATAAACTATCTGAAAAATTCCAGTTTAGTCCCAAATTTTCTTACACGAATGAAATGCCTTTCTTGCGGATGAAAGTAAGGCTGAAAGCCGAAATTGTTACGCTCGGCATTCCCGGACTTGAACCCCATGTCAAGATGGGAACGCTTGTGGATCCGGTTGATTGGAATAGGCTGATTCAAGACAACGAGGTAACAGTCATCGACGTCCGTAATGATTTTGAAGTTCGGCTAGGTTCTTTTGAGAGAGCTATTAATCCAAAAACACGTTCGTTCGGGGAATTTCCGAGTTTTATCGAGAACTCGCTTCAGAGTAGCAAAGATCAAAAAATTGCGCTTTTTTGCACGGGAGGAATCCGATGCGAGAAAGCCAGCGCGTATTTGCTCGAACAAGGGTTTACCGAAGTATATCAGTTGAATGGCGGAATTCTGCGATATCTCGAAGTTATTGAACCTGAGCAGAGCAAATGGAACGGCGACTGCTTTGTCTTCGACAAACGTGTGGCTGTTGGATACGGCGTTAAGCCTGCNGATGTTGAGCTTTGTTTCGGTTGTCTCTCCCCATTAACTCGAGAGGATCGAGATCATCCCCAGTACGAAAAGGGCGTATGTTGTTCCCACTGCGCCTCAATTCATACGACCAAGCAAAAAGCATCAGCGAGAGAGCGCAAATACCAATGTGAACTCGCTCGCAAAAGAAACGAAAGACATCTNGGACCGAAAATTTCTTATATTCAAGGAANAGAATTGGAATGGAATACGAATGAGAAATGATTTTGATTATGAATTAAGAAGAAAACTTTTTAGTTAGCAATATTTCAAAATGAAACAGAAACACGATCTTATTAACTCAGAAGAGATTGCCATTTCAGCAATCAGTTTTCTTGCGTCCGATGTTGATCAATTATCTCGCTTTATTACTTTGACTGGCATAGATCCAAATTCGTTGAGAGCGTTTGCGCAGGATCCTGAGTTTCTGATCGCAGTTCTTGATTACTTTTTNCATGATGAACCTCTTTTAGTTACATTTTGTGCCCGATTATCTATAAATCCACANCACGTATTGATCGCGCACGAAAAATTGGCAACCAAAATGGAAAATTGAACCATTTAATAGGCTACCTTTTGGCATCACACTTNGGCGTCTTNATTAATTCCAGGGCTTTCAAGTTTCCGATAATCGAAAAATCTCCAAAATCGAGCCGTAGATTTCGTGCGACGCCATTCTCAAATAATTCGAAAAACATAGTATATTCCGGCTGCTCACTTTTTGTATCAGCATAATCAAAATAGCTGATCGTAATTGGCCATCGCGACAGCTGATCAAAGCTAGCATTGAGAATATTGTGTTCAAAAGCGGCATTCTTAATCGGAGGGCCAATCACTGCGAATGTATCAGATAGCGTGGTCCCGTCTTGGGAGCCGTCAAAAACCTTGGCATTTAAAGTCTTGCCACCGAAAACTGCAGTTTCAATCAACTTTGCGTAATGCTCAATCGGGAAAAGGACAACTTCAGAATACTCTATAACTGCCTGCGTTGGTGATGTCGTTTTGATCGCGACCTTTTGCTCAAGCTTCTGTGCCCTTCCGTCCGTTTGCTCAGACGGACTGAAAGAGGTTTCCGTTCGATTTGAAAAGGTAAGGCCAGAACCATCTCCTTCCTCGAATGTTGTTGAACGGGTGTCGATCACGCGCGAACCCAATTCCGCTCCGCGCAGTTCAATAATCTGGCGGAAATTCTGAGCAAACCCTTCACAATCAGAACCAATGAGTTCGTATACTATACGGCCTCTTGCAATTTCGATGTTGCTTTGCTTCGCCCGGTCCAATTCCAAGTCATANACGGCGCGATGCGAGACAAATTGAGTTTTTGATGCTGCGGTTACCGAATTTGCGCCCAACGCCGAAAACGAAATCGCAATTATTCGCAGAATTAAACTATGGCGCATCTTTGGGCCTTTTTTATTCGAAGGGAATACCGATTGAGAACAAACTGCCGCTTGCATCAAACGAGAGGTTAAGTCAAAAATTATAGAGCACATACAAATATTGTCAGAATTGAACGAAGGAACCTAATTATGATAAGCGCACGCCTCGCCGAACTCGGAATCACGCTCCCATCAGCAAATCCTCCGATCGCGAATTATGTTCCATTCATTCAAACAGGAAATATCTTAGTTATCTCGGGTCAACTCTGTCTAGATGGAGGATTACTGCGCCCCGAGCACACGGGTAAGCTGGGAGAAAGTGTATCTGAAAAAGATGGATATGGGGCTTCTCGGCTATGCGCGATCAATCTTCTCGCGCAGGCCCAAAACGCTACCCAAGATTTAACCCGGATTGTTCGATGCTTAAGGCTGGGGGGGTTTGTAAATTGTTTGCCATCCTTTTCAAGTTTGCCAGCCGTTATGAACGGCGCTTCGGATTTAATGGTAGCTATTCTCGGAGATAATGGGCGCCATGCGCGGACAACCGTCGGGGTCGCCCAACTACCTCTGAACGCGGCGATCGAGATTGAAGCCATGTTCGAGGTCGCTTGATGAGCGTGCCCGATTGGTTGATGCAATTTCCGATTGCTCACCGCGGATTACATGACATCAGCCTCGGCGTCATCGAGAATACAATATCAGCCGCTCAGCGAGCGATTGACCATGGGTTTGCCATTGAATGCGACGTGCAATCATCAGCTGACGGTATCGTAATGGTATTCCATGATGACACGCTTGATCGTCTCACTGGAAGATCCGGAAAGATAAACCAACTCAACTGCGCGCAATTGGAATTGACCGAACTTCTCAACTCAAAAGATACCATCCCTACTTTTGTGACATTTCTTGAAAAAGTTAATGGTAGGGTTCCGATCATATGTGAAATCAAAAGCGAATTTGATGGGAATCTTGAATTAGCTGAAAAGACAGCTCAGGCCGTTCGGAATTATCGAGGGCCACTGGCGATAAAATCATTTGACCCCTTGGTAGTTGCCGCCATTTCAAAACTCATCCCTGAAAGACCGTGTGGATTTATCGGTGAGAGTACCTATGATGACCCGGAATGGGATTTTCTCTCACCAAGCCAAAAGAAATCAATGGCGTGCCTTACACATTTGGACCAAACCCGCCCCGACTTTCTCTCATGGTATATAAATGATCTAGATCAGGGCCCTCCACAATTAGCCAGAAAGTTACTGGGGCTCCCTTTGATGACATGGACCATAAGAACCAACGAAAACCTCCAAAAGGCGCGTGAATATGCAGACCAAATTGTTTTCGAGGGCTTCATACCAGAAAGTCCTCATCAATCAGAATAGCTGGAGCGTCCGTTGAACTCTCATGGGGCACTAACGACGCGAATTGAAACAAACTTCTCAGATATATCGAGATCTGAATGGAATAGTTGCGCTCATAGTGACGATGGAGACAGTGAAGATCGGGCAGATAGAAAGAACCCATTTATTTCATTTGAATTTTTGTCTGCTTTACAGAATTCCGGTTCGGCAATCCCAGAGACCGGCTGGAAGGGCGCACATTTTCTAATTTCAGACGGGAGCAAGACGCTTCTTGCAGCAGCACCATGCTATTTGAAAACTCATTCTATGGGGGAATACGTTTTTGATCAGAGTTGGGCGGATGCTTACACAAGAGCAGGAGGACGATACTATCCAAAGCTTCAAATTTCAGTACCATTTACTCCTGCTACCGGTCGTCGGCTTCTCGTCGCAGAAGGTGATCATCGAAACGAAGCACGACACGCACTTATTCAGGCAATAAAAGATAATTGTCTTAATTTTGGTGCGTCGTCTGCACATCTGACTTTTCTAAACGAGTCGGAGGCTTCTCTACTGTCCGCTTCCGGGTTCCTGATAAGAACCGATCAGCAATTTCATTGGTTTAATGAAGAATATGAAAAATTTGATGACTTCCTTGCCGATCTGAACTCGCGGAAGCGAAAGTTGATAAATAGGGAGCGTCGAGAATCTTTGTCTCCAGGCATCGTGATTGAACGCCTGACTGGCAAGGACATCAAAGAGCACCATTGGGATGCGTTTTTTTCATTCTATATTGACACCGGATCACGCAAATGGGGAATGCCCTACCTAACCCGACGTTTCTTTTCACTTATCGGGGAGTCAATGGCCGAACAAACTCTCTTGATCCTCGCCAAACGGGAGGACCGTTACATTGCAGGAGCCATAAATTTTATCGGCGAAAACACGCTTTACGGGCGGAATTGGGGNTGTATTGAAGATCACCCGTTTCTTCATTTTGAAGTTTGCTATTATCAGGCAATTGANTTTGCGATTGAGCGAGGCCTTAAACGTATTGAGGCTGGTGCCCAGGGCGAACATAAACTCGCTCGNGGATATCGCCCGGTAACAACCTATTCCGCGCATTACATCGTCAATCCAGAGTTCCGGCGAGCGGTTGACGAGTACCTGAAAAACGAACGAACGCACATCGCATCACTGCACACTGAGTTAGTGAACCACGCCCCGTTCAAAAAAACTCCCGTTGAAGAAGAATAATCACCACGCTGGACAAAAATGAGTGAGCCAATGAATACCTATCAAACCGACAATATCTTCGCAAAAATCCTACGGGGCGAAATTGCCTGCGAGAAAGTTTTTGAAGATAAAGATACCATCGCTTTCATGGATATCATGCCGCAATCAGAAGGACATCTTCTCGTCGTCCCCAAACAAGCCTCATTGGGACTTCTCGATGCAGAACAGGTCGTTATTGGGCCTCTTTTCACAACCGTCCAAAAACTCGCAAAAGCCGCCAAAATCGCATTTTATGCTGACGGCATTACGATCATGCAGTTCAACGGAGCATCGGCTGGTCAAACAGTCTTTCATTTACATGTTCATATTATTCCGAGATACGACAACNTACCATTGCGTGCACACGGCACGGGAACAGAAAAGGCAACTACGATAAAGTTGAACGCCGAAAAGATAAAAAATGTCTTGAACGAAATGGCTGAGTAATCAGAGGATCATTGATGTCATGAGGACCGTTTCAGCNACGATCACACCAAGTGCGATAGAGCGCCGAAAAATCAAATAGGCTAGCACTCCACTGATTATTCCGGCGATTCGGCCGATTAGCGAGACGGTNGCAAGAGCTCCAACCGGAGAGAGAACCAATTTAGNAACCACAGCGGCCAGAAGCACTGTTGCGACACACCTCACCCAAATGAAAACCTCCGAGTCAATCGACAAGCGACGAGCAAAAAAGAGGCCGGCAAGCCTCCAAATCTCGGTGGGCAAAAAGCCGAATATAATGAGCACAAGATATGGNATAAACGGATCGTTGATCCAATCGCTAAGACCCATCACGAAAGTCCCCGCAAGTACATTCGATGGATCACATAGGAACAGCTGCCGCCCAGCAGTCCGATGGCAAGAAGGTCGATTTCCGGTCCAAGCAGCTTTTCACTCAAAGGTTGAAAACCAAGACCGATCGCTATGGCGCACCAGTCAGATAAAGATTTTGCTCCTGCTGATACAGACAAGATGAAAAACGCGGGCGTCAAGAATAGCATCCCCGCGGCAATAAACACGTTCATATGATCAATGACGAAGTAGCCCAAAAGCGTGCTCGCCGTACTCAGAATAATGCAGGCAGATCCAAATCCCAAAAAATATGGCAAACGTTCATTTTCAGGAAATTTCGGCAATCGTCGAAGACATTCGGTCCACACGGTTACTGCAACGAGGTGAGCGGATAGAACCTCAACCAACAAACTGCGCCGTGGCGTCCGCAAGAGTGGCATGATGGCGATCGTCATTGGCAAAAAGCGGAATGAAGATAATGTAACTGCCAGGGCTACTGAAGGCAGTGCCATGCCTGATGCGACCGTGCCAAAAAATATGATCTGCGCAGGGCCAGCCCATATCAATAGAGTGGAGAGTGCAGCAACCCCTGCAGGAGCCCCTGTTTCACGGGCAATGCTTCCAATACCTATCAAGGCAAACGCAACAACCCACGCAGGAAATTGTAGTGCTTCCTTTGTTCCAGTTAAAAAAGCAGCATTGAAATCATTTTTTGACTGTCGCTTCTTGCCAGATTTAACTTGGGTCACTTGGATTGCATCAGACGGGAGAGCGAAGACTCAGCGGATTTTTCGGCAACTTTTAAGAACCCATAAATCAACGAGATACAGATGAATGGAACCAAAATCCATCCAAGTATTTCTTCAAAACGCTCACGTCTGCGACGTCTCTGACGACGTCGAGGCCCTTCACTTCCACTAAACAAAATCCACCTTCAATTTCGTCAGGCGATAAATCAATCTAGCCTAATCTTTGGAACAGTCCGAACAGCACTTTTTTTGTTAGTTTTCGACTTTATTACATTTGAACGCTTTTCGGTGATTGTGGACTTCTTCGACGTCGACTTAACCGCCCGGATTTTTGCAGTTTTTGCTTCCAGAACCGATTTCTCAGGTTTTGGTTTCACGACAGCACTCATAAACTCGAAGGCAAGTTTAGCCTCGTTTGCCTTCCCGGAAACGATTACTCTGACAGCACCACCATTTTTCAATTGGCCGAACAGCAATTCATCCGCGAGAGGTGTTTTTATCGCCGTCTGAATAAGTCGAGCCAAAGGACGCGCGCCCATGGTTTCATCATAACCGTGTTCAACAAGCCAAGAACGAGATTCGTCAGATAATTCGATCGTCACATTTCGGTCAGCGAGTTGCGTCTCAAGCTGCATGACAAACTTATCGACAACGCGGCTCACAACTTCTTTCGGCAACTGAGAAAACGAAACGATTGAGTCGAGTCTATTTCGAAATTCAGGTGCAAAAAGCCTATTGATTGCCTCCTGATCATCGCCTTCCCGCTTGGAGCGGGTAAAGCCAAACGCAGACTTTGCAAGGTCGCTTGCGCCCGCATTTGTCGTCATAATCAACACGACATTCCGAAAATCCACCGTTTTGCCATGATGATCGGTAAGTTTTCCATGGTCCATAACTTGAAGCAGAATATTGAAGAGATCCGGATGAGCCTTCTCGATTTCATCCAGCAACAGGACACAATGCGGATGCTGGTCAATTGCATCAGTCAGTAATCCACCCTGATCAAATCCGACATAGCCAGGAGGAGCTCCAATCAGGCGAGAAACGGTATGCCGTTCCATATATTCCGACATATCAAAGCGCTTTAACTCGAGCCCCATGGTACTCGCGAGTTGGCGCGCAACTTCCGTCTTTCCAACGCCGGTCGGTCCGGCAAAAAGGTAAGACCCGATCGGTTTTTCGACATCCCGCAAGCCAGCGCGCGCCAGTTTTATCGCTGAAGCAATAGCGGAGATAGCAGCATCCTGACCGTAAACAACACGCTTCAGACTTTCTTCGAGTGATTTCAGAACTTCCGAATCATCCTTCGAAATCGTTTTTGGCGGAATGCGTGCCATTGTAGCGATCGTTGCCTCGATCTCTTTAACACCAATAGTCTTTTTACGGCGATTGTCGGCGAGCAGCATTTGCGATGCACCGGTTTCATCGATCACGTCAATCGCCTTATCCGGTAATTTACGGTCGTGAATATAACGAGCTGACAACTCAACAGCTGCTTTAACGGCTTCATTGGTATATTTAAGGTTATGAAATTCCTCGAAGTAGGGCTTTAACCCTTTGAGAATTTCTATTGCATCAGGAATTGAAGGTTCATTGACATCAATTTTCTGAAACCGCCGAACGAGCGCCCTATCCTTCTCAAAATATTGTCGGAACTCTTTATATGTAGTCGATCCGATACATCGGAGAGTACCTTGAGCCAAAGCAGGCTTAAGTAAATTTGACGCGTCCATCGAGCCACCCGAAGTCGCGCCCGCTCCAATCACGGTGTGAATCTCGTCGATAAACAGGATCGCATTCGGGTGATTTTCAATTTCCTTCATCACCTGCTTCAAACGTTCCTCAAAATCACCCCGATAGCGCGTACCCGCAACCAATAACCCCATATCAAGCGCAAAAACTGTGGCTCCATCCAGAACCCTCGGTACTTCATGACGAATAATCTTCCGCGCCAATCCTTCTGCAATCGCAGTTTTGCCCACGCCAGGGTCACCAACCAGAAGTGGATTATTCTTTTGTCTACGGCATAAAACCTGAATTGTTCGATTAACTTCGGCCTCTCTCCCAATAAGTGGGTCAATCTTCCCGTCGCGCGCCTTAAGGTTCAGATTTACGCAATAGGCATCAAGAGCTTCACCCTTTTTCTTTGATGGGCCCGATGATTCATCAGATTGAGCAGGGGTTTCCTGTTGTTCCTCGTCGCTCCCCTGAATCGGACGAGCCTCGGAGTACCCTGGCCGCTTAGCGATACCATGAGAAATATAATTGACTGCGTCATAGCGCGTCATATCCTGCTCTTGCAAAAAATACGCTGCATGGCTCTCGCGTTCGGCAAAAATCGCAACCAAGATATTTGCGCCCGTAACCTCCTCACGCCCAGAAGATTGAACGTGAATAACCGCCCGCTGNATGACCCGTTGAAAACCAGCCGTCGGCTTTGCATCACCATGAACGGTTGAAATCAAATTGTTTAGTTCACCGTCAACATAATCAAGCAGGCTAAGACGCAAAATATCCACGTCAACACTGCACGCACGCATCACGGCAAGTGCGTCTTGATCCTCGATCAAGGCCAACAAAAGGTGCTCAAGTGTCGCGAATTCATGATGACGTTCGTTCGCCAACGAAAGCGCACGATGTAGCACCTGCTCAAGGTTTTTAGAAAACGATGGCATTTGACAAGCGCCCTTTCACTTCTTTTCCATGACACACTGAAGTGGATGTTGATGCTTTCGGGCAAAATCCATTACCAGTGTCACTTTGGTTTCCGCTATTTCATACGTAAATACGCCACATTCTCCCACACCATTTTGATGCACATGCAGCATAATCTGGGTCGCATCACTCAGATCCTTGTTAAAAAACTGCTGAAGGACATGAATAACAAATTCCATCGGTGTGAAATCGTCGTTCAGCAATAGAACCCGATAAAGATTGGGCCGTTGAGTCCGTGTCTTCGTTCGTGTCAACACAGATGTACCGCTCCCACCCTCATCAGGTGGCTTTTTGGGAACAAGCGAAGACATCAGGTATTCAAAATCAACAATCATTACGAACCCATTTTAAGCCAATTATGTTAATCACGGCTAAAATGCTTTTTTCATTCGAGCAAAACACGATTCTTTCAAACTGGCACCTCCTGATGAAGCCTATTGGAAACGCATTCAAGCTCATTTCTAACGAAAGGAAACATCGGGACTGCACGTACTGCTCTATGGATAGTACCTTGAGCATTTTTTTTGCAAGCAAAAACGAAAAGACCCGGCAAAGCCGGGTCTAAATCGTCATCCAAAACAATGGCTGGAACTTATTTCGAGACGCTTTGCGCCTTTGACACCATCATTTCATAAGGCTTCACACTGTCTTTTGCGAAACTTGTGTAAAGTTCACCCACCTTGGAAGCGAACGAAACAAAATCCTCGTAGGCGGATTTAGCATAATCGGCCTGAACTTCGTATGCCTTATCAAGCGTCTTGATGCCGGCAAGCTTTTCCATCATCGCGGAGCTTTGCTCAAAGCTCTTTTTCGAATAATCGGCCGTCTGCGTCGCAATAGCCTGCATGCTCTTTGTTGCAGAACCAAAGCTCTTGACTGCAACATCAACCGTCTCTTTTCCAACCTTCTGGAAATCTTCGAACTGATTCATCATGATCATCATCCTTTTTAAAATTACGGCGAACAGAGTTTACCGACAACCGTACCCTGTTCATTTCGTTTTTATATGCATCGCACCATTTACTGTCAACTAAATTGTGCGNTGCACAAAATTTACAGACTGAAGAAATCCAACTCTTTAATAAAAGGGTAACTGTCTGGTCTTAATTGTGAATTCAGTTTGTTCGAAAATTAAAAATGAGACTGCCTTTATCTGAGCATTATGTTAGAGAATGGCGCGGTGCAGAGGAACTAAAATGCCACAATATCGCTTAATACGTTCCAAAAAAGTAGTTTTGGCCGCTTTCTCGGCACTGACCATTATAATTTCTACCCTCGTCCCATCATTTGGTCTTGCTGCATCTAAAGGGTATACACCGCCCTATGCAGAGATGGTTGTTGATATCACAACAGGAAAGACACTTTATCAGGTTAACCCTGATGCGCCGCGGCATCCGGCTTCGATCACAAAGGTGATGACGCTTTATATGCTTTTTGAGCAGTTAGAGAGCGGTAAACTAACGCTGAATTCCCGATTGAACGTTTCCGCAAATGCGCAAAGGCAGGCACCTTCGAAGCTTGGCCTTCTCGCGGGCGAAACTATTTCGGTTGAGGATGCAATCAAAGCGCTCGTGACAAAGTCTGCAAACGACGCTGCAGTTGTTGTCGCGGAAAACCTCGGCGGAACAGAAGCGAATTTCGCGGTCCTGATGACCAAAAAGGCCAGGGCCTTGGGTATGTCACGCACAGTCTATGCGAATGCATCGGGGTTACCAAACTCACGTCAAACAACAACGGCTCGCGATCTCGTGAAACTAGGCAAAGCTATTCAGGATCGGTTTCCGCGATATTATGGCTATTTCTCAACGGAGAGCTTCACCTACGAAGGAGCTGTAATCGGCAACCACAACAAGCTGCTCGGGCGTGTTGAAGGGGTTGATGGGATCAAAACCGGATACACAAACCGTTCCGGCTTCAACTTGCTGACGTCCGTCAAAGACAATGATCGTCGCATTATTGCCGTGATTCTAGGCGGACGCTCCGGAGCTTCGCGAGATCGTCGTATGGAGGCACTCATTGACGGATATCTCATGGCGGCGGCACCTATTTCAGGTAAACCGAGCCAGATTGCCGCAAAGCCACCAAAATCCGATCCCAATGTTTCGAAAGTAGCGAAATCCTCGACAATAACTGCGGAGGATCAAGGAGAAGGTGATGCATCGGGGAATGACGACGAGTCCGTCGGATCGCTTTCCGCTCCTGCGAAGCTAACACCTCCAAAACCTCTTCCGAGCAAGTCTGCGCAGATTAGCGTCAATGCAGTGCAGCCAAAGGCAAAAATGGCACTTGTTGACCCGAAAGCAACCTCTAATTCACAGAGTGTTGTCGCTAAGTCGTCCCGTTGGTTAATCCAGATTGGAACGGCGGATACCGAAAACAAGGCCAAAGCGCTTCTCGTTCGCGCCAGAGCCAAATTTTCGAAGGGCTTATCCGACAATGCGGCACTTGCCGAGAAGGCGATGGTCGGCAACCGATCCGTATGGCGCGCACGTTTCTCGAATTTTAGTGAAGCGGATGCGCAAGAGACCTGCAAAATATTAAAAAAGGCAGGAATTGGCTGTTTTGTGACCCGCGGTTCTTAACAAAACTTCGGATAAGGCATCGATCGAGGTTCGCATAATATTAAGGGTTTCTATCGTATCAAAAGAGACGAGATCGTGTTTTCGTGATGCGCCAGTAGAGTTTTAACCATGCGTCTTGAGCAAGACATCTTTCGCCATGTTCACCCGGGTGGCGAGATACGTAGACCCCCCTTGATCGGGATGAAGTTTCTTCATCAGAGCGCGGTGGGCTTGTCGGACATCTTCCGCGCTAGCGCCCACCTGAAGCCCCAAGACCTCGTACGCCTCTTGTTCCGACATCGCGCCCGATTGTCCGCGTTGCGAGGCCCTCGCGTACGTGTTTCCATCAGCTGTTTCACGCCAGCCGGGAAACCTGCCATCAAAGTAAGATTTTAAGGCCTGTAATCCGTCAGAATCTGTATTTTTTAGAAATTCCGCAAGAGAAAAAAGCTCTTCTCGTGTCATTTGTTCGAGATCACGTCCTGAATATGGGCCGGCCAACACCCGGCCCAGAATCTTGCCCGATGACGGATCGAACTGTAAATCGAGTGCGGATGTTCTAATCCGTGAAGTCCCACCAAATTCGTTACCCCGAGGATTTCCACCCGGCATATACCAAGGCCAAACCGGGAGTGAAATGCCGAGAAGCCAAGCTCCTGCGGCCCCAAGCGGAATTGCCATATCCATCCGCCCGCGAATAAACAGAAAAGCTGCGGCAGCAAGGGCTACAACACCCCCTATACGCTTGCCATATTTGGCCAGAACCTTCGGATTGGCCTTGATATAACCTTTCAAGAACCACCAAAGCAGAGCCAGAATGATAATTCCTGCCAAAATCTGCACTTTTCACCCATATCCTTATGAAATTCGACTATAACAAGCCAAGTCCTGCGAGTTCGCGCCGCAAGGTCTCGGGCATGGCAACTATACCACTTTCTCCAGCAATATCGGGAGGTGCGCTTTCGGGTTCAAGGTAACGCCAACCTTGAAATGCCCGAAAGGGTCGTGGTTCGACAGTAACCACCAACGGCTTCAAGACTAAGTGACAACGGCCAATACCGTCCACGTCAGTGAAGGGTTGAATGTCCAAAATGCGTTGACGACACGCAATTTGTCCCTTGATGACCCAAAAAAGGGAACCTCCTCCGAGAATTTCATCCATCCGCTTGGGAACCATGCGAGTGGTGTGTAAAATTCCACCTCCCGCAACAGTTCGTCGATCACGGGCAGAAACATCAGCTATCCAAGCCTCCAATTCAGCGATGGAAGAGCATCCAACACACAGTTTGAGGATGTGCAGAAAGGACTTTTCCCGGTCGGTATCGTGTTTTTGTTTCATGATTGCCCGGTTTCGACAGGGCCGCCTGCCTTTTTCCACGCACCAAAGCCACCTTCAATGTGCGCGACGGGCTTCAACCCCATATCCTGCGAGGTTTTTGCTGCCAAGGCGGAACGCCAACCGCCAGCGCAGAAGAACACGAATTTGCGATCTTCGCCAAATTGCTCTTTGAAATAGGGACTTTCAGGATCAATCCAGAACTCCAGCATGCCGCGCGGACAGTGAAATGCGCCGGGAATCTTCCCTTCCCGCTCCAATTCGCGGGGATCACGCAAATCAACGAATAAAATGTCGGGATTTCCCGACAAAGCGATCGCATCTGC
>JGI25911J50253_10000251_pt1 | contig 17139 bp, 18 predicted proteins | sample LauGreSBDMM110SD_3_FD_50253 | JGI IMG/M metagenome (IMG submission 50253) | reverse complement strand
ACTGGCGGAAAGAGAGGGATTCGAACCCTCGGTACAGGTAAACCTGTACGCCGGATTTCGAATCCGGTGCATTCGACCACTCTGCCATCTTTCCTGATTGTCGATAGAGGTTTATTTTAAAGCTTCAAGGTTTGGAGGGCGCCGCGTCCACGACTGGCGCAGGGTTCTTAGCCATAGCAGGAGACGCCACATTGGCGCTGCGCGGCGCCAAGGTCAAAATCACCAGCGCCGCACCCCCTGAGAGTGGGTTGCCCTCTTGGATTTCAATCGTCGCATTGCGCTCGCCTTTGTTGAACACCAGCACGCTGGACTTGGCACGCACAGCAGACAGCAAGGTCCACCCTTGACTTGGGTAGTTATCCAAGAAATAGCTATAGGCCGAAGTGGTGTCGCGGGCCGAATCCATCACCACGCGGCCCACCCAGTTTTCACCCGTGCCTATCACCAGCGACTGCTCGTGCAAGATGCGAGCGCCCGGGGGTAACTGGGTTTGTCCCAGCAAATCGGTCCCCGACATATCCACACTGGACGAGGTTCTGCCCGCACCCATGGGCATATTGGCGCAAGCCACCAGCGTCAGCAACAGCGTACTTACAACAGCAGGCAAAAAGCGCATGGGAAGTCCTTTAGATTGAAAGTTCAGGGTTTGAGAAATTGAAGCTGCCCCATATAGGGACGAAGCACTTCGGGCACCAACACGCTGCCGTCAGCCTGCTGATAGTTTTCAAGCACTGCCACCAAGGTACGGCCCACGGCCAAACCCGAGCCATTCAAGGTATGCACCAACTCGTTTTTACCTTGTGCATTTTTAAAACGCGCTTGCATGCGACGTGACTGAAAAGTTTCGCAGTTCGAGCATGAGCTGATTTCGCGGTAGGTGTTTTGTGCGGGCAACCACACTTCCAAATCATGTGTGCGCGCCGCACCAAAGCCCATGTCACCTGTGCACAGCAACATCACGCGGTAGGGCAAACCCAGCTTTTGCAACACAGCTTCGGCGTGTCCGGTCATCTCGTCTAAGGCCGCGTTGCTGTGGTCGGGATGCACAATTTGCACCATCTCAACCTTGTCAAACTGGTGCTGGCGAATCAAGCCACGGGTGTCTCGCCCTGCACTGCCGGCTTCGGAGCGAAAACACGGCGTGTGGGCAGTGAGTTTCAGCGGCAACTCGCTTTCAGCCAACACCTTGTCGCGCACAAAATTGGTTAAGGGCACTTCGCTGGTGGGTATCAGGTACAGGGCTTGGCCATCAGCATCGCCGTCTTGGCCGCCTTTTTTGGCGGCAAACAAATCTTCCTCAAACTTGGGCAACTGGCCCGTGCCACGCAAGCTCTCGGCGTTGACGATATAGGGGGTGTAGCACTCGGTGTAGCCATGCTCTTGGGTTTGCACATCCAACATGAATTGCGCCAGCGCGCGGTGCAAGCGGGCGATTTGACCTTGCATGACAGCAAAGCGCGAGCCGGAGAGTTTCACGCCCATCTCGAAATCCAAGCCCAAAGGCTCACCCACATCGACATGGTCTTTGGGTGTAAAGCCAAGCGGCGTGGGTTCTGTGCCTGTGGGACTCCAACGGCGGAGCTCAGTGTTGCCGTGTTCATCGCTGCCAATGGGAACACCCTCTTGCGGCAAATTGGGCACAGCAAAAAGCAAATGGCTCAATTCATTTTGCAAAACATCTAGCTTGATGGCGGATGCATCAAGCTCGTCTTTGAGTTGCCCCACCTCGGCCATGATGTCGTCAGCCGGTTCGCCTTTGGCTTTGCGTTGACCAATTTCTTTGGACAAGCTGTTGCGCTTGGCTTGCAATGTCTCGGTGCGGGTTTGCAGGTCTTTGCGCTCGGCCTCTAAAGACTCAAAGCGCTGAACATCTAGAAAAGACTGGGGATTTTTGCGGGTGTGCAGGCGAGTGACAACTTGGGTCAAGTCTCTGCGAAGTAAAGCGATATCTAACATAAACAGATTGTAGAGAGCATCTTTGGTCAGTCGTTTCGCAAGCCCTTGGGCAAGGGGAACTTCACGGTTTCTTGCACCCCATCGAGCGTGCGTACCGAGGTAGCTCCCAACTCGCGCAAGCGGCTGATGACTTGCTGCACCAAGATATCAGGCGCAGAGGCACCTGCAGTCAAGCCTATGCGCTGCTTGCCCTCTAGCCACTCGGGTTGCAACTCTCTGGCATGGTCGACCATGTAACTGGGTGTGCCGTATTTGGCGGCCACGTCGCGCAAGCGGTTGCTGTTGGAACTGGTGGGGCTGCCCACCACAATCACCACATCCACCTGCGGGCTTAACACCTTGATAGCGTCTTGGCGGTTTTGGGTGGCATAGCAAATGTCTTGTTGCTTGGGTTCACGCACCTGGGGAAAACGCTTTTTTACCGCGGCCATGATCTCGGCGGCGTCATCTACGCTGAGGGTGGTTTGCGTCACCACCGCCAACAAACGGGTTTGCGCTGGCTCAACCGTCCACACGTCCTCGGTGTCTTCAACCAAATGGATGCCGTTGGGCAGTTGGCCCATGGTGCCTTCCACCTCGGGGTGGCCCTTGTGACCGATCATGATGAATTCAAAACCTTCTTTGTGCAGCTTGGCGACTTCCACATGCACCTTGGTGACCAGTGGACAGGTGGCGTCAAAAATGCGAAAGCCGCGGCGCACGGCTTCATGCTCGACTTCTTTGGGCACACCGTGGGCGCTGAAAACCAAAGTGGCGCCCGCTGGCACATCGTTCAAGTCTTCAATAAAGATGGCGCCACGCGAACGCAAATCGTCCACCACATGGGTGTTGTGGACAATCTCGTGGCGCACATAAATGGGCGAGCCAAATTTGGTTAAAGCGTGCTCAACGATGTCGATGGCACGGTCCACGCCTGCGCAAAAGCCGCGCGGCTCGGCCAAAATGATTTCTTGCAAATCTGACATTTACAAAACCCCTATCACTTGAACTTCCAACATGACGGCTTGACCCGCCAGCGGATGGTTGAAATCAAACAAAATCGCATCCTCGCCCAGTTGCGCAACCGCCCCCGCATACTTACCCGCATTATTGGGCGCGGGAAACTCCACCACCTCGCCCAACAAGTAGGCCGCATCCGCGTCACCAAAGGTAGCCAGCAGTTGCTTGGGGACCCATTGCAGCATAGCCGGATTACGCTCGCCAAAAGCTTCGCCTGCCGCCATTTGCACGCTCACATGCTCGCCTTCAGTCAGGCCAAGCAAGCGGGCCTCGATGGCGGGTGCCAACTCGGCGTTGCCCAGCGACAAAGTGGCAGGCGGACCACCAAAAGTGTTGATGATGTCGCCTTGCGGCCCGCTCAATCGGTAGTGCAGCGTCAAAAAAGAGTTGGCTTCAATCGTGGGTGTGGCTTGCATAGGTATCTTTTGTAAACTGAATCTATTGTAGAAAGGCCATGGATCACAACGCCCAGCGGACTTGGCGCACTTGGCGCAGCCTCTGCCAACCCCGATGATGACACTTGTTTGACNCCTCCATGCNCCTAGCCCCGCTCTTATTCATGCAGCTTCAAGATTTGCCCAAAGCCATGCGCCCGCGCGAAAAACTCCTCACGCTGGGCAGCCAAGCGCTGACNGATGTGGAACTGCTGTCNGTGCTGCTGGGCAGCGGCTTGCCNGGCCAAAGTGTGTTGCAACTTGCCCAAAGTTTGCTTGACCGCTTTCAAGGCTTGGCGGGTTTGCTGCATGCCAGCCCCGAGCATTTGCGCTCTAGCAAGGGCTTGGGCGGCATGGCCAGGCGCTCNCAGTTGCTGGCGGTGGTCGAGTTGTCGCGCCGTGCATTGCTGCAAAAAATGCGTGTGCGCGACATCATGACCGACCCCGATAACGTCAAGCAGTTTTTGCAACTGCAGTTGGGGCAACAACAGCGTGAAGTGTTTGGTGTCTTATTTTTAGATGGCCAAAACCGCTTGTTGCGGTTTGAAGAGATGTTCAGCGGCACCTTGAACCAAACCTCGGTCTACCCGCGGGAGGTGGTGAAGAAAGCCCTGTTGCTGGGCGCGTGTGCGGTGATTTTTTCGCATAACCACCCCAGCGGCGAGGTACGCCCCTCCTCAGCTGATGAAAAACTCACCCAGACCCTGCGAACCGCTTTGGCTTTGGTGGATATTCGGGTGCTAGACCATGTCATCGTCGGTCCCGGCCAAAGTTGGTCCATGGCGGAGCACAGCCCATGGTGAAAGCGCGCAGTTTGCAAGACTTGGCCGCTATCAAAGCCAAACTCGTGGCCGATGCCGAGCAAGCGGCTGCGCTTGAAGCGGCCAAGCTGAAGGCCCAGCGGCGAGCCAATGCGGAGAAAACCCTCTTTGTCCGCGCGGTAGGCGCGGTGACCACCCTAGACCATGCACCCAGAGTCGATTTGTCCCCAATGCCTGCCCCGCCCTTGGCGCAGCAACAAATTCGCGACGATATCAATGTGCTGCGTGAAAGCCTCAGCGATGATTTCGACGTTTCTACCTTGCTCGATACCGACGACGAACTCAGCTACCGCAGCCAAGGCATAGGCACGGATGTCACCCAAAAACTGCGCAAAGGTCATTGGAGTTTGCAAGGGCAAATCGATTTGCACGGTTTGCGCAGCGACGAGGCCCGCGAGGCTTTGGGTCAATTCATCCGCGAGGCCAGCAAGCGCGGTTGGCGTTGTGTGCGCATCGTGCATGGCAAGGGCTTGGGCTCGCCTGGCAAAACGCCGGTACTGAAATCCAAGGTGCAACGCTGGTTGGTACAAAAAACCGAAGTGCTGGCCTTTGTTCAAGCCAAGGGGTCGGAAGGCGGCGCCGGCGCTTTGGTCGTTCTACTTAAATAATTAATCGGGGTCAGATCCCAATTAATTAATTGGGATCTGACCCCGATTAAATTAACCCCGATTAATTCGCTTGGCGCAAAGTCTGCACGACCGGGCGTCTTAGCACCTCGCGCATGCTCCACCAGCCTGCGCCCCAAGCCAGCAATGCTCCGCTGACAACGCCAAACAAGGGCACCCAAGGCGAGGCGTTCCAAGCAAACTCAAACACATAGCGGGCCAAACCCCAGCCCATGGCGACAGCCACCAAGCCGGCCAAAGCGCCCGCCAGCGCACCCACGCCCAGCAGCTCGGCGGTTTGCACTTGGCCGAGCAAGCGGTTACCCGCGCCCAGCGCTCGCAACACCGCGTACTCATGGGCGCGCTCTTCGCGTGTGGCGGTCACCGCGGCAAACAACACCACCAAGCCTGCGGCCAAGGTAAAGGCAAACAAAAACTCAACCGCACCAATCACCTGCCCCAGCACTTTTTGTATTTGGTTGATGGTCGCGCCCATATCCACATTGGTGATGTTGGGGAAACGGTTCACCAAGGCGTTGTCAAAACCTGAGGTGCTGGGCGCTTTGTAGGCTGCGATATAGGTCATTGGAATGTCAGGCATAGAAGACATCGGATAGATGGCAAAGAAATTGGCCCGCATCGATGTCCAATCCACCCGTCGGATTGAGCTGATCCTGACATCAACGGCCACACCGGCCATGTCAAACCTCAACTGGTCGCCCAGTTTCAGCTGCAAGGTTTTGGCGATACCCTCTTCCATGCTGATGGCATTGGCTTCTTCGGGCTGCCAACTGCCTTGCACAATCTGGTTATGCGCAGGCGCCTCAGCGCTGTGAGAAATATTGAATTCGCGCTCGATCAAACGTTGCGCGCGTTCTTCGGTGTAGCGATCGGCGAGTACGTCTTCGCCATTGATTTGAATCAGCCGCCCACGGAACATCGGGTACCAATCCAAATTGACCACGCCCTCGTCGCGCAAAGTTTGTAAAAACGCGTCCGACTGCGTGGGCTGTATGTTGATGACAAAACGGTTGGGCGCATCTGCAGGCGTTGCATTGCGCCAGCTGTCCACCAAATCGGTGCGCAGCAAGACCAACAGCATCAGCGCCAGCAAGCCGACCGACAAAGCGCTGACTTGCACCACGGTGTAGCCAGGTCGTGCGCTGATCTGGCGGGTCGCCATGCGCAGCCAAACCGGCATGCCCGCGATGTCCATCGAGCGGCGCAAAGCCATCACCCCTAGCCAAGCCATGCCCGCAAACACCAGCACCGCACCCGCAAAGCCCCCCACCACCATCAAGCCCAGCCACAAGTCTTTGCTGGCACTCAGCAGCAGAGCCGAAAAACCCAACAGCCCCAAACCCATCACCCCCAAAGAAGCGGCGCGCAGCGGCCCTAAGTCGCGGCGAATCACCCGCAAAGCCGGCACTTGGGCCAATTGCAAAATCGGTGGTAAGCCAAACGCGGCCAGCAAGGTCAAGCCCGAGCCCAAACCTTGCCACAAGGGCGTCATGCTCGGCGCGGGCAAGTCCGTGTCGACCAAGCCTGCTAATAAAGTGATGAACACCTGATGCAAGCCAAAACCCAGTATCAAGCCCAGCAAGCTGGCCAGCACGCCCACGGTGAAAAACTCCAGCACATAGACCGTCAAGATATGGCGCTGGCTTTGCCCCAGCACGCGCAGCATGGCGCAATCATCCAAATGCCTTGCCGCGAAACCGCGCGCCGCCAAGGCCACCGCCACCGCACTCAACAAGGCGGCCAGCAAAGCCACCAAATGCAAAAACTTCTCAGCGCGGTCTAGGGTTTGGCGCATTTCAGGCCGCCCCGCCTCCAAGGTCTCTACCCGCATGCCGCGCACCTCGGGCAGCTTGACATAGACCTCTGCCCAACTAACAAACTGGTTCACTTTGTCGGGCGGGCCAATCACCGCCAGTCGCCAATTGAGTCGACTCGCCGGTTGCACCAGTTGGGTGGCTGGCAAATCGATCTGGTTCATCATGACTCTGGGGGCGAAATTCATGAACCCAGCCCCTCGGTCTGGTTCACTGAGCAAGATTTCTGCAATACGAAGTCTGCGCTCACCTAGCAAAATATCCTCGCCAATACTGAGTTCTAAGGCAACCATCAAGGCCGGTTCGACCCAAACCTCGCCGGCAGCAGGCACTCGGTCGGTCTTAGGCTGAGGCCGGTCAATCTGCAAGCGCCCGCGCAGCGGATAGCCCTCAGCAACAGCTTTCAAAGCCACCAAACGGCTGGCGCCTTGTGTGCTTCTGGCCATGGTGGGAAAGTTCAAGGTGGCGGCTGAGGTCAAGCCCATGGCTTTGACCTTGGCGAAGACTTCGGGGGGAACAGCATGGTCGCTGGCGATCACGGCGTCGCCGCCCAACAACTGACGCGCATCGCGCTGCAAGCCGCCTTGTATGCGATCGGCCAAAAAACCCACCGAGGACAAAGCCGCCACGCCCAAGGTGACGGCCACCCACAACAAGCGCAACTCGCCCGAGCGGGCGTCGCGCCACAAAGCGCGCCAAGCCATGGCCAAGAGCTTAGTCAATGGAGGCGCTCCAACGGTCATCCCAGCCATGCTGGGCCTGCTGCAAATCGCGCCTGTCGCGCTTGGTGGGTCGGCCATGTTCTATGGTCAATGCGGGTTCTTTGGCAAAACGTCGTTGCTGCACATGGGTCTCTTTGGCTTGAAGACTTTCAGGGGTATCGGCATACAGGCCTTGGGCAATGGGCGCAGAAGCTCTGACATCACTCAAACTCACCACCGTCACAGTGCGGACCAAGCCCTCGCGGCGTATAGCCACGGTGTCGCCGGTTTTGACCTCGCGAGAAGGCTTGGCGGTTTGTTGATTGACCTGAACACGGCCTTTGTTGATCTCATCCGTTGCCATAGAGCGGGTTTTGTAAAAGCGCGCGGCCCACAGCCACTTGTCTATTCGAAGTTTGTCCATTGCACGCAATTGTGAACCATACAGAAGATCAAGTTGAGAGTAGCACCAAAACAACATTTTATAAAACGGCAAATTTGACAGAAACGCAAAAAAAGCTAATATCCACATCCCCTTACGGAAATTTCTTCAATTGATTTCTGCACATTGCAGTTACCAGTGGATGAGACACCTTCGTATTTTCTGGAGTTGAAGATGGCATTCAAAATTTTGGTCACAAGTCAAAAAGGTGGTGTGGGTAAAAGCACGCTGTCAGCCAATTTGGTGGCTTTTTTGAGTCGAAACATGAATTTGAGTGTGACCCTGATCGACTGGGACCCGCATGGTTCCTCGAGCACATGGCTGAACCAAGCCCCTGATGTAGGCGCTGTTGTCAAACACATGGCTTTGCCAGTAGACCAAGGCGGCAACCGCCCCATTTTCGAAGCACGTTTGCAAATGCGCCGTGCTGCCAGCGAATGCGATATTTTGGTTTGTGATTTAACTTGGTCGGACTCCTTGGCTGGCGAGTTGATGTTCGAGTTCGACATGGTGCTGGTTCCCACTTCGGTGTCTGAAATCGAACTGGCCGCGACGTCGGGATTTTTGAACCGCAACCGCTGGGTGTTTGACTCTGCCTCCGAGCGCCGTCCCATGTTGGTGGTGTGTCCGACCCGTGTGCTCAATGAGCAACTCAACTCCGATGTCTTCACCCGTCAACGCTTCCCCGTCAGTTTCATGCTGGCGCCGCCGATTTTGGAGTCGCAATCTGCCCGCGACTTGTTCGAGCGCGGATACCTGATGGACGCGAAAGACATGGGTGGCGAATCTTTCCGTGAATTTGGTCAAGCGATTTGCGCTGCCCGTGAAATCCGCATGGCGCAATCGAGCCAGCCGCGCAAGCCCGCCCCAGTGAAACTGACCGAACAAGACGCCAGCCGTGCGCGTGTGCCCTTGGTGCCCACCAAGCCCAGTGTGCTGGAAACCATTCCGAATGCTTCGCAGTACTCGGTGCTGGGTCGTTATCGCCAACGCAAGACGGCTGAAGCCGACGAAGCCATCGTCAATTCCCGTTCCCTGTCGCAATTGGGTATTCCCGAATTTCTCAAACGTTTGGCACGCGGCACCGCGGCCAAACTCTGAAGCCAAAAACCCCCGGCGAGCAGACCATGGCTGAAGAAAAATTTCTCGCTTTCAAAGGTTTGAAGCAGTACGACCCGGGCATGGGTTGGGCGCAGGTGCACAACTTCGACCATGAGCCTATTGACCCGCCACAGCCTGCCCCAGTCGAGCAAGCGTCTAGCGAAGTCTTGCAAGACCCCCTGCTGGGCGAGCTTTTTGAGCAACTCAACCGTCCTGCGCAAGATGATTTGGCGCAAAACTGGAAAGTCATCGCCGGCAGCGTGAGTTTGCTCAGCCAGCGCATGAACCAGCAACGCGAGTTGCGCAAGCGTTTGTCCACGATTGATGTGGAGCTCGATGCGCTGCGCAACACGATTTTGAAAGACTTGCAAGAAATCCAACGCTCGGCGGACCAACAACTGTCATTGGCTCGCTTACGCGCTGAGGTATCCTCTTTGGCACAGGCCAGATTGGCTTCCCGTTTGCGCAATTCGCCCCCCTGAGGCCAAAACCACGGGTGGCGTCCCAGGAGACATCCACCCATGCTTGATCTTTCAGCAGTTTTGCAACGCCTTCAGTCTGCTCGCGTCGCCTTTCCGGTTCGCTACACCACTTTTTTCATCAGCTTAGGCGGCTTTTGTCTGTTCCTATTGGTCTGGCTCGCTGGCGGGCAACTGAGTGGATGGTTGCTGTTGTTTGCCCTGCTCAGCGCCATAGGTGTGCACGATTTGCTGCAATCCCACCATGCCGTTTTACGCAACTACCCTATCTTGGGTCACTTTCGGTTTTTGCTGGAGTTCATTCGGCCTGAAATTCGCCAATATTTCATCGAAAGCGAAAACGAGGCTGCGCCTTTTTCTCGCGCTCAACGCTCTTTGGTTTACTCACGCGCCAAAGGCCAGTCCGACAAGCGACCTTTTGGCACACAACTCAATGTGTCGGACCAAGGCTTTGAATGGCTGACCCACTCGATGGCACCCACACACATTGCCAGTGCCGACTTTCGGGTGCAAGTCGGCGGCAAAGACTGCAGCCAAACCTATGCCTTGAGCTTGTTCAATGTCTCGGCCATGAGCTTTGGTGCCTTGAGTGCCAATGCCATCATGGCCTTGAACCAAGGCGCACACATGGGCGGCTTCGCCCATGACACGGGCGAGGGTTCGATCTCACGCTACCACCGCATGCATGGCGGCGACTTGATTTGGGAAATTGGCTCGGGTTACTTCGGTTGCCGCGACGAGCAAGGCCGTTTTGACCCCGAGGGCTTTGCCCGCCAAGCCAGCCAGGCGCAGGTCAAAATGATTGAAATCAAGCTCAGCCAAGGCGCCAAACCGGGGCATGGTGGCGTGCTGCCAGCGGCCAAAATGACGCCCGAAATTGCCGAGGCGCGCGGTGTGAGTTGCGACCATGACTGCGTCTCGCCCGCCTCGCACAGCGCTTTTTCTTCGCCCACCGAGTTGCTGGCTTTTGTGCAGCAACTGCGCACCTTAAGCGGCGGCAAACCCACAGGTTTTAAGCTCTGCGTCGGTCACCCTTGGGAATGGTTCGCGATTGTCAAAGCCATGCTCGAGACTGGCATCACACCTGATTTCATCGTGGTCGATGGTGCAGAAGGCGGCACGGGGGCCGCTCCCTTGGAGTTTTCCGACCATATGGGCATGCCCATGCTAGAGGGCTTGCACTTGGTGCACAACACTTTGCGCGGGGTGAACCTGCGCTCTGAAATTCGACTGGGTGCGAGCGGCAAAATCATCAGCAGCTTTGACATGGTGAGGGTCTTGGCCTTGGGTGCCGACTGGTGCAACAGTGCCAGAGGGTTTATGTTTGCCTTGGGTTGCATACAAGCGCAAACCTGCCACACCGGCAACTGCCCCACGGGCGTCACCACCCAAGACCCGCAACGGCAAATGGCCTTGGTGGTGCCCAGCAAAGCGCAGCGGGTGAAAAACTTTCACCACCAGACCTTGGTGTCTTTGAAAGAGTTGCTGCAAGCCGCGGGTTTACAAACACCCCAACAACTGCAGGCCAAGCACATCACGCGCCGCCTCAGCGCACACCAAACCTGTTCGCTACAAGATGTGTACCCCAGCCTGGCACAGGGGCGTTTATTGCAAGAAAGCAGCGCAGAGCTGCCCGCGCCGTTTAAAGAATTTTGGCCCTTGGCCAGCGCCCAGCATTTCCAGCTTGAGGCACCCAGCGCACAAGCAACAGCTTAGTTATCGGTATTGGCGCGGGGGAAGACGACACGGTCTTCTTTGGGTTGTGCGCGTGGAGGAATCGCCGGCGCTTGCGAGGCAGCAGCAGCCCTTTCGGCAGCTGCTTTGGTTTCAATCGCTTTGGCACGGGCTTCGGCCGCTTTGGCGTCCGCCTTGGCTTTGGCTTCGGCTGCTTTGGCGTCTTCAGCGGCCTTGGCATCAGCCGCTGCCTTGGCCTGCGCTTTGGCTTCTGCTGCCCGGGCTTCAGCCAACTTGGCTTGCGCGGCCTTTAGCTCTGCGGCCTTGGTTTGTGAGGGTTTAGCCTCTGGTGCAGGGGCCAAGCTCAACGGGGGATTACGCGCAGCCGCAATGGCTGCTTTATCAGCTGCTTTTTCGGCCGCTTTTTCACGCTCGTAAGCGGCTTTGGTCGCCACTTGGTTGGCCGACAAAGCGGTTTCCAAATCTTTTTTCAGCTTTTGAATTTCGGCAATCACCACTTGGTTGTTTTGCACTGGCGCGGTAGCGGGGGCAGCAGCTTTGGCCGACAAAGCCTGCATTTTGGCTTCTACCGCTTGTATGCTTTTTTGCAAATTCTGCAATTTCGCATCTAAACTTTTCTCGCTTTGACCATTGACCTGACCGGCAATTTGCTCAGGCATCTTGGTGAACAGCTTGTTCAAGTCTTCCATCTTGGTTTCAAACTTGCCATCGAGTTTGACTTGCCGCTCTTCCATGCCGGTGAGTTTTTCGGTGGTGTCACCCAAGCCTCTGGTGGCGTCACCAAAGGCCGTGATGGTGGCGTCGAGTTCAACCACGCGCTTGCCCACGGCCAAAGACAGGGCATCGAGTTGACGAATGTTTTGTTGCAAGCGGGTAGAAATAGCAAAAAAAGTGCCCACCGCAATCAGTAAAAAACTCAGCAAGCCAATCAACATCACCCGCGAATGCAGAACATTGCGCTTGCCCATGTCGTCGACTCGGATCATCACATTGCGCATTTCTTCGCTGATATTGGCAGCCACTTCGGCAGAGCGGGTGGAAACCTCAGCCGAACTCAGCACCACGCCGGTGAGGTCTTCGAGTTGGCGCGAAACTTCGCTGCCATCTAANGCNTTCGATTGCAAATTNTCGATACCNGCAGCCAGCCCATCCTGCGCAGCAGCAGACGGCTCGGCCAAAAACGCGCCAGCTTCGCCCGTATTTGCGTTTTCCTGATCTTGCGCCATGGCTACAGTCCTTATCGGTATTTTCGGGTCGTTAAATGATCGAGCCGGTCGTTGATTTCAAGGATTTGTCCCTGCAAATGCTCAATCCTTGGCTTGATCTGCTCATCCCAAGTATCGGATTGGGTTAGCCCAACTTGAGACAAATGGGCTAAATGGGGCTGTGAAGCCTTGATGGATGACAGGTCGCCGGGGGTCAAAGAGGCATTGCTGACAACCAGGGCCAAGCTCGCCGTTGCCGTTGCCGCTTCCGTTGCCGCTGGGCCTGGGGTCTGGGGTGGGGCTGGGCCTTCGGCCGAACCTAAAGTCGCTTGGGCGGTTTTTTGGGCCTGTTGTGCGGCCAATTCGGGGTCTTGTAATTCGCCTGTTCCGGCGGCCGCCAAACTGGCGGGGTCGGAAAGACCGTAGCTGCTTTGAGGCTCGACAAAATCTGCGTCCAGCGGCTCAGGCTCGGGCATGGGTTCTGTTGGGGGCTCGGGCTCATCGGGGAATTCGTCGGTGCTAGCAGCAGATGGAATGACTGTGTCAGGCGAGGCGCTGCTGCGCTCGAACACATGCTCGGCACTGAAAGCTTTGGCCACGTGTTTTTCATTCACCACGGGCAAAGGTTTATCGTTAAAAATGTCTTCACTGCTCATACATCATTCTCCGCAGTAGAAGTCGACCGCTGAGCGGACAACTTGAAAAGTCCTTACTGACATCAGTCCTGGAACTGGGCTTTCAAAGATTTCGAGGTCCGNAACCAAGCCTTGGCCATGCCGGGGTTTTGCCGGATTTGGGTCTCCGCCATCGCTTTGTCAGCATAAGGGCCGGTCAAGACAATGTAAAAAGATTTAGCCCCTTTACGCTGACTGAACAAGACTTGGGCGGATTTAAACAAACTGGAGTTGGCTTGAAATGACTTGGCCTCGGCCAAGCTGTCAAAAGCGCCATGTTGCAAGACCCAAGTATTGGCGTCTAATTTGGCAACCCAACTGACATCATCAGCTTCGGGGGGCAAAACAGGCTCCACCGCTACAGGTGCCACCGCTACAGGTGCCACCGCTACAGGCGCTACAGGCGCTGCGGGGGCAACCACCGCCGGCACAGGGCTGGACGCCACGCTTGAACTGAGCACTTCTTCTTTTTCACTCACCACGATGTCGGAAGAATTTGCTGGCGGTGTGTTGCTAGAAGACATGGAAACCGAGGCGGCTGGCACTGAAGAGGGTGTGGGCTTGGTCTGCGCTTGCGGTTTTTTGCCCTCTATATAGTCTTGCAAGGAGGCGGCCTCTTGAACAATGATGTCTTGGTATAAAAACCCAAATGTCGCCAAACTGCCTAAAAGTGCCACCAGCAACACCGCGGCAATTTTGGTGCTGCGCCTGGAAGTTGCTGCGTTATCAGCCCATTCTTTGGCCAGTTCCTCGCCACTGAGGCTGCTTCCCATGGGCACTTCTTCGCCCATCATCGGCTCCATCGGCTCCATCGGGTCGTCCATCTCTGAAGAGACTGTGGGCGGCGGCTCTAAGGGCGGCAAAGGCGCTGGCGGCAGGGTGAATTTTTTGTCTAGGCTTGGCATGGGTGCGGCGGCGCGCGTACTTGTGGCTGCCGCCTCATCTCGGGTTTCTATGCGTTGCAGCTTGGGTGGGGTGGGGTTTTCCGACTCCAACAATTGCAACAGGTTTTTACCAAAGGTGGCCAGCTTTTTCTCGTAGGCGGCTTGGTTGTTCACCAGCAAAATCAAATTGATGTTGCTGGCAGGAAAGCCGTTGACCAAACGCGCCAACAACTGCAACTCAAACTCCTGTATGGCTTGGGTGTCGGGGAAGATCATGAAGCGCTTGGGGGCGGCTTGTTGCCTTTGTCTACCGCTTGGTCAACCGTGAGTTCGGAGAGTATTTCGTTGAAGCGGTCGACCAGTTTTTCCGAGTCAGCCGAGGTCCACAACTCCACATGCTGCTCGCCCTGCTCTTTGAGATGCTGAAAGATGCGCCTGCCGTAATAGGTGAGCGCCACCTCGTCGTCGCCCAGAATGGCTAAATTCAACCGCCCTTCTCTTAAGGACTTGAGCAAAATCTCAAACCGCAGTTTGTCTGCCGGACTTTGGTAAAAATCACTCATGGTCGATTTGTTTTCTGGGGCTCATTATTGAAAGAGAAAACCATTTTCGTCATAACGCATATTGTCAGGTATTCGCAAAGTGGGCTTGATGACGCCCTCACCCGCGGCATAAGACTGGTTCAGGCTAAAAACATAGGCAATCACTTGGGCCACCGCATGGTAGAGCGCCTCATGATGGGTTCATCCAGCTTGGTGGTGAAGTACAAGGCTCTGGCCAACTCGGGGGCCTCGAAGATATACACGCCCTCTTCTTTGGCCAATTCGCGAATGCGCTTGGCCAATTCATCCGTGCCCTTGGCAATCAAAGTAGGCGCGCCATCAGAGTTGGGGTCATAACTTAAGGCGACCGCAAAATGTTGCGGGTTGGTAATGACCACATCGGCATCCTTGACCTTGGCCATCATGCGGCTGTTGGCCATCTCTCGCTGACGCCGGCGAATGGTGGCCTTGACCTCGGGGCGACCTTCAGAGTTTTTCATCTCATCTTTGACCTCTTGGCGGGTCATCTTGAGTTTTTTATTCACTTGGTACTGCTGCAAGGGGACGTCAAGCAAGGCAATCAACACCAAGCCCATGCTCATCCAAAAACACGCATCCAAAATCATGCTGCCCGCATGCTTGACGGCTGTTCCCAAATCTAGGCGGTTGAGCGTCACCAAATCTTCAATGTTGTTAGAGACCGAAATCCACAAAATTAAACCGATGAGGCCAAACTTCAAAATCGACTTGACCAACTCAATCAAGGCTTTGACACCAAACATCCGGCTGAATCCCGACAGGGGATTGAGCTTGCTGAATTTGGGGGCCAGCATGCCCAAAGAAAATACCAAGCCGCCGCTCAGCACAGTCGACAAAGCGGCCACCACCGCCAACAAAATCATCACAGGCAATATCAAGCTGTAGCCATCCAGCACCGATTGAAAAAAGATGGCGGGCAGCAACTCGGCTTTGTCCATCACCTTGCGGTCAAACTGCAGCTGCGTTGTAAACAAAGCGCCTAAGCGGCTGAACATATAACCACCCGCCAAACTGAAAAACAGGGTGGCCGTGACCAAAAGCGCAGCGGTCGACAATTCCACTGAGCGGGCAATTTGCCCTTCTTCACGCGCCTTTTTCAGTCGCTGCGCGGTGGGTTCTTCATTGCGTTCTGAGGAGTCGTCAGCCATGCTGTCAACCTCCCGTCAAAAGGCTGCGCATCTGGCTAAAGGTTTGCACCCACAGCCAAGTGATGCGTTGGATCACGCTGGGAATAGACAACCACAGCACCACAAAACCCGCAATCAGCAAAGCCGGCAAGCCTACCGAGAAAATATTCAAACTGGGTGCTGCGCGGGTGATAAAGCCCACACCGATATTGACAAACAACAAGGTGATGACCACTGGCAAAGAAATCAGAAGGGCGGCGATAAACATCAGCGCACCCCAAGCGGTGACCTTGCCCAACAAGTCTTGTGTCAACAAGTTCTTGCCAATCGGGAACAAGGTGAATGACTCCAGCAGCAAACCAAAAACAATCAAGTGCCCGCCAATGGACAAAAACACCAAGGTGCCAAGAATGGTGAAAAACTGTGAGATGACGGGAACATTACCAAACGAGGGGTCAATCATATTGGCCATAGACAACCCCATGGAACCCGACACCGCTTGACCCGCAACCACCATGCTGGCGCTGGCGAGTTGCATGATCAAGGCCATGACCAAGCCCACAAACAACTGGTTCACAATTTCTTTGAGGCCTTCAGCCGTGGCGGGGTCAATGCGCGGGATGTCCAAGTGCAAAGATAAAAACACAGCAAGCACAACAGAGATAGACAAGCGTATGCGCAGGCTGACGGCGCGAATCGAAAAGATAGAAGCAAAAGCCAAAAAAGCTGAGATGCGCAGCATGGGCCAGACCAAGGCATAAAACTTGTCCAGCAAATTGAGCATCTCGATATTCATCAGCGCTTAGCCAAACAAACCAGGTATGCGACCGTACAAAATTTTGGTGTAGTCGACCAAGCTGTTGATCATCCAACCGCCAAAAACAGCGGCCGTTAAGCCAATCGCCACCAACTTAGGGATGAAACTCAAAGTTTGCTCGTTGATAGAGGTGGCTGCTTGAAAAATACCGATGATCAAACCCACCACCAAGCCCGCCAACAACATGGGCGCAGAAATCAGTATCGTCATCCATAAAGCTTGTCGCCCTAAATCGATCACCGTGGCTGTGTCCATTGCTGCCTCACTTGTAAATAAAACTTGCCGCCAGTGAACCCATCACCANNGTCCANCCNTCCACCAACACAAACAACATCAACTTAAATGGCATAGAGATGATCATGGGTGAGAGCATCATCATGCCCATGGACATCAACACGCTGGCCACAATCAAATCTATCACCACAAACGGGATGTAAATCATGAAGCCGATCATGAAAGCGCTTTTAAGCTCCGAGGTCATGAAGGCGGGCACCAAGGTGGTGAAAGGCACATCGGCAGCGCTGGCGAGTTCTTTTTTCTGGCCAATTTGCATGAACATGGCAATATCGTCTTCACGGGTTTGCAGCATCATGAAATTGCGCACCGGCACCTCGGCCACCGCCAAGGCTTTGTCAAAGGCCAAAGCGCCATTCATATAAGGCGCCACCGCATTGGTGTACACCTCGTCAAACACCGGCGACATGATGAACAGGGTTAAGAACAATGCCAATCCCACCAACACCGTGTTGGGCGGCGTTTGCCCTGTGCCCAGCGCTTGGCGCA
>JGI25911J50253_10000240_pt1 | contig 17440 bp, 17 predicted proteins | sample LauGreSBDMM110SD_3_FD_50253 | JGI IMG/M metagenome (IMG submission 50253) | reverse complement strand
CCAGCGTCCATGCCGACTTGTTAAGTCGCCTAAAGACTGAGCTGTAAGAGAAGCGCTATGGCCGAACTCGCCACCATCGCCAGACCTTACGCGGAAGCTCTCTTCCAAGCGACTAAGAACGACTTGCAGGCCACAGCAGCTTGGCTCGACGAGCTGGCTGCCATTGCAAGCAATGCGCAGTTGTTGCAATTTGCTTCCAACCCCAAGGCCACTTCTGAGCAGGTCATGGGTGTGGTCAAAGGTGTAGCCAAGTCCCAACTATCCGCTGCTGCAGACAACTTTCTGCGCACCGTGATTGACAACGGTCGTTTGAGCGCTTTGCCAGAAATGGCAGCGCAATACCGCGAGCATGTCAATGCGCAAAGCGGCTCCTCCGATGCGGTGGTGTTCAGCGCTTTTGAAATCGCGCCTGCGGCTTTGGCCGATGTGACGGCGTTGTTGCAAAAGCGTTTTGGACGCACCTTGCACGTCAAAGTCGAAATCGAACCAGAACTCATTGGTGGAATTCGCGTAGTGGTGGGCGACGAGGTGTTAGACACCTCTGTCAAAGCCCGTTTGGATCAAATGAAAGTCGCGTTAATTGCCTGAGCCGCCGGCTCACCAGCAGTTAGCACATACAAGAAAGAAGGAAAGAGTCATGCAACTCAATCCAGCAGAAATCTCTGAACTGATCAAGAGCCGTATCGAAGGTTTGGCCAATGACGCCAACATTCGTAACCAGGGCACCGTGATTTCGGTGACCGACGGTATCGTCCGCATCCACGGCTTGTCCGACGTGATGCAAGGTGAAATGTTGGAGTTCCCCAACAACACCTTTGGCCTCGCTTTGAACCTCGAGCGTGACTCGGTCGGTTCTGTGATCCTGGGTGAATACGAGCACATCTCCGAAGGCGATGTGGTCAAGTGCACCGGTCGTATTTTGGAAGTGCCTGTCGGTCCTGAATTGATTGGCCGCGTGGTCAACGCATTGGGTCAACCGATCGACGGCAAAGGTCCGATAAACGCCAAGATGACCGACGTGATCGAAAAAGTCGCGCCTGGTGTGATTGCCCGTGAATCCGTCAGCCAACCGATGCAAACCGGTTTGAAGTCGATTGACTCCATGGTGCCTGTGGGCCGTGGCCAGCGCGAATTGATCATTGGTGACCGCCAAACTGGTAAGACAGCTGTCGCGATCGACGCCATCATCAACCAAAAAGGTCAAAACATGACCTGCGTGTATGTGGCGATTGGCCAAAAAGCCTCTTCTATCAAAAACGTGGTGCGCGCTTTGGAACAAGCTGGCGCGATGGACTACACGATTGTGGTGGCCGCATCGGCTTCTGAATCTGCTGCGATGCAATATGTCGCCGCCTACTCTGGTTGCACGATGGGCGAATACTTCCGCGACCGCGGTGAAGACGCTTTGATCGTGTATGACGATTTGTCTAAGCAAGCTGTGGCGTATCGCCAAGTGTCTTTGCTGCTCCGCCGCCCACCTGGCCGCGAAGCCTATCCTGGCGACGTGTTCTATTTGCACAGCCGTTTGCTCGAGCGCGCCGCCCGTGTCAATGCCGACTACGTCGAGCATTTCACCAAAGGCGCTGTCAAAGGCAAAACAGGTTCATTGACCGCATTGCCGATCATTGAAACCCAAGCCGGTGACGTGTCTGCCTTCGTACCAACCAACGTGATTTCTATTACTGACGGTCAGATCTTCTTGGAAACTTCTTTGTTCAACGCCGGTATCCGTCCTGCGATTAACGCTGGTATCTCGGTGTCCCGCGTTGGTGGTGCAGCACAAACCAAGCTCATCAAAAACTTGTCAGGCGGTATCCGTACCGACTTGGCACAGTACCGTGAATTGGCGGCGTTCGCGCAGTTCGCGTCTGACCTTGATGAGGCGACCCGAAAACAACTCGACCGCGGTGCGCGCGTCACTGAATTGCTCAAGCAAGCCCAATACAGCCCACAACCCATCAGCTTGATGGGCGCCACGCTGTTCGCGGTAAACAAGGGCTTCTTGGACGACATCGAAGTCAAACAAGTTCTGCACTTTGAAACCGAAATGCATGCTTATCTCAAGCACAAGCATGCAGCCTTGTTGGCTAAATTAGAAGCCGACAAAGCCCTGGACAAAGATGCTGAGGCCGAACTGACCGCTGCCCTAGGCGCGTTCAAGAAGACCTTTGCTTAATTCCTACCTGACCACACAAGGAGCCTCGAATGGCAGCAGGTAAGGAAATACGCGGCAAGATCAAATCGGTGGAAAACACCAAGAAGATCACCAAAGCCATGGAAATGGTCGCTGCGTCCAAAATGCGCAAAGCACAAGACCGCATGCGCGCGGCGCGTCCCTACAGCGAAAAAATTCGCCATGTGGCCGCCAATTTGGGCAAGGCCAATCCAGAGTACGTGCACCCGTTCATGGAAATCAATGACGCCAAAGGTGCAGGCTTTATCGTGGTCACCACCGACAAAGGTTTGTGTGGCGGCTTGAACACCAACATCTTGCGCATGGTTTCGCACAAATTGCGCGACTTGCAAGCACAAGGCAAGACGGCGCATGCTGTCGCCATCGGTAACAAAGGCTTAGGTTTTTTAAATCGTTCCGGTGTCAAGGTCGTCTCGCAAGCCACCTTGCTCGGCGATACCCCGCACTTAGACAAGCTCATCGGCCCCGTCAAAGTGTTGCTCGATAGTTATGTGAATGGCGAAATCCATGCGGTGCACTTGTGCTACACCCGCTTCATCAACACGATGAAGCAAGAGTCTGTGGTTGAGCAACTCCTACCTTTGTCTGCCGACGATTTCAAGCCAGAAGTTGGCCAACCAGGCTGGGATTACATCTACGAACCAGACGCCCACACCGTCATTGAAGAACTCTTGATTCGCTATGTCGAAGCATTGGTCTATCAAGCGGTGGCTGAGAGCATGGCGTCTGAGCAATCTGCACGAATGGTGGCGATGAAGTCGGCCACCGACAACGCTGGGAACGTGATCAACGAACTCAAACTTATTTACAACAAGACGCGTCAAGCGGCGATCACGAAAGAACTTTCGGAAATCGTCGCCGGTGCGGCTGCTGTCTGATTTTAATTTTTGGAGCAAAACAACATGGCTCATGAGACCACCCACAAGAACCAAGGCGTTCAGGGAAAAATCGTTCAATGTATTGGCGCCGTGGTGGACGTCGAGTTCCCTCGCGACCGCATGCCGCGCGTGTATGACGCGCTCAAGTTAGAGGGCACGGCTCTCACGCTTGAAGTGCAACAGCAGCTCGGTGATGGCATCGTTCGTACCATCGCTTTGGGCTCCTCTGACGGCTTGCGCCGTGGCTTGATGGTGACCAACACCGGTGCTGCGATTACCGTGCCAGTCGGCAAAGGTACTTTGGGCCGCATCATGGACGTGTTGGGCAACCCCATCGATGAGCGGGGTCCTGTTGACCAAACGCAAACCGCATCTATCCACCGTAAAGCACCTGCGTATGACGAATTGAGCCCTTCGCAAGAATTGCTTGAGACCGGCATCAAGGTGATCGACTTGGTCTGTCCTTTCGCCAAAGGCGGTAAGGTTGGATTGTTCGGCGGTGCGGGTGTGGGCAAAACCGTGAACATGATGGAACTCATCAACAACATCGCCAAAGCGCACAGCGGTTTGTCTGTGTTTGCTGGAGTGGGAGAGCGTACCCGTGAAGGTAACGACTTCTATCACGAGATGGCTGATTCCGGCGTGGTGAACCTCGAGAACCTCGGCGAATCCAAAGTAGCCATGGTCTACGGCCAGATGAACGAGCCTCCTGGTAACCGTTTGCGCGTGGCTTTGACGGGTTTGTCCATCGCCGAATCTTTCCGTGACGAAGGCCGTGACGTGTTGTTCTTCGTGGACAACATCTATCGCTACACCTTGGCCGGTACCGAAGTGTCTGCTTTGTTGGGCCGTATGCCTTCAGCTGTGGGGTATCAACCTACATTGGCCGAAGAAATGGGCCGCTTGCAAGAGCGTATTACGTCAACTAAGGTCGGTTCTATCACCTCCATTCAAGCGGTGTATGTGCCAGCGGATGACTTGACCGACCCATCACCTGCAACCACTTTCGCCCACTTGGATTCGACCGTGGTGTTGAGCCGTGATATTGCTGCTTTGGGTATCTACCCAGCGGTCGATCCACTGGACTCCACCAGTCGCCAGTTGGACCCCCTCGTTGTTGGTGAGGAGCACTACGCGACAGCCCGTGCGGTGCAAGGTACTTTGCAGCGCTACAAAGAATTGCGTGACATCATTGCGATTTTGGGTATGGACGAATTGGCACCAGAAGACAAACTTGCAGTGGCCCGTGCCCGCAAGATCCAACGTTTCTTGTCACAACCTTTCCACGTCGCTGAAGTGTTTACCGGTTCACCCGGCAAATACGTNACCTTAGCTGAAACCATCCGTGGTTTCAAAATGATCGCCAGCGGTGAGTGTGACCACCTGCCAGAGCAAGCCTTCTACATGGTCGGAACCATCGACGAAGCCTTCGAAAAAGCCAAGAAGATCTGAGTCAAGTATGCGCACCATTCACGTCGATGTTGTCAGCGCAGAAGAGTCCATCTTCTCGGGCGAGGCTACTTTTGTGGCCTTACCTGGTGAGTCGGGCGAGCTTGGTATCTATCCCCGCCACACTCCGTTGATCACCCGTATTCGTCCAGGATCTGTGCGCATTCATACGGCTGACGGCGGCGAAGAATTTGTGTTTGTCGCCGGTGGTATTTTGGAAGTCCAACCGGACTGCATCACCGTGATGTCTGACACCGCAGTGCGTGGCAAAGATTTGGATGAAGAAAAAGCCAACTCCGCCAAACAAGCCGCAGAAGAAGCTATCAAAAACGCCAAGAGCGATGTGGACTTAGCCCGTGCCCGTTCTGAGCTGACAATCTTGGCTGCTGAACTCTCTGCTTTGCGTCGCTACCGCGCTAAGAAATAAAACTCTAGCAATTCATTCGATCAGCACGCATACGCTAGCATTACTTTTTAACAAAGCCCCATTCGAAAGACTGGGGCTTTTTTTTGGCCAAAGGAATCAGGAGACAATTACGCCATGCCTAAAGCCAAACTACAAGCCGCAACTGTTGGAGGTTCTGCCCACGATGTAGAAGCCCAGTTTTACGAGGCACTTCAAACCGGCGATTTAGAAAAACTCATGGCCTGCTGGGCCGACGAAGACGATATTGTGTGCGTGCATCCTGGTGGACCTAGGTTAGTCGGTAATGCGCAGATACGTGCTGCATTTGAAACCATGTTTACCAACGGCACGATATCCGCAACGCCAGAGCGCGTGTGCAAAGTGGACTCTTTAACCAGCGCCATGCACAACGTGATTGAGCGTATCTCCATTCAAACGCCGGAGGGAATGCAATATGCATTGGTGGTGGCGACCAATGTTTACCAACGCACTGCGCAAGGTTGGCGCATGGTGGCGCACCATGCAAGTCCTGGTACATCGGCCGCACATGCAGAGGCGCAAGAGACACCTCAGGTTTTGCATTGACGTGGAATTACCGCGCCCCTTGGTGGTTGCCGGGGGGGAACCTGCAAACTATCTATGCAGCAAAAGGCTTGCGCAAGTCTTGGCGACAAGCCACCAGTTTGGCAAAGACAGCGATGGGAAACTCCTGACAACGACTTTGTTGATGTAGATTGTCTTGTGCCCTTGGCAACAACTGCAACCCAAGTGGTCACCAAAAAATCCCCTGATTACAAGGCCAAGGACACCCCATTGTTGGTGTTCTTCCACGGATTAGAAGGCTCGTCTGCCAGCCATTACGCCATAGCCTTTGCGCATGAAGCGCAACGCATCGGGTGGCAAATGGCCGTGCCGCATTTCAGAGGTTGTAGTGGTGAAATGAACCGTGCCCCGCGCGCTTACCATTCAGGCGATTACCAAGAGATTGATTGGATACTCAATCGCTTTCAAAGCATGCATCGTGGGCCCGTCTTTGCAGTGGGTATATCGTTGGGTGGTAATGCCCTGATGAAATGGGCGGGTGAAGTAAAGGCAGAAGCAAATAAAACTGTTAATGCAATTGCCAGTGTTTGCGCTCCGTTAGATTTGACAGCCAGTGGTCATGCGATTGACAGTGGCTTTAACCGTATCGCCTACGCAAAAATGTTTTTAGAGAGCATGAAGCCAAGGGCGTTTGCCAAGCTAGCGCAGTATCCAAATTTATTCAATGCGAAGGCTATGCAATCTGTCACTACCCTGTTTGACTTTGACAATATCTTCACCGCACCGTTGCATGGTTTTAAAGACGTAACCGACTACTGGTTGCGCGCATCCGCCAAGCCGGGACTCGCTGATATCGAATTACCCGCATGGGTCATCAATCCACAAAACGACCCTTTCGTGCCGGCTAGTAGTTTGCCCACAGAGGATGAAGTAGGACGGTACGTAGAGTTATACCAACCCCAAGACGGCGGCCATGTTGGCTTTACCAGCGGCGCATTTCCTGGAACCTTGCATGCATTACCGCAAGCGGTATTGCGATGGCTAGGTAGCAAAATATAAGCAATTACTTTTTCGAACACCATGGATGACATCGTAAAACAAGCCCTTGCCAAATGGCCTAATGTGCCTGACTGTTACGGTTGGCTTGGACTAGACGCGCGCGGTGATTGGTATATGCGTGACGATGTTGTGCAGGCGGCGGGAGACTTTGCAACAAGCAAGGGCTCAAAACTTCTGCATGAAAAGCTGATTGAATTTATTGGGCGCAATTACGATGCAGATGCGCAGGGGCGCTGGTTTTTTCAGAACGGCCCGCAGCGTGTGTATGTTGAGTTAGAAGTCACACCTTGGGTTTGGCGCATGCAGCCCGATGGCTCTTTACTTAGCCATACCCATCGACAAGTGCTTTACCAAAGTAGTTGGCTAGACGATGCGGGTTGGTTGTATCTGGAAACTGATCTAGGCTTTGGGCTCATGCACAGCATGGACATGCTACAAGCAGTTCAAAAAATTGAGTCCGAAGAATGGTTGCCACAAAACATATCCAAGATGGATTTACAAAAAAGTTTTGGGTATTGTTTGAGCCCCTGCAAACACCAAACTACCCAAAACTAATGCCGATAAAAAAGCCGCCTCATGAGCTGAACAGGCGGCTTTTGTTTGAGAAGCTAGATGGCTAGATTATTTGGCTTCTGGATTTTTTGGCTCAGCTAACTTACCACCGCTGCCGTTTGCCAAATAGACAACAGCGCGACCAATTTCAAAGTCACTGTATTCACCACCCGCTTGCGCCGCCATACTGCCTTTGCCTTTGAGCGCTGAGGTTAACAAGGTTGCGTAGCCTTTGCCTATGCGAGGCGCCCAAGCGGCAGTGTCGCCAAATTTAGGTGAGCCTAAAGTGCCGGCTATATGGCAACCACCACATTGGCCTTTGAACACTTCTTCACCTGAGCGAGGCTCAGCGTTGGCAGATTTGATCTCCACTGAGCCCACTTTTTGAATACGCTCTGCGACTGATTCGGATGCGTTAGAACTACCAGCTTGTGGCTTGTATTCTAAAGTGACGTAGTACACCAAGCCAATGATGACGAAAACAGGAAGAATGAACGAATAAGCGACGACCAGCAAAAGCTGTTTGGGGGTTTTAATGGGGCCCGTATGGGCTTCTTCGGGGTGGTTGTCGCTCATGATGAGGGGAATCCTTAAGGGGTACGCAAAAACATCTCAAATTATAGCCAGCCCCCTACAATGACAAGTTACGCCACGATGCGGCTGTAGCTCAGTGGATAGAGTATTGGCCTCCGAAGCCAAGGGTCGTGGGTTCGATCCCCGCCAGCCGCACCAGTCGATCGTTTTGTAACGTATCACTACACCTCAAAACTCCCGTAACGTATAGCTACAGCGGGTTTTCATTTGCTTCATAGAGTTTCAGGCGGTTGCGCTGGGGCTGGCTAGTGAGATGTTCCCCAATCTACGCGCCCAGGCACTCATCGACAGGCTGGTTATCACGGGGCTTGTCTTGACTGCCACCATGCCACACAGCACCTTGCTAAGGCTTCGGTGGTATCGACACAATGACTGCGCAACTGAGACTCTGTCGCGTCCAGCGCCAAAGGTGTTTCAGTGCAAGCCAAAATCACAGCACGAGCGCCATTGTTAAGAAGCGTCTGTACGGCTTGCTCAATGAGTTGCCCGCCACGCAAGGGTTCGCCTGCCTTGACCATATCTATTCCTGGCAAAACCAGCCTGTCCATCAGGCTTTCGTTTGGCAGCACGACCGTGTAACCCAAGCGAACAAGGGTCAAGTCAAAAATCTGAGCGGCGAGAGTCGCGCGCGTGGCAATGATTCCAATTTTTGAGCCATCTTCTGCCAGATGAGCAAGCTCTTTGATACTCGCATCCACAATGCTTAGGAATGGAACACTGCATCCCTTGAGCAGCTCAGGATACCAAAAATGCGCTGTATTGCAGGGCATAACCAAAGCCATAGCGCCTGCGGCAATCAGGCGATTCCGGCCGGCCAGCAACTCAGGCAGTGGTGAGCGCCCTTCGCCAAGAATGGCTTCTGGTCGAGGAGCAATGCGCGGGTCCGATTGAATCAACATAGGGACGTGATCCGAATCACCTCTTGCAGATGTGGCCTTGAGCACCTTATTGAAAAAATCAACTGTAGCCAGTGGCCCCATACCGCCTAAAACACCAATCATGCTGATCCTTTGTTTATTGCTCTGTCAGGGCTTAAAGCGGTTTCAAAGCGGTAAAAGCATCCATATATCCGTACAGGGCTACCGAGCCGCCGGTGTGCAAAAAGACGACGTTTTCGCCCTTCTTGAAATGGCCTTTGCGGCACAGGTCAATCAGGCCGGCCATGCCTTTGCCAGAGTACACAGGGTCTAGCAAAATGCCCTCGAGTCGCGCCATCATCGTCACAGCTTCAATCATGCCCGGTGTGGGTACGCCGTAGCCGCCGCCCACGTAGTCGCAGTTGGCTTTAACGCTTTCCCGGCTCACGCTGCCAGGCACACCCAACAGCTCTGCAGTTTTAACGGCCAGGTTGTAAACGTTGGTTTCCTGGGCATCTTTAGGAGCGCGCACGCCAATGCCCAGCACTGGAATCTGGCTGCGCGTGCCTTCAAAGCCTGCTACCAAACCAGCCTGTGTGCCAGCACTGCCTGTGGCGTGAACCAGGCAGCTCACATTCAGACCCAAGTTATTGAACTGGTCAACCAGCTCGAGCGCGCACACCACATAGCCGAGCGCACCCAACGGGTTAGAGCCACCGCCGGGAATGATGTAGGGTTTCTGCCCCTTGGCGCGCAGTTCGTCGGCCAGTTTGGCCATCGCGGCATTCATATCGGTACCGCCAGGCACTTCCTGCACATGGGCGCCATACAGATGATCAAGAAAAACGTTACCCGAATTCTTGTAACTTGCATCTTTAGAACCGGTGCGGTCTTCCAGCAAAATCTCACACTTCATCGCCATCTTGGCCGCAATAGCGACCGTCTGGCGGGCGTGGTTGGATTGAGTAGCGCCTTGAGTGATGATGGTGTCGGCTCCTTGTTTGACGGCATCAGCCATCAAAAACTCGAGCTTGCGGGTTTTGTTGCCACCGGAGCCCAGGCCGGTACAGTCATCACGCTTGATGTAAAGGTTAGGGCCGCCCAGTGCTTCGGTCATACGGGGCATGAATTCAAGCGGTGTGGGGCCATGGGTGATGCGAACGCGGGGAAAGTTGGTGAGTTTCATGAGTGCTTTCTTTTTTGGCTTGAAATTGAAGTAGAAACAGAGTTCAGTTCACGACAACCGAGAGCAGGCTGGCCGCAGAGGCACTTAGCAGCCCGCCGTGTTGACCGGAATCAGTTTTTGCACGGCAATCAGGCCTTTTTCAAATACTCAATCGTCATGCCATGCTTTCAGAAATGTTGGGATGGGATCAACCTCGGCCCTTCCAGGGCACAACGCGGCGTTCAACAAAACGCACAAGATGGTCAAACGCATAGGCAATCGCCGCGATCACCACAATGCCCATGATCACAACGGGCGTCTGCAGAAATCTGGATGCCGACAAAACCATGTAGCCCAGGCCGGAGGTCGCGGCGACCATTTCTGCGGCCACCAAGGTGGTCCAGCCAAAACCTATGCCAACACGCATCGCGGTAAATATTTCTGGCATGGCCGATGGCAACACAACCATGCGAATCACCTGCCAACGAGTGGCACCAAACGAATAGGCCGCGTGAATCTGTTCAATCGCCGCGGACTTCACACCCGCCCGCGCTCCCAGAACCATCGGCGCGAGCACAGACGAGAAGATAAGCAGAACCTTAGACAACTCGTCAATTCCAAACCAGATGATCATCAGCGGCAGATACGCCAGCGGCGGAATCGGGCGGTAAAACTCGATAGGGGGATCAAAGATGCCGCGTGCGACCGGACTCATCCCCATTGCAATGCCAAGGGGAATACCGATAACACAAGCAAGCAAGAACGCCCCAAAGACGCGCAACGTGCTCACCCAAATATGTTCCCAAAAGCTGGCGCCAGTAAAGCCTTCCCTCATGACTTCGAACAATGCGTCAATGACGCCCATAGGCGAAGGCAAAAAAAGCGGTTTGATGAAGCCCGCATAGGTGACGAACGCCCAGAGGGAAATTAGGAGGACGATCACAACCGCGCTAATTCTGAGACTTTCCCCTTGACCCGGAACGCCATAGATTTCGCCAGGTTTGGCAGGCTTGGCTTTCATCAGGCCGCTTAACAGGCCTTTGCCAGTTGAGGAACCATTGGGTGCTCGGGGGTCAGTCATCGTGGGCTCCTGCTTCGTCAGCAAAGATGATCTTCAAAATCTTTTCCCTGAGGGCAATAAATTCGGCGGACGCTTTGATCTCACGTGCATTGCCCGACTCAAAGTACTGGCGGCTGAAGGGCAAGTCAAACACATGGGAAATACGGCCAGGCCGAGGTGACATGACGACCAGCTTGGTGCCCATGAACAATGCTTCTTCAACACTGTGGGTGATGAAGAACACCATCTTGCCGGTGTCCCGCCAGACCTTCAAAATCAACTCCTGCGCCCGTTCACGCGTCAGCGCATCCAGTGCGCCCAGGGGTTCGTCCATGAGCAAAATTGACGGGTCGCTGGTCAAGGCGCGTGCAATACCAACGCGTTGTTGCATGCCCCCCGACAATTCATAGGTGGCTGATTGCTCAAACTGCTCAAGCCCCAGCAGTTTGATGAATTCCCGCGCAATTCTTTCGCGCTTGTCCTTGTCTTGGCCCTGAATTTTCAAGCCAAAGGCCACGTTGTCCAGCACATTGAGCCAGGGTAGGAGTGCATGCTTCTGGAACACCACGGAGCGATCGGCGCCGGGACCAGAGACCACCCGTCCGTTGAGTGAGATCTCACCCTCACTGGGCGCCATGAACCCTGCGATCAGGTTGAGCAAGGTTGACTTGCCGCAACCCGATGCGCCGAGCGCCACCAAGAAATCCTTCTCATGAATCTCAAGGTTGATATTCTGCAGCGCATGCACAGGTGGCTTGCCGGCTACCGGATAGAAAACCGACACATTCTGGATAGCAAGAGCAGTCATTGAAGGCTTTGAGGTGAACATATGAAGTGCTGACCTGATACACGCAGATCAGCACTTACGGCACTGCCGTAGACTTATTTGCCTGCAGCCGCTTTGGCGAATTCGGCATTGACAAACTGGCCGTAGTCCGCTGCAGTATTGTTGATTCGACCTGCGCTCTTGAGGAATTCTGCGGTGGATCTGATGGTTTTAGCTGCGCCGCCGCCCATCCAGTTGGCGGACATGGCCAGATCGGCGTCCGGGTAAATCGTGCCGTCGAGCATCGGCACAACTGCGGCTGGTGATACACCCACACTCGCAGCGACGGCTTTGATTTTTGGCGAATCTGCGTTCCATGCGGCCTTNTTCTTGTGGTAATCCGCATTGATCTCGAACATGGCCCTTAAGAACTTGACCAAGCCGTCGCGGTTTTCAGCTGCAAACTTGTTATTCGCAACCCATGCGTTGAAAGTATGAAAACCCGCCGCTCTNGCAATATCGCCCGCGGTATACATCACCTTGCCGTTTTCACGCAACTTCGTTTGAACTGGAACCCATACAAAAGCAGCATCTATGGCGTTTTGTGACCAAGCAGCGGAGATTTCGGCTGGCGACATGCCTAGCAAGGTGACGTCTTTTTCAGTCATGCCGTTCATCTTCAATGCGCCCATGAGCGAGTAGTGGGCTGTTGAGCCGATCGGCACCGCAATGCGCTTGCCTTTCAAATCGGCCGGCTTGTCTATGCCAGCGCCATTTCGAGTGACCAATGCCTCGGAGCTATCGATGACCTTGCCAGCGGAGACCATCTGATAGGGCAATCCAGAGCTCAAGCCGGCTGACAGGGGGGAAGACCCAATTTCAGAAATCTGAATACCGCCAGAGGCCATGGCTGCGTTGACCTCAGCGCCAGAAGCAAACTGCCGCCAATCAATTTTCCAGCCGGTGGCTTTTTCAAGGCTTCCATCAGCGATGAGCGCCTTGTAGGGAAGAGGATCACCAAAATGGCCGATCACCACCTTGGTTTGAGCCATGGCTTGGGATGCCAATGTTAGCGCGAAGGCCGAGCCGACGAGTAGTGTTTTAAGCAGGTGTTTCATGATGTCCATTCAGTAAAAAGTTGAACAAGTATTGACAGATCGAAATGGGCTCTCGTGCAAACTAGCACGTGAACTAACAGAATAATAGGTAAAGCCTATTTTTTAAAGTAGTGCCAGATTGACTTTTATATGGTGCCAAAATGAAAACTGTTAGGTTTCTTAACGTGCTTTCAAAGTACGCACTAGGCAAGTGCTCAAAAAGTTCAGGGAATACCCTAGCTTGGTGCAAATCACCTATACGGTGCAGCTAATCTTTAGGTCTAACAGGATTGAGTTAATGAGGCAAAAGCAGGAAATCACGAATATTTGGACCAAGTTGTTTCCCAAGTTCTCGGCCAGCAGTTCAACATTACAAGGTCGAGTTAGAGAAATGATGGTGCATTCCATTCTTATGGGGCTGGTGCCCCCTGGTGCCAAGGTGCCGCCAAGCCGCGCTTTGGCTGCCGCGCTTGGTCTATCGCGCAATACCGTATCGCTGGCTTTGCAGGTGCTGGTTGATAAAGGTTTTTTGATCTCTTCTTCGCGCAGTGGGTTGGTTGTCAATGGCGATATTCTGCTGGGACAGGCCAATCATTCAACTACCCCGGCTGTAGTGCAATCTGGCCTGCAATGGGATAGCCGGCTTGTTTCACGTCTGGGGAATCAGCGCAACATTATCAAACCCGCGAATTGGCAAGACTACGCCTACCCCTTTGTGTACGGACAGTTTGATGCAAGCCTTGTTCCTCTCAAAGACTGGCGCGCTTGTTCNCATCAGGCGCTGTTTGTACCCGCNGTNAAAAAATGGGCGCAAAACCATATTGACCGCGACTCTGAAGCGTTGGTCGATCAAATTCAGCATCGACTTCTTCCTGCGCGCGGGATCATGGCAAGACGAGATGAAATCCTGATTACCGCAGGCTCACAAATGGCCTGCTACCTTTTAGCCAACGTGCTGATGGACAGAAAAACCGTTGTTGGCATTGAAGACCCCGGCTACCCGGACGCGCGCAATAACTTTTTACTCCGCAGNGACCACGTAAAAGCACTGCCAATTGATTCCGATGGGTTNATCGCTTCACGCGCCATGGGTCAGTGCGCTTATGTCTTTGTTACGCCAAGTCACCAGTGCCCGACAACGGTCACAATGCCATTGGAGCGCAGGCAGGAGATTCTGGAGTTGGCTAAGAAACGCAACATAGTGCTGCTGGAAGACGACCACGAGAGTGAGTTGAACTTTTCAGGTCGACCCCTGCCGGCACTGAAAAGCCTGGACAATGATGGCAGGGTTATTTACTTGGGAAGCTTGTCCAAAACACTGGTGCATGGCCTGCGAATTGGCTATATCGTGGCACCCGCAGAGTTGATTCGTGAGCTTAGAGCCTTGCGGCGATTGATCATGCGGCACGAGGCTACCAACAACTCGCATACAGCAAGCCTTTTTATTGCACAAGGCCATCATGATGCGTTTATCCGTAAGTTGAACGTAACATACCGTGAGCGGCGCGAAATATTGACCAACGCATTTTCAAAATACTTACCTCAGTTTGAAATCGCACCGTCGCTGGGAGGATCTGGAGCTTGGATCAAAGGGCCAGATGGATTCAACGCTCAATCTTTGGCCAATAACTGCGCGACTCGCGGTGTACTCATTGAACCGGGAGATATTTTCTTCAATAAATCGTCGACCAAAAGTCACTCACACTTTCGCTTAGGTTACTCTGCAATTCAAGGTAGCTTGATCGACGCAGGTGTTCAGGAGCTGAGCGGTGCATATAAAGATATTCGAAGTTAAACGTAATAGATGGGAATTAAAGAAAACAATCAAGCATAAGGGTTAAAGGTTAGTATGTGATCCCCGCCAGCCCAAGTTAATCCTTTTGCACTCAACATTAAAGCCTTTTACTCAGCGTTAGTGAGAAAAGCCCCGCAGGTAGCTGAATTTATTGATAATCGACTACTTTCAAAATCATAAATTTACCGACTATGAAAAAATCACTATCAGCCATCACATTTATAGCTTCTGCTGTTTTTGCTAGTTCTTTGGCTTTTGCGCAAGCAACACCCAGCGCGCAGCAGATGATCGAGCAACTCAAGGTCCAGCCTGTCCCTGAGGCGCCAAGACGCACCCGTAGTTTGCGAAACCTCTCGGTAGAGGCGGTTGACCAAGCGGCGGATACAACGCCAAGTGCGCCTGCCGCACCCGCTGTCAAGCCGTCTTTGTCATTGCAAATCCAGTTTGAATTCAATTCTGCGCAGATCAGCCCTTTGAGCCAGCAAGCCTTGTTGAACTTATCGACGGCACTCAAAGCAGCAGAACTCAGTACATCCAAATTTGAAGTGGAAGGCCATACCGACGCCAAAGGCAATGACGCATACAACCTCAAACTGAGCCAGCAACGCGCTGAAGCGGTGCAGCAGTTCCTGGTGCATCAAGGGGTTGCTATCAATCGACTGATGGCCTCGGGTAAAGGTTCGACACACCTGGCCAATGCAGGTAACCCGTTAGCCGCTGAAAACCGTCGGGTTCGCATTGTCAACCTCGAGTGAGGCTAAAGCGCCCTGGTGGCAAAGCCTTGAGCGTCAGTTACTCACTTATCTGTCGCGTTGGTCCGATAAGTGGGTGCATATTGGTTTGGTACTCGTCTTTTCCGCCTGGATTGTTGTCGACGTTTTATTAGTAGGCGTCACGGGCGGGTTGGCCCAAACTACTTATGACAACATGGTGCGTGGCCGCGTCATCACGGCCCCTGCCGATCCGCGCATAGTAATCATTGATATCGATGAATCTGCATTGGCCCGCATGGCCACAGAATTTGGCCGCTGGCCTTGGCCACGTGATACCTTGGCATCGGTGTTGGACTATGTGGAAGAGCAACAACCTGCTGCCATAGTCTGGGACATTATTTTTTCAGATGTGGACCGTTTGAACCCAGGCGGTGACGCCGCTTTTGATGCGGCGGCCAAGCGCAGTGCGCACAGCCATTTCGGACTGGTGCGTCTACCTAAAGAGAATGACGACAAAAGCGAATTGACGCAAAAAAACTTACCCAGTTTGTGGGTGCAAACAGCGTCGCAACAAACAAAAGAATTTTCAACCGTAGCGCTTATTCCGCCCGTATTGCCCGGCGTTGCAGTCAAACCGCTTGGCTATAACAATGGCTATGTCGACCGCGACGGCATTTTGCGCCGCTATCGCTACTTTGAGCGACTCGATGACGGAGGCATGATTCAATCATTGCCCATGAGCGTGGTGCAACAAGTCGATCCACAAGCCCACGCATTTTGGTTAGAGCGCTTTCTCAATAAACCACAAAAAATTGCCTCGGATAACGCAACGCAAGACGATGTGCTCATCAACTGGCGCAAGAAAGCCAATAGCTATCCGCGTGTCAATTTTGCTGACGTATTTGCCTTGGCTGATGGCGCAAAACCCAAAGAAGAGGTGCCTTCATTCGCCGGCAAGATTGTGATCATTGGATCAACTGCGCCAAGCTTGCACGATATCCACCCAACGCCACTGTCTTCGACACAGGCGGGCGTGGAGTCTTTGGCAACAGGGATTGATAACGCCTTGAACCAACGCGTCATGCGTGAAATGCCGAAATGGCTTGGGGCTTTGATTGCGATGGTGATGTGCGTTGGCTTGGCCTTTTGGAGTTACCACAAAAGCGTGTCTTCCTTGGCTGCTGGTATGTTGGGCATGCCCTCGGTGATGCTCGGCATAAGTTTTTTAAGTCTCAATACAGAGCATTTATTTTTAGATTTGAATTTGTCTGCTGGCTTAGGTTTGCTATTTGTCGCCTTACTCAATGTATGGGTTCTAATAAACAAACGCCACTGGTTTGGAGATATACCCCCAAACTGTCATCAAGTTAGTGTCTCGGCTTGGCGCTTGAAGGATTCTTGGACTGATCAACAGCTTCAAAATATGACACGTGTCATGCGCGAACATGCTGCGGATTGCAGAATCTTATTGTTAGACACATCTACGCCCGCGCAAAGAAGAATGATTCGATGGAGACCATTTGCCAATCTCTTGGCATTGGTTGGGCCTGAAGTAGAGCTAGAGAATGCAAGAAAAGAATTTGAAAAAATCGCTCCCCACTTGGAGGTCAAAGTAGGACGTATATTGGCGCTAGAAAGCCAAAATGAAGCAACCCCCCAGCAAATTGCCCAATTAGTATTACAGGCTTTTACGGAGGCCTCTCCGGAAAAAATGCCGCACCTAAAAAATTGAAGAATAGAAAGCAAACTCCATGAAAAGCAGTATTCGGCTCACTTTAGCTAGCCTTGGATTTTTAGCGCAAATAGCATTTGCTCAAAATACCAGCGTGATGCGCCCAACAGAAATACGCGCAGAAAAGTTGGCTTCCTCTGCTGTCCTTGTGCAAGTGAATCAAGGCGCGACAGTGCGTGTCACTTCGGTAGAAGGCGGTTGGGTATTGGTTGAGGCGAACTCTGACAAGGGTCGGGTGTCGGGTTGGGTGCGCGCTAGTGCGCTCAATATGCAAGCCGGCGCATCAGTAGTTGCAGGCTTGTCTAGTGGACGTGAGGCTGCTGGAAACACTGCGGTAACACTGGGCGTCAGAAATGTTCCGCCGTTGGTGCCGCGTATCAATCGCCACGCGCTCATTATTGGCGTTGGTATATATGAAGACCCGCTAGTACCTCCGCTTCCAGGCACCAAGTTGGACAAAGTGTCTGCCACCCAAATTGCACAAGCCATGCAAGTTCCGGACGGCAATATTCAATACCTTCACGATAGCCAAGCAACGGTTTCCAATATTCGTACAGCGCTCAATAACTTGAACGACAGA
>JGI25911J50253_10000234_pt1 | contig 17663 bp, 17 predicted proteins | sample LauGreSBDMM110SD_3_FD_50253 | JGI IMG/M metagenome (IMG submission 50253) | reverse complement strand
CAAACGCTTGGCAGCCGAAATTTGCACCAGCACCGGCTGACCGGAGACCAAGGCATGCAAACGGGTTTGTGCTGCATCGTCCCAAGGCGTGTTTTCTTGCGCACCACTGATACCGCGCGCCAGCGTCGAATCGACTTTGTCCATGTCAGTGCCCAGCGGCAGGATGTGGAACAAAGCGTCGAACAAGGAATTGCACACTTCTTGAATCAAATAAGTGGCACCGCTATAGCCCATGAACGGCGTGCCGGTGTGGCGGCGGATGATGGCTCCCGGAAACGATGCGGGAATGAAGGAGGCCTTCATAGGGCCTGTGCTGCCGGCCTCTGCCAAATACATGCGTTCGTTGTAGCTGCCAAACAAAATGAGTGGCATTTGCTTGTGCACCATCTCGCGCACTGCTGCGTTGTCGGTTTTTTGTCCGGGTAAGCGCGAGACCGCAAATTTGCAAGGCATGCCCATTTCGGTTTCTAAAAATTTGCGTATGCCGCGCGCATAGGTATCTGTGGCCACCACCGCAAAACTGGCGGTAGCGAAAAAGTCTTGTGTAACTGAGCGCCACAAATCCCACACCGGTTTGATGGTGGTATGACGCTCGCGTTGAATGAACGGCTCGGGATCAAGCTCGAGCAATTCGCCTAGCTTGCGCAAAAATTTGGTGGTGCTGTGCAAGCCGATAGGCGCTTGCAAATAAGGCCGGTCTAGCGCCTCGCACAACATGCGACCGAACTCGCGGTACATGCAAATATTCACATCGGCTTCCACCAGTTGCGACACCTCGGCCAAATGGCTGCCCAAGGGGAATACCATGTTGATGTCTGCGCCTATGCCTTGCACCATGCGACGGATTTCGGCCAGATCGCTGGGGCTGTTGAATGTGCCGTAGCAAGGGCCGATGATGTTGACGCGCGGCTTCTCGCCTNCTTTGCGAACACGCTTAGGCACTTTTTTCATGCCGTATTCGGTCCACAACCAGAACATGGCGCGGTTGGCACATTGCCACTGGTCTTCGTCAATCGTGCGCGGCAAAAAGCGCATCAGATTGGTACCCTCGGGGGTGACACCACCGCCGATCATTTCGGCAATTGATCCGGTAACCACCACGGCAGGCAGATCGGGGTCGAGCACTTGGTGGGCACGCTTCATCGCGCCTTCGGTGCCCTCGCGTCCGAGTTGTTCTTCGGCTAAGCCGGTGACAACGATGGGCAGTTCGTGAGGCGGCAAAGCGTCGGTGTAGTGCAACACGGAAGTAACCGGCAGATTTTCACAGCCGACCGGTCCGTCGATGACGACTTGCAGTCCTTTGATCGCGGTGAACACATACACCGCTCCCCAGTAACCGCCTGCTCTGTCGTGGTCTAGAACAAACATCAGCCCATCTCCTCGGCTTTGCGTTTTTTCTGCTTCTTCTCGAACTGGCGACGCACTTCCTTTTTGAAGTCAGGGTGCATGACAGGAACGTCCTCCCACACACCGGCTTCATCGCCTTGTCCGACTGAACCGAAAAACGCTTTCATTTCATCGAACCTAGCCTGGTTGCCAATGGCTGCGTTGACCACTTGTATCAGCGAACCGGCACCGGCCACGCCCATCAAAGGACGTGCGGAGATGAGGTTGGTGAAATACAAAGAAGGAATGCACAACTCTTTGGCCGCTTGCACCACCGGTGTGGTGCCGATGGCGAGTTGCGGTTTGAACTCGTGCATGGCTGCCAAGTCTTGCTCAAGGGACGCACGGAATTGCACATGCACGCCTTTGGATTGCAGCCATTCGGCATCATGCGCATTCCATGGCGTGGCAGGACAAGCGCTGCCGACGTAACGCAAATCGGCGCCGCACTCGATCAACAAACGCGCCACCAACAGTTCTGACCCTTCATAGCCGCTCAAGGTGATGCGGCCATTGATTTTTTGCGAAGCCAACACACCGCGCATGGCACCCAAGGTTTGGTTGCGGGCTGCGTCGATTTTTTCTTGCGGCACACCACAGGCTTGACCAATGGCGCCCAGCCATGCGTCTGTGCCTTCGATGCCGACAGGCGCAGATCCGACGATCGGGCGACCGGCGGCTTGGAACTCACGCACGCTGGCGGTATAGAAAGGGTGGATGGCGGCGACAGCTTTGCAATCAAGTGCCGCATACAGCTCGCGCCATTCGCGTGTAGGTGCGACAGTGCCAACCGCCAAGTCCATGGGACCAATCATTTGCGCAATGATCATCGGGTCAGCCGGGAACATTTCGCCCAGCAAGGTGATGGTCGGTTTGCTGCTGCGACCTTGACGCGGCGCAGCCACCGGCCCTGCCATGGCTTCTTGGCGGGCATAGTGCAGCATGGCACCCGTGAGCACGTCTTTGGCCTCGGCATGGGTGGGAACACCAAAGCCAGGTACATCGATTCCAATGATGCGAACACCGTTGATTTCTTTGGGCAACAACTGCAGCGGCACACCGCTGGCAGTGGGCACACACAAATTGATAATGACGATGCAGTCGAGTTTTTCCGGGTCGGCTTGTTCGTACACCGCTTCGCGGATATCTTCAAACAGTTTGCCGGTGACCAATGTTTCGGAGTTAAACGGCACATAGCCCACGGTGCGACGCGCACCATAAAAATGGGAAGTGAATGTCAAGCCATACACACAACAAGCCGAACCGCTCAGGATTGTGGCGGTGCGGCGCATGCGCAAACCCACACGCAAGGAGCCGAAAGCCGGGCACATGGATTGGGGCTGGTCGTGCGCACCTTTGGGATAGTCAGCTGCATATTTGGCCAACACCTCGCTCTTGCCTGCTTTGGCAGCCGCATCCAGCATTTGATCTTTGCCTGAATGACAGCCCAAACCGTCTGCGCTGGCGGCCGCAGGATTTGGCAACGGGGTGATGGGAATGATGGCGCTCATGTTCGGCTTCAGACTTCGTCGTAAACCACTTCGAGGGTCGGTCTGTCGATAACTGTTTTGCCGGTCATATCGACTTCGGTGGCAGGCGTCATGACAAAGTCGCGTCCGGTGACATCCGCGCTGAACAAACCCAGCAACTGGTCTTGGGTTTGCGGCTTGGGTCGCTGCGGCGGCGCTTCAGCCACGTTTTTAGCTAACTCGGCAAACAATGAACCCCATTCGCCATCGGGCTTGCCGATGATTTCGTAGCTGGCGCTCTTGCGGCGAATGTCTTCGTTGGCTGGAATGGCGGCCAACACGGGAATGCCTGCGTTAGCGGCAAAGGCCTGGGCTTCGCCAGTGCCGTCGTCTTTGTTGATGACCATGCCGGCCACGCCGACATTGCCGCCGAGCTTGCGGAAATATTCCACCGCGCTACAGACGTTGTTTGCAACATAGAGAGACTGCAAATCGTTGGAGGCGACAACGATGACTTTTTGGCACATGTCGCGGGCAATCGGCAAACCGAAACCGCCGCACACCACGTCACCTAAAAAGTCGAGCAATACGTAGTCAAAACCCCACTCGTGAAAGCCGAGTTTTTCCATGGTTTCAAAGCCATGGATGATGCCGCGCCCACCGCAACCGCGACCCACTTCTGGNCCGCCAAGTTCCATGGCGAAGACGCCGTCACGAATGAAACAAACGTCACCGATCTTGATTTCTTCGCCTGCGAGTTTTTTCTTGGATGAGGTTTCGATGATGGTCGGGCAAGCCTTGCCACCGAACAGCAAACTGGTGGTGTCGCTCTTGGGGTCACAACCAATCAGCAAAACTTTTTTGCCTTGCTGCGCCATCATGTAACTGAGGTTGGCCAGCGTGAAGCTTTTGCCAATGCCGCCCTTGCCGTAAATGGCAATAATTTGAGTTTCCTTAGTCACCTCGCCGGTGTGCACGGCATCGGGCTCTTGGAAAGCCTCTTCACGCAGTCGGTCGACAAATTGGATCGTCTTTTCATTGCTTTTAAGGTCACTCATCAGTCTCTCCGTTTACCAGCCTTGGATGAAAATGCATCTGTCTTGGTTGTATTTTTAGATTTACAGCGCGTTGTGTCAACTCAAATTGACGTTTTATCTGTCATGCTAGGGTAATCACTTATCTTTTCTGCCCGAGCAACATGCGGGTATGCAAGGGCATGGGATTGGCAACCGGCTCTACCGACTCAAATCCGGCTTCCAGCATCAAACTGCGCAATTCATGCGGAGAGCGCAAACGGCCGCTGCCCATGGCCAGCAGGTAAAAATGAAAATAAGCGTCGCCGACCGGTTTTTCGCCGGGCGGTTGGGCCATAGGTTCGGCCAGCAACAGGCGTCCGCCGCTTGGCAGCATCTGGTAAATCTTGGTCAGCAACGCCTTGACCACCGCATCCGGATGGTCGTGCGCCACACGCACCAGCGTGACCAGATCGACACCGTCTGGCAAGGCATTGCTGATGAAACTGCCGCCGTGCACCGTGACACGGTCCGACACGCCTGCTTTTTCCATGCGATCCGCGGCCAGGGCCGCCACCGGCGGCAAGTCCATCAAATGCAATTTCAAACCGGGGACTTTTTGCGCCAGCGCCAGCACCCAGCCGCCCTTGCCGCCGCCTATGTCCAGAACCTGGCGGTGCGCTGAAAAATCGTATGAGGCCAACAGCTCTTCAATCACAAACCTCTGTGAAGCCGACATCAATTCCGAATACCGCGCTACTTTTTCAGCTTCCCAGCCCTGCGGGTTATCGCCGTTCATATACGGCCAATAGGCTTGCATATGCGGTTGCATTTCATCGCGCAGCAAAGCCAGTGGATCGCGCATGTCGTCAAACAAAACCGCGTTGTGTTCGATCATCAAACGCAAGCCCGGATCGGCAGCCACGGGGGCACCCAACGCGCCCAAGCAGTAGCAGTTGTCGCCTCGCATTTCAACCAGACGCAGAGCCACGGCCGATTGCAACAGTCGTTGCATCGCAGCTGCCGACATACGGCATTGGTGAGCGAGTTGTTCAAGTGAAAGCGGCTGCTCGCGCAATATTTCCAACAGGTGCAAACGCACACAAGCCAGCAACACTTGGCTGTGCACAAAGCCTGCCATGACATCGAATAACTGGGCGGCGCGCCTGCGCGTGACCCAACGCGTCAGCGGATTGGAAATGGCCCAGCGGTAAAAACCCGGCGATGTCATCCACCGGTCTAAGCGCTGATCGATTTGCTGCCGCCAACCGGGGCGATTATGACGGCGGTGTTCAGCCAGCGGTTTGGCCAGATCCAGACTTTTCATAAATCAGCCGTATCAGGCGCTGACGCGCGAGCCACTCGCTTGTGACTGGCGTGAAATCTGCTCACAAGCAGACGGCGGTACCAGTCGCTCGGACTCCATCAACACCAGTTTGCGCATCGCTTCGCGGCTTTCGCACATAGGCACGGAGTCGGCGGCGGTTTGCATCAAACCATTGAAATACTGCAATGCACCGAGCAGACCGAGATCGGCGGCGGCGCTGGGACGGCCGTGGTGAGCATCCTGACCTGCGGGTTTGCCAAGCTGATCAGCCTGCATCATCACATCGCGTATGTCGTCGGCCACTTGATAGGCTTCGCCCAGCGTACTGCCCAATTTATACCAGGGTTGCGGATCGACACCGGCAGCCAAGGCACCGGCACATGTAGCGGCCACAAACAAGGCACCGGTTTTGGCGCGCTGGTACTGGCTGAGTTCAACCCGTGTTTCGCATTCCCAGGCTTGCCCGGCCACGATGCCGTCTGGCGCACCGACGCCGTCGCTAATGACGCTGAGCAATTGCACGGTGCGCAGCGGGTGCTGACGGCCACTGCGCGCCAGCACCTGGTAGGCCATGACGATCAAAGCGTCACCAGTCAGCAGGGCCAATGGTTCGCCGAATTGTTTGTGAACAGTGACCTGGCCGCGACGCATATCGGCATCGTCAAAGCAAGGCATATCGTCATGTACCAGAGAAGCACAGTGCAGCAGTTCGATAGCCGCAGCAGCTGCATCGCTTAACTCATGGTCATCCTCGCCGCAGGCCTTGGCCACTGCCAGGCACAACTGAGGCCGGATGCGGGCACCGCCGGGAAATACCGCGTGGCGCATGGCATCCATCAAGCGGGGTGGCGCACTCTTGGTCTGGGTTAATAAAAATTGCCTCTTAAGGGCTGCTTCTATGCGTTTTGACAAGCTCATGGGACCCCCTGCTGGGGTGGCAACCGCCGCACCGACAATTCGAAGCGACATCCACAAGTGTCAATTTAACATGACACTTGGCTTTGTCAATGGGAAAAATAAGAAGGCCGGCTTCGACTTTCTATGGCGCAAGTGATTGATAACAACAGTTTACGCATGAAGTAAATTGAAAAGTATTCATTACAAGCCCAGCGGACTGACAGCAAACAACCAGGTATGGCCGCCAAACAACAAAACAGCCCAGGCGGCAACGCCGATCAACACGACACGCAAGGTATTTGGCGTGGCCGCCACCGCAGCGCCTGACTGGGCCGCCATCCGGTCACGCTGCCTGGCCGCGCGGAAATTCAACACCGACCAGACCAGAAAAGCGCCGAACAATATGAGGTCAGCCTGTTTGCCATTGGCCAGCAAATGGGCCAGCGCCCAGACTTTGACAGCCAGGATCATGGGGTGACCGAGTTTGGCCTTGATGGCGTTGTGCGGCACCTGTCCGGCTACCAGCAGCACCATGGCAAACAACATCAGCAAAGCTGCGATATGTCGCATGGCGACCGGCGGCGACCACAACTGCGGGCTGTCCCAGCGGATTTTGCTAAACCCATACACCAGCAATACAAAGCCGACCAACGAAGCAATGCTGTAAATACCTTTGAATATTTTTTCGCCCCATTGCTCAAGCTTGCGATTACGCCAGTCCTCGGCGAAAACACGCATCGAATGGCAACCCAGAAACAACACCAAACCCGTTATGAACAATTCCATTTTGATCTCCTGGTGGTTTTTGACAGCCGAGTACAGGCTGCGCGTTTTCAAAAATCAATGCTCTCGCTGCAATACCCAATCAGCCAAAGCCTGCAATGCTTGCGTTTGCACCAGGCCACTGTCCGCCAAGGACTGTTGCGCCTGCTGCGCCAAATTTGTTGCTTCTTTTTTTGCACCGTGCAAACCCAGCAATGACACATACGTGGGTTTGTTGTTGTCTGCGTCCTTGCCCGCTGTTTTACCCAGCACGGCGGTGTCTGCGGTGACGTCCAGAATATCGTCGACCACTTGAAACGCCACACCCAGCGCCTGTCCGTAAGACAACAGCGCTTGCATGGCCGTGGCATCCGCCTGCGCCGCCACCGCGCCCATTTGCACGCTGGTCTCCAACAATGCGCCGGTTTTGCAGCGGTGCATCAGTCTCAGCTGTTGAAGCGAAAGTTGTTCACCGACACTGGCCAAATCGATAGCCTGCCCGCCGGCCATGCCAGCGTGCCCGGCACCGCGCGCCAGCAAGCTGCACAAGCGCGCCTGTACTTGTGCAGGAATATCGCTGTGTTCAGGTGTCAACAATTCAAACGCCAATGTTTGCAAAGCGTCGCCTGCCAGCAGCGCACCGGCTTCGCCGTATTTCACATGCACGGTCGGTTTGCCGCGCCTAAGCACATCGTTGTCCATGCACGGCATGTCGTCATGCACCAATGAGTAAGCGTGAATCAATTCGATGGCGCAGGCGGCGCGCATACCGGCGTCTAACATCCATGCAGAAAGTGTGTGAGCGCCGCAAGCCTCCAAGCTCGCGAGCACCAGCAAAGGTCGCAAGCGCTTGCCCCCATCGAGCACTGCGTAGCGCATGGCTTCACCTAAGCCAGCGGGCGCATCCGCAGGCACCCATGCGGTGAGGGCTTGCTCCACTGCCAGCAATTGGTGACGGCTCCAGTCGTTCATGTCAAAGCCGCTCATTCGGCGTTACCCGACCAGTTTTTCAAGCTACCGGCTTCCAGCACTTGTATTTGCGCTTCAACCGCTTGCAAGCGTGAGCGGCAATGTTCCAATAAAAATGCACCGCGCTGGTAGGACTGCAACATATCAGCCAGCGGCATTTGACCCGACTCCATGCGTGCCACCAATTGCTCCAACTCCTGCAAACCTGCTTCGTAACTGGCGGGTTCCTGCTGTGCATCGGCAGGGGCAGCATTGGTTTTGGCAGCTTTGGTCATGTGTTTGGCATCCTGAGTGTACAGATTGTAGGCGTGTGTTAAAGCGCGGCTACAATCCGCTTCCGCCTGGCAACTGAGCCAGTTTTTTGTTTCTCTCCCTGTGGGGAGTCTTTAGGTCAGGACGTCGTATGTCTGATTTAAGTCTTCAACTGCAGCAGGCCAGTGGCCAACTCTCAGTTACAAGCTATTTTGATGAAACGCTGTATCAGCGTGAAATGCACACGTTGTTCAAGCAAGGCCCGAGCTATGTCGGCCATGTTTTGTCAGTGCCGCAAATAGGCGACTATTTTGCTTTGCCGCAAGAGAACGAAGGTCGCGCGTTGATTCGTACGCCGCAGGGCATACAACTTATCTCCAACGTATGCAGACACCGTCAAGCGGTGATGCTCAAGGGTCGCGGCAATCTGAATGATCCAGCCAAAGCCATGGGTGGTAACGTGGTCTGCCCTTTGCACCGCTGGACCTATGCCACTGACGGGCAGTTGCTGGGTGCGCCGCATTTTCAACACGATCCCTGCCTGAACCTGCAAAACTACCCGCTACAGGAATGGAACGGCATGTTGTTCGAGGCCAATGGACGTGATGTGTCTGCCGACATGGCAGCACTGGGCCCGCACAAGCAACTCGATTTCACCGGCTACGCGCTTGACCATGTGGAAATGCACGTGTGCAACTACAACTGGAAAACCTTCATTGAGGTTTACCTGGAGGACTACCATGTTGGCCCATTCCATCCCGGTCTGGGCAACTTTGTCACGTGTGAAGATTTGCAGTGGCAAATGGGCGATCATTTCTCGGTGCAAACCGTGGGTGTGGCCAACCGCCTGGGCAAGGCCGGCAGCCCGGTGTATGAACGCTGGCACGAGGCCTTGCTGAATTACACGCAAGGTGAAACGCCTAAGCACGGCGCCATCTGGCTGACCTATTACCCGCACATCATGGTGGAGTGGTACCCGCAGGTGCTGACCGTATCTACCCTGCACCCCATGGGCCCAGGCAAAACCATGAACATCGTCAAATTTTTCTACCCCGAGGAAATCGTCGCGTTTGAACGTGATTTCGTCGAAGCCCAACGCGCAGCCTACATGGAAACTTGCGTAGAAGACGATGAAATTGCCGAGCGCATGGACCAGGGCCGCTTGGCATTGATGCAACGCGGCGACAACCAGTTCGGCCCGTACCAAAGCCCGATGGAAGACGGCATGCAGCATTTTCATGAGTGGTACCACCGCCACATGAAGCCCAACAGTTAGTACAGATTTTTTGCAGATTTCACGCTAGCAATTTGCGCAACCGCGCCGTCCCCGTTTCACACGCTGAGGAATATTGACCATGTACACCACCTTGATATCTGCCGATGATTTAAAAACTTTGTCCGGTAACTTTCGCGTGTTCGATTGCAGCGCAGATCTGGCCAAACCCGAAGCCGGTCGCCAGCAGTTTGAAGAGCAACACATCGCCGGTGCGGCGTTTGTAGATATCAATACCGATTTGTCGACCCACGACAAAACACAGGCGGTGAACGGCGGTCGCCATCCCCTGCCCTCGCGTGAACATTTCGCCAAATGGTTGTCAGCCAACGGCGTATCCAACGACACCCAAGTGGTGGTCTACGACAGACAAGGCATGAACTACTGCGGCCGCTTGTGGTGGATGCTTAAATGGTGCGGCCACGAGGCCGTGGCAGTGCTAGACGGTGGCCTGCAAGCCTGGGTGGCGCAAGCCGGTGCTGTTCAAACCGGTGCTGCCGACAAAGCGCTTGCAGCCCATTTTGTATTGGGTGCACCGCTGGTTGAACTCAAACTCACGGCTGATGTGGCTGGCAACCTGGGCAAACCTTCGCAAACCATTGTGGATGCACGTGCGCCTGCACGTTACAAAGGCGAAACCGAGCCGTTTGACCCGGTCGCAGGCCATATACCCGGCGCATTGAACAGACCTTTCAACAGCAATATTGCAAGCGACGGTTTGATGAAACCAGCGTCAATACTGCGTGCTGAATTTGACGCTCTGCTGAGTTTGCAACACGCCAGAACCGTGGTTCACCACTGCGGCAGCGGCATCAGCGCCGTCCCGAATATTCTGGCCATGGAAGTTGCAGGATTGGGTCGCACCGCTTTGTATGCTGGCAGCTGGAGTGAATGGTGTAACACGCCAGGCTTGCCTTGCGCCAAAGCTTGAAGCGGATAAGTTTTAATTTAAACAGCATTTAGCGCGGCAGAAGATTACAAATATTTACAATCTCATACGATTAACAAATGTGTTTTGTATTGGTGCGAGAAAGTTTGTTTCAGTAAAGACAACTGAATAACAGAACTAATCAGTTAAATAGCTGCCTTTTGCTTTTGGAAGCATTTTATTTGTTCTGGTTTTTTATTTGAAAAACTCTTTTTTCTACTGTAAAACAAAAAAATAACGGGGTTTTATTTATAAACAATGATATAAACGGGAAGGTATTTTCGCACCCTGTAAATCATTTTTAAAGGAACACCATGTTTACCAAATTGCCATCCTGGGGTTTATTGGTATTGGGCCTTGCTTTGAGCAATGCCTTTGCCGACACCACAGAAGTCAAAACTCAAACCATTGTTGAAGTGAAAAAAAGCGGCGGCCATTGCGAGCAAGACCCAAACTGCTTTAACCGCTACCACCCCGCCATCAAACCTGTGGCGCGTGCCAAGCCCGGCGACCTGATCGTGGTGCACACACGTGACGCCTTGGATGCCAATCTGAACATGAATTCTTTACCCAAAGACGTCACAGCCATTGACACCAACTTGATTCACCCCATGACGGGTCCGATCTACATCGAGGGCGCAAAGCGCGGCGATGTACTGGCCATCAAACTGATTGACATCAACCCCAACGAATACGGCTACACCACCTTGATTCCTGGCTTTGGCTTTTTGCCAGACATGTTTCCGGATCCTTACGTAGCCAATTGGAAGTTGAACCGTTATGAAGCTGTGTCGGCTCAGTTACCCGGTGTTCGCATTCCCATGAACGGTTTCATGGGTTCCGTCGGTGTCATGCCCGGTGAAGAAGAAGTCGAAAAATGGCTGGCCCGTGAAAACCAATTGGGCGCTGCCGGCGGTGTAGCACTGCCCCCTCAGCCCATCAGCGCTCGCCCTGCCGACATCTGCGGCCCCAAAGGCAGCCACAAAGACAAATGCCTGCGCACAGTACCTCCGCGTGAAAACGGCGGCAACATGGACGTCAAGCAAATGGTTGAAGGCACTACCCTGCTGTTGCCTTGCTTCATAGACGGCTGCGGCTTCTTCATCGGTGACGTGCACTACGCACAAGGCGACGGCGAAGTGGCCGGCACCGCTATCGAAATGGGTGCTATCGTGACAGTCTCCACTGAGATTCGCAAAGGCATGGCTTCTTTGATCAAACAGCCCATGTTCGAAGGCGGCTCACAAATCAAAAAACTCGAGCCTGACAGCTTCCACGCCGTGGTCGGATATCCGCTGAAAAAAGCGGGTGAAGTGCCGCCACAATGGGCTTATCTGAACAGTGAAAAAATCAAGCCTTTGACCAACCTGTCGAACGATTTGACTTTGGCTGCACGCAACTCCATGATCGCCATGCTTGACTGGTTGATGGTCACCAAAGGCCTGAGCAAAGAACAAGCCCTGGTGATTGCCAGCGTCGCTTGTGACCTGCGCATCAGCAATGTCGTGGATGTGCCAAACTATGCCGTCACCACCATCTGCCCGATGGAGATTTTCAGTAAAAAATAAAGCCCACAAGGCTTGCCAAAAAGAGCGAGTCCTACTCGCTCTTTTTTTTGGAATTTAAAACATGCAAAGACGATCATTCAATTCACGCTTAACGCTCGCGTTGGCTGCTGCCATGTTCCCCTTGGCCAAAGCAATGGCTCACACGCCCTACCGTTTCTGGGATGTATTTCGCAAACGAAATATGCAGATCATGACTTCCCATGCAGACTACACAGGCGACGAGATCGGAGACGCTTGGGTTGCTGTGTTGCGCGAAAACCTGCCTTTGAGCAGAGCCATGGTAAGCCGCACCCATGACATGCCCCGTATCGCCAGCTTGCTTAAAACCGATCAGGTCAAGAGCGCAGTGTTGTCTTACCAGCATGCAAGACTGATGTTCACAGGTGAGCCCCCGTTTGAAGAGTTTGTTCCGTTGCAGCTGGAAATATTGGCGGACAACGGCAAGTACCTGCTGGTGACTCTCCCCAATCTTCCGCTCTACCATGGTTATCTGGTCACCACCGCCTTGATGGAGGCTGCCGACAAGCTGCAATTGATCGATCCGGGCAAGGGACGTTTTGGCATGGCGGTTCATGCAGGTGCTCAGGCCTATTTCCGCGGCGAAAAACTCGAGCCACCACCTATACCTGTTGAAAAATGAAGAGCTCTCAAGCTTTGCGTTTTTGTGCACTCGTCTTTGGCTTGCTGCTCTGCTTTCACAGCCTGGCGCATGAATCCATCACCACCGAGGCGCGTAAAAATTATTTAGCCAAACTGCAAGAGTCTTACCAGGTGCAAGCAAGCAATCCGCCTGCACCTGTCAAAGCCAAAGCTATTTACCAGATAGGCGCAACGCTGGAGGAAATCCGCGACCTGTTTAACCAGGACATCATCAGCCACGGCGCGGTCAAAGGTCTTGAATCCACCTTGCTGTTGAATGAACTTGCGCGCGCCGGGTTCAAAATGGAGATGTCTACCAAAATTGGTTTGTATGTGTCGCAACTGCATTACTACCGGGATGCTATCAAGCTCGACGGCAAAGCCTCTTACGCAGACCACGCTAGGTACCTGCTGCTGAAAAACCATTTCTATGACAGCTTCACCGATAATCCGTTGGCTCCTTTTTCACAAACAAAAGAGGAATTGCTCGAACTGATTGACACTGGTGAGCGGTTACTCAAAGTCAAAGAAAACAATATCAACGCGGAAGAAGTGAAATTCATTCTGGCCATCCACTACCTTCAAGCCATGCAGCAACAACTGATCAGCAAAGATGAGGGACAGAAAAAATTCAAAAAACTGCTGACCGAGTTGCGCAAGGAATACCCGCAAAGCCTCAAACCTCTGACACTTGAAGCATTAAGCCCGACACCATGACCTTACCTTTGGTACCCAAGATCTTATTTAGCCTACGATTATGGCTAACGCAAACCTTGGTACTTTTTTGCGTGTGTGGCAATTTAGCTATGGCACACCAGACCGGCAACAGCTACCTGACAGTCAGCGAAGCCGACGGGCGTTTGCAACTGGAAATCGACTTTATCGTGCGTGACTTAGGCAATCTGCTGCAAGCACCCGGCCAGCCCAACGAACCACCACCCGCACCGGACAAGTTGCTGTCCTTGCAAGCCCCCATCACCACAGCCATTCAAAAGTCATTGACCATTGAAGTGGATGAGCAGGCCATACCGCTGGAGTTTCTGACGCAATCGGTGGTGCTTCACAACGACGGCTTGTACGTGCGTCAGCGTTTCAGCGGCAGCGCCTTGCCTTTAGATGCGAAATTCATTGTTGTGCGCTATGAATTCTTCACACAAAACGACAAGCTAGGTCGCGCCTTTTTCAAACTGGTCATGCGCAATGATGAAATATCTTCGGTGTTTGACCAAGCCAGTTCGATTCAACGTTTTGCGCTTGGTGAAACCAAACGCTGGTCAACCATAGGTCTGTTCACCAAAGAAGGCGTCAAGCACATTTGGGAAGGTGCAGACCATTTGCTGTTTTTGTTGACCCTGCTGCTGCCGGGCTTGATGCTGACCATACGTTTAGCGGATGCCTCAGGCAACTTACTGCCGACGAACCGCGCCGCAGAAAAATTTACCCTCAAGGTCGTCACCGCCTTCACGCTGGCGCATTCCATCACGCTAGCCTGCTCCGTCTTCGGCTGGGTCAGCCTGCCGGATAAATTGATTGAATCCCTGATCGCTTTGTCCATCATGGTCTCGGCACTGCTCAATCTGCAAACGCGGTTTCACATCAGTCACTGGAAACTGGCTTTTCTTTTCGGCTTGATTCACGGCATGGGATTCGCCAACGGCTTGAAAGAACTCGGCCTGTCTTCAAGCTACTTTCTGGAAACCCTGTTTGCGTTCAACCTGGGCGTGGAACTCGGCCAGCTGTCTGCAGTTATTGTGGTGGCGGTGCCGGTGTTGCTGTTGGCGCGGCAAGCCGAGGCTAAGCAACGCGTACTCAAATACGGTTCTATCGCCGTCTTACTCACCTCTATGGTTTGGCTGGCGCAAAGGTTAATGGCCTGACAGGCTACTGGGCTAGCAGCCAAGTCCGGGCTGTTAACCATTTCTCAGTCAGTACTGTCCGGCTTAAGACCTGTTTAAAAAAGCTTGAAAACTTTGCTGCGCTTCTTCGTTATGTGCGCCGCAGGCCATGCGCTGCATGGACACGGCATAAGCCTGCGCCTGAGGCAACTCCATTTGTTCGTAAAAACCTTGTTTGCCTGAAGCTTTGGAAGCCGCGCTGCCGCGTGTGGCGCGCTGTATCAAATCCAGACAAGCAGCATCAAGCTGCTCATGTGGCACCACACGATTCACCAAACCCCAGTCGGCTGCAGTTTGTGCGTTGATGGGATCACCGGTCAAAGCCAGTTCAAGCGCGCGTTTGCGACCTATGCTGCGCGATACGGCCACCAGCGGCGTATGGCAAAACAAACTGCCCTTGCCACCGGGCAAAGCAAACGCAGCCTGTTCAGAGGCAATCACCAAATCGCAAGTGGCCACCAGTTGGCAACCGGCCGCTGTGGCCAAGGCATGCACACGCGCCAGCACCGGCTGTGGCATGTGTTGCAAGCTGTTCATCATGTCGGTGCAAGCGGCAAACAACTGCTGCAAATGCGCAGCATCTGCACCTGCCATGTCAGCAAAGTTATGCCCTGCTGAAAACACAGGCCCGTTGGCGGCCAGTATCACGCCGCGCGCATCGCCTGCAGCAATCTGAGCAAACGCCAAGGTCAACTCGCGCATCATCACAAGCGATAAGGCGTTGCGTTTGTCAGGCAGGTTAAGCGTCACCGTGGCGATGCCCTGTGCTTGACTGAGTTGCAAACATGAGAATTGCGTCATGTGTTCACCTGTTCAATATGTGGCTGGCCGTTGCGCGAAAAGCCATGTCAATCTGAAAAGAGTCCACCCGCAGATGCAAGCAGTACCCTTGAGCTTCAAGGCAGTTTGTTGTGCGCGCCGTCACACAATGGTTTGTTGGCACTGTGTTTGCAGCCGCAGAAATACACGGTCTTGCTTTCATCAGCATCAAATTTCACTGGCGTGAAATCAGACCCTTTGTGCGAGCCGTCACAAAATGGTTGAGATTTGCTTTGCCCGCAGGAACACCAGTAATAGCTTTTACCCGCCTCGACATCCACTTTGCAAGGGGCTTTTTGAAAGACATGGGGTTCCATAGACAACTCCTGTTTGAATGATCTTGCATGTTAAGCCCTGCAACCGCCTCACAGCCAAAAAAGCCGACCAGAGCAGACTGAGTTCGAAAAACCTCAGTGCAGATGCATCAGTTGTGTGGCCAGCGTGACCAGAGCAATACCTGCCAGCAGCCAAATCACCTGCATGGTGGTGGCCGAGGCGGACAAACGTTTTTGCAATTGCGGAATCAGATCGGCCAAGGCCACATAGACGTAGCTGCTGCTGGCAATCACCAGCATGAATGGCAGCCAGGCTTCGTGTCCGTCGATCAGGAAAAACCCCAGCAAACCACCGACCACCGTGACGCCACCGGCCAGACTGAGTTTGAACAAGGCAGCGCGGCCCTGACCGAAGCCGCGCTGCAACACGACCAGATCGCCCATGTGGTGCGGGATTTCATGCGCCAGCACCGCCACAGAGGCAGCAGCACCCAGACTGATATTGGTCATGAAAGCGGCGGCTACCAAAATGCCGTCACCGAAAGCGTGCACGCTGTCACCTGCCAGCACCGCCCAGCTGCCGGCAAAGCCGCCTGGCGCGTGTTCATGAGATGGTCATGGTCATGGTCACGGTCACGGTCACGGTCACGGTAATGGTCTTCGCCGTGCTCATGGCCGTGGTGCCACAACTCGGCCTTGTCGAGCAAAAAGAAAAACACCAGACCGGCCAGCAAAGTCATGAATAAGACCTGCGGCGTGATGTCGGATTCAAACGCTTCGGGCAGCAAATGCATAAATGCCGTGGCGAGCAAGGCACCAGCTGCCAAACTGAGCAAATGCTGGGTAAAGCGAGCCAGCAGCGCGCGCGCCAATAGCGCTGCCAGCAGCACACTGCCTACACCGGCACTCAAGGTGCCTGCCAATATTGCCAACAATGTCATGCTCATGGGTTTATCGCTTCAAAAAAACCAACCAACAAACCTTCGTCGATGGTAGGTATGGCAGTTAGTGCATACACTGGCAGTTAAGCTGCCGCATAAGAGGTACCCCGGGCTGCTTTCAGTTAATGACAGTCACGTTCACTAATTATGCGCCGCTGTTTAAAGCAGGCTCAATGCGCCTGGTCCCAGTTCAAACCCATACCCACCTCGGCCAGCAAAGGTACTTTGAGCGCGGCCACGCCAGCCATCAAACGAGGAATTTCGGTTCTGACCCACTCCACCTCTGCATCCGGCACTTCAAACACCAGTTCATCATGCACTTGCATGATCATGCGCGTGACTTTGTTCTCGCTGTCCAACACNTGNTGCACCCTGACCATGCTGAGTTTGATCAGGTCTGCCGCCGTGCCTTGCATGGGCGCGTTGATGGCGGCACGCTCGGCACCGGCACGCCTGGGCCCGTTCGGTGAATTGATTTCAGGCAGGTACAAACGGCGTCCGAACACTGTCTCCACATAGCCTTGCGCCTTGGCCTGCGCGCGCGTGTCGTCCATGTAGCGTTTGACACCGGCAAAGCGCTGAAAGTAACGCTCTATGTAGTTTTTTGCAGCGGTGTTGTCTATGCCTAAGGCCTTGGCCAAACCAAATGCACTCATGCCGTAAATCAAACCAAAGTTAATCACCTTGGCATAACGGCGCTGTTCGCTGCTGACCGTGTCGGGCGTCAGGCCAAACACCTCTGCAGCGGTTGCTTTGTGTACATCCAAACCATCGTGAAACGCTTTCAACAAAGCCGGATCATCACTCAGGTGCGCCATGATGCGCAACTCGATCTGGCTGTAGTCGGCGCTGGCAATCACATGGCCATTTGGCGCCACAAACGCCTCGCGCACACGGCGACCTTCGGGGGTGCGGATAGGAATGTTTTGCAAATTAGGATCGTTGCTGGACAACCTGCCAGTCACCGCCACGGCTTGCGCGTAATGCGTATGCACTCTGCCGGTCAGCGGTTGCGCGAGTTGCGCCAACTTGTCGGTGTACGTGCCTTTGAGTTTGGCAAGTGAACGGTGTTCCAAAATTTTCTTTGGCAGCGGGTAGTCTTCAGCCAGTTTCTCCAATACTTCTTCGTCAGTGCTGCGCGCACCGGTGGCGGTTTTTTTCACCACCGGCAAACCGAGTTTGTCGAAAAATATTTCGCCAAGTTGTTTGGGTGAAGCCAAATTGAAAGGCTGCCCGGCAATCTCGTAGGC
>JGI25911J50253_10000229_pt1 | contig 17752 bp, 19 predicted proteins | sample LauGreSBDMM110SD_3_FD_50253 | JGI IMG/M metagenome (IMG submission 50253) | reverse complement strand
AATAACGGTGGTCCCAACAGCGGCAGTCCCAGCGACGAAGAAATGCAAGAATTGTTTCGCCGATTTTTTGGCATGCCCCCGCCCGGCAGGCCCGGCCAGCCCGGCCAGCCCAGACAACCCAACCGCCCGCAGCAGCAACAGCCTGAAGAGCAACCTCGCGGCGTGGGTTCTGGTTTTATTCTCACTGCCGATGGTTTCATCATGACCAATGCGCACGTGGTCGATGGTGCCGAGCAAGTGATCGTGACGCTTACTGATAAACGCGAATTCACTGCGCGCATCATTGGTGCAGACAAACGCACCGATGTTGCAGTGGTCAAAATCGAGGCCAGTGGCTTGCCCCCCGTCAAAATTGGCGACCCCAACCGACTCAAAGTGGGTGAGTGGGTGATGGCGATTGGTTCGCCCTTTGGGTTAGAGAACACCGTCACAGCGGGCATCGTCAGTGCCAAAGGCCGAGACACCGGTGACTATCTGCCGTTCATCCAAACCGATGTGGCCATCAACCCAGGCAACTCTGGCGGCCCCCTAATTAATATGCGCGGCGAAGTCGTCGGCATCAACAGCCAGATTTATTCCCGCTCGGGTGGCTTCATGGGTATTTCTTTTGCCATTCCCATCGACGAAGCGGTGCAGGTCAGTACCCAACTGAGAGCTACAGGCCGCGTGCAACGCGGGCGCTTGGGTGTAGGGATTGGCGATGTAGGTAAGGACGTGGCTGAGTCCTTGGGCTTGGGTAAGGCCCAAGGGGCGTTGGTCAGCAATGTCGAGCCGGGCTCGCCTGCAGAAAAAGCAGGTTTGGAGGCTGGCGACATCATTTTGAAATTCGACGGAAAGAAGATTGAAAAATCTGCCGATCTTCCGCGTGCCGTTGGCGGCACCAAGCCTGGCACCCTCAGCACAGTCACCGTGTTCAGACGCGGCACCACCAAAGACTACGCCATCACTGTGGGTGAGTTTGATGCTGACAAAAAGGCGCAAATTAAGCCAACCCCTGAGAAAGCCACGCCTCCCAGCGCTGCCCTGATGCTGGGTTTGATGGTCAGTGATTTGAGCGATGCACAGAAAAAAGAACTCAACCTCAAAGGCGGTGTGCGTGTTGATTCAGTGGCAGAGCCGGCAGTGAAAGCGGGTATTCGTGAGGGTGATGTGGTGGTGCAGGTCGCTAATACCGAGGTGGCAGATGTGAAAGCCTTCACCCAGTTGATTGCGCGTTTGGATAAAAGCAAGCCCATCAATGTGTTGCTTCGCCGAGGTGAGTGGGCGCAGTTCACCGTGATTCGCCCTCGCTAAACACTTTGAATACAAAGGGTTTACCCTAGACGTGGAATTGACGGATTCGCCCAACGCTTTTAAAAAATTTTTCTGTTTTTAAAGCGGGGCGAAAGTTATTTTTCTTTAAACCAAAAATCATATAAAAAACTGGTTTCGAAGTATTAAATAGATATAAAAAAACACTTAATGACCACCATGCGAGATTATCAAGACTTTCCCCTTAACGCTCCACAGCTCACCCACAAGTTGTTCTGTTGTTTTTTTAATGATTTTGGGGACAAGCTGTGAATAAGTTTCTTGTGGCGAGGTTGCAACGCGTGCCCGAGCGACTTGTAAGGGCTTACCTTCCCCATCTTTTTCCCTACAATGAATTCCCAACTATCGCAGTTGCCATAGATTGTTGGTTCCGGGCGCGTCATCACCTGACGCGCCCTTTTTTATGGCTTTCCCCTCTGTAAATTCAGACACTTAACTGCATGCCTTGATGAACCACATCAGAAATTTTTCCATCATTGCGCACATTGACCACGGCAAATCCACACTTGCAGATCGCCTGATTCAACGCTGCGGCGGCTTGAGCGACAGACAGATGCAAGCACAGGTTCTTGACTCGATGGACATTGAAAAAGAGCGGGGGATAACCATCAAGGCGCAGACCGCTTGCCTGCATTACAAAGCCCAGAACGGCGAAATTTACAACCTGAATTTGATCGACACACCGGGTCACGTGGATTTTTCTTATGAGGTGAGTCGCTCGCTGTCGGCGTGTGAGGGCGCTTTGCTGGTGGTTGACGCGAGCCAAGGTGTCGAAGCACAGACCGTGGCCAACTGCTACACCGCTTTAGACCTAGGCGTCGAGGTGGTGCCTGTGCTCAACAAGATGGACTTGGCTTCAGCCGATCCTGACAACGCCAAAACAGAAATCGAAGACGTGATTGGCATTGACGCCTCACAAGCGATTCCCTGCTCGGCCAAAACCGGCATGGGTGTGGACGAGATTTTGGAAGCCATCATCACCCGCATTCCGCCTCCGCGCGGCAACCCAGACGCGGCTTTAAGGGCCATGATTGTCGACAGCTGGTTTGATACCTATGTGGGCGTGGTCATGCTGGTCAGGGTGGTCGACGGCAGGTTAGCCAAAGGCGAGCGCATCAAAATGATGGCCACAGGCGCCATGTACAACGCCGACAACTTGGGCGTTTTCACGCCTGCCAATGAAAGCCGCGAGTCGCTTGAGGCTGGCGAGGTGGGCTACATCATTGCCGGCATCAAAGAGTTGCAAGCCGCCAAAGTGGGTGACACCATCACCCTGATCAAGGCGGGCACCGGTGGCGCGGCGGCTACCGCCACCGAGGCATTGCCTGGCTTTAAAGAAATTCAGCCGCAAGTCTTTGCCGGCTTGTACCCCACCGAGGCCAACCAATACGATGCATTGCGCGACGCTTTAGAGAAGCTCAAACTCAACGATTCTTCTTTGCGCTACGAACCCGAGGTATCGCAAGCCTTGGGCTTTGGCTTTCGCTGTGGCTTCTTAGGCTTGTTGCATATGGAGATTGTGCAAGAGCGTTTGGAACGCGAATTCGACCAAGACCTGATCACCACCGCGCCCAGTGTGGTGTACCAAGTGCTGCGCGCCGATGGCGAAGTCATCATGGTGGAGAACCCCTCCAAAATGCCCGAAGCCAGCAAGATGGAGGAAATTCGCGAGCCCATCGTCACCGTGCATCTGTACATGCCGCAAGACTATGTGGGTGCGGTCATGACCTTGGCCAATCAAAAGCGCGGGGTGCAACTGAACATGGCTTATCACGGTCGACAAGTCATGCTCACCTATGAAATGCCGTTGGGTGAAATCGTCCTCGACTTCTTCGACAAGCTCAAAAGCGTCAGCCGTGGCTACGCTTCTATGGATTACGAATTCAAAGAATACCGAGCTGCCGATGTGGTTAAGGTGGATATTTTGTTGAACGCTGAGCGTGTCGACGCCTTGTCCATCATTGTTCACCGCAGCCAGTCGCAGTACCGTGGCCGCGCGGTGGTGTCAAAAATGCGCGAAATCATCAGCCGCCAAATGTTTGACGTCGCCATACAAGCGGCGATTGGGGCGAACATCATTTCGCGCGAAACCATCAAAGCCTTGCGTAAAAATGTGCTGGCAAAATGCTACGGTGGCGATATCAGCCGTAAGCGCAAACTCCTTGAAAAACAAAAAGCAGGCAAGAAAAGAATGAAGCAAATTGGATCCGTAGAAGTTCCCCAAGAAGCCTTTTTGGCGATATTGCAGGTGCAAGATTGATTGCCGCCTTCACCGGCTTGGTGTTGGCCGCGTTTGTTGCTTATGCGGGTGCTTGGTACGCCGGCGTGGTTGAGGGCAATTTTGCCTTGCTGTTGTTGATGGCCACCACCGTCACCGGCATCTATTGGATTGCTGAGCGGCTGTATTTCTTGCCCCAAAGGCGGCGCGAAGTTGATGCTTTGCAAGTCCAGTACGCCCAACGCGAACAAGAGTTGTCTGCACAAGGCATTGCCACACCGCCCGAGCACCAGCAGCTAGCAGCCAAGGTGGATGAGATTTACCGCCAACCTTGGTGGCTAGACTGGACCGCCGGCTTGTTCCCTGTGATTGCCACCGTTTTTATATTGCGTTCTTTTTTATTTGAGCCTTTCAAAATTCCTTCAGGCTCCATGATCCCCACCTTGCATGTGGGCGACTTGATTTTGGTGAATAAATTCCACTACGGTATTCGTCTGCCGGTGATCAACCTCAAACTCAGCGATGGCAACCCCGTGCAGCGCGGCGATGTGATGGTGTTTCGCTACCCACCCAAGCCCAGTTTGGATTACATCAAACGCGTGGTTGGCGTGCCTGGCGACGAGATTGCTTACATCAACAAGCAACTCACCATCAATGGGCAGCAAGTGGGCAAAACCGCCATCACCGAATTTTTCGACGCTGACAATATGCGCTACAGCAAGCAGTTCGAAGAACCCATGCCTATAGGCAGCACGCCCGAGCAGATGCAAAACCTCAGGACACACCGCTTGCTCAATGACGAACGAGCGCCCGCATTTGTCAGCGGCATCGAAAATTTTGCGTACAAAGAAAACTGCACTTACAACATTGAAGGCTTTGTTTGCAAAGTGCCGGCGGGCCACTTTTTTATGATGGGCGACAACCGAGACAACTCTCTAGATTCGCGCTATTGGGGCTTTGTTCCCGATCAAAATATTGTGGGTAAAGCATTTTTTGTTTGGATGAACTTTGGCAACCTCAGCCGAGTGGGTGGCTTTGACTGACGATGNCCGAGGTGCATGAACAGTTGACCACCTCGAGCTTGCAAGACAGGTTGCAGCACCGTTTTGCCCAGCTGCAGTTGCTTGAATTGGCACTTACCCACCGCAGCTTCAGCAGCCAGCACAACGAGCGCCTAGAGTTTTTGGGTGACTCGGTACTTAATTTGGCTGTCTCGCGCATGCTCTACTTGGCTTTAAGCGATCAGCCCGAGGGCGACCTCTCCAGGGTGCGCGCCAATCTGGTCAAACAAGATACTTTGCACCGCTTGGCGGTCGACTTAGGCCTAACGGGCATGATTCGATTGGGTGAGGGCGAGATGCGTTCGGGTGGGCAGCAACGCCCTTCCATCTTGGCTGATGCCTTGGAAGCCGTCATCGGCGCGGTGTTTCTCGATGCCGGTTACCAAGCNGCTGAAAGTTTGGTGCTGCGCTTATTTGAAAAAGTGGCGATCTCGCCCACCATGACCGCGGCAGCCAAAGACCCTAAAACCGAATTACAAGAGTGGCTGCAGGCAAGGCGCATGCAGTTACCCATCTACCGCGTGGTGGGCACCACGGGCGCGGCGCACCAACAAATCTTCGATGTCGAATGCGAAATCGTTGAATTAAAACAAACCCAACGCGGCATAGGTAACTCGCGGCGCAGCGGCGAGCAAGCGGCTGCTACGGCCATGCTCCAATGGCTACAGGAGCAACAACCATGACCGACACTTTGCCGCTCCCCTCATTCGGCGCTCAGCGCTGCGGCTTGGTTGCCATCGTTGGCAAACCCAATGTGGGCAAGTCCACCTTGCTCAACGCCTTGGTGGGACAAAAAATCAGCATCACATCGCGCAAGGCGCAGACCACTCGTCACCGCATCACCGGCATGCGAACCACGGGCGAGACGCAATTTATTTTTGTCGATACCCCGGGTTTTCAAACCGACCATGCCAACGCCCTGAACCGTTCACTCAACAAAACCGTGGTGGGTGCGGTCAGTGATGTGGATTTGGTGTTGTTCGTGGTGAATGCCGGTAGTTTTGCCGCCGCGGATGCCAAGGTGCTGGCTTTGTTGCACAAAGATATTCCGGTTTTATTAATTGCCAACAAGCTCGATAAAGTGCATCGCCGCGAAGAGCTCGCACCGTGGTTGCAAGAGATGCAAACCCGTCACACGTTTGCCCAATTCATGCCTATGTCCGCCAAGAACCCCAAGGACATTGAGCGTTTGCTCACCCAGTGCAAAACCTTTTTGCCCGAGCAGGCTTGGTGGTACGGCGAAGATGAGCTGACCGACCGCAGCGAAAAATTCTTGGCCAGCGAAATCATCCGAGAAAAACTGTTTCGCTTCACCGGCGATGAGTTGCCCTATACCTCTACCGTGATCATTGACACCTTCACCGAAGAACCAGGCAAAACCGTCTCTCGCATGGTGCGCATTGCCGCCACCATCGTGGTCGAGCGTGATGGCCATAAAGCCATGGTCATTGGCGAAGGCGGTGAGCGTCTCAAGCAAATCGGCACCTTGGCTCGCCAAGAGCTGGAAAAGTTGATGGACGCCAAGGTGTTCATCGAGCTGTGGGTGAAAGTGCGTTCTGGCTGGGCCGATGACGAGGCGCGGGTGCGCAGCTTTGGCTACGAGTAAAACGGCGGCGCTCAGGGTTCTGGATGAACCCGCTTTTGTGCTTCACCATTACGACTGGAGCGAATCCAGCCGTATTTTGGAAGTCTTTAGCCGTCACCATGGGCGACTGGCCTTGGTGGCCAAAGGGGCCAAGCGCCCCACCTCCAGTTTGCGCGCGGTGTTGTTGCCTTTGCAACCCTTGTCTCTTTGTTATGGCGGTGACGCCGAGATTCGCACCTTAAAGAGCGCCGAGTGGGCGGGTGGTCATGTGATGCCTCGTGGTGAGGCTTTGCTGTCGGGCTACTATTTAAACGAGCTGCTGTTGCGCTTGCTCGCACGCGATGACCCGCACCCTGCGCTGTTTGACACGTACAGACAAACCGTCAAGATATTGGCCAGCGGTTTGGACAACACCATCGCGCCTTTGTTGCGTGCCTTCGAGTTACTCTTGTTAAGAGACATTGGTTTTTTGCCCGATGTGTCGGTTCAAACCTTAACGCTTCAAGCCGTGCAATCTGAGCTTAGCTATGCCTTGTTTGCTGAAGGCGGTTTGCGAGCGGTAGAAGACGAGGGCGTGGCCTTAAAGGGCAGGCATTGGCTGCAATTGCACGACGCGCTCCATGCCGAGTCTGCCTTGACGGCCTTGTTGCGCTGCTGCGCCGAATTGCCGCCAGAGTTGCGCGCTGCCTTGCAAACCCAGCTGCGTAACCTCTTACACTACCACTGCGGTGTCAGCAGTTTGCGCACCCGTCAAGTGATGCTGGAACTGCTTGCTCTATGAACACCCATTTATCTGTCAATTTGAATAAAGTGGCGCTGCTGCGAAATACCCGCCATTTGGGTATTCCCAGCGTTACCCGTGCGGCGAGCTTATGCTTGCAAGCCGGCGCTCAGGGCATCACAGTCCATCCCCGACCCGACCAAAGGCATATCCGCGACAGCGATGTGCATGACTTGGCTGACTTGCTGCAAGACTGGCCAGACCGCGAATTCAATATCGAAGGCAATCCTTTGCACAACCTCATGGGCTTGGTTGAAAAATTTCGCCCGCAGCAAGTCACTTTTGTGCCTGACGGCCATGGGCAGTTCACCTCCGACCACGGCTGGCGCTTTCCCGAAGATGCCGATGTCTTGCGACCCCTCATCGCGCAAGCCCAAGCTTGTGGTGCCAGAGTCAGCTTGTTTATGGACGCAGAGCCAGAATCCATGGAGTTTGCCAAAGAAGTGGGTGCTAACCGCGTAGAGCTTTACACCGAACCCTATGCAGCCGCCCATGGTCAGCCCATGCAAGCGCAGGTGCTGGCGCAATTCAAAGCCACGGCCTTGGCCGCGCAGGCGGCGGGTCTGCAAGTCAACGCCGGTCATGACTTAAATTTGCTCAATTTACGCGACTTTGTGCAAACCGTTCCCGATGTGAAAGAGGTGTCGATAGGCCACGCTCTGATGGCGGACGCCTTGGAAATGGGCTACAGCGCCACAGTTCAAGCTTATTTAAACTGCCTCAAACCATGAGCCAGATTTACGGCATCGGCAACGATATTTGTGACATTCGCCGCATCCGAGCGGCTTTTGAGCGCCATGGCGAGCGTTTCGCGCAGAAGGTTTTGAGTGAGGCCGAAATGCAAACCTTTCGCGCACGCAGCCAGCGTTGGCCAGACCGTGGGATTCGTTTTTTGGCCACCCGTTTTTCGGTGAAAGAATCTTTCAGCAAAGCCATTGGCTTAGGTATGCGCATGCCCATGACTTGGCGGCATTGCGAAGTCGGGCGTTTGCCCAGCGGCCAACCCACCATAGTGCTGCACGGCGCCCTACAAGACTGGTTTGACAAACGCCAACTGCGCGCCCATGTCAGCCTGAGTGATGAAAGCGACTACGCCACCAGCCAAGTTATTGTTGAACAAACCATCTCCGCCTGAACCATGAGCCCTGTCAAACACGCCCCGCTAATTACTGATATCGCTGGCACTGCACTCAGCGACACCGACCGTCGCCGCTTGGCGCACCCGCTGTGTGGCGGCATGATTTTGTTTGGCCGCAACTGGGTCAACCGCGAGCAGCTGCGCCAGCTGTGCGCCGACATTAAAAATGTGCGCTCAGACTTGCTGATCTGCGTGGATCACGAGGGCGGGCGGGTGCAACGCTTTCGCACCGATGGCTTCACCCATTTACCCACCATGGCGGAGCTTGGCCAACTGTGGTTTGAAGATGATGCGGGCTTAACCGGCAGCGGTGCCTTGAATGCCACCAACGCCGCCACGGCTTGCGGCTTTGTCTTGGCCTCAGAGTTGCGTGCCTGCGGTGTGGATTTCAGTTTCACGCCGGTGCTTGACCTTCACTTTGGCAAAAGCGGCGTGATTGGCGACCGCTCCTTTGCGCGAGATCCACGCATGGTGGCTATGTTGGCCAAAAGCCTGATGCATGGTTTGTTGCAAGCGGGCATGGCCAATTGCGGCAAGCATTTCCCAGGACACGGCTATGTGAAAGCCGATTCACACACCGACATTCCTATCGACACGCGCAGCTTGAAAACCATCTTGCATGACGACGCTTTGCCTTATGCGTGGCTTAGCACCAGTTTGAGCAGTGTCATGCCCGCGCATGTGATTTACCCCAAGGTAGACCAGCGCCCCGCCGGTTTTTCTGCGCGCTGGCTCAAAGACATACTGCGTCATCAACTGGGGTTTCAGGGCGCGGTGTTCAGCGATGACTTGTCAATGGCAGGCGCNCGTTTGATTGATGGCCAAGAGGTGAGTTACACCCAAGCTGCGGTCACCGCTTTGCAAGCGGGCTGCGATTTGGTGTTGTTGTGCAACCAAAGCAACCCAGACAGCGCGGGCGGCGGTCAAGCCTTGGATGATTTACTGGCGGGCCTCGCCCAAGCGCAGCAGGCATCTGCGTGGCAACCCAGCCCTGTCAGTGAGCAGCGCCGCTTGGCACTGCTGCCAGCCTGCAAGGCCTTGGATTGGGAAGCTTTGATGCAATCCCCAAGCTATTTGAATGCTTTAAGCCTGCTGCCCTGACAAAACTGGGCCTAGGGAGTACCCACCCCAGAGCCTCGTCAAAACAGTTAAAATAGNTNACTTACCCCGACGACAACGGGGGCTTAAGCAGGACTAAAGGAAACCCATGGCAACCAAATCTGGCAAAACCTCTGTTGACGAGAGCGGTCTTCGTTTTACCAGTCGTGAGAATGGCTCTCCCTTCGCTGGCATGGGCAANATGGGTGAAACCATGTCTTGCATCAAGTGCGGCATGCACAAACCCCGACGTCAAGGCAGCCAGCAGCGCTTTGCAGGCAGCTTGGCTTTTTTCTGCCACGACTGCAAACCACCTAAGCCCGCTGTGCCAGCAACCCCTGCCGCCGCCAAAGCAGCTTAAGCCTATTTCAGCTTATTGATGGCCCAGGTTTTCCCGACGCAAGGCGGGGAACAAAATCACGTCCCGAATACTGGGGCTGTCGGTTAAGAGCATCATCAAACGGTCAATGCCGATGCCGCAACCACCGGCGGGCGGCATGCCGTACTCCAGTGCACGCACAAAATCATGGTCAAACAACATGGCCTCATCGTCGCCACTGTCTTTGGCATTGACCTGCGCATGAAAGCGAGCGGCTTGGTCTTCTGCATCATTCAACTCGCTGAAACCATTGCCAAATTCTCGTCCTGTGATGTAGAGCTCAAAGCGCTCGGTCACCTCGGGGTGGCTGTCACTGGCGCGCGCCAAGGGTGAAATTTCCACCGGGTGCTCGCAAATGAAGGTGGGCTCCCAGAGTTTTTCTTCCACGGTTTCTTCAAAGTAAAGAACCTGCAAGCTGGCCAAACTGCGTGCCGACAGTTTGTGTTTTTCTTCGGAGTGGCCCAGCTTTTTCAGGGCATGAACCAACCATGCACTGTCGTCCACATGGTCTGCGGCTTCGGTGTGCGCCATGATGGCTTCGCGGATGGTGAGTCGGGCAAAGGGCTTGGACAAGTCCACCGGTTTGCCGTCATAGGTCAGCAGCAAAGTGCCCACGGCTTTGTGGGCGGCGTCGCGGATCAGGCTTTCGGTGAACTGCATCAGGTCTTGGTAGTTCCAATAGGCCGCGTAAAACTCCATCATGGTGAATTCGGGGTTGTGCCGCACGGAAATACCTTCATTGCGAAAGTTGCGGTTAATTTCAAACACCCGCTCGAACCCGCCCACCAACAGGCGCTTCAAGTACAACTCAGGCGCGATGCGCAAGAACATTTGCTGGTCGAGTGCGTTGTGGTGGGTCTCGAAAGGCCTGGCATTGGCGCCCCCTGGGATGGGGTGCAACATGGGTGTTTCGACTTCCAAAAAGTCATGGTTCACCATGAACTCGCGAATACCGCTGACCGCTTTGCTGCGCGCTATAAAGCGCTGGCGAGCGGTCTCATCGGTGATCAAGTCGATATAGCGTTGGCGGTATTTAATTTCTTGGTCGTGGATGCCATGGAATTTGTCTGGCAGGGGACGCAGGCTTTTGGTCAGCATGCGAAGGGACGTTACATGCACCGACAATTCACCGGTTTTGGTTTTGAACAGATAGCCTTCAGCGCCCACGATGTCACCCAAATCCCAGTGTTTGAAGTCTTCATAAACCTCAACGCCTACTTCCTCACCTTTGACATACACCTGCATGCGCTCGGTGCTGTCTTGCAAGGTGGCAAAACTGGCCTTGCCCATGACGCGTTTCAAAACCATGCGACCGGCAATACGCACCGTGTGTTTTTCTTCTGCCAGCACCTCGGCGGTTTTGGCTCCGTGCGCGGTGTGCAGGGATTGCGCGTGGTGCGCGGGTTTGAAGTCGTTGGGGAAAGCCACCGGGCCGCCAAGGGCTTGGCGGGCGCGCATGGCGCTCAATTTTTCGCGGCGTTCTGCGATAAGTTGGTTTTCGTCTTGGGGTTCGGGGGAGCTTGTGTTTTCGGACATCCAAGGATTCTAAGAGTTCGCAGACAATAGAAGCTGTCTCCTAGCAGAACGAACTGAAACACCATGAGCGACACGCCTACCCGTCCCGAACTCCCTGACCGTTTGTCTATCGATGCACGCAGCCCGCACTACCTAGAAGCGGTGTTCCACCACGACATCGGCATTCGTTTTAACGACAAAGAGCGCCACGATGTGGAGGAGTACTGCATCAGCGAGGGCTGGGTGAAAGTGCCTGCCGGCAAAACCTTGGACCGCAAAGGCAAGCCCTTGCTGATTACCTTAAAGGGCAGGGTTGAGGTGTACTACCGCTGAAGTCAGGCGACTGAATCCGCGGGTTGCTTGGTCAGCATGGCCAAAGCATTGGCAATGGTTTTGCGCAGGTCGCGGCGGTCGCAAATCAGGTCGAGTGCACCCTTTTCCAGCAAAAATTCCGAACGCTGAAACCCTTCAGGCAGGGTCACGCGCACCGTGCTTTCAATCACCCTTGGCCCGGCAAAGCCAATCAGCGCTTTGGGTTCGGCAATCACCAAGTCGCCCATGAAAGCAAAGCCCGCCGACACGCCGCCCATGGTGGGGTCGGTAGTACGCTGATATAGGGCAGGCCTTTTTGCGCCAGACGGGTGAGGGAGGCATTGGTTTTGGCCATTTGCATCAGCGACAGCAAGCCCTCTTGCATGCGCGCGCCACCGGTGGCGGTGAAGCAAATGAAAGGCACTTTTTGTTCGATGGCGGTATGCACGCCGCGCACAAAGCGCTCGCCAACCACCGAGCCCATAGAGCCACCCATGAAGTCGAACTCGAAACAAGCCGCCACCACATTGATGCTGTGCACCGCACCGCCCATGACCACCAAGGCATCGGTCTCGCCGGTATTCTCTAAAGCTTCTTTCAAGCGTTCGGGGTATTTGCGGCTGTCCTTGAATTTCAAGGGGTCCATGGGCAACACCTCTTGGCCAATTTCATAGCGGCCTTCGGGGTCGAGGAAGGCGTCTAGACGCTTTCGGGCGGTAATACGGTGATGGTGGCTGCACTTGGGACAGACATTTTGGTTTTCTTCCAAATCGTTTTTGTAGAGCACCGTCTCGCAGCTGGGGCACTTAACCCACAAGCCTTCTGGCACGGTTCGCCGATCCGAAGGATCGGTTTGCTGGATTTTGGAGGGCAGCAGTTTTTCAAGCCAGCTCATCGGTATTCCTTAATCAAAGTGCAAAGGCATTATGCGTCCAGCGCTTGGCGAATCTCGGCCATGAAGCTGCGCGCTTGTTCGGGTGCATGGCCCGGTGCGGCGGCCTCGACCAGCTGAATCAGCTTGCTGCCAATCACCACCGCGTCGGCCACTTGACCAATGGTGCGCGCTGTGGCCGCGTCGCGTATGCCAAAGCCTACGCCCACGGGAATATGCACATGCTGGCGAATGCGCGGCAGCATGGCTTCGACCTCATCGGTATTGAGGGCACCCGAACCGGTCACGCCTTTGAGTGAAACGTAATACACATAACCGCTGGCCACTTCGGCGACTTGGCGCATGCGTTGGTCGGTGCTGGTGGGGGCGAGCAAAAAATCAAGTCCATGTGATGCGCGCGCAAGCTGGCGGCAAAGTCCACGCACTCCTCAGGGGGGTAGTCAACGATAAGCACGCCGTCCACGCCAGCGGCAGCGGCGTCTTGCACAAAACTGTTGACGCCGTGCTGAAGGTTGTAGCTCTCTACTGGATTGGCATAGCCCATCAACACAATCGGGGTGGTTTTGTCGGTGGCGCGAAATTCGCGCACCATGGCCAGCACCTCACCCATGCCCACGCCATGTCGCAACGCGGCTTCGCCGGCTTTTTGAATCACCGGGCCGTCGGCCATGGGGTCGCTGAAAGGCACGCCCAGTTCGATGATGTCGGCCCCGCCTTGCACCAGTGCGTGCATCAGGCCCAAGGTGTGCGAAGGCTCGGGAAAGCCGGCCATAAGGTAAGGAATCAAGGCTTTACGCCCAGCACCTTTAAGGGCCGCCATCACAGGGCTGATGCGGCTCATGCTTTGCTCCCATTCAATGCCGCCAGCGAGATGGCTTGCTCGCCTTTGACGGTTTGACCTTGGCAACTGGGCCGGCAAAAGAAGTCGGCGTTGGACAAATCGGCCACCGTGCCAATGTCTTTGTCACCTCGCCCCGACAGGTTCACCAAGATGGATTGCTGCGGCGTCATGGTTTTGGCCAGCTTCATGGCATGGGCCACCGCGTGGCTCGATTCGAGTGCGGGAATGATGCCCTCGGTACGACACAAGTAATGAAACGCGTCCAGCGCTTCTTGGTCGGTGACGCCTACATATTCGGCGCGCCCAATGTCTTTCAAAAAAGCGTGCTCGGGGCCAACGCCTGGGTAGTCAAGACCGGCGCTTACCGAATGGGTTTCGGTGATTTGTCCATTGGCGTCTTGCAGCACATAGGTGCGGTTGCCATGTAAAACACCAGGCACACCGCGTTGGAGTGAGGCCGAGTGCCGGCCCGAGTCCATGCCTTCACCGGCGGCTTCAATGCCAATCAGTCGGGTTTTTTCAAACGGTATATAGGGGTAAAAAATACCCATGGCGTTGGAGCCGCCACCCACACAGGCCAGCACCGCGTCGGGTTGCAAGCCGTGGTGCATATGGGGCATTTGGCTGATGCATTCTTCGCCAATCACGCTTTGAAAATCACGCACCATCATCGGGTAGGGGTGGGGGCCCGCTACCGTGCCGATGATGTAAAAAGTGTCGTCCACATTGGCCACCCAGTCACGCATGGCTTCATTCAGCGCGTCTTTGAGGGTTTTGCTGCCCGACTCCACCGGCACCACCGTGGCGCCCAAGAGCTTCATGCGGTAGACATTCGGGCTTTGGCGTTTCACATCTTCGCTGCCCATATAGACCACGCACTCCAAGCCGTAACGCGCACAAATGGTGGCGGTGGCGACACCGTGCTGTCCTGCGCCGGTCTCGGCAATGACGCGGGGTTTGCCCATGCGTTTGGCCAGCATGGCTTGGCCGATGGTGTTGTTGATCTTGTGCGCGCCGGTGTGGTTCAGATCTTCACGTTTCAAGTAAATCTGCGCGCCACCCATCTCGCGGCTGATGCGAGCGGCATGGTAGATGGGGGAAGGGCGTCCCACAAAATGCGCCAACTCGGATTTGAATTCGGCGATGAAAGCCGGGTCGTGTTGGTACTGGGCGTAGGCGTCTTTCAGCTCTTCGATGGCATGGGTCAGGGTTTCGCTGATAAAGCTGCCGCCGTAAATGCCAAAGTGGCCGCGGGCGTCGGGTTGTTGGTAGTGAGACATCACAAATATCCTCAGACTGACAAAAATTTAGACAAGCGGTGTGGCTCTGACCGCTTGCACGAAGGCGTGGATTTTGTCGGCATCTTTGATGCCCTTGGCGCTTTCTACGCCCGAGCTGACATCAACCGCTAACGACCATCCGCGCGAATACACAGCGCGAATGCCGTCGGCCACGTTTGCAGGTGTGAGTCCACCAGACAAAACGAGGTGAGCATTGACGTTTATTGGAAGCTGTGACCAAGGAAATGTGCTGCCACTGCCGCCGTAGCTGTCGACCAAGGTGTCGAGCAACAGGGCATGGGCATGAGAATATTGGGAAGCATATTTTAGAAGGTCAAAAGGCAATCTGTCCTGAGGGGTTTCCTTGGGGATGCGCGCCACGCGAATCCAGCGTCTACCCAAGCGGGTGGCGAGATCATGGCAAAAAGCAGGGGTTTCATCGCCGTGAAACTGCAGCCAAGCCCCCGGCACCCCTGCGGCGGCATGTTCAACTTCAGCAGCTAAGGCATTCACAAACAGCAAAACGGGTGTGACAAAGGCCGGCAACAAGCCAGCCAATGTGGCGGCACGCTCAGGGCTGACATAGCGTGGACTGTCTGGGTAAAGCACAAAACCGACGGCGCTCGCGCCCGCCGCTGCCGCGGCAAGCACGTCTTGCTCGCGGGTCAGACCACAGATTTTGATGGGAATGGCGTTCATGGGGTGAGTCCTGGCAGGCTATCGTAAGCTGCGGTGCGGGCTGGCAAACCCCAGCTGTGGTCATACACCGGACCCAAAAAATACAGCCCATCCGGTGAAAAAGTGGGTGCAGCCGCGTCACGGCTTCGGGCTTGCAAAACCGTTTGCATCCACTCGGGCGCTTGCAAACCTTGACCAATCGCCACAAAGCAGCCCATCAGGTTGCGAATCATGTGATGCAAAAAGGCAGATGCTTGGAAATCAAAACGCCAGTAGGCGCTGTCTGGGCTTTGGCTGATGCGCTGAATATCGATACGCAGCATATGTTTCACCGGGCTCAGCGCTTGACAACTGGAGGCCCTGAAGGAAGTGAAATCGTGTTCGCCGAGTAAACACTTGGCAGCCAGTTGCATAGTCTCCATGTGCATAGGCCGGTAGACCCAACCCACACGCTGTGCTTCCAGGCTGGGGCGAACAGGGGATTGCAACACGATATAGGCATAGCGTCTCGAGCTTGCACTGGCACGGCAGTGAAAGTTGGGCGGGACTTCTTGCGCCCATTGCACAGCGATGTCTGAGGGTAAAAAATTGTTGGTGCCGCGCACCCAGCTTTGCATATCGCGGTGTAANAGGGTGTCGAAATGCACCACCTGCATCAGCCCGTGTACACCCGAGTCGGTCCGGCCTGCACACAAGGTGCGCACTGGCACAGTGGCAAATGCCGACAAAGCGGCTTCGAGGTGGTCTTGCACGGTTTGGCCACTGGACTGGCTTTGCCAGCCTTCATAGTGTTGGCCCGCATAACTCAAACCCAGCGCCAAGCGCATTGGCGTCACGTGCGTTCTTGTAACCAGCGCAGCGCCCGTTCGCGGGTTTCACCATGGGTTTGGTCNGCCACTTCTTGGGCCAAGGCGCGACCCGTTTGACGCTGTCCCAGTTTCCACAGTTCATCAGCCAAATCGAGGCGAACTTGGAAGGGGTCTTCGCTCAAGGGAGCCGTGTTGGCCATCGATGTGGTCGGCGCATTGGGACGGTAAGGCGCATTGAAGGCAGGCGCTGGCGCGGCGGGCTGGCTCGATGGCCCAGGGCTGGCGGGTGCGGTACGAGGGGGTAAGTCCAAATCAAAATCAATCTTCATTTCTTGGGGCTTGTCTGAAGAGGGGCCTGGGCCTGATTTGAAATCCAAGTCGGGGTCCTCGCCTTGAGTCTCGCTGGGTCGGCCGCGTTTATCGCGCAACAAAGACAGGCTTACCAACAGAGCGGCGATAACCGCAATGCCGCCAATCACTTCGTACATGTATCGCTTGAGCCAAGCCAGAAATTCTTGTGCGGCAGCAGGGATATTCGAGAAATTAGCTGAAAAACCACCTTGCATCTTGCCTGCGGCCTGCGAGATGGTGTCGAGTTCACTGACGTTTTTAGATACCTCTTGGTTGCGCTGGGCCGCCTGTTCGGATTCCAGCCGCTGCTTGACTTGGTCGGCATCTTCTGTGCCGGGCTTGCTCAGCGTCAACTGGTCTGGCGATTTATCTGCCTTGTTTTGAACCTGAGCTTTCAAGCCGCCTTTGGATTCACGCTCATTGGCGTCTGCGAGTTTGGTTTTGCCAGCTTGTGCTGCCAATTGAGAGCGGTAAGCGTCAAAGTCTAGGGCTTGTAAACGAATGTCGGCGCGAGCTTGCTTGCGGTCAATAGAGGCAGCGTCTTCTTCGGTGGGCAAAGTGATGAGTGCACCCGCTTTGAGTCGATTCACATTGTTGTCGACAAAAGCCTTGGGGTTGTTGCGCAACAAAGCCATCAACAATTGGTCTAAGGAAACATCACCCCCTGGGGTGTAATAAATCACCAAGTCACTGGCGGTATCGCCTTTGACTACCTGGACGGTTTCGGGGTCTTTGCTGACGATGCCGCTATCAGGCTTGACCTTGGCTACGGGCTTCTCGACAGTCNGGCTTNTCTGGCTTGGGCTTGGGTTTNGCTTCGGCTTTGGCCACCGGCTCTTTGGNGGGTGTTGGCAAAGGTGCAGGACGTGGCGGTGGCGCAACAGCAGCCGGTTTTTCAGCNGGCANGGGCGCGAGATTGGGCGAGGGAGAATTGTTGGCCGCGACCGCTGGTTCGGGCGCTAGACCCGTGCCTAAAGGAAAACCCAAGTTGCGAAAGGCGCGGCCGGTGGCCCATCGGAATTCAATCAATAGATCAACAAATCCATCTGTGATGGGTTGTGCGCCTTGAAATTGCATCAAATACAAATCATCGCCCTTACGCACCAAGGTGACCACCACGCTGTCGAGGCCAGCCACACGGGTGATTTGAGCCGCTTGGTAAACCGTGGAACTGGCCAATGCAGCTTGAAATTCTTGAGCTTCCTGCGCTGACAGCTCACTGATCTGAACCTCAAGCTTTAAGGGTTCTCCAAGCTTAGATTGAATTTGTGGACGCCCAAGCTGCAATGCCAGCGCGTGACTGGTGATTGAAAAAAATAGAAAACTGAATAACCAACGACGTAACTGAGGTATTTGGGGCGGCTGGAACATTGAGCAGTTTCTCTTGCGACTTAAGAAGCTGACATCATAAAGGAAATGAGCGCTTTTTATTGAATTTCAGGCTTTAAGCAAAATTCTCAACATACGCCGCAAAGGCTCAGCTGCACCCCACAGCAACTGGTC
>JGI25911J50253_10000221_pt1 | contig 17949 bp, 17 predicted proteins | sample LauGreSBDMM110SD_3_FD_50253 | JGI IMG/M metagenome (IMG submission 50253) | reverse complement strand
ACGCAAACATGGGAGTTGGGTTATTGGTGCAGCCAGGCGATGCAGGGACAAGGCCGCATGACAGAAGCTGTGTCTGTGTTGACCGCGTATGTGCGGGAGCACTGGCCGCCAGTGCGCATACTGTGTCGCATAGACACGCGCAATACAGCGAGCTTGCGTGTGGTGCAAAAAACAGGATTCAGTTGGGAGAAGACAGAGTCGCTGGCATCAGACAGCGGTTTGCGGTACGAGGTGCAACATCATGTGCTGGGTCGGGCGCTGCANACCGGGCAGTCGGACTGACGCTGTAAGCGCATTTCGGTCCAACTGAGGTCGCGCCCGTCCAGCATCTGCAAACGACCGGCCAGCGATTGACCTAAACCGGTCAGCAATTTCAAAGCCTCAGCCGCTTGCAAACTGCCGATCACACCGACCAAAGGCGCGAGCACGCCCATGGTGGAACAACTGACTTCCTCGGGCGCATCTTGAGGCGGGAACACGCAGGCATAGCAAGGAGACGCGGCGTCCCGCACATCGTAGGTGGTGAGTTGACCGTCCAAGCGTATGACCGCGCCGCTGACCAGCGGCACCGCATGCGCCACACAAGCGGCGTTCAATGCGTGTCTGGTGTGGAAATTGTCGGTGCAGTCCAGCGCCACGTCTGCTTGCGCCAACAGTTGATTCAGCAATGCAGCATCGGCGCGCTCAGAAATGATTTGCACATCGACGCCGGGGTTGAGCGCCTGCATGGCATCACGGGCTGACTCCACTTTGAGTTGTCCTATGCGCGCCGTGGTGTGGGCGATTTGTCTTTGCAGATTGGTTAAATCGACCGTGTCGTGGTCTATCAAGGTAATGCGTCCTACACCGGATGCCGCCAGATACAGGGCGGCTGCGCTGCCTAGGCCGCCTGCGCCCAGCACCAGCGCATGGCTGTGCAACAAACAGTCCTGCCCGGTATCGCCCAGTTCGTTAAGAAGTATGTGGCGCGAGTACCGCAGCAGCTGGGCGTCATTCACCCTTTACTGTTCCTTTTTTTCTACAGGACGCTCGCTCAGTGTTTTGCTGATCTTCACCGGCTGGCGTTTCAAGTGGTTCAGCGCCTGTTGCAGTTGGAAATCTTCGGTACTGCCGAATTCAGGGGTTTTGCGATCTGCCACCGGTTTTCTGGATTCGTCTTCCAGACGCTTTAAGGCTTCTTCNCGTGCCTTCTCGCGCGCCGGGTCTTTCACCTCGGCACCCTGGCCGCTGTTGAGGTGTTTTTCCAGATCGGCTTCTCGGGTGCGCAGCGCGGCATACGGGCTGCCTTCAGCTGTGTCGTCGACCAGCAACTCGGGNACAATGCCCTTGGCCTGNATGGAGCGACCGCTAGGCGTGTAATAACGCGCAGTGGTGATCTTCAGCGCGGTATCCGCACCCAGTTGGCGCACGGTTTGTACCGAGCCTTTGCCGAAGGTCTGGCTGCCCATCAAGGTGGCGCGCTTGTGGTCTTGCAAAGCACCGGCGACGATCTCGCTGGCAGATGCTGAACCTTCATTGACCAGCACCAGCAGCGGTATTTTTTTGTACAGATTCTGAGTTTTACTGGCAAGGTTGGAAACCATGTCCTGACCACCACGGCGCAGATAGTATTCAGGCGCTGCTTTGTAGGTGAACTTGCTGTCTTCAAGTTGGCCGTTGGTAGACACCACGGTCACGTTATCGGGAAGGAACACAGCAGACACCGCCACAGCCGCATCCAGCAGACCGCCCGGGTCATTGCGAAGATCAAGCACAAGACCTTTCATTTTCGGGTCCTGCTTNTACAACTCTTCGAGTTTGCGAGTCATGTCTTCAACGGTGCGATCCTGGAACTGGCTGATGCGGATCCAGCCGTAACCATTTTCAATCATCTTGCTCTTGACGCTGACGGTTTTGATTTCTTCGCGGACGATGGTCACCGGGAAAGTGCGGTTTTCATCTTTGCGGTAGATGGTAAGTAAGACCTTGGTTTTGGGCTCGCCGCGCATGCGCTTGACGGCTTCGTTCAAAGACATGCCTTTGACAGCGGTGTCGTCGACCTTGGTGATCAGGTCACCCGGCTTCAAACCGGCGCGGTCAGCAGGTGAGCCCTCAATGGGAGATACCACTTTGACCAGACCATCTTCTTGCGAAATTTCAATACCGACGCCGACAAATTTACCGGTGGTGCCTTCGCGGAATTCTTTGTAGGATTTTTTATCGAAATATTGAGAATGTGGGTCTAGGCTGGCCACCATGCCAGAGATGGCGTCGTTGATGAGTTTTTTCTCGTCCACAGGTTCAACATAGTCAGACTTAACCATGCTGAATACCGCTGCCAGTTGCTGCAGCTCTTCTAGCGGCAAGGGCGCCATGTTGGCGCGTGCCACTGTCTGGAGTGAAAAAGTGGTGAGTGCGCCTGTGAGTGCGCCGACTGTCAACCAACCTGCAATTTTGAGTTTTTGGCCCATATGTAATGATCCCCTGTGCTTTTTGCGGACGTAGCGATTTAAGGAGNTAGTTTACTGCCTATACGCACAAAACCNNGACCCGTTTTGCCTATAACCCCAACAGCGCCCGGAAGACCGACGGCTGCCTNCGTTCAAAGGTAGTAATGGCGTACCGGGCGCAGGTTCTCGTCCAGTTCATAAACCAAAGGTTCTCCATTCGGGATATTGAGCCCGACGATGTCCTGGTCGGAGATGCCATCCAAGTACTTGACCATGGCGCGAATGGAGTTGCCGTGGGCGCTGATCAGCACGCGTTTGCCGCTGCGTATGGCCGGTGCCAGCGAATCCTTCCAGAACGGCATGACCCGTTCGACCGTATCTTTCAGGCATTCAGTCAGCGGCACTTGGCCGGCTTGCAGCTTGGCATAACGCGGGTCGGTGCCTTCGTAGCGCTCGTCATCCGGCGTGAGCGCTGGCGGCGGCACNTCATAACTGCGCCGCCAGGCCAGCACCTGGGCATCGCCGAATTTTTGCGCGGTTTCGGCTTTGTTTAAACCCTGTAAAGCGCCGTAATGGCGCTCGTTCAGGCGCCAGTGGTGAGCAACCGGCAACCATGATCTGTCCATGCTGTCCAAGGTATGCCACATGGTGTGTATGGCGCGCTTGAGCAAGCTGGTGTATCCCAGATCAAAGTCATAACCGTGGGCCTTGAGCTTCAAACCTGCTTGCTGGGCTTGTTTGACGCCGGTGGCTGTCAATTCGACATCGGCCCAGCCGGTNAAGCGGTTTTCCAGGTTCCATAGGGATTCGCCGTGGCGGATGAGAACAAGCTTGTACATGAATGAATAAAACCTTGTAAGAATATGCTGTCGGAAAAGGATTCTAGAATGGACGCTAGCTGCTACTTGAGGTTGACTGAGTGAATTTTTTGATTGAAAACTGGATTCTTGTGTTGGTTGCTGTCACTTCCGGTGTCGGTTTATTGCTTCCCAACCTGAAAGCCATGGGCGCGCCCGGACTGTCTCCCACCCAGGCTGTGCTGTTGATCAACCGCGAAAAAGCCAACGTGGTCGATGTGCGCAGCGCTGATGAATTTGCCACCGGTCACCTGATCGGTTCACGCCATGTGGCCATGGAAAACATTTCGGCCGACTTNGCTAAAACCGTGACTGACAAAAAACGTCCGCTCATACTGGTCTGCGCCAGCGGCATGCGCTCGCAAAAAGCCCAGCGCATCGCCCAGCAACTCGGCTATGAAAATGCGCACAGCCTAGGAGGCGGCCTGAAAATCTGGCAGGAAGCTAATCTGCCGCTGGAAAAAGCCTGAACCTCATCACTTCATCACACCTGCCATGACACCTGTCAAGATGTATACCACCGCTGTTTGCCCTTACTGCGTGCGGGCCAAGCAAATCCTGAAAGCGCGTGGTGTCGAGCATATTGAAGAGGTGCGTATCGACTTGTCATCCGAGCAACGCGACCACATGATGAACCTGACCGGGCGGCGTACCGTGCCGCAGATTTTCATCGGCGACCATCATGTCGGCGGTTGCGATGATTTGATCGCTCTCGACAGCAGTGGCGGCCTCATGCCCTTGCTTGAGGCGAACTGAGATAATCCTCTCAAATTAACCCCGCCCCCCAAAATACTTGGAGGGTTTTATCCAGGACATCCCATGGCAGACACTCTCGAACCTATTTTTTTGATTCAGCGCATGTACCTGAAAGATTTGTCGCTGGAGCAACCCAATTCGCCGGCTATTTTGTTGTCTCAGGAACAGCCTGCGGTCGACATTCAAATCGGTTTGGGTTCAGAGCAAGTGGCAGAAGGCGTGTTTGAAATCACCGTCACCGCCACCGTCACTGCCAAGGTCAATGATCAAACCATGTTTCTGGTAGAAGCCAAGCAGGCCGGTATTTTTGAAATCCGTCACATGCCCGACGGTCAGATGGAGCCCATCACGGGCATCGCTTGTCCGCAAATTATTTACCCCTATTTGCGCAGCAACGTTGCCGATGTGATTCAACGCGCAGGCTTTCCGCCGGTGCACATGGCTGAAATCAACTTCCAGGCCATGTACGACCAGCAACAGCGCATGAAAGCCGAGCAGAAACTGCAGTGAACCTGCTGATTCTGGGCGCTGGTGCCTGGGGCACGGCACTGGCCATACAAGCCAGCCAACGTCATGCGGTTACTTTATGGGCGCGCGACGCAGACCATGCAAATCGCATGCTGTCGCGGCGTCTGAATTCAAGTTATTTACCCGGCCACAATTTTCCTGAAGGCTTGATGCCCAGCCATGCAGCATTGCCGGGGCTGGCTCAACACGCCGACCTGGTGGTGCTGGCGGTGCCCATGGCCGCGCTGCGCCAGGTATTGCTGGAAGTCAGTCCGTTTATCCAAGACAAACCGCTGGTCTGGTTGTGCAAGGGCTTTGAAGCGGTAAAACATACTCACAATGCTTATGGACTGATGGCTCACGAGGTACAGGCTCAAGTCGCTCCGGCCATGTTCGCCGGTGTATTGAGCGGTCCGAGCTTTGCGCAAGAAGTGGCAGCTGGTCAGCCCACTGCGCTGGTGGCGGCCAGCCGGCATGCCCTGGTCAGACAGGCCTTGGTCAATGCGTTTCATGCTGACAAGCTGCGTGTGTATGCTAACGATGATGTGGTCGGCGTGGAAACCGGCGGTGCTGTGAAAAATGTACTGGCCATTGCCACCGGTTTGTGCGATGGCTTGCAACTCGGCTTGAACGCGCGCGCCGCTCTCATCACCCGGGGCTTGGCCGAGATGACGCGCCTCGGCGTGGCTTTGGGTGCGCGCGCAGAAACTTTCATGGGCTTGAGCGGATTGGGCGACCTGGTGCTGACCGCAACCGGGGACTTGTCGCGCAACCGTCAAGTGGGCATGGGCCTGGCGCAAGGCCGGTCGCTGCCCGACGTCTTGCATTCGCTTGGTCATGTGGCTGAAGGGGTGTACAGCGCGCGCACCGTGGTGCAACGCGCGACTTTGTTAGGCGTAGACATGCCGATAGTGTCTGCGGTGGCCGCCGTGCTGCAAGGTGAGGTCAGCCCGACTCAAGCGGTGAGCATGCTCATGGTGCGGGGTGCCAAAGGGGAATAAGCGCGAATCAAACCACCAGGTTATCTATCAACCGCGTCTTACCCAACCTGGCCGCACCCAACACCACCAGCGGTTGTGAACCCACCGCAGTCACAGGTGATAAATCGTGTTGATAGCGCAAAGTGATGTAGTCCGGTGCCCAGCCTCTGTCTCGCAAGCCGGCCATGGCCGCAGTTTCGGCAGCCGTCACATCAAACCTGCCGGAACCCGCTTCGACGCGCACAGATGCCGCCAAAGATTTCAAAACCATAGACAACTGCACCGCCTCGATGCGTTCGTCGACGCTTAGGTAGCCGTTGCGCGAGCTCAGCGCCAGCCCGTCGGGAGCGCGCGTGGTCTCGCCGGTAATGATGTCAACCGGCATGGCCAGTTGCGTCATCATGCGCCGCAGTATCAACAACTGCTGAAAATCTTTTTGGCCGAAAACGGCCACGCCGCCGCTGTGCGCGAATACGCAATGAAACAACTTCAACACCACGGTGCACACGCCGGTGAAAAACCCGGGTCTGAACTGGCCTTCCAGAATATCGGCTAAAGCCGGGTCGGGCAGCAGCTTGAAACTTTGCGCTTGCGGGTACAGCTCATCCTCGTCCGGCGCAAACAACACATCGCAACCTACGCTGCGCAATTTCTCGCAGTCGTTGTCAAATGTGCGCGGGTAGCTGGCAAAGTCTTCGCCAGGTAAAAACTGCAGACGGTTGACAAAAATGCTAGCCACGCTGACATCGCCTTGCGCTTTGGCCATGCGCATCAGGCTCAGGTGTCCTTCATGCAGATTGCCCATGGTGGGCACAAAAGCAGGCTTCTTNTAAGCTGANAGNTGCTGGCGCAATTGCGCCACGGTTCGCGCAATCAACATGAACAGTCACCAGGCGTGGAGTTCATTCACAGGGAATTTTTTGGTTTTGACGGCTTGCACAAACGCTTGCATGGCGCCCAGCACCGTGCCGGACTCGGTCATGAAGTTATAGGCAAATTTCGGCACCTTGCCCTGTGTCACGCCCAGCATGTCGTGCAACACCAGAATTTGTCCGGCGGTATCCACACCGGCGCCTATGCCGATCGTGGCGCAGGTGTTGAGGGCGCTGGTGATTTCACCTGAGAGCACGGCCGGCACCATCTCCAGCACCAGCGCCTGCGCACCGGCGTTTTGCAGCAGCAATGAATCCTGCATCAGTTTTTGAGCACCGGTTTCGGTGCGTCCTTGCACCCGGTAGCCGCCCAGCGTGTTCACGCTTTGCGGTGTCAAACCGAGGTGTCCGCACACGGGAATGCCGCGGGTCACCAGAAACTCGACGGTGGGCGCTAGCCAGGCGCCGCCTTCAAGCTTGACCATGTGGGCGCCGGCTTGCATCAGCGTGGCAGCGCTTTGGAAAGCTTGTTCGGGGGTGGCGTAACTGCCGAAGGGCATATCGCCCAGGATGATGGGGCGACCGTTTTGTTTTTGCACACCGCGCGCCACACATTCGGTGTGGTAACGCATGGCCTCTAAAGTGACCGGCAGCGTGCTGTTGTGGCCTTGACACACCATGCCCAGCGAATCGCCGACCAGAATGATTTCGACACCGGCCAGATCGGCCACGGCGGCAAACGTCGCGTCATAGGCGGTCAACATGGTGATTTTTTCGCCGTCAGCCAGCATTTTCATCAGGCTGTGCATGGTCATGGCCGGTCGTTTACCGGCTTCGGGGGCTGAGGGTTGTACGCTCATGGTGCTTTCTCCTTTGTGGGGTTATTGGGCAGGTGAGTAAGCCAGACGCACATAGATGGGTGCGTAGGCTTCGGCTTGGGTGATGTCAACCAGCATTTCTTTGGCGAGTTCCAGCAGGGCGATGAAAGTCACCAGCATCACCGGCACGCCAAGTGCGGCATCAAACAGATTTTCAAATTCGACAAAACGCTGGCCTTGCAATTTTTTGAGCACCATGCTCATGTGCTCACGCACAGACAGTTCTTGGCGGCTGATTTTGTGGTGTTGAATCAGTTTGGCGCGACGCAGTATGTCGGCCCAGGCGGCTTGCAAATCGGGCACAGCCACATGCGGAAAACGCGGTTGCATGGATTGTTCGATATAGACCTGGGCACGCAAAAAATCTCGGCCTTGCTGCGGCACTTGATTCAGACGCGCAGCCGCCAGTTTCAGCTGTTCATATTCCAATAAACGGCGCACCAATTCGGCACGCGGGTCTTCGGGCTCTGCGCCTTCGGGCACTTTCTTGGGCGGCAGCAACATGCGGGACTTGATTTCAATCAGCATGGCCGCCATCAGCAAATACTCGGCGGCGAGTTCAAGATTGGTCTTGCGGATTTCCTCGACATAACTCAGGTACTGCCTGGTCAAGCCCGCCATGGGAATGTCAAGAATATTGAAATTTTGTTTGCGAATCAAATAGAGCAGCAAATCCAGCGGGCCTTCAAAGGCTTCCAGAAAAATTTGTAGCGCGTCCGGCGGTATGTACAAATCCTGCGGCATGGCGAACAGCGGTTCGCCATACAAACGCGCCACTGCCACATGGTCTATGACCGAAGGCATATGGGGCAAATCGGCATTCGGCCCGGCAGGCCAGTTCGCCACAGTCGGGGTGTTCACTTGGGCGCGTTGGTCTGGTAGACGTAGGGCTTTTGCGCCACGCGAGCGTCTTTGAATTCGGCTTGTTCCTGGCGGTTCAGGCTTTTGTCCCACAACAGCGCCCGTCCATGGCGTTGCTCTGCCTCCAGCGTAGGCTTGGCGGCTTTGAGCTGCTGTAAAAACTCAGTGGTTTCAGAGGTGTAGGCCGGGCGGCTGAACAATGACATAAGCGGTGAATTCCAGGTGAGAACAAGATTCTACTCAGTCGCCATCTGTATCGCAGTTTGCCAATCTTGTTGCAGGTGGCCGGGTCGCAGCCGCGCCAGCAAACCGGTTCGTTGCAAGATGTCCTGGGGTTGCGGGTTCAAGCCGCAGAGCATGAGTTGCACCTGTTGGTGTTTGCAGGTTTGCATCAAGCTTAGCAAGGCATCTGCGCCGCTGGAGTCTATGTANATCANACCGCCGAGTTCCAGCACCAGCGTGTNTTCGGGTAAATCGCTGGCGATAGCCTCCAGCAAATCTACGGCGCCGAAAAACAGCGCACCGTCTATGGCCCAGACCTGGGTTTGCGCCGAGGTGTGCAGCAACTTGCGTTGCGTCAGGCTGGAGATGCGGTAAATGAAAGTCAGGCAGGCGGCGGCCAGGCCAACGGCCAGGCCAACCGATAAATCCACCAGCACGGTCAGCACAAACACAGCGAGCAGCGTGAAGCGGTAAGGCCAGCGAAATTGCGACAAGCGCACCAACGCGCGCCAATCACCCATATTCCAGGCGATGAACAGCAAAATGGCGCTCAACACGCCCACAGGAATGTGCGAGACCAGCGGCGCGCCTAGCAACACAATCAACAGCAGTCCCAGCGCGTGAACCATGCCGGCCACGGGGCTGCTGGCACCGTTTTTCACATTGGTGACGGTGCGCGCCAANGCACCGGTGGCNGGCATGCCGCCGACAAAAGGCATGACCATATTGGCCAGGCCTTGGGCCATCAATTCCTGGTTAGGGTCGTGGCGGTCGCCGATCATGCTGTCGCTGGCGCGCGCGCACAGCAGCGATGAAATCGCGCCCAATACCGCCAGCGTGAAGCCCGGCACCAGCACGGCTTGTAATTGCGTCATGGACATCGTTGGCCAGCTCAAGTCAGGCAGACCGGAGGGAATGCCGCCAAAGCGGCTGCCTATGGTCGCCACCGGCCAGTCTGTCGTGTAAACAAACACCGTGGCTAAGAGCATGACCAGCATAGGGCCGGGCATGAGTGAGAGTCGTTGCGCCATTTTTGTCGGCAACCAACGCNGCATCAGCCGTTGCCAGAACGCTAGCAATAGCAAACTGCATGTCGTCAACAACAAGGTAGATATATCGGTTTGGTTTAAATGCGTTGAGATGACGCTGAGGATGCCGAATACATCGGCCGGCATGGTTTGTATGGGCAGGCCGAGAAAGTCTTTGATTTGTAGCATTCCTATCAACACTGCAATGCCGTTGGTGAAACCGGTGATCACGGCCACCGGTATGAAACGTATCAACACACCCAGCCGGAACATGCCCATGAGCAGCAACCACAGACCCGACATCAAAGTNGCCAACATCAAGCCGTTGACGCCGTGTATGTGCACGATGCCGTACACCATGACGACAAAGCCGCCGGCCGCACCGCTGATTTGCACCCGGCTGCCGCCTAAAGCAGCGGTCAGAAAACCGGCGATGATGGCGGTGACCAACCCGGCTTCGGGCTTGAGCCCGCAGGCAATCGCAAACGCCATGGATATCGGCAGAGCCACCACGCTGACCGTCAAACCCGCGCCAAAGTCTTTGAAAAAACGCTGGCGGTTGTAGCCGCGCAATGCGTCTATCAGTTTGGGTCGGAAAGCCGAAAGCTGAAGCATGTTCCACTATACGCCCGCTGATGGCGGTAACTGCTTATGAAAATCAACAGAAATGCAGGTCTAGCGAATCAGTCTGTCCAGGCGGGCGGCCATTGCAGTTTCATACCGTACTGTTTTTCAAAATCAGCGATGTCTTCAGGCCGGTCTAAGTCGGTGACAAAGTGCAGGTTCTCGGTTGTTAGCTTTAATGTTTGCGCTGCATGGCTTTGCCGCCATTCTTTGCAACCGAACTGGCTCTCGCCTGCCAAAATCTCCAGCCGTGCACGTGCGCTCAGCAATACCGGGTTGCCGGGTTGGCCATTCACAAACGGGAACAGCATGTCTTGGGTGGATGGAGCGAATGCGTGCAACAGCGTTTGTATATCTTGCGTGGTGAGCAAAGGTTGATCGGCCAGCGACATGATGACCGTGTCTGTGTTGTCGCTCAGCGCTTGCAGGCCTAGGCGTTGCGACGACACCAGGCCTTGGTCCGGGTCAGGGTTGTAGACCTTGTGCACCGGCAGTCCTTGAAGCGGTGCTTCAATATCAGCCGCGTAATGCCCCAGCACCACCACCAGTTGCGACACGCCTGCATCCAGCAGTTGGCGCGCGCTGCGGCGTATCAATGGTTCGCCATTCAGCACTAACAATGACTTCGGTTTGAGCCCCATGCGCGAGCCCGAACCGGCGGCCAGCAAAACCGCTGCTATGGTCATGCAGTGCGCTTCAATGGATGCGCATGCCGGGTTGCGCGCCCGGCCATGGCTCGAGCACGTAAATGCCGGGCTGTGCTTTTTCGTCAGCGTGGGACGCGGCCAGCACCATGCCCTCGGACACGCCGAATTTCATTTTTCGCGGCGCTAAGTTGGCAACCATGACCGTGTGTTTGCCGATCAGGTCTTGGAGCTTGTACGCGCTGGCTATGCCGCTGAAGACATTGCGCATGCGACCTTCGCCCACATCCAGCGTCAAGCGCAGCAGTTTGGTGCTGCCTTCCACCGGTTCGCAGTTGACGATCAAGGCGATACGTAAATCGATTTTGGCGAAGTCGTCGATGGTGATGACAGGCGCGATCTCCTCGCCGCCTGGGATGGATAAATGGGGGTCCGATAAATTGGGGTCAGAGACCGAGTTTTCCTTCGGAAAATCGGGCTCTGACCCCAATTTATCTGTCTCTGACCCCAATTTATCCTGCACTTCAAACAAAGCATCCAACATCTTCTCGTCCACGCGTTGCATCAAATGCGCGTAGCTACCGATCTTGTGACCATCTAGTCTTGTTTCAATATCAGTCCAATTTAAAGGCTGTATTTGCAAAAAATTCTCAACAGCTTCTGCCAATTTAGGAAGAATTGGTTTTAAGTAAAGGGTGAATAACCTAAATGAATCAATAACTGCAGAGCACAAAACATGTAGTTTTTCTCTTTGCACAGATTCATTACTTTTAGCTAATTCCCATGGCTTGTTTACATCCCAAAAATGATTAACTTCGTCAGCTAGTTTCATGATTGTTCTAGTGACTCGAGCGTAATCTCGGCTTTCGTATAGATCCGCAATTTGGTTGATCTGATTTCTAAAGTTGTTTAAGCAAGGGAAATCAGCAGCTATGACGTGACCATGACTTTGCCATTTTGTTAATGAGTAGTCATTTGAAAGGCGACCATCAAAATTCTTGGCAATAAACCCCGCCGCTCTTGAAGCGATGTTGATGTACTTGCCCACCAAATCACTGTTGACCCGCGCCATGAAATCTTCGGCGTTGAAGTCAATGTCTTCGTTGCGCCCATTCAGCTTGGCGGCCAGGTAATAGCGTAGCCATTCAGGGTTCATGCCGAGCTTCAGGTATTTCAATGGGTCAAGGCCAGTGCCCCGGCTCTTGCTCATCTTCTCGCCGTTGTTCACGGTCAGAAACCCGTGGACAAACACTTTGTCCGGCGTTTTGCGGCCGCTGAATTTCAATATGGCTGGCCAAAAAAGTGTGTGAAAGGTGACGATGTCTTTGCCAATGAAATGGTATTGCTCGGTGTCGTCAGCGGCCATGTACTCGTCAAAGCTGCGAGTCTCACCGTGCTGGGCCTTGGGTCCGCCCTTATCAAACCAGTTTTTCAACGAAGCCAAGTAGCCAATCGGCGCGTCCAGCCAGACATAAAAATATTTGCCGGGTGCGTCAGGTATTTCAATGCCGAAATATGGCGCGTCGCGAGAAATATCCCAATCGCCCAAGCCTTCGCTGGTCGAGCCGTCCGGGTTGGTGCGCACGCTAAACCATTCCTTCACCTTGTTCGCCACCTCGGGCTGCAAGTGTGTGCCGTTTTGCGTCCAGTCTTGCAAAAACTCCACGCAACGCGGGTCAGACAACTTGAAGAAAAAATGCTCGGCGTGTTTCAACACCGGCGTGGCACCGCTCAAGGCCGAATACGGGTTTTTCAAATCGGTGGGCGCATACACCGCACCGCAGTTTTCGCAGTTGTCGCCGTACTGGTCTTTGGCACCGCACTTGGGGCATTCGCCTTTGATGAACCGGTCCGGCAAAAACATGTTTTTCTCGGGNTCGAAAAACTGCTCAATGGTTTTGNGNTCTATCAGTGTGCCGCCTTGGTCCGCAGCCAAATCGCGCAGGTCACGGTAAATCTGTTGCGCCAGTGCATGGTTTTCCGGCGCGTCGGTGGAATGCCAGTTATCAAAACCGATGAGAAAACCTTCTAAATACTGTTGACGCCCGGCGGCGATATCAGCAACAAATTGCTGCGGGGTCTTACCGGCCTTCTCGGCGGCAATCATGATGGGCGCGCCGTGGGTGTCGTCAGCACAAACGAAATTCACCGCGTGCCCCTGCATGCGCTGGAACCGCACCCAGATGTCCGCTTGTATGTATTCCATCATGTGGCCGATGTGGAAATTGCCGTTGGCATAAGGCAAGGCGGTGGTGACAAACAGGCGACGCTGGCTCATAGGTAGGTGTATTTATTCAGGGGAAAACAAGATTTTATGCGGCGCTGGCTTTGCGCCCATGGTTCGCCGGATAAGCCAGACCCTTGAAGCCAAAGCGGTCTTGCGCGCGTTGGCTGAGACCCGCACGCGTGCTTGGCTAGACTAGCCGCTTTTCGCATTGAATCTGCTGGAGCAGTTATGGCCGTGACCGAACAAGACATTACCCTCGCCTTGCAAACCGTGGCGGACCCGTTGACCGGCCAGGATTTTGTTTCAGCCAAAGCCATTAAACACCTGAACATACAAGACGGCGCCGTCAGTTTTGATCTGGTGCTGGGCTACCCGGCCAAAAGTTTGTGGGACTCTTACCGGCAGCAACTTGAACACGTGGTGTCGCAAGTGCCAGGCGTTTCCTCGGTGAAGGTGACGGTCAGCAGCCAAGTGGTCGCGCACACAGCGCAGCCTGGCGTAGCTTTGCTGCCTCAGGTGAAAAACATCATCGCAGTCGCTTCGGGCAAAGGCGGTGTGGGTAAATCCACCACCGCTGCCAACTTAGCGCTGGCGCTGGCCGCTGAAGGTGCCAGTGTGGGTTTGCTGGACGCGGATATTTACGGCCCCAGCCAGCCCATGATGATGGGTTTGTCGGGCAGGCCTGAGAGTGCTGACGGCAAAACCATGCAACCGCTGGAGGCCCACGGCGTGCAAGTCATGTCCATCGGTTTTCTGGTGGCGCAAGACCAGGCCATGGTGTGGCGAGGACCGATGGCGACGCAGGCTCTAGAGCAGTTGCTGCGCCAAACCAACTGGCGCGACTTGGATTACCTGATTGTTGACATGCCGCCGGGCACCGGCGATATCCAATTGACGCTGAGCCAACGCGTGCCTTTGACCGGCGCGGTCATCGTCACCACGCCACAAGACATCGCCTTGATTGATGCCATGAAAGGCATACGCATGTTCCAAAAAGTGGGTGTGCCTATTTTGGGGATTGTGGAAAACATGGCGGTGCATGTGTGCAGCCAATGCGGCCACGCCGAACACATCTTCGGCGTCGAAGGCGGTAAGAAAATGGCGCAAGCCGAAGGCATGACGTATTTGGGTGCCTTGCCTTTAAGTATGGCGATTCGGGTGCAAGCCGACAGTGGCATGCCCAGCGTTGCGTCCGAGCCGGATGGCGAAGTGGCTGGTATTTACAAAGCAGTAGCGCGGCAGCTCGCTGTGAAAGTGGCCGCCAGAGCCAGGGACTTTTCGTCGAAATTTCCAACCATCAAGGTGTCTAAGGACACCTGATTGGCAAACCTGCCGTAATGCATTAAAGTGCATTCATGGCTTTACCTTCATCCGCCGAAGAACGGCACCCTTACCTGACCGCGTTGGGCGAGCGTGTGCGGGCTTTGCGTGCGCGGCGCGGTCTCACGCGCAAAGCCGCCGCCGCCCGCGCTCAGGTGTCCGAGCGGCATTGGGCCAATCTGGAGTCCGGCACTGGCAACGCCTCGGTGCTGGTCTTGTTGCAAGTGGCCAAGGCCTTGCAATGCGGGCTGGCCAGTTTGCTGGAAGAAGAAGAAGCCAGCGGCAGCGCACGCCATCAGCATATTGCGCTGATCGGGTTGCGCGGCGCCGGCAAGTCCACGTTGGGCCAGCGTCTTGCGCGCGAACTTGGCTTTGTGTTCATCGAAATCAGCCGCGTCATTGAAACCCTGGCCGGTTGCAGCATCAGCGAAATCCACGGCTTGTACGGGCCGCAGGCTTACCGGCGCTACGAGCGGCGCGCGCTGGAAGACAGTCTGGCGCAGCACCCGCTTGCCGTGCTGGCCACGCCCGGCGGCCTGGTGTCCGACGAGGCCAGTTTTCAGTTGCTGCTGGCGAAGTGTTTTACCGTATGGCTGCAAGCCACGCCCGAAGACCACATGGCGCGCGTCGTGGCTCAGGGCGATACCCGGCCCATGGCGGCCAGCCCCGAGGCCATGGGCGATTTGCGTCGGATTTTGCAAGACCGCAGCCCGTCTTATGCCCGCGCCGATTGGCAACTGGACACCAGCGCGCAATCACAGGAAGACAGTTTTCAGGCGCTTAAAAAATATTGCGAATCACTGCATTAATGCATTATTGTGCATCAATGAATGTCCGTAATGCCGGATGATGCACGGCTACGCCAGCCGCAGAGCGTTGCAGCCCCGGACAACCCAAGGAAGCGCCATGACCGATTTTTCTGTCAATTACCAAACCAGCCCTGAGCATTACCGGCACTGGTCTTACAAAGTAGCGGCCGACATTGCGACTTTGTCTTTAGACATTCAAGAAGACAGCGGCATCTTGCCGGGTTACAAACTCAAGCTGAATTCTTATGACTTGGGCGTGGACATTGAATTGAACGACGCGGTGCAGCGTTTGCGCTTCGAGCACCCCGAGGTGAAAGCCGTCGTGGTCACCAGTTTGAAGGACCGCATTTTTTGCTCGGGCGCCAACATCTTCATGCTGGGTTTGTCCACGCACGCGTGGAAGGTGAACTTTTGCAAATTCACCAATGAAACACGCAATGGTTTGGAAGACAGCAGTCGCCATGGCGGATTGAAATTTCTGGCCGCCGTCAATGGCGCGTGTGCAGGCGGCGGCTACGAATTGGCTTTGGCATGTGACGAGATATTGCTGGTCGACGACCGCTCCAGCAGCGTATCGCTGCCCGAAGTGCCGTTGCTGGGTGTGTTGCCCGGCACCGGCGGTTTGACCCGCATCACCGACAAGCGCCACGTGCGCCACGACCACGCCGATGTGTTTTGCACCAGCGTGGAAGGCGTGCGCGGTCAGCGTGCCGTCGATTGGCGTTTGGTGGACGCGATTGCCAAACCGGCGCAATTTACTGCTGCTGTGTCTGAGCGAGCCGCCAAACTTGCAGCGAACAGCCAACGCCCAGGTGCTGCAGCCAAGGGTCAAGGTGTCAAGCTCCATCCACTGAACAAAACCGTCAGCGCTGACAGCTTGCACTACACCTATGTGAAAGTGGACATTGACCGCGAAAAGCGCACTGCCACTGTTTGCGTGTCAGCACCTGTAGGCAAGGTGTTGAGTAATGTGTCGGAGATTCAAGCCGCCGGTGACAGTTGGTATCCGTTGCAAATGGCGCGTGAATTGGATGACGCGATTTTGAGTTTGCGCACCAATGAACTCGACATTGGCACTTGGTTGTTGCGCGCTGTCGGTGACGCAAACTTGGCGCTGCAATCCGATGCGATTTTGTTGCAACACCAAGACCATTGGCTGGTGAAAGAAACTTTGGGCTTGCTGCGCCGTACGCTGGCGCGTTTGGATGTGTCTTCCCGATCCATGTTTGCATTGATTGATGAAGGCTCTTGCTTTGCAGGCACGCTGGCCGAACTGGCATTTGCCGCAGACCGCGCTTACATGCTGGCGCTGCCTGACGCGCCAGAAACCGCGCCCCACATCGCTTTGAGTGAAATGAATTTGGGTGTGTTCCCCATGGTGAACCACCAGTCGCGTTTGCAGCGCCGGTTTTACGAAGAGACTGCACTAATGGAGGCTGTGCGCGCTGTCGTGGGTCAGGCGTTGGATGCAGACAAAGCTTTGGCGCTGGGTCTCGTCACCGCCGCGCCTGACGACATCGATTGGGCGGATGAAATACGCATCGCCATTGAAGAGCGCGCGGCCATGTCACCCGACTCCTTGACAGGCTTGGAAGCCAACTTGCGNTTNAGCCAAAAAGAGTCCATGGAGACGCGCATCTTCGGTCGCTTGTCGGCCTGGCAAAACTGGATCTTCAACCGGCCTAACGCGGTCGGCGACAAAGGCGCATTGAAGGTTTACGGCAAAGGCGAGAAAGCCGCTTTTGACATGAACCGCGTCTGATTCTTTGGCGGCGTTAATTGGGGTCAGACTCCCATTAATTCCCTTTTCTTTCCATCAATTATTAATTGGTGTCTGACCCCAATTAATTTGTCTTTTTAAAACACTCTGGAGTCTCTCATGTCAGCCATCAACTACAGCGAAAAAATCCCTAACAACGTGGACCTCGGCGGCGATCGCACTTTGCAGCGCGCGCTTGAACAATGGCAACCCAACTTCATCAACTGGTGGGACGACATGGGCCCCGAAGGCACGACCGACAACGATGTGTATTTGCGCACCGCCGTCAGCGTCGACCCGCAAGGCTGGGCGCAGTTTGGACACGTCAAGATGCGCGACTACCGTTGGGGCATATTCTTGAACCAAGGTGAAGCGGATCGCAAGATTCATTTCGGTGACCACAAAGGCGAGAAGGCATGGCAAGACGTGCCCGGCGAACACCGCGCCAACTTGCGCCGCATCATCGTGACGCAAGGCGACACCGAGCCCGCGTCTGTCGAGCAGCAACGCCATCTGGGCAAGACCGCGCCCAGCATGTACGACTTGCGCAATTTGTTTCAGATCAATGTGGAAGAAGGCCGCCATTTGTGGGCCATGGTGTATTTGCTGCACAAACATTTCGGTCGCGATGGCCGCGAAGAAGCCGAGGCGCTGCTTGAGCGCCGCAGCGGCCAAGAAGACAATCCGCGCATTTTGCAAGCCTTCAACGAAGAGACGCCCGATTGGCTGAGCTTCTTCATGTTCACGTATTTCACCGACCGCGACGGCAAATTCCAGTTGTGCGCTTTGGCAGAAAGCAGTTTCGATCCGCTGGCACGCACCACCAAGTTCATGCTGACCGAAGAAGCGCACCACATGTTTGTCGGCGAGTCTGGGATCAGCCGCATCATCCAGCGCACTTGCGCGGCGATGAACGAAATGAAGACCGACGACGTGGGCAAACTGCGCGCGGCAGGCGTGATTGACTTGCCGACTTTGCAGCGTTATTTGAATTTCCACTTCAGCGTGACCATCGATTTGTTCGGTGCCGATGAGTCCAGCAACGCGGCCACGTTTTATTCCACCGGCATCAAAGGCCGTTATGAAGAAACCAAGCGCGACGACGACCATGTGTTGCGCGGTCAGACTTACAAGGTGTTGAACGTGGTGAACGGCCAGTTGCAGGAAAAAGAAGTG
>JGI25911J50253_10000218_pt1 | contig 18106 bp, 21 predicted proteins | sample LauGreSBDMM110SD_3_FD_50253 | JGI IMG/M metagenome (IMG submission 50253) | reverse complement strand
TTTTTCATCGCCTTTTGATGGAAAAACATTAAGAGATATAGTAATGGAGCCCACAAAACTCTATGTCAAATCTGTTCTTAAGCTTAAAGAGACAATCAAGATTAAAGGTATGGCCCATATCACGGGTGGAGGCATTACAGAAAATATCCCACGGATTTTAGGGGAAGATTTAATAGCAGAAATTCAATCATCAAGCTGGCCATTGCCAAAACTTTTTCAATGGCTACAAGACAAAGGAAATATTTCTAGTGCAGAACTTTATCGCACATTTAATTGTGGAATAGGTATGGCTATTATTCTTGACCAAAAAGATGTGGCTCGTGCAAAGGAAATCCTAGAAGAATCACATGAGACTGTTTACGAGATAGGCATCATTAGAAAGCGTGAAGCTAATGAACATCCTACCATGGTGATTTAATCTAAATATGAAAAGATTATTGCCATTCAAAAAGTGGCTAGCAGTTTTTCTGTTTTTATTTAGTACGTTAGCTTTCTCAAAAGAACTCCCCAATATTTTAGAGTTGAAATACGAACTCTCCCAAAACGGTGAGTCCCTCGGTACAGTCATTGAAAAATTTATGATTGATGAGGCAGGTAACTATCGTATAGAGCACTACAAAAGGGATTGGTCTTTACGCTCTATTTGGAGATCGCGTATTGATAAGTGAAGGTAAGATTTCATTTGAAGGTTTAAAGCCGAAACGCTTTGAAGTCCATCAAGGAAGTAATGCGAGTAAAAATGCAACCGTAGATTTTGATTGGGATAATCAAATATTAATAACTCGCTATAAAGGTAGTGAAACGAAAGAAAATATAGAAAATAAAACTCAAGATTTGATTAGTTACTTATATCAATTTAATTATGAAAATTTTGACGAATCTATGATTGAGTTTGTAGCAGCTACTGGTAAAAAATATAAAAAATACCAATTCAGGGTTGTGGACAAAAAAGTCGAACTTTCATTAGGTAACGTAAATTTTGAGACCACCTCAATTCAAAGTATCGCCGAAAAAGATGGCAAGCCAGAAACTCAAATATGGTTGAACAATAAGCTTTATAGGCTGCCTATTCGTATTCGCTACCAGGAAAAAAATGGCTCAACATTAGAGCAAAATTTGGTGCAGGCAAATATAGATCTCAATGGACTTTAATCGTATTAAAAAATTACTGAAAAGTAATCATGTAAAATTTTTGTCAGCTATTTTTGTTTCAATTTTAATTCATCTTTTTTTANTAGGCGGTATCGATATATACAACCCATTCTTTTTAAAAGAGTCAGATAGTCTAAATATCGTTATTGTAAGTCATCTTGAAAGCCCTTNAAAAAATGATCAATCAGAAGTAGCTCAAAAGAAATCATCTNCNCCTAAAAAGAGCATTAAGAAAAATAAGGAACTAGATAATAGTTCGATAAAAAAAGAGGAAGNNAAAGAAAATGATTTAGATCATAACCTTCAAGGTAATGATGTAACTCAAATTTCAAATGGAGAGGAAAAAAAAGAAATTCAATATAAAAAAGTGATTATTGATTATCATGTAAGAAGAAGCCTAGATGGCTCAGCTATCGGCGCTGCAAAAACAATTTATTTACTAGATCAGGATAATCGCTACAGCATTAGGAATGAAGTTGAGGCAAAGGGGTTTGTATCTCTTTTTTATTGGAATAAATTAGTACAAACGAGCGATGGGTTTGTCACTTCAGAGGGCTTGAAGCCCCTNAATTATCATTATCAATTTGGCAGCAAAATAGATAATGCTGCAGTATTTGATTGGGAATCTAAAAAAATAATTACAACAACGAATGGAAAAACAAATGAGTTTGAAATGCTAGAAGCTTCGCAAGATATGTTGAGTTTCATGTATCAATTCATGTTTGAACCCCCTTTAACAAAAATGAAACTGTTCATTACAAATGGTAAATCTTATAAGCCATATGATTATGCTTATATTGGAGATGAAATTATCGAAACTGACATTGATAAGATAGAAACTATGCATATAGCAAAATTTAATTACACTAACGAAGAAAGAATTGATCTATGGCTTGCAAAAGATTATAGATTTATTCCGATAAAGATAAGAAAAACAGAAAAAGATGGAAGTATCTTAGATCAATCCGCTAAAAAAATAGAAATTGAAAGCTTAGGCTTATAAATATGTTAAATCTAAATTTGATACAGCACTGTGCAAATATTTTGGGTGAAATATTAGATTTTCATGGCCCTGCAGATATGAAATTGAGCAATTATTATAGGGAACATGGTGAACTTGGCCAAAAAGATAGGGGAGAAATCGCTGAATGTATCTACGGCATCATTAGGCGGCTCAGATTTTTAAAGAAAATAAATGAAGACGATAGTAATTATAAAAAGCTGGTGATTGCTTGGCTAATCAAAACTGAAGGTAGAAGTATTCGTGAACTTGAGCATGGGCTCAGTAAAGATGAAATTGAGTGGGCTAAATCACTAAAATCAAGAGACACTGAAAACTATACCTGGCCAGAGAAATTAAGCTTGCCAGATTGGCTTTGGGATTTATTGGTTGATCAGTATGGCTTAGAAGAAGCAATAGATCTAGGAAGAAGTTTCCTCGAGCCAGCTAAATTAGATATGAGAGTTAATACAATAAAAATAAGTCGAGATGATCTAGTTGATCAGCTTGCAAAAGAAATAGCCGGTATTGAGGTTATGACTTATTCACCATCTGGGATCAGAATTGCGCGGGGAACGTCATTAAGTCGCAATAAATTATTTTTAGAAGGAAAGATTGAAGTTCAAGATGAAAGTAGTCAAATACTAAGTTTCCTGGTAGATGCAAAAAGAGGAATGATGGTTGCAGATTTTTGTGCTGGCGCAGGAGGCAAGAGTTTGGCAATAGGTGCCATTATGAAAAATACGGGACGTATATATGCTTATGATATTTCTGAAAAAAGAATTATTAATTTAGGTAAGCGACTGAAAAAATCTGGATTATCTAACTTATTTGCACAAAAAATTAAAAATGAAAAAGANGCNAAGTTAAAAAAATTACATGGAAAATTTGATCGAGTGCTTGCTGACGTTCCTTGCAGTGGCACTGGAACATTTAGAAGAAATCCAGATTTAAAATGGAAAAATTCTATTCAAGACTTAGACGAGCTTAACNTGAAACAGCTAGCCATTCTAGATGAAGCTAAAAAACTAGTAAAAAAAGAAGGCCGATTAATTTATTCCACATGCAGCCTTTTAAAAAGAGAAAATGCGCTTATTATTGAAAGTTTTTTAGAGAAGAATAGAAATTTTAAAATAATTTCAGTTAATGATATTTTGATAAAAAATCAAATACCTCTTTCTACAGGNATTTTTTTGGAGCTGACTCCGNATAATCAGAAAACAGATGGATTTTTTGCGGCAGTATTAGAGCGTATTGATTAAAAAATTAACGTTTATACTTTAATTTTTCAGTGTAAAGTTCTATTTTTTTCCAGTCAAAGTAAGGCCCTGGATCTGTTTTTCGTGATGGCGAGATATCAGAGTGTCCCACAATAGATTCAATCGGGTATTGTTTGACTATGCTTTGAATGAGTTTTTCTAGGCATTTGTACTGCTTAGATTCAAAGCTATCATAGTCGCTCCCTTCCAGTTCAATCCCAATCGAAAAATCATTGCAATTATTAACTTGATTCCAAGTCGACTCACCTGCATGCCACGCGCGATCTAAACATGACACAAATTGAATGAGTACACCATCTCTCCTAATTAGGAAATGAGATGATACTTTTAGGCCTGAGATAGATTTAAAGTATTCGTGACCGTCAGGGTTAAGTTTATTTGTAAATAAATCAATGATATTATTGCCCCCATAAATTCCGGGTGGAAGACTAATGTTATGAATTACAATTAAATTAATATTAGACTTATTCGGTCTATTATCAAAGTTAGGCGATAATATAACCTCTGCTTGTTTTGCAAATCCTGCATCGTTTATCAATAGAGATGAAAGCATTGTTAATTTAAGTAGTATTTAAAATTAAAGGAATGAAATGATTTTCTTACAATTATTTTTAATGTTAATAGTTATTCTAGTCGCAGCTGAGATATTTACCAATGCACTTGAGCATTTAGGGGAAAAATTAAAAATTTCGGAGGGCGTCACAGGATCAATTTTTGCAGCTATAGGAACCGCGCTTCCAGAAACGTTAGTCCCTCTATTAGCACTTTTGTCTTCTCATGGAGACGCCAAGACTAATCACGATGTTGGGGTAGGAGCAATTTTAGGTGCCCCTCTGATGCTCTCTACTTTAACAATGTTTATTATGGCTATTTCTGTAATTGGCCATAGAGGACTTGGAGGACATCTAAAACCTGAAAAAACAGGGTTGATTAGGGATTTAGATTTTTTTATATTCTCATTTATTTTCGCTGGAATAGCCTTATTTATTCCTCATACGTCCGAACTCGCTAGAGGGTTAATAGCATTTTTAATGGTTTTTTCATATTTTATATATATTTTAATGACTATTCGAGCATCAAAAAAACTTGTGAGTGAAGGCCACTCGACTGAAGCATCGAATCCAATGTTTATGGAAAGAATTGGTTTGCCAAATAATTATCTGATTATTTCTATTCAATTACTTATTGGCTTAGCTCTTCTGATATTTGGTGCAAAAGGATTTATTTCTGGCATTGAAGAGACATCATCTATATTGGGAATTTCTGCACTTATTTTGTCGATGTTAATTATTCCAATAGCGACAGAGCTTCCTGAAAAAGTGAATAGTATTTTTTGGATTCGTAAAGGTAAAGATACACTTGCATTTGGTAATATCACTGGCGCGATGGTATTTCAAGGAACACTCCTTCCTGCAATTGGCATAATTTTAACGCCGTGGGAGCCAAGAAAAGAAGTTTATTTATGTATCTTTATAACGCTACTTTCTTCTTTGTGGATCAGAACTCTGATTCACAAATCTAATATAAAAGTTTGGCATTTAGGCATAAATGGCATCTTTTATTTTATCTACCTATATTTTGCACTCATTGATTGATTGATTTAGTTTTTTATTTGTGAAAAAAGATAATCCGCCGCTCATTCGAGTTTATGGTTCTTTAATATATGAATTATTCGCTCTAGTACCCATATGGATGGTGGCAGGATTTATTTTTATATATTTCTTTGATGATTTTTTCGGTGCATATCGCAGGTTAATATTTCAGATTTATTTATGGCTTATCTCAGGATTTTATTTAACTTATTGCTGGACCAAATCAGGCCAGACTCTGGCAATGAGAGCATGGAAATTAAAAATAATTTCTAGGCACGGAGCCCTAAGTAATAAATTAGCATGGAAGCGTTATGTTTATGCAACCTTGGGAGCGCTTATGGGAGGCATAGCCTTCATATGGGCACTTACAAATAAGAAACATTTATATCTTCATGATCAAATTTTGAATAATCACTTTATTGATGTTCGGTTTTATAAATCATCATCACACCGATTGAAAAAAAGATAAGCGTAGGAATTACAGCACAAGATAGAGGGTGCCAGTCGTTAAGAAGTCCAATATGCCTAAATCCTGAGTTCATGATCTGGTAGAAAATACCAAAAAGAATGCCTAGAAATATCTTTACATTTTTACCGCCAGAGCGTTCTTGAAAAAATCCGAATGGAATTGCAAACAATACCATTGCAATAGATGCTAGTGGATAAATTAATTTTTCCCATAAAGCTATTTCATATCTAGTAACTTTTTGCCTATTATTTTTCAGATATTTAATAAAATGTATAAGGCCCATTGATGACATTTTTTCTGGAGAGATAAGCAGAACATTCATCATTTCAGGTTTTATAAGTGATTTCCAATTTGCACTTTTGAGCGAATTTGTAGAAATCTTATCTTGATTAAAAATTGTTTGATCAACATCCTCAAGCTTCCATTCAGATTCTTTAAAAATACCTTTTTTAGCGTTTGTAATTGTTCTTAGGTGAAAATTATTATCGAATTCGTATATATGTATATTTGATAAGCTTGTATCTGGCAAAACATGCTCAACATTAATAAAGCTATTGCTATCTTTAATCCATAAACCAGATCTAAATTCCTGAGTCACAATAGACTCTTTGGCTGTAATTTTTATTTCTTGCGCTTTTTTTTCTGTAAAAGGAGTCACGAGATCTCCCACCGCAAATGTAAATAAAGTAAAAAATAATCCGGTAAATGAGAGTGTAANTGCTATGTGCTTTANCGAGTATCCGCTTGAACGTATAACAGTTAATTCAGAATTTTCAGAAAGCTGCCCGATAGCATACATAGATCCAATAAGGACTGCGATAGGGACTATTTCATAAACATGCCCTGGGATACTAAAAACAACATAACTAAAAATACTAAGTAAGCTATACGTTCCCTTTCCTAAATCATTCATTTCTTGAATGAAATCAAAAAAAGATAATATACCTATAAGCCCAATCATGATCCCGAAAATTGGCAAAACAAACTCTAAATTAAGATATCGATACAAAATTTTCATTTTGTATTTAAGATNCTTTTTAAGTTAAATAACGGCTGATTGATTGACCGTCTATAAGTAAAATAAATGGCTACAAATAAAAAAATAAGATGAATTGGCCAAAAACCAATTGTNACACTTACTTTTTTAAGAGTGATGAATGNATTCATGATAGCTAAAAGATTATTGTAGATAATAAAAATTAACACAGCAAAAATAATATTAAGAGATCTTCCTGCCCGAGGATTGGTAAAGCTTAAGGGAATAGCTAAGAAAACTAATAGAATGCATGAAATGGGAGCTGCAATCCTCCACTGAAGTTCTAATCGGTCTCCTAGAGTATTAGATTTAATTACATCAGAAAGTTTTTTACTATCAATACTTTCTATATAAGGCTCAACAGGTTGTTGGGCAGTCAAAATGCCATATTGATCAAATTCAGTAGTAGAAAACTCTTTTGTATTTGGAATACCCTCGTACCTTCGACCTTTTTGCAAAATAATATAGTTATCACCTTTGCTTGAAATTTCTCGATGACCATTGCTAGCAATCACCACGCCTAATTTATTATTGTGCTTTGTTTGTGCAAAAATATTTTTTACAGAACTTCCTAATTCATCAAAGCTTTCAATATAAAATACTCGATCTAAACTTTTTGATTCTTTAAACGTCCCTGGATTAAGCCTTGACAATTCATCGCGACTTTTTAATTGGCTCTTAAATTGATCGGCAGTTCTGACTGCCCAAGGGTTTAAAAAAAGTGAAAGAAATGCCACCATGAATATTGCCGGCAAAGCAAAAGAAGCAATTGGTTTAATAATCTTTGCGAGACTCAAGCCAGAGCTAAGCCAGATAATCATTTCTTGGTCACGATACCATCGAGAAAGCGTAAGAAGTACTGCTAAGAAAATAGACAGAGACAAAAGAAGGGGGGAATATTTGATAAGATTAAGCCCCAGAATTGTCATGATTGAATCATTCGGGATAGCGCCCTTAGCTGCAAATCTAAGATAAAATGTAATTCTTTGGGCCATTACTATACTCATAAGTACCAAAAGTGCCGTAACTGAATTAACAAGCAGTTCTTTTTTTAACGAGCTTTTAAATAGCATTGATTTTTCCCGTTTTTAAAATTCGAGAATATTTAAGGAATATATATGAAATTTAGCATAAAAACAGATCACCCGGAGAAACAACGATCAGATGTATTAGTCCTCGGAGTTTACGACTCACTTAAGGTTGCATATGACAAACCAATTTTAAGCACATCTACGATTAACTATATTGCTTCTATTTTGAAACATGGTGATATGAGTGGTAAAGCTGGCTCTTCTCTTATTTTATATAATGTACCTGGAATAAAGATCCCAAAAATACTTTTAATAGGCCTAGGTAAAGAAAAAGAGCTAGATGGGAAAAAATACTGTGCCGCAGTAAGAGCTATGATTTATGCACTTAAGAAAATGGACGTTAAAACAATTTCATCTTATATACAAATTGCTCCAGTTATAGAAAGTGATATTGCTTGGAATATTGAGCACTTTATAAACGAAGTTATGGACGCGAGTTATGAATTCGCTGAGCTCAAAACAATCAATAAAAAAACTAAAAAAACTTTTGATTTTCTTGTGAATGTAGATAAGAAAAATCAAAAAATCGCTGAGGCAGCGCTAAAGAAATCCTTTGCATTAGCAAAAGGGATTGAGCTTACAAAAACGCTTGGCAATCTCCCACCTAACATATGTACACCCACTTATTTGGGCAAAAAAGCTCAAGAAATTGGAAAAGAACATGGCATGAAGATTGATGTTTTAGATCAAAAACAAATTGAAAAATTAAAAATGGGCTCTTTCCTTGGTGTAGCTAAAGGCAGCAGACAGNCCCCAAAATTTATTATACTTCAGCACAATAAAGGTAAAAAAACACAAAAACCCATTATTTTGGTAGGCAAGGGCATTACGTTCGATGCAGGTGGCATATCAATTAAACCTGCGGGTGATATGGATGAAATGAAATACGATATGTGTGGAGCGGCTAGCGTCCTCGGTACCTTTGAGACGATTGGCCTATTGAATCTCCCCATGAATGTCATTGGAATAATTCCAACATGTGAGAATTTACCTGATGGGTTAGCTTTGAAACCTGGAGATATTTTAACCAGTATGTCAGGCCAAACAATTGAAGTATTAAATACTGACGCTGAAGGAAGATTAATCTTATGCGATGCATTAACTTACGCAGAGAGATTTAATCCAGAGGTCGTAATTGATATTGCAACTCTCACAGGGGCATGTGTGATTGCTCTTGGGCATCACGCTTCAGCCTTGTATAGCAATGACGATAAGTTAGCTAAAGATCTTGAGTCAGCAGGTCAAATATCTATGGATCGTGTATGGCGTATGCCGTTGTGGGAAGACTATCAATCACAACTCGATAGCAACTTTGCAGATATGGCTAATATTGGCGGAAGAGCAGGAGGCAGTATTACTGCGGCTTGCTTCTTGTCTAGATTTGCAAAAAAATATAAATGGGCTCATTTGGATATTGCAGGAACTGCATGGAAATCCGGAAAAGCTAAAGGAGCCACGGGAAGGCCGGTTGGATTATTAACACAATATATTTTAAATAAAATATATTAAACTTTCATGACCTATATAGATTTTTATTTTAATGTAGAAAATAAATTTAATAAAATTCACGAAATCTTAGAAAAAGAAATTTTTCGAAAAAGAAAAATATATATATCAGTAAGTGATTTAAATGGCGCTGAGCTATTAAGCGACTTTCTGTATTCAGCTGCAGTCACTCATTCCTACCGCATATGATAGGAAGTTATGAAGAGAGAGCGCCTGTTCATATTGATTGGGAACATAAATCTTTAAGTGATGACTTTATGGTTAATTTAAAGTCAGATATTCCACCTTCTTTTTCAAGGTACTTGAGGCTTATTGAGATTGTATCCAACGACGACGAAGACAAGAAAAAAGCAAGAGATCGTCTAAAGTTTTATCGTGATCGCGGTTACGAGATTAAGCTGATTGATGTTACAAAAGAAATTTAATTAGCGAGTGAGTTCGGAGTATTGAGAAGCGTCTAAAAAAAGCTCTTTGTTATTTATGTCATCTTGAGATGACATTTTACAAATCCAAGTTTCATAGGGCTTGTCGTTAATTGACTCTGGAGATTTTTGTATATTAGGGTTAATTTCCATCATCACACCATTGAGCGGCCCTATTAAATCAGAAGCTGTTTTGACTGACTCAATCGTACCAAAGGCAATATCTCTTGAGATCTGACTTTGTAATTTGGGGAGCTCTACAAAAACGACATCACCTAAAAGATTTTGTGCGAAATCGGTAATACCAATTTCATACGTAGCATCCCCAATGGATTTAATCCAGAGGTGCTCACGTGTATAGATAAGTGTATTTGGAATATTCATAATAAATTAGTTAAAGGCAATTTTATCTTTAAATACATTAAGTTAATGACAAATATGTTTTTTTTGTTTATTATCGCGTAAATTTAGTATGAATAGGAGATTACAGAATGAGAGAACGTATCAGACTTTTTTTCATCCTAAGCATTACTTTTTTTCTTGCATTACCTGCAATCACAGTCCAAGCAAAACCATCAAAAGCAGAGATAGCTCGCATATCTCGAGCAGATACCAAAACCAATAAAGACGGCCTTTTAAGGGTAGCCTCTTCAAACGCTCTTATTGTAAATCAAAATACTGGCGAAGTATTATTTGCTAAAGATACTGACGCTTTAACTTCTATTGCTTCAGTTACTAAGCTTATGACTGCTATGGTAACTTTAGATGCAAATCTTTCTATGGATGAAGAGATTGCCATCACGAATGAAGATGTAGATACGGTAAAAAATTCAAGTTCAAAATTGCCAGTGGGAACAGTCTTGCCCCGCTCAGAATTGCTTAAAATTGCTTTGATTGCTTCTGATAATCGTGCAGCATCCGCTTTGGGTAGAAATTATCCAACAGGAAAAGCTGGTTTCGTAAATGCCATGAATATTAAAGCTTTACAACTTGACATGACGCGCAGTGAATTTGCAGACCCTACAGGGCTTAATAATCATAATATGTCGACAGCTGAAGATCTTGTAAAGATGGTAAAAGCCGCATACCAATACCCTGAAATTCGAGAAATTACAACGACAGCTTCATACGAAGCTTACGTTAAAGGACATCGTGCGCCAGTAAATTTTAATAATACTAATGGACTGATAAGAAAGAGTGACTGGATTATTGGCTTATCAAAAACTGGCTTTATCCAAGAAGCTGGAAGATGCCTAGTCATGCAAGCCATGATAAGTGGACAGCCTATGATTATAGTATTACTTAAATCTTATGGAAGTGCTACTCGAACTGCAGATGCAAATAGAATTCGTAAGTGGATCGAAAAAACCTCTTCAATTTCTCATTTAAATCAATCTAAACAAGACAGCTAAACTTTTTTAGCTTTTACAGCTTTCTTCTTTGCTGCAGGTTTTTTAATAGCTTCTTTTTTCTCAGATGTTTTCTTAACAGTTGTTTTTTTAGCTACTGTTTTCTTTTTGCCCTTGCTCGAAGCTTCTTTATGAGTAATTAGTATTAGAGCCTCTTCCAAAGTAATTTTTTCGATATCCTGATCTTTTGACAAGGTAACTTTAGTAGATCCTTTTTGAAGGTATATGCCATATCGACCATTAAAAATTTCAACCGAAAGGTTTGCTTCGGGATCGTTACCCAAAATTCTTAAAGGAGCATTTTTAGCAATAGCTTCTGCTATTAAGCTCAAGGGCTCGATCCAGTGTGATATCAAAAATAGATTCGGATCTTGGAATAGATTTAAATTTGCCATCATAATTTACATAAGGCCCAAAACGTCCAATATTTACAATCACTTTTTTGGCAGTTTCAGGGTGGAGACCTAACTCCTTAGGAAGGGATAGAAGATTTAATGCTATGTCTTCATTTAAATCACTCAATGAAATTTCTTTAGGAACACTAACGCGCTTAGGTTTCTTTTTGCTGTCTTCTTCTTGAACACCTACTTGAAGATAAGGCCCATAGGGGCCTACCAAAAGAAGAACATCTTTGCCGGTTTCAGGATCTTTGCAAACAAGAACAGGCTCATTCGGAGCGCTTGAGTCACCATTTACATTTCTTGTGTAATCACAATCTGGGTAGCCTGAGCATCCAATGAACTTACCTCTCCTACCAAGTCTAGAGAATAAAGGTTTGCCGCATTTAGGACAGTCTTCATTAATAGCTTCTTGTGTAATTTCAGCTCGATCGATATTTGATTTTTCAATAATTGTTTTATTGAAGTCATCCCAAAAGCTTTTAAGAAGCGGAATCCATTCTTTATTATTCTCTGCAATTTCGTCTAAAGAGCTTTCAAGACCAGCAGTAAAATCATAATCTACATAGCGAGTAAAATGCTCAGTTAAAAATTTATTAACTACACGACCTACATCAGTAGGCATAAATCTTTTTTTATCGAGAATGACATATTCACGATCTTGAAGTGTTGAAATAATACTTGCATAGGTAGAAGGTCTTCCAATGCCATATTCTTCCAACGATTTGACTAGGCTGGCTTCAGAGTATCTGGGCGGTGGCTCAGTGAAATGTTGATCCCCATAAATTTTATCAATAGTTAGAATTTCGCCAGTTTCAAGTGGAGGTAATTTAAGAGAGTCTTCATCTTCATTTGAAGCGTCATCTAAGCTTTCAGTATAGATAGCAATAAATCCTGGGAATATAAGCGTTTGCCCCGTCGCCCTGAATAAATTTGCTTCAGAGCCAATTGCAAGATCAACACTCACTGCATCAAACTTTGCTGGCGTCATTTGGCTAGCTAAAGATCGCTTCCATATCATTTCGTATAACTTAAATTGTTCAGGAGACAATTTACCGATAAGGCTCTGGGGTGTTCGGCTAATATCTGTTGGTCTAATAGCTTCATGTGCCTCTTGCGCATTTTTTGATTTTGTTTTGTAAAAAATAGGCGCTTTAGGTAAATAATCTGCTTCAAAATTTGACTGAATGTATCCTCTAATTTGATTCATCGCTTCATTTGAGAGCGAGAGTGAATCAGTCCTCATGTAAGTAATTAATCCTACGGCACCGCTGCCAGTATCAAGACCTTCATATAGCTGCTGGGCAATTCTCATGGCTCGGCTCGTTGTAAAACCCAGTTTGCGAACTGACTCTTGTTGAAGTGTTGATGTTGAGAATGGGGGCGCAGGGTTGCGCGTTCTTTGTTTTTTTTCAACGCGCGTAACTTTTGTTTTTCCAGCACTTTCTAGAAGTAATTTACCAACAATATTTTCGTGATCTTCTTTTGAAGTAATAGTAAATTGCTCTACTTTTTTATTGTCGAGCTGAACGAGTTTTGCTTGAAATTTATTTTTAGACTTAATAGAATCTAAATGAATCGTCCAATATTCTTGGCTGATAAATTTTTCGATTTCAATTTCTCTTTCAATAATAAGCCTTAATGCTGGGCTCTGAACTCTTCCCGCCGATAATCCTCTTCTGATTTTCTTCCAAAGTAGAGGCGATAAATTGAAACCTACAAGATAGTCGAGCGCTCTTCTAGCTTGCTGAGCGTTGACAAGAGGCATTGATATATCTCGAGGATGTTCAATGGCATACTCAATAGCTGATTTCGTAATTTCCTGAAAAATGACTCTTTTAATTAACTTATCTTTAGTTAATTTTTTTTCATTGAGTATCTCCAGGATATGCCATGAAATAGCTTCTCCTTCTCGGTCAGGATCCGTAGCTAGATAGACTTCATCAGATTTTTTTACGGCCCTTGCGATTTCATCAACATGCCTGGAGTTTCTTTCAATAATTGCATAATTCATTTTGAAATTATTATCTGTTTCAACGGCACCTGTTTTTGGAATAAGGTCACGCACATGGCCATAAGATGCTAAAACTTCGAATTTATTGCCAAGATACTTTTGAAGAGTTTTGGCTTTAGATGGTGATTCAACAATTAAAAGTTTAGACATTAGGGTTTTCTAGATCAAAAATTTGGGTGAATAATAAATTTAAATCTTGATATATACAAGGTGTCTATACTAACTTAGTTAAATAAATTACGTTAATTAAATTTAAATAATGATTTTAAGAAGCAATATTTTCTTTAAAAAAAGCAATATTATTTAAGTCGGCATTAAGATTTCTGATTAAGTCTTCCGTAAAAAGAAGGTCATCCTTTTCTTCTTTGTTGGATTGATTAAGATTTTCGAAGTCATATAGTCGCCGGTCTCCTAAGTGTGAGGGTTCAACATTAGAGATGGCTTTATATATATTGTTAACTCGCCCCGGTTGCTCTTTCTCCCATTCCATCAACATTCCTTTTATTTTTTTCCTTTGAAGATTTTCTTGTGAACCACATAAATTACAAGGAATAATAGGAAAATTCATTCGAGACGCATAGCTTGAGATCTCTTTTTCGGAGCAGTAAGCTAAAGGCCTAATAATAATATTTTTACTATCATTGGAGATTAGCTTAGGTGGCATAGCTTTTAATTTAGAACCAAAAAACATATTAAGAAAAAGTGTCTCAACAATATCATCACGATGATGGCCCAAAGCAATTTTATTAATATTAAGTTCTTTTGCTGTCCTATAAATAATTCCGCGTCTTAAACGAGAACATAAAGAGCAGGTAGTTTTTACCACTTGGTATTTTTTCTTTAACGATTGAATAGGTGTCTTCAGTAATAATAAGATGTTCAATGCCTAAATTTTTTAAAAAATTAGGCAATACGTCTGCTGGAAATCCTGGTTGTTTTTGATCTAAATTCATCGCAATAATATCAAAATGAATAGGCGCTCTCTCTTTTAGAGCTAATAAAAACATCAGCAATGAATATGAATCTTTTCCACCGCTCATACATACGAGGACTCGATCATTATTTTCAATCATATTAAAATCAGTTATTGCTTTGCCAGTTAAGCCAATAAGTTTATTGCGCAATTTGAGAAAGTTATTGGTTGCATCAATTGGCACTTGCGTAATCATAGTGAAATAGATCTTCCGCCATCGACAGCTAAAATATGACCTGTAATAAATGGAGCGTCCAGTACTAAAAATTTAACTGCCATTGCAACATCTTCTGGCGTACCCATTTTTTTTAATAGCGTTTGAGAAATAACTCTTTGTTTGTAAATATCGTTAAATTCTTCATTATTTTCAGGCCACAAAACTGGACCAGGAGCAACAGCATTAACCCTTACATCTGGACTTAATTCTTGAGCCAAGGATTTTGTTAATGTAGCAAGGCCTGATTTGGCAATACTATAAATAATATAATTTTTCTTTGGTTTATCTATATGGGTATCTGTAATATTTATAATGCAGCCCTTAGTTTTAATAAGCTGATCTGCTGCAAGTTGAGATAAAAATAAAGGCGCCTTCAAATTGCTACCAATAAGATCATTCCAATTTTTTTCATTCATCTGACCAATTTCGGTGGGGTAATAACTTGAGGCATTATTTATGAGGATATCTAATCTGCCATATGTATTGATTGTTTGCTCGATTAGACTGGGTAATACATTCATATTCACAAGATCAGCTTGAACAATACTTGCGGAATCTTTACGAATTTTATTAAGGTCCTCTTGCAGCTTTTTTGCTTCATCTGCTGAATGACGATAGTGAATCATTAAATCGATATCCGATTCATGAAGTATTTTACAAATTGCCTGCCCAATTCTTTTGGCGCCGCCAGTAACTAGAGCAATTTTTCTATTAGATTTCATAGGTTTATGTATAAATGATTTCACTCTATTATAATCTAATACCTATGCCATCCATGCCTATAGCCTCGGAAATTGAGATTCAATTAAGCGAGCAATTAAAAACAAAAATCATTCAATCTATTCATTCTAATCATGGATGGATAAGCTTTGATCGCTTTATGGAGCTTGCACTTTATGACCCTGAATTCGGTTACTACACTGGAAGTTTAAGAAAGTTTGGTGAAAAAGGTGACTTCGTTACAGCCTCTGAAATATCAAGTTTTTTTGCGAAAACAATTGCTATTCAGTTTAAAGAAATTTTTCGTTCATTAGATAAAAATATAATTGAAATTGGAGCTGGATCAGGCAAGTTTGCTCTTGAAGTGATCCAGTCCATGGATAGCGAAAATATTGACCATTATTTTATTTTGGAAATAAGTCATTCATTGAGAAAGCACCAATACGAGCTTTTAATAAAACATTTGCCCCCACATTTGTTCAGCAAGGTGCTTTGGATTGATGAAATTCCCAAAGAATATAAAGGAATTGTTTTCTGTAATGAACTTTTAGATGCATTGCCAGTAGATTTGATAAAAAAAGTGTCAGGTATTTATTATCAAAAAGGGGTTGGTCTAGAAAATGATCTATTTATCTGGAAAGATAAGATCATCAAAGACCTCTCTATTTATGACCACATCAATCTAGAAAGTCTTCCAGACGATTATCTTATAGAAGATGCAATTCATATTAAAAGTTGGGTTAATAAAATCAGCGAATCTATTGCCAAAGGCGTTGTAATAATTATTGACTATGGCTTCAATCACAGTGAATATTTTCACGAACAAAGATCTCAAGGAACACTCATGTGCCATTTTAAGCATCATGCTCACGATAATCCTCTTATTCAAGTCGGAATCCAGGATATTACAAGTCATGTTAATTTTAGTTATGTTGCAAGAGAGGCTTCTAACTTAGGGCTTCATATTAATGGCTTTATTTCTCAAGCAAATTTTCTTATTAATTGCGGCATATTAGAGTTGCTTGAAAAAGTAAATATAGAAGATAGCGCTTTATATATGAAATCAGTATCTGAAATTCAAAAACTACTATCCCCTTCAGAAATGGGTGATTTATTTAAAGTCATGACAATGGAAAAGAATATGGATATAAATCTTATAGGGCTTAAAAATAATAATAAAGTCACAAAGTTATGATTAATCAAGATAAAGAGGATATTAAAAGACGGCCTATTAGAAGTTATATTCTAAGGCAAGGAAGAATTACTAAGGCTCAGACAAATGCCATTCATGAAAGCTTTCAAAAATATGCTGTGATTTTTGAAAATAAACTAATCGATTTCAATGCTGTATTTGAAAATAAAAGTAGAGATCTTATATTGGAAATTGGATTCGGTATGGGAGCTTCTACTGCTGAGATTGCAAGGTCTAATTTGAATAAAAATTATATTGCGATTGAAGTCCACTCGCCGGGCGTAGGCAATTTACTTAAGCTAATTCAAGAAAATAATATTTCTAATGTGAAAATTATTCAACATGACGCTGTAGAAGTTCTTAATTCAATGATAAAGAATGACTCCCTAGATGGCATTCATATTTTCTTTCCTGATCCATGGCCTAAAAAAAGACACCAGAAAAGAAGGCTTATACAATTAAATTTACTAAAACTTATCGCACAAAAGATTAAGAAGGGCGGTTATTTGCATATCGCAACAGACTGGGAAGATTATGCTTTTTGGATTATTGATCTTTTGGATAAAGAAGAATTATTGCAAAAGACGTCTGATGATTTTTTCAAAAAACCTGATTACCGTCCTTTAACGAAATATGAAAATCGAGGCATTAAACTAGGCTACAAAGTTTGGGACATGATTTACAGGCGTATTTAACCATTTACCAACGACCGTTTCAACCTCATCAACGCCTTGTTTTTTTAAGCTGGAAAAAAGCTGAACCGTACATTCAATACCAACGGACGCCCCCCACTTTTCATCAATTTCTTTTTGAACGCTACGAAGTATTTTAAGTGAGGCTTCACGAGAAAGTTTGTCTGCTTTAGTTAATAAAATATGAATAGGTTTTTTATTTAACGAAAACCACTCTAACATCTGTTGGTCAAGAGGTGTAAGAGGATGCCTTATGTCCATAACTAAAACAAGGCCAAAAAGACAAGATCGTTCAGACAGATAAGTTGCTAGAATTTTTTGCCAATGATCTTTGATAGCGTGAGGTACTTTGGCATAACCATAACCCGGCAAGTCGACTAGAAAACGATTTTCACCCAGAGAAAAGAAATTAATAAGTTGTGTTCGCCCTGGTTGCTTACTTACAAAAGCAAGACGATTATGATTGGCAAGCGTATTAATAGCACTAGATTTTCCTGCATTTGATCTTCCAGCAAAAGCAACCTCAATGCCAGTAGGGGGAGGCAAATCACTTAAATGGTGAGCAGATATATAATATGATGCGTTTTGAAAAATAGCCATGCGCTTTACCTAACCTGTTCAATCCAATCAAAATGCTATCACGAGAATGGGATTTTAGATAAAATGAAGGTCTTGAATCTACTTTAAATACGGAGCTTTACGCAATGAGTGGTCGAAATGCTTTTTTTATTATCATCTTGTCTTTTTTAATTTCAAGTACTGCGATTTCAGAAACAATTGCACAGAAAACTCCACCAAAATCGGTTGCAAATGTATGTGCAGCTTGTCATGGGGTCGACGGTAATAGTGCAATTTCAGCTAACCCAAAATTATCTGGGCAGCATCCAGAATATCTTTATAAACAGCTAACTAATTTTAAATCAGGCGCGCGCGCAAATGCTGT
>JGI25911J50253_10000214_pt1 | contig 18198 bp, 15 predicted proteins | sample LauGreSBDMM110SD_3_FD_50253 | JGI IMG/M metagenome (IMG submission 50253) | reverse complement strand
TTCGACCGCCAAGCCGGCAGCGCGGGACTTGGCAAGCAGCTCGGCATAGGCTTTTGTGCAATCCATATCGAACGAAAGCACCCGATTGGCGAACATCGGCAGCAGGCGTTTTTCCAAGTTTTCATGCAGGCTGTCCCGGCGCTTTCCGGCAGGCATTAGCGCGATACCTGCACGCAGCTCGGCTACCGTGATCACGGACAGGTAGAGCGTTTCCAGCGCTTGCGCGTCGATCCATGCAAGGACGCGGGCATTGGGTTGCCGGCGCTGCGGCTCCGAAATCACGTTCGTATCGAGCAGGATCATTCGAAACTCACCGTACGAGCCGCAGACTTGATGCGCACGCTCTCAAACAAGGCGTGTTCTTCATCGGTCAGGCCGCCAGCTTCGCGGGCGATGGCAGCCAAGTACGAGCCAAGTTTCACGCGCCCCTCCGGCTTAGCTGCCCGCTCCAGGATGTCGCGGATTTGCGCCTCGGTGCTGCGACCATGATGGGCGGCTTGGATTCGGATGGCCCGATGCACTTCGTCGGGCAGGTTTCTTACATTCACGTTTGCCATTTGATATATCTCCATCAATAAATATCAATGCACTCATTGTATAAAAATGACACCAAAGCGCAAGCGTTTTCATGCAGCATGGTCAATTTAGGTAGCCAAAAACTTGTTTGAAGCTTCAGCGCCGCGAGACCTCGCGCAGGGTCACAAACTCTTCAGCCGCCGTGGGGTGAATGCCCACGGTGGCGTCAAACACGGCCTTGGTGGCACCGGCCTTCATGGCCACGGCAAAGCCCTGCACGATCTCGCCAGCCTCATCGCCCACCATGTGCAGGCCCACCACACGGTCGCTGGCGTCGTCCACAATGAGCTTCATCAGCGTGCGCTCAGCGCTGCCGCTCAGCGTGTGCTTGAGCGCCTTGAACTCGCTGCTGTAAACGCGTATGGCGCCAAAGCGCTCGCGGGCCTGCGCCTCGCTCCAGCCCACCGTGCCAATGCTGGGGTGGGTGAAGACGGCGGTGGGAATAAAGTCGTAACTCAAATGCCTCGCCGCCTGGCCGGCCAGAGGGCCAAACAGCTGGTCCACCACCACCATGGCCTCACCCAGTGCCACCGGGGTGAGCTGGACCTTGGCAATGACGTCGCCCACCGCATAAATAGAGGGCACTGAACTTTGGTAGTGCTCGTCCACCACGACGGCGCCTTGCGCGTCCAACGACACACCCGCTTCAGCCAGGCCCAAACCTTGGGTATGGGGGGCGCGGCCGGTGGCGTAGAGCACGGCATCGGCAGAAATCAGCCCGCCGTCGGCCAGCCGCACCTGCAGACCGTGGAGGTGCGCTCAATGGCGGCCACGTCGGCGTTCACGCGCAGGTCCACGCCGTGGCCGCGCATTTGCGCGGCCACAAAGTCGCGCACCTCGTCGTCAAAGCCGCGCAGCACCTGCCCGCCTCGGTAGAGCTGCGTGACTTGGGCGCCCAGGCCGTTGAAGATGGACGCAAACTCGCAAGCGATGTAGCCGCCGCCCACCACCAACAGGCGCTCAGGAAAGGGCGACAGGTCAAAAATGTCATCAGAGGTGATCACATGCTCACGCCCAGGGATGTCGGGCACCACGGGGCGCCCGCCCGTGGCCACCAAAAGATGGCGGGCATGATGCACCTGGCCGTTCACCGCCACCGAATGAGGCCCCGCCACTTGGGCCCACCCTTCAATGACCTGCACGCCCGTCTTGTGCAGCAACTGCGCGTAGACCCCGTTGAGGCGCGAAATCTCGCGGGCGCGGTTGGCCTTCAAGGTGGCCCAGTCGAACGTGGGCGCCTGCACGGTCCAGCCAAAACCCTGGGCCTCAGCGAATCCCTCGCCATAGTGCGCCGCGTAGCTGTAGAGCTTTTTAGGGATGCAGCCCACATTCACACAGGTGCCGCCCATGGCGCCGCCTTCAACCAGCGCCACGCGAGCGCCGCGCTGGGCGGCCATGCGGGCTGCGCGCACGCCGCCGCTGCCGCCACCCACCACGAACAAATCAAACTCAAAGTCTTGCACAGGCTCTGCTCCATCCAAGTGACAAAGTCTCAGTGTAGGCACAGCAGCAAGCGTTGCCACACCGGCGCCGATAATCCTTCAATGAACCCTTCCCCGACACAAACCGCCACATTTGCCAGCCTCTTTGCGCTGCTTTGCGCTCAGCGCGCTTGCAGCACGTAGTGCTGACCGACCGCGGTGGGCACGATCTTGTCCTCACCCAAGCCAGCGGCCAAGGCCGACACCGCCCGCCAGCCCGTGCAGTGGCCAGGCGCCAGCATGGCCATGTCAAACTGGGCTAAGGCCTTGACGGTGTCTTGGATCACCGACTCATTGGCCCCAGACAAGTGAAATCCCCCCATCACCCCATGCAGGGTTTGGCCCGCAAACCGTTCACGCATGTCCAAGGCCACGTTGACGATGCCCGCATGCGAGCAGGCCGAAAAAGCAAACAGGCCCAGACCTTGCACGTTAAAAGCCAGGTAACGCTCGTCCATGATCAGGGGGTCGGGCACCCACTGGCCTTGGTCGTCTAAGCGCACATGGCCGCGAAAGCCCCGCTCAAATTCACTGCGGCGGGGGATCTCACCGCTCAGGTACACATGGCCTTCAAGCAGCACTTGGGGCTCGGTGCCCAAAATGGGCAAAGCACCCACAGCGCGAAGTTCGTCCGGTGTGGGCGGTGTTTGGATCGGCAAGACCCCACCCATGGGCCGAGGGATGGCGCGCTGCACAAACATGCCCGGGTGCAAATAACAAGGCACCGGGGCGCGCCCTGGCCGTGCTTGGTGGATCATTTTGAAAGCCGCAGGTAAGCCGCCGCCATGGTCCCAGTGGCCATGCGAGAGCACCACCGCGTCTATGTCTCCCATGTCAATGCCCAGCCGTTGGATGTTGTAGGCCAAGGTCTCTTCGGCCGGGCCCGCGTCAAACAGCACCGTCTGCATTTGTTCGCCGCGCCAGGTTTTGAGCAAGAGCGACAAGCCATGGTTGGCGCAGCACTGGCAGCTGCCCGCCAGGGTCTTCATGCCGGCCAAGCGCAGCATGTCCCATTCTTTGGTCACATAGTCTGGGGCGCTGGACAGGCTGTCTGTGACGTTGTCCATCAAAACGGTGATTTCAGCGCGGTCTACGGGCAGCAAATGGGGGGCAGTCATGGGGGTCTCCAAATTCAAAAAAAATCGCCACGCGGCGGGTTGTACCAAGCATTAAAAGAATCAGCTTTTTGATTTTATTTATAAACTAAATAAATATATTTATTGATAAAATTAACCTTAAATAATTGTATTTTTGTTCAGAGTCTTTTGCCGCAGATGTGCTGACTTTGCCATTCTTGAGCGGTGACAGGCTAAGCCCTGCCCTGCAGCGTTGTATGCGCGTTTGCAGCCGCTGTACCTGGATATACAGAAAATCACCGGCTATCCGCGTCTTTATTAAATCTGCGCGCCACATCTCCTAGCGCCCATACTTAGATGGTGGGAATATAAAATCCTTGGATGGACACCTTGTCGATTATTTTTCATTTGCTCAATTTTTTAGCGCCCGCGGTCTTCATGGCGGCATGGATGTGGGTACTCAGCCAAGTTTTGTGGCGCCACAAACCCGCTATGTTCAAACCTTGGCTGCAATTTGTTTTGAACAGCGTAGCTGGCGCGGGCGTTCTGGTGGCCGGACTGGTCTGGGGCGGGCAAGACGGAAAAATGCTTACCTACACGGGCTTGGTGGTGGTCTGCGCTTCTTTGCAATGGGTATTTTTCAAAGCCTGGCGCGGCTGAAAATGCCCTAGGTTACTATTGCTTTCTACTTATGAATGCACCCACACTTTTGCCCCCGTTGTTAGGGGCTGACCAAGACGTCCAGCAATCTAGGGAAATCCCCTACAACTACACCTCGTTCTCCGACAGGGAAATTGTCATACGCCTGTTGGGCTTGCCGGCTTGGCAAACCTTGGAGACTTTGCGTCAAGAACGAAAGACCGGTCGCTCAGCGCGCATGCTTTTAGAAGTTTTGGGTGATATTTGGGTGGTTCAACGCAACCCTTATTTGCAAGACGATTTACTGGACAACCCCAAACGCCGTCAGTTGTTGGTGCAAGCCATGCAGCATCGATTGGATGAAATCGACAAGCGTCGCGACGCTTTGCAAGACCCACAGCGCGACGCCATGGTCACGGGATTGTTGGACACAGCCTTGCAAGCAGTGAAAGCCTTTGCCCAAAGTTTTGCAGAGGTGTCTCGCTTGCGCGCCAAAGCCAGCAAAGTTTTTCGCAAATGCACCCACGACAACAACATCCGCTTTGACGCCATGAGCCGTGTCTCGCATGTCACCGATGCCACCGATTGGCGGGTGGAATACCCGTTTGTGGTGCTTGCCCCCGATGGCGAAGCTGACATGGCCAAACTGGTCAAAGCCTGTATCGATTTGGGCCTGACCATCGTGCCGCGTGGGGGCGGCACGGGCTATACCGGTGGGGCCGTGCCGCTGACTTGGAAAAGCGCGGTCATCAACACCGAAAAATTGCAAAAAATCGGGCAGGTAGAAATGCTGCAATTGCCTGGCCTTCAGCATGCCTTTGCCACCATTGCCACCGAAGCTGGCGTGGTCACCCAACGGGTGGCGGATGCGGCCGAACAGGCCGGATTTGTGTTTGCTGTGGACCCCACCTCTGCTGAGGCATCTTGCATTGGCGGCAATATCGCTATGAATGCGGGCGGCAAAAAAGCGGTGCTGTGGGGCACGGCCCTGGACAATTTGGCCAGTTGGCGCATGGTCACACCTGACGCGACATGGCTGGAAGTTGTGCGAATCAATCACAACTTGGGCAAGATACATGACGCAGCAGTGGCCAGTTTTGAGTTGCGCTATTTCCAAGCCGATGGTGTGACGCCTTTGCGCACCGAGCGACTCGACATCCCAGGCGCGGGTTTTCGCAAAGCCGGTTTGGGCAAAGACGTCACCGATAAATTTTTAAGTGGCTTGCCCGGTATTCAAAAGGAAGGTTGCGACGGCTTGATTACCAGTGCGCGCTGGATTTTGCATCGCATGCCGGCGCACACCCGCACGGTGTGCCTAGAGTTTTTTGGCCATGCACGCGAGGCCGTGCCCAGCATTGTGGACATCAAAAACTATATGTTCGAGCTGGCCAAAGACAGCGGCACGGTGCTGGCGGGTTTGGAGCATTTAGACCGCCGCTATTTAAAAGCCGTGGGCTACACCACCAAATCCAAGCGCGGCGGTTTGCCCAATATGGTCTTGTTTGGCGACATTGCCGGCGATGATGCCGATGCGGTGGCGCGGGCCACCTCTGAAGTGGTGCGCTTAGCCAACCTCAGAACCGGTGAAGGCTTTGTGGCTGTGAGTGCCGAGGCACGAAAGAAGTTTTGGCTGGACCGCAAACGTACCGCCGCCATCAGTCGCCACACCAACGCGTTCAAGATCAACGAGGATGTGGTCATCCCTTTGCCGCGCATGGCCGAGTACACCGACGGCATCGAGCGAATCAATATCGAACTGTCGTTGCGCAACAAGATCGCGCTGTGCGATGCGCTCACCGAACTGCTCGCCTTGGGTGCTTTGCCCTTGGGCAAGGTCTCGGATGACCTCGACACCCCTTCGCCCGAGTTGCTGCAAGAGCGTGTGGGCCAAGCCTTAGAGTTGTTGAGCGATGTCAAGACGCAGTGGTCGACTTGGCTGACGGACATTGCAGTTCACTTTCCCGATCTGCAAACCCACCTTTTGCGCGCCAGTTGGAAAACCCAGATTCGCCAGCCCTTGCACAGCTTGTTTAACGGTGCTGCGTTTGCTCTCCTGCGCCAAGCCATAGACGACACCCATCAGCGGGTGTTGAAAGGCCGCGTTTGGGCGGCTTTGCATATGCATGCGGGCGACGGCAATGTGCACACCAATTTGCCTGTCAACAGCGACGACTACGCGATGCTGCAAACCGCGCATGAAGCGGTTGACCGCATCATGGCTTTGGCGCGGTCTCTGGATGGTGTGATTTCTGGCGAACACGGCATAGGCATTACCAAGCTGGCTTATTTGACTGACGCCGAACTGCAACCCTTTGCCGATTACAAGTCGCGCATCGACCCGCACGGGCGCTTTAACCAAGGCAAGTTGCTGAGAAAAGTGGTGGCCAACGGCGAGCAGCGCAGCGCCGACCTGAGCCAAGCCTACACCCCCAGTTTTGGCTTGATGGGGCATGAATCTTTGATCATGCAGCAGTCAGACATTGGCAATATCTCAGACTCCATTAAAGACTGTTTGCGCTGTGGCAAATGCAAACCGGTGTGTGCCACCCATGTGCCAGGCGCCAATTTGCTCTACAGCCCACGCGACAAAATTTTGGCGACCTCTTTGCTGATTGAGGCGTTTCTCTACGAAGAGCAAACCCGCCGCGGCGTGTCCATCAAGCATTGGCAAGAATTTGAAGATGTGGCGGACCATTGCACCCTGTGCCATAAATGTGCCAGCCCTTGCCCTGTGAATATCGATTTTGGCGATGTCACCATGGCCATGCGCAATTTGTTGCGCAAAATGGGCCAGCAAAGTTTCCGCCCTGCCTCTGTTTTTCAATCGTGGCTGGTCAGCACCGTTAACCCCCAAGCCATTCAGTTGGGGCATCAAGTCACCCGTGTTGCCATGCAGGCCCAGCGTTGGGCCAACCAAGCTTTGCAAGTCTTGGCCAAGCAGCAAACCCAGCAACCCCCTGCCAGTTTCGGTGCGCCGCCTCTGAAAGCACAGGTGGTGCATTTTGTGAACAAAAAAATGCCTGCGGGTTTGCCCAATAAAACGGCGCGTGCCTTGCTTGACATCGAAGACCGCGACTACGTGCCCATTATTCGCAATCCTCTGTCCACCAGCGCAGATGCCGAGGCGGTGTTTTATTTTCCTGGGTGTGGCTCCGAGCGCTTGTTCAGTCAAGTTGGCTTGGCCACCCAAGCCATGTTGTGGCACGCCGGTGTTCAAACCGTGCTGCCCCCTGGCTACTTGTGTTGCGGCTACCCCCAAAGAGGCTCAGGCCAACAAGACAAGGCAGACAAAATCATCACCGACAACCGCGTCTTGTTTCACCGCGTCGCCAATACCTTGAACTACCTTGATATCAAAACCGTGGTGGTCAGTTGCGGCACCTGCTTTGATCAACTGCAAGGCTATGAGTTCGACAAGATTTTCCCGGGCTCACGGATTTTGGATATCCACGAATACTTGCTTGAAAAACAATTGACCCTGCCCGCGGGCGGCAGTTATCTGTACCACGACCCCTGTCACAGTCCGATGAAGCAGCAAGCGCCCATGAAGACGGTCAAAGCGTTGTTGGGCGAGCAAGTCATCGAGAGTAAACGCTGCTGCGGCGAAAGTGGCGGTTTGGCTTATTCGCGTCCCGATGTGTCGACCCAAATTCGGTTTCGCAAAGAAGAAGAAATTCTTGCGGGCGAAAGTCAATTGCGCGACAAATCTTGGGTGGGCGCTAAGGAAAATATCAAAGTGCTGACCAGTTGCCCCAGTTGTTTGATGGGACTCAACCGCTTCCAAGATGATCTTCAAAATGGCCTCTTAGAAGCCGATTACATCGTGGTGGAAATGGCGAAAAAAATCTTGGGCGACCAGTGGATGACCGACTATATTCGTCTGGCCAACAGTGGCGGCATTGAACGCGTTTTGGTTTAAGGATTTCTTCATGGCAGGACTCACACCCACCACCCCTCAAGCCACGGACATTGTGTTGCACAAGCAGTCCAAGGTTTTAGAAATTGCCTTCTCAGACGGACAACGTTTTCGAATTCCTTTCGAGTTGATGCGTGTCTACAGCCCCTCCGCCGAGGTGCAGGGCCATGGCCCTGGCCAAGAGGTGCTGCAATCGGGCAAGCGCGAAGTGTCTATCGTGGCGCTCGAACCTGTGGGCCATTACGGCGTGCAACCCCAGTTCAGCGATGGCCACAACAGCGGCATTTTTTCTTGGGACTATTTGTATGGACTGGGTCAACGCGAGGCTGAACTTTGGCTGTCGTACGATCTGCGATTAAAAGCCGCCGGTGTGGGCCGAGACGACCCCATGGGGTCTGGCGCCTCCCATGCTTGCCACAGCCATTGAGCCCAGACCATGACGCAGACGCATTTTGGATTTAAAAAAGTTGCTGAAGGGGACAAAGCGCATCGCGTGCGCGGCGTCTTCGATTCGGTGGCCAGCAAATACGACCTCATGAACGATTTAATGTCTGTGGGCATGCACCGCGCTTGGAAAGCCTATGCGGTGCTGGTGGCTGGTGTGCGTTCAGGTGACGCGGTGCTCGATATCGCGGGTGGCACGGGCGATATGGCGCAAGCCTTTGCCAAGCAAGCCGGTTCACAAGGCTTGGTGGTGCATACCGACATCAATTTGGCGATGTTGCGCCAAGGCCGCGACCGCTTGTTAGACGAAGGTCTGATGCTGCCCACCACCGTCTGTGATGCCGAGGCTTTGCCTTTTGCCGACGCCCGTTTCAACCTTGTTTGCGTCTCTTTTGGTTTGCGCAATATGACGCACAAAGACCGTGCCTTGGCCGAGATGGCGCGGGTGCTCAAGCCCGGTGGCAAGCTCTTGGTGTTGGAATTTTCCAAAGTGCCCCAAGCTTTATCCAAGGTTTATGACTGGTATTCCTTTGAAGTTTTACCTCGATTGGGCAAAATAGTCGCTGGGGACGATGCCAGTTATCGCTACTTGGCTGAATCCATTCGTATGCATCCTGACCAAGCGGCTTTGAAAGACCTCATGCAGCAAAATGGCTTTGCGCATGTGGACATTCACAACCTGTCCCTAGGGGTGGTGGCATTGCATGTTGGAATAAGGTGTTGATGCGGTTTGCATCGTGGTTCTATAGAAAGTAATTTATGAAAATCATGTCTTTGGTGTTGAGTATGGTTTTGATGGCGGCCAGTTTCCAAGCCGATGCCAAACGTATGGGCAGTGGCCGTTCTATCGGTAAACAGTCTGGTCAGGTTACCCAACGCGAATCAGCTAAACCTGCTGCGACGCCGGGTCAAAACGCAGCCACTCCCCCCGCTGTGCAGCAACCGCGTCGTCCTTGGGGCGCCATGCTGGGCGGCTTGGCCGCGGGATTGGGCTTAGCCTGGTTGATGAGTTCTTTGGGTTTTGGCGAAGAGATGGGTCAATTCCTGATGTTTGGTTTGCTGGCTTTGGGTTTGATGATGCTGGTGGGCTGGTTCATGCGCCGCCGTGCCATGGGTAACTCTGCCTCTCCTTATGCTTACGCTGGTGCGGGCTCTGCAGCCAACCCAGGCCAAGTGGCTCAGTACAACCCTGCCAAAGTGGGTAACGATGCATCTGCTCGCCCTTGGGAGAACCCCAGCACCACCTACCCTTCAGGTCAGACGCCCAGCCGAGCCAGTGCTCGAATTGGGTCGGCGCTGATTGGTGGGGGACAAAACTGGACCATTCCAGAAGGTTTCGATGTTCAAGGCTTTGTTCAAGCTGCCAAGCAAAACTTCATCAGCTTGCAAGCGGCTTGGGACCTCGCCGACATACCCGCCTTGCGTGCAATGATGACCGATGGCATGCTGACAGAAATTCAGTCTCAGCTGGCCGAGCGAGGTGAGCTGGTGGCTGGCCCCAACACCACCGAAGTGGTCATGTTGGAAGCGCAATTGCTGGGCATTGAAGATTTGGGCGATGTCTATATGGCCAGTATCGAATTCTCAGGCTTGATTCGCGAAGAGTCCACCGCTGGCCCCAGCCCATTCAGAGAAGTATGGAATATGACCAAGCCCAAAAATGGCTCCCTCGGTTGGTTGGTCGCTGGCGTTCAGGCTTTGCAATAAACCTCTGTTCCATGAAAGCGTTACCCGCGTGGCCAGATGTGCTGGCTCAATTCAATTCGCTGGTGATGAATTTTCAGCCGCCCTCTGCTTGGGTTGATGAGCTCCAAGACCGCATGCTGTTGCTCGTCAACCATGTCTTGTCTCAAGAGCCTGCAGCCATNTCGCGTTTGCAGCGTCAGCAACATCGCAGNCTGCAAATCAGTTGGCGACAGTTTCAGATGTCGTGTCGTATCACGCCAGCGGGACTGTTCGAGCGGGCGGCTTTGCACAATGCGCCCGATCTGTCTTTGCACATCAGCCAAGACTCGCCTGTTTCCCTTTTGCAAACTTTGGCCCAAGGCGATAAACCGGCCATGCAAGTGCAAGGCGATGTGATGTTGGCTGCTGACATCAACTGGCTGGTCGACCATGTGCGCTGGGATTTCGAAGAAGACCTCTCGCGTTTGCTAGGTGATGCGAAAGCGCACCAGTTCGTTGCTGCAACCAAGCGAATGGTCAGCGCCCTCAAGGCGTTTTTACCCCAGGCATCTGCTGCTTCAACCCCCCCTACCTACGCGGCGTCGAACACGGTTCATTCTTCATGATCCGCATTGACCGCGGGGTCTTTATCGTTTGGATTGTGTTGCGCTTCGGACTCGATGAGTTGCTGCTCTCGGGATTCAGTAATCCATGGCTTAAGCTGCTGTCTCGCGCGCTAACGCTAGGGCGCAATTTGCGTGCCCCCAGAGGCGAGCGCCTGCGTCTGGCGCTAGAGAGCTTGGGGCCTGTGTTTGTGAAATTTGGTCAGGTGCTCTCAACTCGTCGAGACCTGCTGCCCGAAGACATTTCAGACGAACTCGCCAAATTGCAAGACCAAGTGCCGCCATTTCCCTCGCATCAAGCGGTGGCCATGATAGAGAAAGCGTTTGGCAAAAAGCTTGACGAATTGTTCAGCCANTTCGAACANACNCCGGTNGCCAGCGCCTCTATTGCACAGGTGCACTTTGCTCGCTTGCGCAATAACAAGGGCGAGCCCGAGCGCGAGGTGGCGGTCAAGGTGTTACGCCCTGGCATGCTCAAAGTCATAGACAAAGACTTAGACCTTATGCGCAACATGGCAGTGTGGGTTGAGCGTCTGTCTGCAGACGGCAAACGTCTTAAGCCGCGTGAGGTGGTGGCTGAGTTCGATAAGCATTTGCATGATGAGCTCGACTTGGTTCGCGAAGCCTCCAATGCCGCGCAGTTGCGCCGCAACATGGAGGGTCTGAACTTGGTGTTGATTCCCGAGATGGTCTGGGAGTATTGCCGCCCCAATGTGTTGGTCATGGAGCGCATGTACGGCATACCCATCAGCCAAATCGAGACCTTGCGAAAGGCCGGCGTCAATATTTCCCAACTCGCCAAAGATGGCGTGACTTTGTTTTTCACCCAAGTTTTCAGAGACGGTTTCTTTCATGCCGATATGCATCCCGGCAATATCCAAGTCAGCACCAGCCCAGCAACTTTCGGACGCTATGTGTCCTTGGACTTCGGTATTGTGGGTACGCTGACCGAGGTAGACAAAGACTATTTGGCGCAAAACTTCACAGCTTTTTTCCGCCGCGACTACAAGCGCGTGGCCGAGTTGCATATTGAGTCTGGGTGGGTGCCCGAGTACACCCGCGTGGATGAACTTGAAGCCGCTATTCGGGCGGTGTGTGAGCCCTATTTTGATCGCCCCTTGAAGGAAATTTCCTTGGGAATGGTGTTGCTGCGTTTATTTCAAACCTCGCGTCGGTTTCAGGTGGAGATTCAACCGCAGTTGGTGTTGTTGCAAAAAACCTTGCTCAATATCGAGGGCTTGGGAAGGCAACTCGACCCCGAACTCGATTTATGGAGCACAGCCAAACCCTTTTTGGAAAAATGGATGCTCGAGCAAATGGGCCCGCAAAAATTTTGGCAACAACTCAAAACCGAAGCCCCTAGGTTTGCCAAACTTATTCCCGAGCTGCCGCGTTTGGTGCATGCCTATTTGCAGCGCGATCATTCGGCCGAGCGCACCGAGTTGTTGCGCTTGCTAGAAGCTCAGCGGCGCACCCATCAGACCTTGCAAGCTGTTTTATTGCTTGCCTTGGGCTTCATGGCCGGCATCGTCATCACCGCCATGCTGAGTGTGTGGAGCATTGCCACTTAAGAGTTCAGTCGAGGGGGCGAAAATTTTCTCGACGCATTTGCCTTGCGGTATGAACGCCATACAACACCACCGCCAAACTCACGACCGCCATCAACAGCGTGGCCGCCGCATAAATGGAGGGGTTCACCCCGCGGCGAGCGTAGCTAAAGATGACCTGGGGCAAGGTGGTCACACCTGGGCCAGATAAAAACTCTGAAATCACCACGTCATCAAAGGACAAGGTGAAGGTCAGCAACCACGCGGCAACCAAAGCTTGAGAAATATTGGGCAAGGTCACCAAGAAAAAAACTTGGTAAGGCCGACAGCCTAAATCCAGGGCGGCTTCTTCAATCGAGCGGTCCATTTCCTTGAGCCGCGACTGAATCACGACAGTGGCATAGGCCATGCCCAGCAAGGCATGACCCAGCACAATGGTGGTAGCACCGCGCTCGGGCCATCCCAGCCCGCGTTCCATGGCCACAAACAGCAGCAGCAAGGACAGGCCAATGATGACCTCGGGCATAACCAAGGGCGAACTCAGCATAGCGTTGAACAATGAGCGGCCTTTGAATGCACCAAAGCGTATCAAGGCATAAGCGGCCATGGTCGCCAAAATGGTTGCCAAGGTGGCGCTAAGCAAAGCCACATTGAAGGACAACAAAAAGCCTTCGACCAGCCGTGTGTCTTGTCCCAAGGCTTGGTACCAGCGAAGCGAAAAGCCGGTGAACTCACTGTCTTGGCGTGTGCTGTTGAAAGAGAACACCACCAAAAACAGCAAGGGCAAATAGAAAAACAAAAACACAGCGCCCATCCACAAACGGCTGAAGTAGCGGTGCCAACGGTAGGCTTGCATCAGCGACCTTCCTGGGCCACTTTATGGGCCAATCGTTGGTTAAACCAAGCCAAGGGAATCACCACGCCCAAGATCAACACAATCGATAAGGCACTGGCGCGTGGCCAGTTGTTGCTGCTGAACATTTCATCCCACACCACACGACCGATCATGATATTTTCTGCCCCGCCCAAAAGAGAGGGGATGACAAATTCCCCTAAGCAGGGAATGAAAACCAAAATCGAGCCAGCCACAATGCCTGCGCGACTCATGGGCACGGTGATCAGCCAAAAGGATTTCCATGGGGTCGCGCCTAAATCTTGGGCAGCTTCCAGCAAGCGCACATCGAGCTTGACCAAATTGGCATAAAGCGGCAGCACCATGAAAGGCAGATAGACATAAGTCATCCCCACCAGCATGGAAATATCGTTGTAGAGCATTTGCACCGGCTCATCTGTCAAGCCCACCATCAACAACAAGTGGTTAATCAATCCTTGGTCAGCCAGCAAGCCTTTCCAAGCATAGACGCGCAATAAAAACGAGGTCCAAAAGGGCAGCATGACCATCAGGAGTAGCAGTGGGCGAACATTGCTGGGACTGCGCGCCAAGAAATAGGCAAAGGGGTAGCCAAAGAATAAACACAAGCAAGTGGTCAGCAAGGCGTAGCGCACAGACAAAAAATAGGCTTCGATATAAAGCGTTTGTCCCCAACCAGACTCAGGGTCCAAAATCAAAGACACATAGTGCGAGAACTTCAGGTGCAAAGAAAAATGCCCCGCTTTAACTTCTATCAGCGGGGCAAAGGGGTTGAGTTGCTCCCCCATGTCGGTCACACTGATGCGCAGCAGTATGAAAAAGGGGACCGCAAAAAACAGCAATAACCAAAACCACGGGACGCCCAAAACCATCAAGCGGCCTCGACGCAAGAACAGACGTTCCAAGCCCAACATGAAGGTCTTCAAAATAGTGGTGTTAGCCTGAAGGCAGCGGGCATGATATTGCTACAGCTTTTGTGCCCGCTTAAGTTCTCACTTGCCTTTTTTGAAGCTGGTGTAGGTAGCTGTCATGGATTCACGAGCAGCATTGCCTAATGCCGCAGGCGGCACCATCAAGCCCAAATTGGCTTCATCAGGAAACACGGCTTTGTTTTGGGCCACTTCAGGGGTAATGTTGGCCATGCTGGCTTTGTTGGCGGTGGGGTAGCCCAACTCGTTGGTTAAAGCAGCAGACACCTCGGGTTTGAGAAAATAGTTGATGAACGCCATGGCGTTATTGGGGTGCTTGGCGTCGGCGGGTACGGCCAAATTGTCAAAGAAGATCAGGCCGCCGGTTTTGGGCAGCAGCACTTCCAAGTCTTGACCGCTTTTATTTTCGATGGCACGCGCAATGGCGATATTGAAGTCGCCAGCCCAGCCCAAGGCCACGCAGGCTTTGCCGCCTGCCACATCGTCGATCATGGTGCTAGAGAACAAGCGAATGTCTTTACGCACTTTGGCCAACATGTCGCCAGCAGCTTTGTGGTCAGCAGCATCTTCAGAGTAAGCGTTTTTACCAATGTAGTGCAGGGCAGGTGGCAAAATTTCTGTGGGTGAATCGAGAAAGGCGATACCGCAAGATTTGAGCTTGGAGGTGTAGGTGGGGTTGAACACCAAGTCCCAAGCATTCTCAGGCATGGGCGTCTTACCCAAGGCTTTGGCTACTTTGGTTTTGTTGATGGCAACCGTGGTGAAGCTCCACGCCCAAGGGAGAACATATTCATTGCCTGGGTCTACACCGATAAGTTTGCTCATCAAGGCGGGATCGAGGTTTTGGTAATTAGGGATTTGTGATTTGTCGAGCTTTCTCAGCAAGCCGGCTTCGATTTGGGCTTTCACAAACACAGAGCCGGGCACCACGATGTCGTAGCCTGAACTGCCGGCCACCAATTTGGCCTGCAGGCCTTCGTTGTTTTCGAAGGTTTGGTAATTCACTTTGATGCCGGTTTCTTTTTCGAAATTGGCAATCATGTCGGCGGCGATGTAATCGGGCCAGTTGTAAACGTTCAAGACTTTTTCTTCAGCCGCAACCGCTGGCGCTGCAACAGGAGCTTGAGGCTCTTCCTTTTTGCCGCAAGCGGCTACAGACAAACAAGCCAAGACAACCCACAAAAGACGTTTATTCATGATGGCAAAAACTCCATGTATTTAAAAGCGAATAACCAAGAAAAGAACCTCGCTGAGCGAGCGCCAGATTAATAGTATATGAATTCTTTGGCCAGTTTTCCTCTGCAGATGTCTGCTTACACATAAAAAGCTTACAATCCGAGGCTATAAACTGCGGCCACTCTGCGAATAATCCATGCCAATTTACGCCTATAAATGCAGTGCTTGCGGCTTTGCTAAAGACCATTTACAAAAAATGTCCGACCCGCCCTTGAGCGACTGTCCCGCCTGTGGCAAACCGTCTTTCACCAAGCAACTCACGGCTGCGGGCTTTCAGCTCAAAGGCTCTGGCTGGTACGCCACCGATTTCAAAGGGGGTGCGAGCACCGCCCCAGCCAGCACTGATGGCAAAGACAACACGCCCGCGCCCTCCCCCGAAACTGCTGCGCCGCCAGCGGCCAAGCCTGCTGATACGCCTGCAGCCTCCAGCGCTGCGTCTTGTGCCCCCTCTTGTGCTTGTCACTGAGGCCGCCTTCAGCGGTTTCAGCTTTTTTTCTTAACCCATCATGAATCTTAAAAAATACATATTCGCCGGATTGCTGGTGTGGTTGCCTTTGGCCATCACGATTTGGGTGCTGAGTTGGTTGGTTGGTGCCCTGGACGGCATCATGGTCAACGTGCTCAATGGTGTAGGCAGCTTTTTGCCCCAAGTGCATACCAATGCATTACAACAACTGGGCAGCATTAAAGGCTTGGGTGTGGTGATGGTTTTTTTGGTGCTGGTGTTCACTGGCGCCTTGGCTTCCAATGTGGCGGGGCGTTGGATGGTCAAACAATGGGACCGTTTATTTACCCACATACCTGTCGTCAAGCCCATTTACACCAGCGTCAAAAAAGTCTCGGACACACTTTTTTCCAGCAATGGAAACGCTTTTCGAAAAGCTGTGTTGATTCAATACCCTCGCCAAGGTGCTTGGACGATTGCCTTTCAAACAGGTGTGCCCCAGGGTGAAGTGCAACAGCATCTGGGTGAGGGTTTCATGAGCGTGTATGTGCCCACCACACCCAACCCCACCAGTGGGTTTTTCTTGCTTGTGCCTGTTGCCGACGCGGTGGAGCTGGACATGAGTGTGGACCAAGCGCTCACCTATGTCATCTCCATGGGCGCTGTCTCGCCGACCGTGTCGCCCACTCCCTCGCCTTGAAGTGAGACGCCTGCGGGTGCCCTTTGTATCGCTTTAATTTAAGACTGGATAAAAAGTTATGAGAACGCATTACTGTGGATTGGTCACCGAAGCACTGCAAGGACAAACGGTGTCTTTGTGTGGATGGGTCAATCGCCGGCGTGACCACGGNGGTGTGATCTTCATCGATTTGCGTGACCGCGAAGGTTATGTGCAGGTGGTCTGTGATCCCGATCGTGCAGAGATGTTCAAAGTGGCCGAAGACATCCGCAATGAGTTTTGTGTGCAAATCAAAGGCGTGGTTCGCTTGCGCCCCGATGGCACGGTCAATGACCAACTCAAAAGCGGCAAGATTGAAGTCTTGTGTCATGAGTTGGTGGTGCTCAATCCATCGGTGACCCCGCCGTTTCAAATCGATGACGACAACTTGTCAGAGACCACCCGCTTGACCCACAGGGTGTTGGACTTGCGTCGCCCCTATATGCAGAAAAACCTGATGCTGCGTTATCGGGTGTCTATGGCGGTGCGGAAATTTTTGGACGCCAATGGCTTTGTGGACATTGAAACACCGATGCTGACCAAAAGCACGCCTGAAGGTGCACGCGACTATTTGGTGCCCAGCCGAGTTCATGATGGCCACTTCTTTGCCCTGCCACAGTCGCCACAGCTTTTCAAACAGTTGCTGATGGTGGCGGGCTTTGACCGTTACTACCAAATCACCAAATGCTTTCGCGATGAAGATTTGCGAGCAGACCGTCAACCCGAGTTCACCCAGATTGATATTGAAACTTCCTTCATGGGTGAAGAAGAAATTCGCGCTTTGTCTCAAGACATGATCAAAGGGGTGTTTCAGCAGGTGCTCGATATTGACTTGGGCGAGTTCCCCATCATGGCTTATGCCGAGGCCATGCACCGCTTTGGCTCTGACAAACCCGACTTGCGTGTCCAACTCGAATTCACCGAACTCACCGATGTGATGGGCGATGTGGATTTCAAAGTCTTCAGCGCCCCGGCGACAACCCCAGGCGGTCGCGTGGTGGCTTTGCGCGTGCCTGGTGGCGGAGAAATGAGTCGAGGCGAGATTGACGGCTTCACCGAATTCGTGAAAATTTATGGGGCCAAAGGATTGGCGTGGATCAAGGTCAATGAAGTGGCCAAAGGCCGCGAGGGACTGCAGTCACCGATTGTCAAAAACCTGCACGACAAAGCGATTGCCGACATCTTGTCGCGCAGTGGCGCAAAAGACGGCGACTTGTTGTTCTTTGGCGCAGACAAGGCCAAGGTGGTGAATGACGCCATGGGGGCTTTGCGCCTGAAAATTGGCCACAGCGAATTTGCCAAAAAACAAGGACTGTTGGAAAACCGCTGGGCCCCATTGTGGGTGGTGGATTTCCCCATGTTCGAGTACGACGAGGAAGCCCAACGCTACAACGCTGTCCACCATCCTTTTACTGCACCCAAAGACGGCCATGAAGACTGGATGGTCACCGCGCCTGAAAAATGCATTTCCAAAGGCTACGACATGGTGCTCAACGGCTGGGAGATTGGCGGTGGATCGGTGCGTATTCACCGTGCCGACGTGCAACAAAAAGTGTTTGATGCTTTAAAAATCACACCAGAAGAAGCGCAAACCAAATTTGGCTTTTTGCTCGATGCCTTGCAGTATGGCGCGCCGCCCCATGGTGGTTTGGCTTTTGGCTTAGACCGCATCGTCACCTTGATGACAGGTGCAGAGTCGATCCGCGATGTGATTGCTTTTCCCAAAACCCAACGCGCTCAGTGCTTGCTAACCCAAGCGCCCTCATTGGTGGATGAAAAACAATTGCGTGAATTGCATATCCGTTTGCGAAATGCAGATTTAGCATCTGCTGCATGACGAAAAAGACCCAACATCTATGACTTCAGACCTACACGACCAAGGCTTGCCTGTCTCCATTCAAATCCGCGAGCGCTTGAAGGCTTCACGTCAACGCTTTCATGCCAACGACAATATTGCCGACTTCATCGAGCCAGGCGAGTTGGAAAAACTTTTGGATGAAGTCGAGGAAAAGATGAAGGGCGTGCTCAGCAG
>JGI25911J50253_10000210_pt1 | contig 18358 bp, 19 predicted proteins | sample LauGreSBDMM110SD_3_FD_50253 | JGI IMG/M metagenome (IMG submission 50253) | reverse complement strand
TGGATAGACTGTAAGCGCAATGTCTGCTCCTGTGGTGCAGATTTGTTTATCCCCAAAACACAAAAGATAGAATTTAAACCGTTATTGCTTAGAGGTCAAGGGTTACCCACAAATCACGATCTTAGAAACAATGAACAAACTGAGTTTGTTGCTATGGAACGCACCCATGCTAGTACACAGAAACAAGTATATTGGGAAATAGGGCGCCGTTGCAATTATGATTGTAGCTACTGCTGGCCTTGGATTCACAATAATACTGACCCGCATAAATCATTAGAAGATTTGATGAAGGCCACTAACCTCATCGAAGATAAGTTTACCAAAGGTGAAGCTGTTAACTTTATCATTAGTGGTGGTGAACCTACTGCTAATAAACATTTCTTAGACTGGTTGCGTTATTTAAACGCCATGGGACATCACGTAAGTTTACATAGTAACGGTAGTCGCAAGCCAGATTATTATCAAGAAATCATACACTACGGTGACCTAAACATCAGTGTACACTTTGAGTTTTATGACAGACCTAAACTTGTTAAGGTTATTGAAGCTATTGTTGCTGAAAAAGTAGAACACGGCAAGCTAGGACACCTTGAAATTAAATTTATGATGGCTCCGCATAATCGTGAAGAAACTCTAAGCCTTGAAGAAGAATTAAAAGCAATTCCTCGTTTTGTAGACTACTGTACATGGGCCATTGTTCCTATTCGCGGAGACTTAAACAATAAGAACAGTGCTCCGAACCAAGGTTCAGGTAGCGAAGTTATGGAAGGCTATACCAAAGAAGATTATATCTTATTTGGCGATCGTAAATGAACATAAATTTTAATACATTGTATGTCCGGATGTTATGCTTGAATTTAATAATTTAATACAACAAGGTTGGAGACTAATTGCAAAAGTTGAATCATTAATAGTTTTACAAAAACCAGATACTATAGAAGGAAATAATTAAATGAAAGAATTACCATCAAAAGTCATACCAAACTTTTTTACCGATGATGAATTAGCGGAAATTGAATCTATTTTTAAAGATTTAGATGTAGACTTACAACCCGAACGAGTAGGAGTATACATGTCCCAAAATGCAGGAGACACTCATTCAGATGTAGATTTAAGATCGAATTATTTTTACCCAGGCGAATCACGTAAAAATCAGCTGTACGAAATGGTACAAACAAAAATTCAAAAAGAATTTGGTTCACATATTGACTGTGCAAACTGGCATATATTAAATGCATTTATTCCTTACGGAATACATTCAGATTCGTATGACGATCAAGACGTTGCAGCAACTATATTACCAGATCATTTAGATTATGCTTGGACATTCTTAGTGCCATTAGACGATTATAATAGTCATACAATTGTGTTTGAAGAAGAATCAACTTATACAAAAAATCCAGGAAGATGGATTGCAGAAAATAAGATACAACCTAACTATTCTATCAGTGAAGAAACATATCAAAAATATTTAACACAAGAGCCTAAGGCACGAAATATACTAAATTATTTGACCATTGAAACAATTTTTCCATGGAAAAAAGGTGATCTGCTTGCAATGAGTAGGCATTCTTTCCATTCTAGCGATAACTTTCCTGCTAACGGAGTTAAAGAAAAACGAGCACTGGTAGGCTGGTCTTATAGACCAAAAGGAACCTGAATGTACAAAGTATTTGATGACATTGCGTTTCAGGACGAATTTATAACATTAAAACAAATCAACCCATTGCCGTGGACTAATAATGCGTTTGAATTTACAATAGCACATAATTCTCAGGTGTTAAAGCAACCTCTTTGGTTTGCTCATTTGACATTGTTAGCCTTACTAAAAACAGAATTTAATACTGTATTAGATATAGGCTCAGGTGATGGCATGGCCAGCTGGATTTTTAAATTTTTAGATAAAAAAGTAACTAGTTTAGAACCTGCAGGAGTGTACGCTAGATTACAATCTCATCCAGGGTATACCCCTGATCATACAGATGATTACATGGATGTTATCTTTAATCAAAAATTTGATGCTATATGGTGTTCTCATGTATTGGAGCACATTAGAAATCCTGGAAACTTTTTAGATAAAATCTATGATGATTTAAATGAAGGCGGAATACTAGCACTTACCGTACCCTATAATGATATGACTGATGATATTCTTTGGTGTTGTTTTGGACATCATAATAAGTATACACATTCGTTGTTAGTATATCAATTGATATGTGCTGGATTCGATTGTAGAAACATACATATTGCTAATTATATGGGACAGATAGGAATTATTTTAAAAAAAGTTTCTAATAATTTACCTAGAATAAATTCCGGAATTTATGACGATAACCTAGGAAAGTTTTTTCCTGATGAAATGAATGTTAATATTGGAGACAGTGGTACAAGATATGACTCTGCATTTGTTAACTGGCATTACCCTATTACTCCATCAACTGGTTATGATATTAAGATATTAAAAGATTATAAAGCGAGTTAAAAAATGTTAGACAAAGACACGTGGATTGCACAAAACTTAATTCCTAAGAACGTAGAAGCATCCAATATACGAAGACCAAGATTAAATGTAAAGTCTGTAGACTTTTCTAATTCTACTCGCAAAACAAAATTTACATTGTGTGTGCTGGGAAGTTGGGCTATCTATATGCCTCCTTATAATCTTGCTAGACTAGCAAGTTTAATAAGAGAGTCAGGCTATCCTTTAAGAGTATTTGATTTTAATGTTGAATCTCATTACGCACTGAAAGATGCTAATCCTGATCTGGCAGATGCATGGAACGGTGCTAACTATTGGTGGTGGCAAGAAGGAGATTACCATACTCGTATTCATCCTACCTATGAGCCTATTCTAAAAGAGTACCTAGAACTATTACTAAAAGATGACCCAGATATTATAGGGTTTAGTACTTACTATACAAACATTCTTCCCACAAGATGGATGGTCACTGAGATTAAAAAACGTAGACCCGATATTACTATTATTTTTGGTGGACCGGAATGTCACGAACGTAATTTTAGAACATCGAAAGGTGTGGACTATTATTTTATTGGAGAAAGCGAACAAACAATACTAGATTTTTTAAACAACTGGGAAAGTGGTATCAAACCAGTAGAACCTAAAATCGGTAGCCTATACAGCGACACACGTATTGATATTGATAGTCTTCCTTATCCCGATTACAGCGATTTTGATTTGGAAAAGTATTGGGGTAAGAACAGCATTTGTGCTGAGATCAGTAGAGGATGTATTGCTAAATGTAGTTACTGTACAGAAGTATACTATTGGAAATTTAGAGACAGGGGTGCAAGTAACGTAGTAGATGAACTAGCACATCAGGTCTTAAAGTACGAAATAGGATTTGTTTCATTTGTTGATAGTTTAATGAATGGAAACTTAAAAGAATTTAAAAGATTTTGCGAAGAGTTAGTAGATAGGAATCTTGGGTTTACATGGTGGGGATATGCTCGCTGTGATGGCCGAATGGATTTAGAATTTTATCAACTCATGGCACGTGCCGGATGTCAGGGATTTAACTACGGTATTGAAACTGGAAGTGATAAAGTCCTATTGGCCATTAATAAAAAGAATACAGTAGCAGAAATTAATCAAAATATTATAGATTCACATACGGTAGGTATGAAAGTATCTGCGTGTTGGGTTATCGGTGCTCCTGGAGAGGATATAGAAGCATTTGCGCACAGTTTTAATATGCTGTGGAATCATAGAGCCAGGATCTATGCAGTTAGCCCAGGGCCAGGCCTTGGAGATAATTACGGTTCTGCATACGACGATCGAGAAAAGTTTAATATTAATCCTAGAGACAAGTCATGGTTAGGCGGTTGGTATACATTAGATTTCACCAATACACGAGTACATAGACACATTAGAATCAAATTAATGCACATGTGGCTACATCTATGTAAAGAAAGTGGCGGCATATTATCAAATGTACATAAAGTGGGCGAGATTACAGATCACTTTTCTGTTAAATTTGATTCAGAATACATTAACGATAGTGTCGAATACGAAAACTTTGATTTTAATATCATTAACTCCGGTCAAGGTGTCTTTGCCGACAGCGTAATGAATGAAGTTTTTGGATTGTTAAGAATGCTGTGGAGAGTTCGTGGTGGGTATGAGATTTCAATACAGTTTAATAAAGATCTAGATCATAAAGATTTTATCTTTGCAATCTCACCAGATAGCCATTCATATAGCGCAGATATTTGGTTTAAAATTGACGAAGGTGGAAATTATCAAACAGATTTTAAGTTTTTCTTTACGAACCTGCACAGGGCTATAGTAACCACAGAGGGGTTTAATTATGAATATAAACAAACTGGCAAGTGGGCAGAGTCTAAAAAGACACAGCAACGTAAGATATTTTATATGTCTTCTGATAGTTCAAAAGTTACTTCTTCAATAGTACAACAGAATACTTTGCCTATGGAAAGTTGTTTTTCCTCTCTGTCTCTTTCCGAACGTAAAATGTTGCTAAATTTTACTAACCGTCTACCAACCGACAGTATAGTTGTAGAAACAAATTCTACATTAGGAGGACGTGCGGCAATTATGGCTAGAGCAAACAGCAATATCCAAATTAACAGCTTTGAAGAATTTCATAACGGAGTTTTAAAGAATCAGTTTGACAGTACACAGTCTTGGATTAAACAGCAACTAGTTGATGCGGCAACAGAAAATGATATATCTGAACTTAAAGCATTAGAGTTTCTAACAACATTAGAAAACAATTTTAAAAATGATATGACTGGAAAAGCAGCATGGAAAACTATTACTGAAAATTATTCAAATATTCAATTAATTGAAAATACCGACCAGTGGAACCAGCAAGTTGATTTGTGTATTATTGATATTCACCAAAACCCTAGACTAAAAATGACCTTAGATTATTGGACTACTTACATTAAATCTAATGGATATATTATGGCTCATCTGTATGACGAAACAGTATGCCCTACTGTATATCAAGAAATTAACAATCTTATCCAACAAGGCTGGAAATTGGTTAGAAAAGTAGATAAGTTAGTGCTGATCCAAAAATCTTAATTTAGTACTTGTTGTTCTAATATTTTATCTTTTATCATACCGGCCAATGTGAGAACTATGGCTGCATTTGGATGACTATTGTCATCTCGAATCCAATTATTAGGTTGGTCATGTAAATGTAATGATGTCCAAGACTCACCGATCACTGGATTTGTATCAGTGTTGTAAAATTTAATCCAATTATTACCATTTGAAATTTTATCTAACGGCAATGCTCCGATTATATGACCAGGATCAAACCTATGTTCTCTCATTGTACAGTCACTAGAGGCGCCTATAGCTCTATAAAAGGTGTATGTTATGTTATTTGCTAATAAAAAATTCTCTAACATTATTACATTTTTAAAGTAATTCATTGCAATATCTTCTTTATCTGCATTTATAATTACTGCGGTTATATATTCTATAAAATCTTCAGAACCAGTTACTATCTTATCCAAGTGACCAACATTTAAATTCATAAAATTTTTATATTTGCTTGCATATTTCATGACTCGGTAGACACTGGTCCAGCCTATTACCACGTGGTAATTTTTTCGTTCCTCCTGAGGTATATTTAATATGTAATTTATAGTAGATATTGAAATCATATCATTACTTTTTCCATCAGTAGAAATATCAATTTTATTGTCAACACTTAGTCCTAAACAATTTATTACTAATTGAGGTAAATTATAATTTCTTTTATAAATGTTTTGATAGTTAGTCCAATATACTACGTCAGCATCAGTTTTTGCATGTTTAACTGAACAAAACTGATCCCAAGTTAATCTATTACCCACTTCTTTACGATACTGTTCCCAGGCAATTTCGTCCCCTGCCATAAAACTACAACCATTAAAAATTATTTTCTTCTTCATGCCATTTTTATCTCTATAACTTTTTTACTTGTTTCTTGTTCTCTTTCTATTTGTTTGTTGTACCAATTGCTAATTTGTTTATTTACAAAATGGTCTAGTTTTTCCCAATTGCCAAGTGCTGTAAAATTATCTGTTAATGGATCAGGTTTTAAGCGTTCAACCTCTGACTCAAGTGTTTGTACAATTACACTGAGGTCACTGCTAGGTAAACTCCATATGCTTAAATGATCAGGATGGTGTATTGTATTATACCAAAGGTGTACTTTATTATTTGTAGCAAATTCTACAAAGTTAGGCATTTCCCACCAATTATTACGCATAGGGTTAACCATCACACTTAGTCCTCTATTGTTTGAATTACAATAATCTCTAAATCGCTGAAAGTTTGTCATTAGTATATCAAAGTCTCCGTTAATCCTAATAGCTTCGTAGTTTTCTTTTTCTAAACTATCAATACTGATGTTTAAATGAAGATTACATCTATCCATAATGCGTTGAACTTGTTTATTATATACTGTTCCATTAGTAGCAATATTAATACGCAAAGACGGATTCAGTTCAGCAACAACCATACAGATATCATAAACTATCTTTTGTGCAAATGGCTCACCACCGTTAAATCGCAATTCTTCCAAGTGTGGAATAAATTCTTTTAATTGTTCAACAAACGAATCATCGTAGATCATTGGCATTGGCGGAAGGTTATCTCTGTTCTTTCTTATGCCAGAACTTAGACGGCCTTCGCACATAACGCACTCAAGGTTACATTGGTTACTAAGTTCTAACTCTAATAACGTAGGATATTCTTTAACACTAAAGCCGTCGTATGCTAACGCTAACGGCCAGGTGTCTGCTTCAATCTTTTGTTTGCATACACGGCAGTCTTTTTCAAATATACCGTTTGTTAGATTGTTTCTATATTTTGTAAACGCTTCACCAACCCATATGTCTTTTATAGATCGTTCGGTTGTCCATGTGTCTAAGTGACCTACTAACAACCAGCAAGGTGCTACTCTACCTTCTGTTGTAAAATACATGTTATTGAACGGAGCAACACATGGACTGGTAGTATTAATACTACGATTCTTGTCAAACTCTGCTCGTTTGACATTGTACTTTAAGATTTGTTCTTGTGATAACTTATTCATCAGCATACCCTGTAATTAGTTCGCCCCAGATTCCAAATGTATCATTAAATGATTGTCCTCTAATAGAATCGAAGGATTTTGTATTTTCAATAAATTCATAAATTAGTTTATCATCCTCACAATCTAAGTTTAGGAAATTACGTATCTCACCAAACTCTTTATGAGGAATTCTAGTTAACACTATCTCCTTTAACATGGGAGGTAGATTCTTAATACTATAACACGGATTGTAGTGTAGGATATTAAAATAAATCCAAATGCCTGTACTCTTTGCCCACGCTAAGTATTCTGGCAAATAATACACATTGAATATACTTACAGTAGGACACAATGTTAACCATATATTCTTATTTGTACTTGCTAATTCTTTAAACTTAGCAATGTTTTCCAATATAGTATTCCACTCAGTTGGATATCTCTCATACTCTAGTCTATGTTCCAAGTCATCAATAGATATACACAGTGTAACATTTTTAAATTGTTTTAGCAAATCTATAAACTTTTTGTTGTATAGCGTGCCGTTAGTATTGAGCAACACCGTAATATCTTTAGCACAATCATTTTTAATAATCAATTCAAGTATCTTGATGTTTTCGGGCGATGCCATGGGCTCGCCACCTGTTATCTCAATGTGCTTTAATTCTTTTGACCAAGCGTTGATAACTTCTTCGTTAGTAGTTCCTAATATCTTGTTTGAAATCCAGTAGGCACCATCCTCAATCTTTATATTAAATTGTTCTTGGTGTTCTTTTAAAAATGTAGAACTGGCTTGTGGGCCGCATATTCTACATTTTAAATTACATACATTGTTTAACTTTAGATCTAATGCTCTAGGACCACTAGATGCTACAGGAGTAAACTTTATTTGACTTGTATCGATGTGTTTATCTTTGGCAAACTGTAGTCTAAAACTAGAAACCCCTGCGGCCTCTTCGTTCCAACAACTTTGACATTCTTTAGGCTTCTTACCATCTAAGAATGCCTGTCTTAAATTTTGAAATTTAACGTCATTCCATAAGACATCTAAACTGCCTTCTTTCATATTAGGTAGTTGATATTCATTACCAGGATCTGGTTGTGCGAATTTACAGCAAGGACGCAGTGATCCATTTACATCAGTAGATAAATTAATCCACGGAAGTGTACAAAAACTATCGGGCAATACTTGTGTCATAATAAAATATCTTTATCGTCAAATAGTTTAAGTATTTCATATAGTTCGCTAAATGTTTCTTTAAACGATTGTTTTCTATATGTATCGTGCTTTTGTGTATAGGTAAAGAACTTTTCTAGTTCAGCAGGATCATACTCTCTGTCATACATATATTTGATAATGTTATCAATAGTAGGACTCCACTCAATAAATTCAATACCTGTTGTATCAATTGATCGCAGTTTGTTTTCTATTTGTGACTTGACAAAGTCTGGAAAGTTTACTAGACTATAGTGATGTGGATAATGTACAAGATTAAACACTACAGGCAGTTTAAAGTTAGTTTTCATCTGCTCTAGTATTTCATCTAGATAATAAACATTGTGTATGCCCACAGTAATGTATATTTGTAAGATTAAATTTACTTTGTGCTTTTCTCTTAACAATTTAAACTTCTCTATGTTAGCCAGTACTTCGTCCCACTTGGCGTTCATACGTTGGTATTCAAACCTAGGACCAATGTCATCGATACTTAAACTGATTGTAACTTCTCTAAAATTTTTCCATATTTCAAAAAACTTTTCATTACAAATAGTACCATTAGAATTGTACCAGATTTTAGTAATATCGGGATTACCATACTCATTGATAATTTCCAAAATAGTATCGTGTTCTTGTTGCATTAAAGGCTCACCGCCGTAAAACTCTAAATGATCAACATTCTTAGCCCAAGTTTTTAATATTTTAGTATTGTTTGTGTCTGCACTAAACTTCTCTCTTGAGTTTTCTGTGTACATTTTAATAACATTAGAGTCAGATAGTTCTAAGTCTTTGTGTTCTTTAATCCACTGACTGCTTAGGAACGGAGTACAAATTCTACATTTCAAATTACAAAGATTACTTAACTTTAGATCAAGACTCTTTGGCGATTGTCTAGGAATATGTGAAAAGAACGTAGACACCGGATGACTCTTACCACCGTTGTCGTATAGTTTACGCATACTATTCATTCCAGCCTTTTCTTCGTCCCAGCAAGCGTGACATCCTGTAGGTTTTTCGTTGCGTAGAAATTGTCCTCGAAGGTTCTGTAGTTCCGGTTGATTCCATAGTTCTTCTATATTAACGTCTGGTAATTTAGGAACATCTTGTTGCCAGTCGCTGTCGCCTACTTTATACTTACAGCAAGGTCTAGCACGACCATCTGGATCTACTTGTAAATGAATAAATGGATATAGGCAAAAGTTTTCAGGAACTTGTGCCCCTAAGTTTTCTAAGAACTTAGGAAATGCAGTATGTTCTATGTCAGCAAGTCCTGTTAATTTAAAATCAAACTCGCTGTCTAATAGTTTTGCTATCTCGTTTTTATTCTCTGTAGGAACCCTTGTAGATTCACCGTAGCCTTTGATAATCTCTGCGTTCACAAACGGCTTAAAAATTCGTTTATCCATTTAAATCCTTACATAAATCAAAAAATTCTTTATATTCTGGAAACACTTCTGAGAAGTTAAGTTTGCGCCTTTCGTCATAGGTGTTAAACCACGGAACAAATTTTTTACGATCTTCGTCGTAGTTGCCAGTGTTATTGCGAATACTGTTAGATAAATTTTCTAAATATATAATGTACTGATCGTAACGACCGTAATAGTCACTTACAACAGGCATCTTGCTTACATTAGTTTTCATGTATTCGACAGCGTAATCTAGATGATCTGCAAAGTCCGGAGTTAGAATCATAGGACTTTGCCAGCTAGGAAAGCTGATAATATTTTGTTTAAGGGCAACAGGTCTTTGATATTTTACATATAAGTTTTCAGTAAATTCTATAAAACTCTTTATACTAGTTATATTGAGCGCATTGAGACTCATAATAAACCCAAAGTCAAACTTCAAATCAGACCTAGATAACAATTTATCTAAGTTACCAGTAAACTTATTCCAGTTAACTCCATTGCGAATATATTCTGCTCGTTCGCCGATACTTTCCATACTGACCAGCACTTCTACCTTGAACACTTCTGTAAGTTTAGGAAGATAATTGAACAGTTTTTCTAAATAGTTAGGGGGTGTGTTTAAGTTAGTTACAATCCAAAAAGTCATCTTTTCTTTTCGTCGATCTGCAATTTCGTCAACGCTAGCAATTAACTTGTCCACAAATGTGTAGAACTCAGGCATGATCAAGGGTTCACCACCAATGATGCCTAATCTGTGCAAATGATATCTGCCAATTTGATTGAACCATTCCCAGAATTTAGCGTCAAAGCTAGGAGCCGCTTTGGGAAATTCTCTGTCGTATTGTTCCTGGGTGATCTCGCCGTACTTAATACGTTCGGTAGCCCACTGTGTTGAGTAATGATGACTGCAATACATACATTTTAAATCACACGTATTACCTAAACTAATTTCTAACATGTATGGAGATGTAGATGTTAGTGCAGGATGATCTAATCCTCTAACAGATGCCAAGTACTCTGCTAATTCTTCTTCTTTAAATGGTTTATTTTTAGGAATAAGATTCTTCTGTTGTAAGAACCAGTTGAATCGTTCTGGAGTATGTCTTGGGCTTTTAACTCCGCGATCTTCTAGATTCCAGCAGCTTTGGCAATCTTTGTCTCTAATTCCTTTGATCAATGCTAGCCTACCTAACTTTTCTCGGTCGGTGTTACTGAACGCATCTATACCTAGAGCTTGAAGGTCTTCTTCTGTGACCTTATTAGACGGTGTTCTACAGCAGCTACGAAACTCTCCTCGATCCATATTAAAGATAGGATAGTTCCATTTAAGATCACAAATGGTGTTCATCGGATCTGTGTGTCCGTCAGTATCCACTATAGGTATAATTTTCTGTTTCATATTACTTTTCTTTAGTACACATAATGTCAAAGTTACAATGACACATGGTCTTATTGCAGGTAATAGGATCCATTGGAAGATTTAAATTAGCATCTTCTATGTGACCAATACTTCCACCTACCTTACACCAACCTCGATGAATAGTGCCGTCCATGTCAACAATTAATTGTTCAATTCCGGCGTAGCATTTCCATCCTGACCAGTCGTTGGTTTTTTCGCTAATAAAACGATGTGCGCTTGAAACTTGTGTAGTACCATCTTCATTGACCTTACGCATAGCGCCACGATAATAATCAAAAGTACGATCGAATTTAATATGTTTAGTAATTAACTCATGCTGTTTATCAAATATCTTCTTTTGAAAATCAGTGTAATCATACAGAGTATCACCAAAGTCGTGTATTAGTGGCTGGAGAGCCATTGATATGTTGCCCAGGCCTTTAACCTTATTAGCAACTGCGTAACAATGATCAAACTTTGCAGGACTCATCATGATGTTTACATGTGTACGAACATCGTTGTGTAGGAGTTTAACAACTTCTACAAAGTGTTTTTCATCTGCAAACTCTGGGTGGAAGCTCAAACACACATGATCAAAGAACTGTTTGTTTTCCTCCCAGTATCTTAATGTACGTGAGCCATTACTAATTAATCCTACTTTAATTCCCATCTCTGTACAGAACTGACAAATCTCTGTAAAGTCTTTATACATAGTAACTTCGCCACCAGTAAATTCAAAATAGATATTTTTATGAAAATAATGATCTTTAACACGGGCAATAAAGTTTTTAATAACCTGCGTTTCAGGCCAACGTTTTGAACCGTCATGCAGTGCATCGGGGCAGTAGCTACATTCAAAATTACAAGTGTTTCCTAAACACCAATTGACTACAAACCAATCTTCATGATTGGGATTAGAGTGTTCTAGTTTAATATATTGTTGTTCCATCAATAACCTTTAATGACTATTTAATTATCTCTTTAACAGAGCAGTCAAAAAAAACCTGCCCGTGAGTCTATGACATCAGTGGGGCAGGCCGTGTTATTACTTCTTAGCTGGTTCAGCTTTCTTTTCTACTACAGGCTTGTCAATCTTTGGCATTTCTTTTGGCTGCTTCTTGCACTCAGTTTTGTCAGCATTTTCTTTAACTTTACAGTCAATGCTAGCAGACTTTGGTACACGAGCTTCTACAGTTTTGCCACCAACTTTAACATCTTTGGTTTCGCCTTCTGGCTTCTTTGCTGGTTCGCCAGCTTGGGCTAAACTCAATGATAATCCTAATACTAACGCGGCTAATAATTTCATAGCAATCTCCTTTTGATATTTTATTTACACAAAAAAGCCCGATTATGTTCGGGCTTCTCTGTATTTTGCTAATGCAATTTGTCTAGCTAGCCATAATCTAAATTTTACATGATCTGATAATTCATCGTCTTCAATGACTTTACCAAACTGTGTTGCTTGTCGATTACGACCGAAAGTGACTTCGTCGTTTATTTCGTAGTCACTATCGTCTAGACCCTTTGGATTACTTCTTAGCTGGCTCTTTCTTGTCGTCTTTCTTAGCAGGCTCACTTTTGGCAGGCGTTGCTGGCGCAACAACTGCGGGTGCTGGAGCTGGTGCTGTAACAGCAGGCTTGGCATCAGCTTTCTTTTCTTCTTTTTTAGCGGCAGGTGCTTGAGCAAATGCAGTAGCGGCAAACAAGGTTGCGATTAAAGTTGCGATCAATTTCATGATAAAGTTTCCTTTTTGATTAATGTAGAAATTTATATCCTACATATATATAACGCGATAGCCCCTTTAATCGTTTACACAATCTTATTTAATTTGTGTCCAAACACGCTCACGTATCTGTTTTGTTAATGCGTCAGGTAATGGTACATAATCTAAATCTACAGCATCTTTCTTGCCATTCTTAAATGCCCAATCAAAGAACTTTAATACTTCATCGCTGGTAGCTTTGTTCTTTGGCTCTTTATACATAATGATGAAACTTGCTGAACTTACTGGCCAAGCATTAGGATTCTTTTGATCCACAATGCTTAGTCCCATACCAGAGACACTAAACCAATCAGCACCGTCGGCAGCTGCCGCAAATGTTAAGTCATCTGGGCTAACATACTTGCCTGATTTGTTTTGTAGTTGTAAGAATGTCATGTTGTTCTTTTTAACGTAAGCATACTCTACGTAACCTATTGAACCTTTGATACGATTCACATTGGCAGCAACACCTTCATTGCCTTTGCCACCTACACTATTTGGACTGGGCCATTTAACTGCGGCACCACGACCCACACGCTTCTCCCATTCAGGACTTACTGTAGCAAGATAGTCTGTCCAGTTAAATGTTGTACCACTACCATCAGCACGATGTACAACGGTGATTGGTGCATCTGGTAGTGTCTTGCCTGGATTTAATGCTAGTAACTTAGGATCATTCCATTTAGCAATAGTACCCATGAATACTTCAGCCATTACAGGTCCAGTAATCTTTAGTTCACCTGGCTTGATACCATCTAAGTTGACAACAGGAACAGTTCCACCAATGATAGCAGGGAACTGTACTTGTCCGTTCTTGTCTAGTTCTTCACCTTTAACTGGAGCATCAGTTGCGCCAAAGTCAACGGTCTTGGCGTTGATTTGTCTAATGCCACCTGAACTGCCAATGCTTTGATAATTTAAACTGTTACCAGTGGCTTTCTTATATCCTTCAGCCCATTTAGAATAGATAGGCATTGGAAAAGTCGCACCGGCGCCTGTGATGTCGGCTGCTGATGCTGTAATAGCCGCTGTGGCTAATAGAATAGCAAATAGTTTTTTCACTGTAGATCTCCTTGTGTTAGTTACTACCTAACTATTTAAACACAAAGAGATTACAATATGATTACAAAATTAGACTTTTATGTCCAAAGACTATCACGAGCTTTGATAAGACGAATCATCATAGCTTCGTCTTCTGCCGCGTAGTCTGCTTCAATCTTCTGTAGCATTTCATGAGAACGTGTGCTTAGTTCTTCAAGTTCGGGAGTCTTTTTGCTACCAAATAGTCTGCCATCGTTGAGTTCGCGAGTCTTTTCGCAGTATTCACTCCACCCACTTGCATCGTAGGGATCAGGACGAGCACGATAGGTCACAGTCCACCAGGTGTAGAGTTCTTTGATTTCTTTTGCACGTTCTGCTTGTGATGTAGGGGTTCCATATTCTGGATGATCAGGTTCGCACCAGTCAGTGTTAGTCAGTGTCATTGCCCAATCTAAGTGATCGAGACCTGCTTGTGGACAACGCCAAGTGCGCCAACGGAACCAACCACTGGCCCAGAAGGGAGGATCGTACTTGGCACAAGCTTCTTTATCGCCCCAGGCAATGTGACTCCAGGCTGATTCTATCTCAACAAAATCAACCAGCTCATTGAATAGGCAAGGCAAAAAGCGGTTCCCCACGTCTTGCCACTGGCCAGGTTTAATATCCCGGGGATGAGCGGTAAGACTATGAGTACGAGAAACAAATCGGTTGTTGATATAATATTTGACAGCATATAATTGATCCACAGGCCACCATATAAAATTTTGGATTGCATCTAGGGCCTCTTCCGCAATCCAATAACGAACAGGATTGTAGCCTTTTGCTTCAACTTCCCATTCGTGCCATCCATCCGAGGTTAGTGCACCTCGTTTAGGTGTTCCTCGAACCCAGTCTGCAAATTTACTGCATGACCAATAGTTTTTTCTCATTACATTTTCTCGTATGTTTGTGCAAAGATGTCTTTCTTGACTACACCGTAGTCGTTTTCACCGTGACGAACAATAACATCTTCGCCTGGATTATAGTGTAACTTCTCACCCCAGCTTGTGTCAACCGTTCCGGAGTGATCTGCTAGTTTAGCCACTTTGATAATCTTTTTAGGTGTGCAAACACCGTTGCCTAAATCATCTTTAAGATCGTTAAACTTTTCTGGACTGATAGGATACTGCTCACCTTTTGGTCCAGTCATAATATAGAATCCTTTTGGATACTTAACTGGACCTTCAAGAGTGTCAATAGTGCCAGGTTCGTCGGCAATCTCATAACGTTCTTTAGCAGGACGTTTGTAGGTTTTGAATCCACCGTCCTTAAACCAATCGTCAGTGACACGCATACCTTCTACGATATTGATAAACTCACGAATCATTTACGATCTCCAAACAGTTGTAACAGGTTAATAAACAAGTTAATAAAATCCATGTACAGAGTCAATGCTCCGCGAATCTCTACAACATCGCTAGTGTCCACACTGACTTCTTCACGGATTTTCTGTGTGTCATAGGCAGTTAATCCCAGAAAGATGATAATAGCCAAGGCTGAGATTACCATCTGCATAACTGTGCTGCCAATAAAGATATTAACGATGCTGGCAATGATGATAGCAATTAAACCAACAAACATAAACTTGCCTAGGCTATCTAAACTTTTCTTGGTAAAGTAACCATAGCCACTCATAACACCAAACAAGATTGCCGCACCCATAAAGGCACTGACAATACTACCCATAGTAAACACGGCAAAGATTGTAGCAAAGCTCAAACCCATCAATGCCGCAAATCCATGCAGGCATAACTGTGCTACGCCTTTACTAGGATTATTACCTAGTACCATAGCAACACCAAAGATTGCTACCAGCGGTGAAAAGATTACAATCCACTTCATCACGCCTGTGAAAAAGAATGCCAATAACTCTGGACTAGAGCCCACAAAGTAACTGACAATCATTGATACAATAACAGCAAGACTCATGTGTCCGTAAACACGGCCCATTGCTGAATTAATTTCGCTAGCAGAACGATATGACATTCCACCTGTATAAGTTGTTCCAAACATAATAGTCTCCTTAATGACGGTTAATAATTGGTGTAAAACGTTGTCTAAATGCTGGCTCTAGACAACTGTATGTTTGTTGAGTAAATGTATTGGTATAATGTACCCAACGACCTTCTTCAGTTTCTCTAATATAGTCTATATGGAATTCTGTTCCGTTTCCGGCACCCCATATTTGATCTACTTCAATTTTCATCTTAGTGCATCCATTGTTAATTCCTTACCATAAACATGTGCTACCGGTTTAATCCATCCGTTATTAATACATTCTGAAATAATCATCTTATACTCTCTAGGGCACTTGTCGTTGATTTCAAATCCTGCCCTAGGGCATATTACAAGACCGTCCTGAAGCATAAACTTAGCATCACCATGTCGTATGGTTCTAATATTACTTGTTCTAGTACTTATCTTCAAAGCTTCTCTCCTACTTGGAATCCACGGAACCGTAGGAACCTTGGAAATCGCAGACTGTATGTTCCGTCTTGGTTTTGGGTGACGGCATCTGCTCGCACTTCCACGATCTGACCAAGTAGGGAATCGCGTGAAGTCCAAAAAATATCGCGATCACTATCGCTAAAACCACTGCCAACATTGACCCGAATAGCTTTGCCGTCATCGACTCCTTGGCAGACAATCGCTCCAAGCCTGCCAACGTTTCGTCCCGTGCCTTCTTCAACATCTACTACCTCCAATGATACTTCAATGAATGGTTTAAGTTTTAGCCACGCTACACTTCGTTTACATTCGTATCCAGCTTCTGGATCTTTAATCATAATACCTTCATACCCACCAGTAACTGCCTGTGCGTTAATTTCTTTGTAGCGCAACTGACCTGCATCTGTATCCAAATCAACTAGTTCATTGGCAAGGCAAGTAACATTAGGCAACATTTCATTATTTTGTTCTACCCAAGCCTGAACCATTTGACTGCGCACAGTCTGACTCTTGTCCCAGAAACCCTTTTCAAAGTCTTCAAGTGGACACATGTCAAACAAGTTTAGGATAGCATCGTTGGCCTTGACATCGCTTTTACGATGCACCTGTGTCATCAAGTCTTGAAAACTACTGCTCATGATCTCACCGTCTAGAACTAGAGCATATGGTGGAGGAGTCTTTTTAACCACAGCACTGATCTGTTCTGTTACATGGGGAAAGTTTACTAGTTCCTTGCCATTACGGGAAAACATATCCACACGCCCATCAGGATACACAATAGTAATAACACGTACTCCGTCCAACTTAACCTCAATGAGCTTTTGTCCAGAAACTTTTGACTCGTGATTAGCACTATCATGAGCAAGCTGACAACTAAAAATAGGTATTGCATAGTCAGGCCATTTCTTCTCCACTACTTTATTAACAGTTTTCTCGCTAACACCGCATCGCAGGTCTTTAATCAGTATGCGTCGATACCAGCCATTCCATTGCGCCTTAGTGGCACTCTTCATCATTTTAGCAACGGTGTCACGAGCAAGGTTGCCTGTGAGTGAGCGATTAACAAAGCCAGTGATAATGAGGCTAAAACTATCCCAATCCAAACCAGAACCATCTTCATCTTTTTTCTCCGGGATCTGTTTCAATCCAAATGTGATCATAGGGTCTAATGCAAGCCTGGCACCTTCAAAAAACTCTTTATTACCTGCGTCTGCTTGAGCCAAAATAATGGCTTCTTTGTCCAAACGACTATTGTGATCTTCAAGGGTGGAAATTACATTTTGGCACGGATCATGCATACTAGACCTTTCTGCTGTTTAATGTATATATTATACAGTCTAGCAGTTAATAAGTCAAGTGGTCTGGAGTTTTAAATGGCTTGCCAATTTGGGCATAGGGTAAGTTTCTAATGATTTTCTTTTTCATAGAGCGTATAACTGGATGGTTATGGTTCCAATCAAATGTTTTCATGTACTTGTGCCAGCAGGATTTTTTAGCACGTTTGGATAGATTGTTGTCTAAGTAGTGTTTGGCTGCGTCAAAATTGTTGCCAAATTTGTCATGTAACTCACAGGCAATATTAAAAGCAAATGCGCCCATTTCATCTTTATGACCGTAGTATTCTTGCTCTTTACGATCTCTAGCATAGTAGGCTGTACTTTGATATCCGGGAATATCTTTGAACTGTCTAGTACGATATTGTCTCATATGTACAATCTCGTGTAAGATAGTATCTGCAAATAATCTGCACATTCTATCCCATCGACTGTCTGAAAGTTTAATTTCAGAGCTAGTGGATCTATAACTAAAATTTATTTCGATCTGGTTACGTTCTTCTTGATCATAATGAGCATAGTATACGCCGCCGATATAAACAATGCCCTTATCGTGTGTAGGATCACGTTTCAGTCTAACTCTAATAGGAAGATGCCATTTGAGATGATCACTTAGTAATTTTTGTAAGGTTTTAATGGCAAGACGCTTGC
>JGI25911J50253_10000209_pt1 | contig 18424 bp, 17 predicted proteins | sample LauGreSBDMM110SD_3_FD_50253 | JGI IMG/M metagenome (IMG submission 50253) | reverse complement strand
ATCATAAAATCTCCAAAACCACGAGCACGCCAAACTTTCTTAAGTAGTTTTTCAAATTCTTGTTCTTGAGACTGCTTGGCCCATCTATCTTGACTGGAATAACCTAAGTAGGCATCTTCTAAGTTAGACACTTTTGATACTTGTAATTTTCTTTCACCTTGAAAAGAATTTGTTTTAGTTTGAAGAAATGAACCTAATCCAGTGGCGCCAAACCAACGCCTGCCAATAGCTGGGGCTGAAACCATTCCAGTTGTCATTTCCCCATCTACTCTTAAACCAATTAATGTTCCCCAAAATGGAACACCACGAACAAAGTTTTTTGTACCATCTATTGGATCTAAAATCCATTCCCTGTTTGAGCCACCATCATGACCAAATTCTTCGCCAATAATTGAATCAGAAGGGGAGTATTTGCTGATTAAATTTCTTAATTTTTCCTCAACACTTTTATCAGCATCACTTACTGGGGTTAAATCAGGTTTGGTTTCAATTTTTAAATCAATGGCCCCAAATCGAGCCATAGATATTTGATCGGCTGCATCAGCTAATTGATGGGTAAATTCTAAATCTTGAGCACTCATTTGTTTCTAACTCTATCCTTCAACATTTTCAAGTGAACTTAGTAATCTGCGAAATGAATCTAGGCGTGGCAGCAGTGCTGGATTTTCAAATGCTGCTGCTTCAATAGCGCAACTTGTGTCTTGATGGGAACATCCCTTTTGGCACAAAGTAGTTGCCTGCATCAAATCAGGAAAACCTTCCAGTATTTCTTCAACTGTNGCATGCGCTAAACCAAAGGANCGNATACCTGGGGTATCTATTATCCAAGTTGATTTGTTTATTTTAAGTGCAAAAGCTGAAGTGGAAGTGTGCTTACCCTGTCCAGTTACATCATTAACTACACCAGTTCTTCGATGAGCATCCGGGACAAGTCTGTTTACCAGGGTTGATTTACCTACTCCAGAAGGTCCAATCAGAACAGTGGTTTTACCATCAAGAATATCCAAGAGTTCTGTTAATGAAGAAGTTTTATTGACTGAAATCACTGGAATGTCTAGTGCTTGATACATTTCAGAAAGTTTTTGAGAAGATTCAACATCGGTCTTGGTGGCAATAATGATGGGTTGGGCATTAGCTAATCGAGCGGCAATAACTGTGCGGTCAATTAATCTAGGATTTGGTTCTGGTTCTGATGTCGCAACCACAATGGCTACCATTTCAATGTTGGCTACAAGGGATCTTTCAATCGATTCTGAATCGTCAGCACTTTTTTGTAATGAGTTTTTTCGCTCGTTAACTTTTACAATTCTTGCCATATTCTCTGGATTCTTTGTATCAATTCCAACAACTTCAACTAAATCTCCAACAATGACACCTTTTCGTCCCAACTCACGGGCTTTAACTGCGTAGATATCTATTTCTTCAGGTTTTTCTAAATGAACGGTAAATCTTCCCCGATCAACTGTGATAACTAATCCAGTTTCAGCATTTTCAAATTTTGGTCTATCTTTAGATCTAGGTCGAGACTTATGTTTGCCGGGACGAGAACGAAAATCGTCCTCGTCATAATCCTGCAAATTATTCACACACCCACCAAAGACGTCCACATATTTTCAAAATCAGGAAGTGTCTTGGAAGTTGTTTTTATATCATCAACAAGTATTCCTTCCACAACCAAACCAATAACTGCTCCAGCTGTTGCCATTCGATGATCGTCAAAAGATTTCCACAATCCACCATGTAGTTTTCTTGGTCTAATAATTAATCCATCAGTGGTTTCTTCAGCATCTCCACCAATTGCTTTTATGTTTTCAACTAGTGCTGCTAACCGATCTGTTTCGTGGCCTCGTAGGTGAGAAATACCAGTCAAAGAAGAATTAGATTTAGCTAGTACTGCAATTGAAACCAAGACAGGAGTTAATTCTCCAACATCGCTTAAATCAAAATCAATTCCTTTAATATCTCCTGAATGAGAAACTGTTAATCCCTTTTCAGTTAAGACAACTTGTGCACCCATTTTGCTGAGAATTTCAATCCACGCATTTCCTGCTTGTGTAGTATTTTGTGGCCAATCAGTAATGGTCACTTCACCTTTGGTAACTATTGCTGCTGCAATAAAAGGACCAGCATTAGATAAATCAGGTTCAATTAACCAATCTTTTGATTTAATAACNGTGGGTTCAATTTTCCAACTATTTTTTTCAANTGAAGAAACNTTNACTCCTACTTGATTCAACATNTCAATCGTCATTTCAATATGAGGAAGACTTGGTAATTTATTACCAACGTGTTTGATGGTTAAACCATTTGAAAATTTAGCACCGGCCAGTAATAGGGCACTTATGAATTGACTTGATTCAGATGCATCGATGGTTATTTCTCCGCCCTGCACATTGCCGTCACTAACAATGGAAAAGGGAAGTGATCCACTTGATTCATCATCAACAGAAATTTTTAAAGCTTTCAATGAATCAATAAGTGTTTTCATTGGCCTATTGCGTGCACGTTGATCACCGTCAAAATGCACAACACCTGCAGTTAATGCCGCAAGTGGTGGAACAAATCTCATCACAGTTCCCGCTAACCCAACATCTATCGCTAAATCTTGGTGAACTCTTTTCATGGGAGTTATTTCAATTATTTCGTTACTTCTAGTTATGGTGCAACCTAATTTTTCTAGGGCTTGAAGCATCAATTCGGTGTCTCTTGCCAACAATGGTTTGTGAATCTTTGATATTGAATCGCCTAAAGCAGCTAAAACAAATGCTCTGTTGGTGGCAGATTTTGATCCCGGAATTGACACAGTTGAGTGAATTGGGCGCTTTGCACTAGGTGCAGACCAATTATGTGGGGCAGATTCACTCATTTGCATCTAAGACTACAGCGTGCACGTAATATCCAGGATGTTATGTGTGGAAGATACGCGGCCAACCGCGATACCGGAACTCTTACTGAAGTATTCCAGTTAAAAACTCTTCCCAGCCAATTACTGACAGAAAATTTCAACATCTCACCCACTTCCAAAACCTATGCAATAACCGTGGATAAAAATAGAAATAGAACCTTAGAAATTATGACCTGGGGTTTAATTCCTTCCTGGGCTAAAGATAATTCCATGAGTGCAAAAATGATTAATGCCAGATTTGAAACCGTTGACGAAAAACCATCATTCAGAAGCGCCTTTAGTAAACGTCGTTGCATTGTTCCGATGGATGGTTATTACGAATGGTTTAGACCTGTTGATCCCAAAGAAAAAAAGCAACCATATTTTATAAAAGCTAATAAAAGTCCGTTGTTGGCCGTTGCTGGAATTTATGAGATTTGGAAAAATCCAGATCCGAAGAACCACGAACAAGAGATTCATAGTTTTTCAGTAATAACTACTGAAGCAAAACTTGGTTTAGAAACTATTCATGACCGAATGCCAGTACTTGTACCTGACAAGAATTGGGAAGCGTGGCTTGATCCAAATATTCAAAATAAGGAAGAAATTAGATCCTTGCTAGCAACTCCACCCGAAAGTTATTTTGATTATTTCAAAGTGACCAGTGACGTTAATAATGCTAGAAATAATGGAGTTAATTTAATTAAACCACTCTCAGATTAATAATGAGCACATCATATCTTGAAACAACATTCGGAAGTGCACGTATTATTAGCCATCATCACCACAAAAAAACCGTAGCTTTCATAACTCACGGTGCAGGTAAAGGTTTAGACTCAGTTGATTTAGCTGCCACAATTCGCAATTTAAATAATCATGGGATTAGTGTTGTTGGCGTTGAAATGCCTTGGTTGGTTTCGGGTAAGAAAATTGCTAGTCCTGCTAAACAACTAGATCAAGTATGGATTGAAGTAATGGAGAATTTGCATACTAGGTATGCAGAATATAAAAAAATATTTATCGGGCGAAGCACCGGAGCAAGAGTGATTTGTCGAACGGCTGCAAAATTAAAGCCCAATTTAATAATTAATTTAGCCTTTCCCTTGAGAGCGCCAAATGGGAAAACACGACATGAAGAATTGATCCAAGCTCTTGAAACAAAAATTGAAATGATAATAATTCAAGGGCAAAAAGATAGCTTTGGATCTGCAACTGAGATAGAAAAAGCAGTTGGGGTAAGGAAGAATCTAGAAGTTATTAATGCTGGAAATTTGACACATAAACTTAGTAGCGCTGTGGGAGAAATAGTCATTGAGTGCTTAAACAAAAAAGGCCTGGTAGATAGGCAAGGTAACGTTGGGTTATGACATTTCTTTCCGCCGTTGTGAAAGATCGAACCGAACTTGATGACAAAGATTTGGCTCACCTGCAAGCACTGCTTGCCGATTGGACATTGCTAGCCGATTTGAGTTTGAGTGATCTTGTGCTGTGGATACCCACTTGGCATGGCAAAGGCTTTTTTGCTGCAGCCCAAATCAGACCTGCCACCTCCCACACCAATGTTCCTGAAGATTTAGTCGACGAATTCATTGCCCCGGGTCGAAGAGTTGATTTGGATAAAGCTCTAAGCACGAGAAGAAAAGTGGTAGATCCCACCACCTCCGGTTTAAGAGTGGATGCAATTCCTGTGGTTTCAACGAAAAGGTTATTGCCGTAATTTCTCGTCACACAAACGCAGATGGACGCGGTGGTCGATTGGAACAAGTTTATCTTGCAGCAGCAGAAGATCTAATGGAAATGGTTGCATCTGGAAGTTTTCCTCCCAGTGGTGAAATTAGCAAAGCAAATCAGGCTCCCAGAGTTGGTGACGGGATTATTCGACTTAGTAAACAAGGTGAAGTCGAATACGTAAGTCCTAACGCGGCATCTGCTTTTAGAAGACTTGGACTCACCTCAGATTTAATGAATCAAAATTTAGCAAAAGTTGTTGCCAAACTTCAAAACAAGAGTGGTCCCGTTGATGAAGCAATCATGTTAGTGGCAGCAGGTAGAGCCAGTGGTGAAGTTGAGTTAGATAANTCAACTTCTGTGGTGACTCTTCGGGGAGTTCCCTTATTAAGAAATGGGGAAAGAGTTGGAGCATTGGTACTGGTTAGAGATGTCGCTGATTTAAGAAGAAACGAAAAAGCTTTATTAACTAAGGATGCGACCATTAGGGAAGTGCATCACCGGGTTAAAAATAATCTTCAAACAGTTGCGGCATTATTACGTTTACAAGCCAGAAGAGCAAAAAGTGAAGAAACAAAAGAATCTCTAGCTGAAGCACAAAGAAGAGTAAGTGCAATTGCTGTTGTGCATGAAGCTTTGTCTAGATCACCTGGTGAAGTTATTCCATTTGATGAAGTTATTAATCAAGTCATCGCACTTGTCACTGATGCTGCCACAACTGTAGAAAACGAGAAACCTATAGGTATTGAATTGCAAGGAGAGTTTGGAGATCTGCCTGCAGAAGTTGCTACTCCAATTGCTATGGCAGTTGTAGAAATTTTACAAAACGCAATTGAGCACGGTCGTCCNACNAAGGAACCTGTGCAAATAAATGCCACGAAAAGTGATACTGAAATTAGAATTGTAATTACAGATGGTGGACCAGGAATTGAAAAAGGTAAGGATGTTTTTGCTACCGCTCAATTAGGTTTGCAAATCGTTCGAACACTTATCGTTGATGAACTTGGTGGTGGTTTAACTATTTCCGCTAATTCACCAACTGGGGTGAAGGCAGAAATAGTTGCCCCGATAGTTTTAAAGAAAAAGTAACNAAACCTTTTGGTTTAGTAGAAGTTGATAGAAGTCGCAGGGGCGCTGTGTCCTAGAGCGCGACGTTCGTCTTCGCTTAGCCCACCCCACACGCCTGAATCTTGACCTGTCTCCAAGGCCCATTGCAAGCATGGTTCAACCACGGTGCAGGTCTTGCAGATCTTTTTAGCTGCATCTATCTGAAAAACAGCAGGTCCAGTGTTACCTATAGGGAAAAATAACTCAGGATCTTCATCACGACAAGCCGATTTATGGCGCCAGTCCATGCTCAATACCTCCAATTAGTTCCCCACTACAAGGGTGACATGTTGTGACGCTTTGCACAACCTCATTTTGAAGAAATCTTGCTAAAACAGGTGTCACTTTGGTCACAGTCTCGACATTTCGGGCATGACCTTTGCTGTCTATCTTTTGCACTTGCAAAAGGTTGGCATTAAGGTACAGGGATGACCCCACCGACGTCCAAACCAAAGCTTCGCCAGGTCTTGAAATTCGAACGAGAAGAATTACCTCGATTATTCGGCGTTTTGGGAACAGTGGTTTTTCTTCATATTTTGGGCTGGGGTCTATTTGCACATTTCAATTCAGATCCTCAATATAACCAAATAACAGATGGCAGCGGCGCACTTATTTATGCAGGAGCAGGAGCGCTTGCCTACGGTTTTGGGTTAAGACATGCCTTCGACGCAGACCACATTGTGGCAATTGATGACACCACCAGAATCATGCTCGCAAAAGGTAAGAAACCACTTGGGGTTGGACTGTTTTTCTCACTAGGGCATTCCACAGTTGTATTAGCACTATCTGTTGGAATTGCTTTTGTGGCAGTAAAATCAAGTATTTTCAAAGATGCATTTGCCACTACCGGTGGAACTATAGGTACAAGTGTTTCAGGATTCTTTTTATATTTAGTTGGAATTTTGAATCTAGTAATCATGGTGGGCGTTCTTAAAGCGTGGAAGCAAGCTAAGTCTGGGAAATATTCACATGAACATCTAGAACAACTATTAAATGAACGAAGTTTAATGAGAAGAATTTTTAAAGGTAGATTTAAGAAAGGTTTCGATCACTCCTGGCAACTTTATCCAGTCGGAGTTCTATTCGGACTTGGGTTTGATACAGCAACTGAAGTTGGATTATTGGCACTTTCTGCCACAGCGGCAGCTGGAACTGTTGGCGGAGTGTTACCTCCATTGGCTATTATTGCGTTACCCATTATTTTTGCAGCAGGTATGTCCATGATGGATGCGTTAGATGGCATATTCATGACAAAAGCTTATTCTTGGGCCTTTACAAGTCCGTTAAGAAAAATTTATTACAACTTAACTACAACTGGACTTTCAGTTTTTGTAGCATTAGGAATTGGAACTTTACAATGGGTCAGTGTTATCTCGGATAACTTTGGCCTTGCTGAAACTGAACCATTTAAGAGTATTACCGCGATTGATTTAAGTTCAATCGGCTATTTCATTGTGCTCTCATTTGTTCTTGCTTTTGCACTTTCGGTTTTGATTTGGAAAATTGGAAAATACGAAGAACGCTTTGGCTCAAAAATCAAAGAAATAGAGCACACCCATACAGGTTTACAAATAGGCTAAAGGCCGATGAAAAAATATTTCCAAATTCAATGGGCTGCAGCACTAACTTTTGCTGAAGGAATAGCCTTATTTTGTTTTGCTGGTTTTGTCCTTATTTCATCGGTAAAATCTCAATCTATTGAGAGTTGGGAAACACTCATTGCAGAGGTATTTCTATATCTACTACTAGCAGGAAGCGTTATTTATATTTCAAGAGGAATTTCAAATTTTAGAAAAAGATTTTTTACTCCATTTTTATTAATTCAACTTTTTATAGTAATTATTGGATTACCTTTACTTCAAGACGATCAACGATTAACACAAGTCTTAGGCAGTCTCGTTGTTTTAATTGCCCTTTATGCGCTTATTACTGGATTGATACCAGTAAATCGTAAAAAATTTCTTTGACTTAACAGCATTTGTTGCTACTGCTGGTCTGATATTTTTATTTTTGAATATCTAATGCTTAGGTTGGGAAAGTGCAAGTAAGGCTTNNTCCCTANAAAAAAGAAAGCCCCGGNGATCCCGGGGCTTTCTGATGTTCTAGTGAAATTTAACTTACGCTTTTTTGGATTCCCAAAAAATTGTGTCAATTTCTTTAATTTTGCCTAACAAATTGTCTGCTACAGCAACATCATTTGTGCCCTTAGTTCCAGCAGCACCTGCTAGTTTTGTTGCTTCATTGAAAAGAACATGAAGTTGTGGGTACTTTTCAAAATGTGCTGGTTTGAAATAGTCAGTCCACAAAACCCATAAATGTTCTTTAACCAAGTGTGATCTTTGTTCTTTGATTGCAACAGAGCGACTCTTAAAGTCTGCATCTTTGGAATCGTTNTATTTGACCATACATGCTTTAACTGATTCAGCTTCAATTCTTGCTTGGGCTGGGTCATAAACTCCACATGGTAAATCGCAGTGGGCGAAGACGGTTGTCTTTGGGGACCAGAAACTCATTGAGTACTCCTTAGGTTTGATATTCCTGAGATTACCTTGCAATCAACTGTTTAGCACAATGAGACGGTGGGTAACTTCGGTTTCAGGGTGGCCAGGATCCAAGGGGATTCGATGGCGCCTAAATTTCGTTCGGGAGACTTCGTTTTAATCAAGTCGGCAAACCAGGCTAAGCGCAATCAAGTAGTGATAGCCCAAAGACCTGATCGTGTAGAGCTGCTCATAATTAAACGCGTGATAACAATTACAAATCAAGGATATTGGTTGCAAGGGGATAATGCTGAATTCAGTGATGATTCAAGACTATTTGGTGAAGTATCAAAAGATTTAATAAAAGGGGTAGTGCTTTTTAGATACTGGCCATTATTTACAAACTGAATTAATATCAGCAGCAAAATTTTCAACATCTTTTATTGTGGTATCCCATGAGCACATCAGTCTTACTTCACCAGTGTTGTCATTCCACACATAGAAATTATGTTTCTTTTGTAGTTCGACAGTATGAGCTGGATCAAGAATTGCAAAAACAGCACTGCTTTGTGTTTCTTGGGTTATCTTAATTTTAGAATTTTTTTCAATTTTTGATCTAAGTAATTTTGCCATTGCATTAGCATTCTCAGCATTTCTTTTCCACAAGTCATTTGATAAAAGTGCAATGAATTGAGCAGAAATGTAACGATGCTTACTTGCTAACTGCATACTTGATTTTCTAATCCAAGGATATTTCTGTGCCAATTCTGGTTTAAAGAAAACAACTGCTTCAGCACCCATGAGTCCATTCTTGGTTCCACCGAAAGAGAAAATGTCCACCCCAGCATTTTTAGTCAGATCGGCAATCGAAACTCCTAAACTGGCTGCGGCATTACTAATTCTTGCCCCATCTAAATGTAAATAAGAATTATTTTTGTGAGCAACATCTGATAAAGCTTTTATTTCACTAGGAGTGTAAACAGTTCCCATTTCAGTTGATTGAGTTATTGAAACTACGTTGGGTTGTGAAGTGTGGGGATCTCCCATGCGAACCCATTGAGACTCAATTAGTTCTGGTGTTATTTTTCCATCTTCAGTTGGAACATCAAGTAATTTAACACCTAAAATTCTTTCTGGTGCCCCACCTTCATCAACATTTATGTGAGCTGTGCTGGCGCAAATTACAGAGTTCCAAGAATTCATTACTGTTTGCAATCCAGTTACATTGGCTCCAGTGCCATTAAATACAAAATTTACTTCACAATTTTGATCTTTCAGCGTTTCTTTAATCAGTTGAATCGCATCTTTAGTTACTGAATCTGCCCCGTAAGCTTGCATGTGGCCAGAATTTATTTTTGAAATTTGTTCCATAACCTCAGGATGAACCGGCGCATAATTGTCACTGGCAAAAGATGTCATGCTCACAGCCTTTCATGGCTAGATATTTAATGAGTATGGAGGGGATTATTCAATTACAGATTTAATTAAATCTGCTTGTTCTTGATCGTGCTTGGTGTGAGAACCAACAGCGGGAGCACTTGACGCTAATCGGGAAGCACGAGTAATTATCCGACCAAGAATTGGCGCAAGATCAGTGACAATAAATGGATAAGCTCCCTGATTGGCGGGTTCATCTTGAGCCCAAATAATTTTGGCATCGTTTGAGTAACTGGCTAAAAGATTCTTTATTTCTTTAATAGGTAATGGATAAAGTCTTTCAAGCCTGATTATTGCAATATTTTCAAGATTTGCTGCATCCCTTGCAGCTGCAATTTCATGGCTAATTTTTCCAGTACACAAAACAATTTTATTTACTTTTGATTTATCAGATTTTACATCTTCAATCACAGGATTAAATTTGCCATCCGTAAATTCTTTAGTAGCACTTGTCGCTGGTTTTGCTCTCAGCATAGATTTTGGAGTAAAGATTATTAACGGCTTGTTGTGAGGGTTTAGTACTTGCCAACGCAGTAAATGGAAATAAGAAGCGGAGTTGATGGTTGGGCAATAGTCATATTGTCCTGGGCAGCAAGACTTAAGAATCTTTCAATTCGACCAGATGAATGATCAGGGCCTTGTCCTTCCATTCCGTGTGGCAATAACAAAACTAAACCAGATTCTTGTTGCCATTTTTGTTCACCTGATGAAATAAATTCATCAATAATAGTTTGGGCACCATTGGCGAAATCTCCAAATTGGCCTTCCCACATTACAAGTGCGCTAGGACTTGCAACAGAGTATCCGTATTCAAAACCCATGCCAGCAAACTCTGTTAAAGCAGAATCAATAATAAATAATCTTGTGCCATCTTTTGCAACTTGCTTTAGTGGTTTATAACCTTGACCTGTTTTGTAATCAACAATTACACCGTGGCGTTGACCAAATGTTCCGCGTCTGGCATCTTGTCCTGCAATTCGAACCCAATGTCCTTCTGAAAGAAGGGAACCAACGGCAAGTGCTTCACCCATAGCCCAATCAATGGTGTCGTCCTTAATCATTTGGGCGCGACGTTCTAGTTGTGGCCAAAGTCTTGGATGGGGGGTAAAACCTTCACGCAAATTAATTTGAGTTTGAGCAATTCGATCAATTAATTCACGAGAGATTTTGGTTGCAACTTCACTTGGAAACATTGGCCTGTTATCTACCGGGATTGGATCGACTTTCTTCAAGTCACCTTTAGTTTCAGCCAACACTCGTTCTAATTGTTTTTGATAATCAATAAGTGCACTTTCTGCTTCTTCAACAGTGATATCGCCTCGACCAATAAGAGATTCGGTGTAAAGCTTTCTCACACTTCGTTTCTCATCAATAATTTGATACATCAATGGTTGAGTTAAGGAAGGATCATCTGCTTCGTTATGACCACGAAGACGATAAGTAATCATGTCGATAATTACGTCTTTTTTGAATTCTTTTCGGTATTGATATGCAAGCCTTGAAACTATTGAAACAGATTCAGGATCATCACCATTGACATGAAAAATTGGAGCTTGAATTGTTTTTGCCATATCACTTGCATAAGTTGAACTTCTGCCATCAGCTGGAGAAGTTGTGAAACCCACTTGGTTGTTTACAATTACATGAATTGTTCCACCTGTTCTATATCCGCGTAATTTGGAAAGATTTAGGGTTTCAAGAACGACACCTTGTCCAGCAAAAGAAGCATCACCATGCATCAAAATTGGCAATATCGGATGATCATGACCTTTACCAAGTTTGTCTTGCTTGGCTCTAACGATTCCCTCTAATACTGGATCAACAGCTTCAAGATGAGATGGGTTAGCTGCTAAATAAACTGGAACACTTGTTCCTTCATCAGTTGTGAATTCACCGTAGGTTCCTAAATGATATTTAACGTCACCTGATCCTTGCACAAAACCAGTAGCACCAACATCTTCAAATTCTCTAAAAATTCTTTCATAAGATTTTCCAGCAATATTTGCTAATACATTCAAACGTCCACGATGTGGCATTGCTATGTCAACTTCAACTAAATTATCGTTGGCAGCTTCCACCAGAATTGAATCAAGAGAGACAATGGCAGACTCACTTCCTTCNAGTGAAAAACGTTTTTGACCAACATATTTAGTATGAAGGAATTTTTCAAACGCTTCAGCAGCGTTTAATTTTCTAAGAATTCTTAGTTGTTCTTGACGATCCATTCTGGAGTGTGGCTTCTCAACTCTTTCTTGAATCCAATTTCTTTCCTCAGGTTCTTGAATATGCATATATTCCACGCCAATATTTCTGGTGTATGAGTCTTGTAAACGATTTAAAATATCGCGAAGTTTCATGAACGGAACTCCACCAAATCCACCTGTAGCAAATTCTCGTTCCAAATCCCACACACTTAGACCATGATTGGCCATTCTTAAATCGGGATGAGTTCTTTGGGCGTATTCCAATGGGTTTGTGTCAGCAATTAAATGACCCCGAACTCTGTAGTAATGNATTAGTTCTTGAACTCGAGCAACTTTGTTTATGTCTTGATCATGTGTGGTAGCAATATCAATTGCCCAAACATATGGCTTATAAGGAACTTCGAGCGAGGTAAAAATATCTTCATAGAAATTATTTTTACCAAGTAGCAATTCACTAATTCTTTTTAGGAATTCACCACTCTGGGCGCCTTGAATAATTCTGTGATCATAAGTTGATGTCAAAGTGATAACTCTGCTAATAGCTTGTCTGGCTAAAGTTTCAGGAGCAGCGCCTTGCCATTCGGTTGGAAAATCAAGAGCACCAACACCAATGATGGCGCCTTGGCCTTCCATTAAACGAGGAACTGAATGCTGAGTGCCAATTGTTCCCGGATTTGTCACACTTATTGTTGTTCCTTGGAAATCTTCAACTACTAATTTTCCAGCTCTTGCTCTTCTGACTAAGTCGTCGTAAGTTGACCAAAATTGTGCAAAATCTAAAACATCAGCAAATTTAATATTTGGAACTAGTAACTGCCTTGATCCATCTTCTTTGGCAAGATCGATTGCTAAACCAAGACCAACATGTGGATACTTAACGATGGCTGGTTTGCCATCAACAACTGTGAATCCTGAATTCATTTCTTTTATTTCACTAACTGCTTTTGCTACCGCATAAGCGATGATGTGAGTGAAGGAAACTTTTCCACCGCGTTGACGAGCCAGATGATTATTNATAAAAGTTCTGTTTTCTTGTAATAAAATTGCAGGAATACTTCGAACAGAAGTTGCAGTTGGTACTTTCAAACTTGCTTCCATATTGGTGACAACTCGGGCTGAGGTGCCCCGAATAATTTCTGTCACAGGCTCATTAGTCGTAGGAATTTCAACAGTTTTTTTACGGATTGGAATTATTTCTTCTGCTGATTTTTTAACAACAGGTTTTACTCCTGGTGTTTCTGCTGGTTTTGCACCATTAGTTATCTTCGCTGATGTTCTTTCAGCTGGGGAGTAGTCACCAAAGAATTCCCACCAAGAGGGATCTACAGAATTTTTGTTTGTTAAATATTGTTGATAAATCTCATCGACTAACCATTCATTTGGCCCAAAGCCTGCACTCGAAGGGTTCATTGGTGCTTCGCCCGACATGTTGGCTATCACGACCTCTTTCGTTTTTTAGCCGTATCTCTAGCGTAGTAGTTAAGTCCAAGATGCGTGATTTTGCATCTAGTAGCAGGCTTAGAGTCATGAGTGGTGAACATAATCCCGAGGCAGTGGTTGTTGATAATTCAGCACTAGTTCCCGGATCTTTAACTAATCAAGTTGCAGTTGTTACTGGAGGCAGTCGTGGCATTGGCTTTGCCGCCTCTTTAGGTTTGGCAAAACTAGGTGCCCATGTTTTAATCATTGGGCAAAACGCAGAAAACGTGACAAATGCAACTCAACAACTTCAATCTCAAGGTTTATTAAGTGATGGTTTTGTTTGCGATGTTTCAAAGCCTNAACAAATGGATCAAGTGAGTGCACAAATATTAAATAGATTTACTCCCACAATTTTGGTTAACTCAGCTGGAGTGATGAGCGAGAAAACAGCTAAGACTTTGAAAACAAGTGTTGAGGAATGGGATCGGGTACTTTCAATTAATTTGAACGGNGTTTTTAACGCCATAAGAGTTTTTGCACCAATCATGGTTGAAAAAAGAAATGGCAGAATTATTAACTTAAGTGCATGTTTAGGAAGAATGTCAGGTCCTGGCACAAATGGGGGACTTGCGCCTTATCGAATTTCCAAGGCAGGAGTTAATGCATTAACAAAAAACTTTGCCGCCGAAACTGGAAACGGAAAGCGCGGTGTGTTAGTTGATGCGATTTGTCCTGCACATTGTCAAACAGATATGGGTGGACCAGATGCACCTCGTAGCGCAGAACAAGGAGCTGAAACCATCTTGTGGCTTGCTTCAAGAAACCTTAACGAGCAAACTCAAACAGGATTGCTGTGGGAAGATCGCGCTATTGTTCCTTGGTGATTAACCAAGAATTGTTGTGAAATAGGTAAAAGTATTCAATCGCATTAGACTAAAAGAATTATGGCTGACGATCTTATTCAAAAAATAGCGGAACTTAGTTCGACACTATTGACTATTGAAAAGGTATTAGACGTAACTAACATGGCAATAGAAATAAAAGAACTTGAAGTTCAAGCTTCCGCGCCCAACTTGTGGGACGATCCAGCCGCAGCCCAAGTCGTAACTTCAAGGCTTTCTTTCTTACAAAATGAGTTGAAAAAAGTACTTGCGTTAAGGCAAAGACTTGATGATGTGGCAGTGCTTATTGAACTAGCAACAGATGAAAATGATACTGCTTCATTAACAGATGCTAAGAACGAAATAAATAATTTGATTCCAGCAATTCGTGAAATGGAAGTTAGAACTCTGTTGTCAGGTGAATATGATGCTCGTGAAGCTTTAGTGACAATCAGATCTGAAGCAGGCGGTGTNGATGCTGCTGACTGGGCTGAAATGTTATTAAGAATGTATATACGTTATTGCGAAAGACAAAATTGGAAAACAGATATTTACGAAACNTCTTATGCCGAAGAAGCTGGAATAAAGTCTGCGACATTTGCAGTGCATGCACCATACGCATATGGAACACTTTCTGTAGAACAGGGAACTCATCGTTTAGTAAGAATTTCTCCATTTGATTCGCAAAGTAGAAGGCATACTAGTTTTGCGGGAGTCGAGGTTGTTCCTGTTGTTGACAAAAGTGATCAAATTATAATTTCGGATGATGAAATAAGAGTTGATGTTTACAGATCATCAGGACCAGGTGGGCAAGGAGTTAACACCACTGATTCGGCGGTAAGAATAACTCACCTTTCATCTGGCATTGTGGTCTCTTGCCAAAACGAACGAAGCCAATTACAAAATAAAGCAACCGCGTTAGCTGTGCTGCAATCTAAATTACTAGAAAAAAGGCATCAAGAAGAACAAGCAAAAATTGATGCCTTAAAAAACTCAACATCTGGTTCATGGGGAAACCAAATGCGCTCCTACGTACTTGCTCCTTACCAATTGGTGAAAGATTTACGAACCGAATTCGAAACCGGTAATCCTGCTGCAGTTCTTGATGGCGATCTAGATGGATTTATCGAAGCGGGAATTCGCTGGCGCAAACAACATTGAACTAATTAAGTAGGCAACACCACAGGCTTCCTCGAGGCGAGTCTCACGCGTATCTCCAGTTTCAACCGATAATCTAAAAAGTGGAGACAAAATGATCAAATTTGAAAACGTCACAATGGCCTATCGCAAAGACGGCAACCCTGCGTTAAATGACGTAACATTTGAAATCGCCGATGGCGAATTTGTTTTTCTTGTTGGCCAATCTGGTGCTGGTAAATCAACAATTTTACGACTATTAATTAGAGAAGAAACCGCCAAAAATGGCACTGTGTTGATTGATGACATAAACATAGGGATGCTTCCCCAAAAAGAAGTACCAAAACTTAGAAGAAATATTGGCATGGTTTTTCAAGACTTTAGATTATTGCCTGAAAAAACAGTTGCCGAAAATGTTGCATTCGCCTTGCAGGTTTTGAGTAAATCTCCCGATGAAATTAAACAAACAGTTCCAGCAGTTTTAGATCTAGTAGGACTCTTAGATAAAGCTAATCGACGACCAGAACAATTATCAGGTGGAGAGCAGCAAAGAGTTGCTATTGCAAGAGCTTTAGTTAATAGACCAGCAATTTTAATGGCTGATGAGCCAACTGGAAATTTAGATCCTGATACTTCTGTTGAAATTATGCGCTTACTTGATCAAATTAACAAAGCGGGTACAACCGTAATCATGGCAACTCATGATGCTGGAATTGTTGATCAAATGAGAAAAAGAGTAATTGAAATTACTGGTGGCACAATCATTAGAGATCAAGCCCGAGGAGTTTACGGATACTCATGAGCCCATTTATGACCAGAGTCAGATTTGTCCTTGGTGAAGTTTGGCAAGGAATTAGTAGGAGTATCACCCTCACAATTGCGTTAATTGCAACCTTTGCTATCTCACTATCTTTATTAGGTGTTTCTCTATTGGTTGGATCACAAGTAAATGAAATGAAAGACTATTGGTTTGACAAAGTAGAAATTTCTATCTTCCTATGCACCAGTGGCAGTGACACAGCAACTTGTACAAATGGACCAGCAACAGAAGCTCAAAAAAGTCAAATTAGAACAGATTTAGAAGCAATGCAACCACTGGTTGCTGAAATTTTCTTCGAAAGCCAACAAGATGCATACAATAGATTCATTGAAAGATTTAAATCCTCCCCAATTTCTGCAAACGTAACGCCAGATCAATTACCTGAAAGTTTTAGAATAAAGTTATCAAATCCAGAAGAATTCATAACAGTAGTAAATAAATTTACGAGTCGTCCAGGAATTGAAGCAGTTAGAGATCAAAGAGCCACTTTAAGCAAACTATTCAGTGTTTTAGGTGGACTACAAGCACTTGCCCTTGGTTTTGGTTTAGCGATGCTGGTGGTGACCTCACTTCTAGTCAACACCATTCGGGTAACTGCCTATGCCAGACGCCGAGAAATAGGGATTATGCGACTTGTTGGGGCCTCTAAAATGGCGTTACGTTTACCGTTTTTACTTGAAGCAGTTTTTGGCGCATTAGTTCGGTGGGATTATCGCGACTGGGATATTAAGTTTCATTAAAGGTTATTTAGTTGACCAAGTTATTGCCACGTCATTTACTTTCACATCATTTTTTGGATGGCAGGCAGTGGTGAGTGCCTCCATAATTTGTTTAGTATCAGGAACTTTATTAGCTTTCATCACAGCTTGGTTTGGTATCGCCAGACATTTGAAAGTCTAGGTTTTTTATGAAGTCTAAAATAAGAAGTTTTTTTGCCCTTATTTTCTCCTTAACTCTTATTTTTGGGATAGGTCTGCCAGCACAAGGGTTACCAAGAAATATTGATGATGATGTAAATGCTGCTCAACAAGAACTGGAAAGTGCTAGTGCAATTGTTCGAGAAGTTGCTGCAGAATTAGCTGAAATTAGAAAACAATTACCAATCGCTGAAGCCAAATTAAAAAAAGCACGAGAACAGCTTGCGGTGGCCAAAGAAAAAGATCGGATAGCTGCAGAAAAACTAACTGAGCTAGAACTACAACTACAAATTACTCAAAAGAATTATGATGACACCAGAAATTATGTGGCAGATGTTGCTCGAAGTCTTTATCAAGAAGGACCTTTGGCTACCCTCGAAATATTACTTGGTTCAACTGATCCAATTGATTTCAATCAAAAGCTCATGGACATGCAAACCTATATTGGTAATCAGAACGTGAAACTTGCGCAACTAGAAACTATTAAAGTTCAACTGCAAACTGAACAAGCTGCGGTAGCTGCTCAAAAAGTTATTCTCGAACAACAAAAAGCAGAAGCATTAACCGTGGCGCAAAGAGCAAAAGATGCTGAAGAAGAAGTTTTGAAATTAATAGCCAGACAAAAAGCTTCTTTGGCAAGGGCTGAAAGTGAACGTGAATCTACTAGAAAAAGATATGAACAATTAAAAGCCGAACAAATCCGTTTACAACAATTGGCCAGACTGCGCGCCGGGTTAGGTGGCAATATGGCTGGAGAACTTTATTGGCCTGTGCCAGGGGCAAGATTTAGCCAAGGAGTTGGTGCNAGAAGACATCCAGTTTATGGATACCGTTCGTGNCACACAGGAATTGATTTAGCTGGAAGTACTGGCACACCTGTTGCTGCNGCTGCTACTGGAATTGTTACCGCAGTAACAACACTTCGTGCNTANGGACGAGTGATAGTAATTGCGCACAACGGTGGACTTTCCACCATGTATGCGCATTTATCAAGATTTAATGTCANNGTAGGTCAAGGCATCGCTGTTGGTGACACCATCGGATATGTGGGATCTTCTGGATGGTCCACTGGTCCACATCTNCATTTTGAAGTTCACGTAAATGCGACTCCCTATAACCCAATGGGCTGGTTTGGTTCACCAAAAACCCCAGTAACTTGCTAAAACTACATATTTAATTTTATCCCCCCACAGAATTAGGCGTCACCTACAATTAAGGCATGAAGCCGAAGCAGCCCCAAAACACCTTCCTGATACTTGGCGTAGGTGTAATTTTTGTTGCCGGATTTATGTTTGGCTCATTAAATAATTCAAAATCTGCAACATCACTACTAGACGAAACCGTCAGCAAAATTTTAAAGAATTCATCGGTTACCACTAATAGAGAATCTTTAGAAAGAGCAGCCAT
>JGI25911J50253_10000208_pt1 | contig 18431 bp, 20 predicted proteins | sample LauGreSBDMM110SD_3_FD_50253 | JGI IMG/M metagenome (IMG submission 50253) | reverse complement strand
CTAATTTCTTTATAACCAAAAGGATTACTTCATTTGACGAAGCTGAGATTTTCATGCATCTTTAGCTATCAAAATTTTCATAATCTTAGGGAGATTGATTGAAAATAACAAGAAGTGAAAAACAGATCGTAGGCCAAGTTCTGTTAAATTTACGTCCTGCGGCAATAAATTGCAGTAAATGGATTCAAACTGAAATTGATCTTCAAATGTCTATCTCGCCCAATAAACCAAATTATTCTTATAAAACCATTAATGGCTTACCTGAACCTGAAGCTTGGACAAAACAATTAGTCACCGGCATTGCTGAAGTTTTGATTGGGGAAAGGCCGGTATTCCAATTGATGCGTTGGGTTTCTTTTGATGTGTATCGCGAAATCGATAGACAAATTCAACCAAAAACACAACTTCATGCCACAAGAGCAAGGCCATTTGTAAGAAGTTTAAGAATTGACACCACTAGTGAAAAAATTGTCGAAGCAACTGCTGTTATTCAGAAAGGAAAACGTGGTCGCGGGATGGGGTTAAGACTAGAAGCAGAAAAAGATCGTTGGCGCTGCACACAACTTTTGGTAGCTTAGTTATTGGCTCCGTGACAACGTTTATATTTCTTGCCTGAACCACAAGGACAAATTTCATTTCTGCCCACTTCAGCTACCCCACTTGATTTAACAACTGGTGAAACTTGTTGGGCGCCATCAATAGAAGGAGCGCTGTAAGAAAGATTTTGTTGCTTCTCAACTTTGGTGAATCCTTTGGCTTCAACGGATTCTTCATTTGCTTGAACCTGCACTTGAGCATTAAAAGTAAATCCAACAACTTGTTCTTTAACAGCATCCATCATGGCCACAAATAAGTCGTAACCTTCTTTTTGATATTCAACTAATGGATCTCTTTGTCCCATGGCTCTAAGCCCAATTCCTTCTTGGAGATAATCCATTTCATATAAATGTTCTCGCCATTTTCTATCCAAAACACTTAGCACAACCTGACGTTCTAATTCCCGCATAACTTTTGGTGTTAATAGTGCTTCACGAGTTCTATAAGCTTGAGCTGCATCATTGCCAAGTCCTTCCAGCAGTATTTCTTGATCAATAGCGCCACCGTTTTGCTGTTTTAGCGCTTCGATTGAAACTGCTGTTGGATAAAGATTTTTTAGCGCAAGCATTAACTGATCTAAGTCCCATTGCTCTGGATAACCTTCACTAGTTGCTGCGATGACATAGGCTTTAATGGTTTCATCAATAAATTCTAGAATTTGATCCGAAAGATCTTGCCCCTCTAAGACTCCAGATCTTTCCGCATAAATAACTTGACGTTGTCTATTCAAAACTTCATCATATTTAAGAACATTTTTTCTTATTTCAAAGTTTTGTTGCTCAACTTGGGTTTGAGCATTTCTAATTGCGCTAGTAACCATTTTGGCTTCAATTGGGACATCATCTGGAACGTTGAATCTTCTTAAGAAAGCATCAACTAGTTCACCTTTAAAGCGACGCATAAGTTCGTCTTGCAAAGACAAATAGAATCTTGATTCGCCAGGATCGCCTTGTCGACCAGAGCGACCTCGTAGCTGATTATCAATACGCTTGATTCATGTCTTTCTGTACCTAAAACATAAAGTCCACCTAAAGAAGCAACTTCATCATGTTCAGCAGTAACTCTTTGAGCCGCAAGTTTTACTTCTTCAATATAGGCATGGTTGTATGCATCTAAATCAACTTCTGGATCTAATCCTTTTTGCATTAATGCAGCATTAGCTAAGAATTCAGGATTACCGCCCAGCATGATGTCTGTGCCTCGACCTGCCATGTTTGTGGCAACAGTTACTGAACCTTTGCGACCAGCTTGGGCAATAATTGAAGCTTCTCTTTCATGATTCTTAGCGTTTAATACTTCATGTGGAATGCCACGTTTTTTTAATAATCCACTTAAATATTCAGAACGTTCCACACTTGTGGTTCCAACTAATATTGGTTGACCATTGTCATGTCGCTGAAACAAGTCTTCTACCACGGCTGTAAATTTTGCCTCTTCGGTTCTATAAATAAGATCTGATTGATCTTTTCTTATCATCGACTTATTTGTCGGAATTTGTACAACACCAAGTTTGTAAATTTTATCAAATTCTGCTGCTTCGGTCATCGCAGTTCCAGTCATACCTGAAAGCTTTGAATACATTCTGAAATAATTCTGCAAGGTGATTGTGGCAAGAGTTTGATTTTCTTGTTTGATTTCAACATTTTCTTTAGCTTCGATAGCCTGATGCATTCCTTCGTTATATCTACGTCCTTGCAACATTCGACCAGTGTGTTCATCAACAATTAGAACTTCACCATTCATCACCACATAGTCTTTGTCGCGCTTAAATAGTTCTTTTGCCTTCAAAGCATTGTTTAAGAAACCAATTAAGGGGGTATTTACTGATTCATACAGGTTGTCGATCTTGAGAGACTTTTCAACCGAGGCAATACCTTCTTCTAGCACGCCAACAGTTCTTTTACGAATGTCTACTTCGTAATCTTTTCCAGGTTGCATTGCACTAACTATTCTGGCGAAATCCTTGTAATGAGCATTAGTTCCATCTACTGGTCCACTAATAATTAATGGTGTTCTTGCCTCATCAATCAAGATTGAATCGACTTCATCCACAATGGCAAAGTTGTAACCACGTTGCACGCGATCGTTTGGCGACCAAGCCATGTTGTCTCTTAAATAATCAAAACCAAATTCATTGTTTGTTCCATAAGTTATGTCACACAGATATGCGTCTCGCCTTGCAGCACTATCCATACTTGGACTAATTGTTCCAACTGTTAAACCTAAAAATCTATGGATTCTTCCCATCCATTCAGCATCACGATGAGCTAAGTAATCATTAACTGTTACAACATGAACACCTTTACCACTTAAGGCATTCAAGTATGCCGGCAAAGTTGAAACTAGGGTTTTTCCTTCACCAGTTCTCATTTCGGAAATATTTCCTAAGTGAAGTGCAGCCCCACCCATTAATTGCACGTCATAATGTCTTTGACCCAAAGTTCTTACTGACGCTTCTCTAACTGTGGCAAAAGCTTCCGGTAGTAAATCATCTAGTGATTCACCATTTTGTACACGTACTTTATAGGTGTTTGTTAACGATTTNAGTTGTTCGTCACTTAACTTCTGCAATTCAGGTTCTAGAGCATTTACTTGTTTGGCTAGGCTTTCAAGTTTGCGCAAAATTCGGCCTTCGCCGGCACGCAAAATCTTGTCAAGAACCAATACCACGATTAATTTCCTNTAATTTGTAGTGTCTGAACTAAACCAGTACCTATGTTACGCAATTGCTAATTTCGCCAAATCTAAAGACCTAGATTTCCTTTAATTTGCTCACATCTGCAGCAGATAAAACAGAATCTTCGCGGTGGCGATGGAATCTGCGCCGATCAGCAGTTCGCCGGAGTTGTTCTTCTAATCTTTTCACTGCGTGGTCCAGACATGAATTCATATCAGAGCCCTCAGCTTGGGAGCGAAGATTAGTTCCAGCACCTTTGGCTGTTAAATCAATTTGAAATTCTACTTTTTTTTGTCTTTTGTTTTCGCGATGAGTTACCTCTACATCTAATAAGGCAATTTTTACCCCAAATTTTTCAAGTCTGGTACTTTGTTTAATTACGTGATCTTTAAAGTCGACTTTGATATCAGCATGTCTGCCGTGAATTACTATTTCCACAGCCCACCTCGATTTGGTTTTATCGTACAGTTTCCTACCTCCACCATAAACCTATTCAAGAATTTGTGAAGGTTCAGTGGTGCGAAACCATGACCACACAAGCTTTAACATTGATTTTTTGCTGCCTTAAGGCANCAAGACTNGCTCGAAGTGATGAGCCNGTAGTTATTAAATCGTCAATAATTATTACCGGTTTAGTCAGCGAATAATTAGCTTTGAAGGNATCTTTCATATTTATATTTCTTTGGGCAACATTTAACCCCGCTTGGTCNTTACGGTGTTTATTGTTTTGGAGTAGTAAAGGATCATGGGTAAACCTTTTGCCCGCAATTTTGCAGGCAGAAATCGCTAAAAGAGTTATTGGATCTAAACCTCTTTTTTGTAATGCTTGAGCTGTGCTTGGCACATTTACTATGGTGATGTGTTGATGTTTAGAAAAATATTTCAGCCCAAGTGAAATAATTTTTGAAAACGGAACTATAAGATTTGCTTCTCCATGATCTTTATAGGAACTGATTAATTTTGACATTGTGGGATTATTCAATGTCATTGACAGAACTGGAACTTCTGCTAAATATTGAATCTTTGCTTCTTGAATCAACTCCTTAATACATTTATGGCAGATGATTTCCTCGATTTGACCGCAAAAGTAGCAGTAGTTTTGACTGATCAGATTTGCAAAATCTCTTATAAATTCATTGGTACGCATATAACGAGTCTGAGGCAAACAAGAAATATGGACACTCAAAACAAAATTTAATGTGGAAAAGTATTACCTGTGATTATTTAACCTGGGTAGGAAGCATTGGTCAAATTGCCTCTGTTGACCCAATCACCACTGACTCTTTCCAACAACGATCCATCGCTCAAAGATAACAACAAAGGTTTCTTCACCGCACTAGCAATATTAGTTGTTCCACTTTGGGAATATAGGGATTTTGAAATTCCGGTAAATGAATCCACCGTGAATAATGTCGCAGGTTCCACAGAATTATCTAAATACAAAACATTTGTTTCATCTTGCCAGGTAGCCTGACTGACTGCGAAACCATCTCGGGTTATTTTTCGTAAGTTATTAATCTTGATACTTAAATCCTCCCTCACAATGGTGCCCAGTCTAAGTTCAGTTCCGTAAGTAGTTTTAACGATTAGTAAAACTCTTACCCCGTCTGGTGAAGGGATAACCTCAATGACGTTTTGTTTAGTTACCCCCACAATTGAAACATTTAGAGATCGATTATTTTGAACCACTGATACTTGATTGACTCCCGTTATCCAAACAGAATCAAAAATGTCGGTTCGCGGAATTCTTAACAAACTACCTTCCACCGTTATTCGACGAGGGATATCAACTGAACTGTTTTGTACAACCATTTTAGTTCTATTAATATTTACTGCAGCTAAAATATTTTGTTTTCTATTTGCAGTAGCTGCAAACCAGGTACCTGAATTAAAATAATCATCTGAAACAGCGGATACTGACTCAGAATCAATATTTACGATTTTTCCGTTTTCAATCGCCAAAGCCCCTGCTTCTCGATTAAAGTCAGGGCTAAATTTTTCCCAATCAGTTGTGCTTTGTCTAATTGGTGTATTTGGAACAACTAAAGACTGGCTACCAACATTGATACGCACTGTTCTTATTTCTGGAATCTTCGCCAATGTTTTAACTATTTGACTTGACAGTACTTCTCGTAAATAAGGTTCAGCGGTTAGTACAGTCTCGTTCAAAGAAACAGTTGCCAAACCGTTACTTACTGGCACTGAATTAAGCGCCAAAGCAGTGCCCACAGGAAACGCCGAAACCACAGCTCCAGCCAAATAATCATCTGGTCCAGCTAGCAATAGCTGCACAAGTCTGGTGGGGTTACCAGTTGTGGCTCGAGGCAAAACCACATTGTCTGGAACAAGTGTTTGAAGTGAAGCATCCGGAAACCATAAGGGAAATGTAGTAAAACTTCTGTTCAAGTCTGCTCTAGAAATTAAAATACCTTTATTTTTTAAATCTATTCGCCATTCATTATCAATCTGTTTGAGATTAAATTCTTGAACTAATTGTGCATCAGGTTCACTTAAAACAATTCTTGAATTTTCATCAATCACAGAATTTAGTGGAGCTGAAAAAACAACAGTGTTTTCTTGTAAAGAATTTATTCTACCTTGTCCTTCGTAAACTTTAATTTCTTCAGTCGGCTCCCAAACATTTCTTAATTCAGGTATCAAATACTCTCTGGCAATTTTAAAATTACTATCACTTGAGGCTGAGGCGTTAAGAAAACCTGAGACAATTTCCTCTGGTGTCATCCCTGTTTGAGGATTACTTGCAATAACTCGAACAATTGAACCTTCGGGGACTGATCCTAAAATTGCACCTTCGCGAATTGAGCTTTCAATTGGCACACTGCCACAAGCAGTTAAAATTATAGGAATTATTAATAATAAATATTTTTTCATTAGTTTTCGCTCTTGGTATCAACATTAAACAGTTCCTGCAGTGCCGACATATCAAACTCAAGTTTTTCATCTTCACCAGTGCCCAGTGGTAAAGGTGATTTTGTTATTGCAGTTTGCGCAACTCTGGGCAAAGTCAAACGAAACATTGTGCCTTTACCGGGTGCACCCCAAGCATCAAGCCATCCCGAATGCAATCTTGCATCTTCCAAAGCAATTGCTAAACCTAAACCTGTTCCACCAGTAGTTCTAGCTCTGGCAGGATCTGCACGCCAAAACCTGTTGAACACCAAAGATGATTCCCCCGGCTTTAAACCCGGACCTTTATCTCTAACAACAATGGCTATGGCATCATCGTCACTACCAATTTCAACTTCAATGGGTTTACCTGCCCCGTATTCAGAAGCATTAGAAATTAGATTTCTCAAAACTCTTTCAATTCTTCTTTGATCCATTTCAATATCAGGAGCATGACCTGTGATCACAACAGGAGTTTCTTGTCTAGCTAGCAAATTGGATAATGATTCAGCTGTCTTTTCTATAACATTTTTAATATTTACATTGGTTAAGCTTAAATCTGCAGCTCCTGCATCAAATCTACTAATTTCCAATAATTGGGAAAGCAAGATTTCAAATCTTTCAATTTGCGTGCTTAGGAGTTCTGCAGCTCTTGCTGTTTCCGGTGTATTGGTCACGTGATTCGTAGAGCACATCCGCGGCCATTCTTACTGTCGTTAAAGGTGTACGAAGCTCATGGGAAACATCTGATACGAATCTTTTTTGCATACGAGACATTTTTTCTAACTGACCGATTTGTTGTTGAATAGAAGCAGCCATTGAGTTAAATGAGCCCGCTAATTTTGCCAAATCGTCTTCCCCGCTGACAGGCACTCGCTCATTTAATAGTCCCATTCGCAATCTTTCGGCCGCATTAGCAGTTTTTCTAACCGGGGCCAGTACAGATCTTGTTAAGTACCAAACCAAAATTAATAATCCAAATATTAAAAATATTCCAGTAGCTAAAACTGAAGAACGAATAATTCCAATTGTCTCTTCTTCTTTATCTAACGGAAAAAGTAAAAAGAGTGAATAGGTACCAACGTTATTTATTTTTATTGGTGCACCTACTACAAGTCCGGGCACACTTCTTCCGTCCAGATAAATAATTTTGGTGTATGACCAAAGTAATTTATCCGTCAACACAACTCTGCTTTTCAATTCATCATTAACACTGTTTTCTGCGACAAGATTTGTGCCACGTTCTGGTAATCCTTGTTTAGAAATTTCAGGGGATGCTAAAAACAAAACATCATATAAACCAGATTGGCCAGCCCTCACCGCTAATGCAGTAACAGCTGTGTCAACCACCACAGACAATGTTGGAGCACCAGCTCCAGTATCTGTTGCTACAACCACTCGCTGCGCTTCATTAATTGCAGATGATGCTTCAGTAATTGAGGATGATTCTTTGGAGGTAAGAATTCCTGATGAAACTCTATTGACTAAAACAATTCCGATTATTGTTACTAAAATAGTAGATACCATAAATGTTGTGGCGATGATTCTTAAACTTAAAGATTTATTCCAAGCTTGTTTAAATTGGTAAAAATACTTCACGGACCAGCCTTATACCCAACACCTCTAACGGTCATGACAATTTCAGGATTTTCAGGATCGTGTTCGACTTTAGATCTTAATCTTTGAATATGAACATTTACTAATCTTGTATCCGCAGGATTACGATAATGCCAAACATCGGTAAGTAACTGTTCACGCGTATAAACCTGCCAAGGTTTTCTTGCTAAAGCTAAAAGTAAATCAAACTCTAAAGGAGTTAAAGATATATCTTTTCCATCTCTTTTTACACTGTGTCCAATTACGTCAATGGATAGATCACCGATTATTAATGATTCGGACTTAGCATCTTCTTTTCTTAGCCTTGCCTTAATTCTTGCAACTAATTCTTTTGGTTTGAAAGGTTTAACAATGTAATCATCAGCACCAGATTCCAAACCTTTAACAATATCTAATGTGTCCCCCCGGGCAGTCAACATAACAATTGGCACACCGGATTCAGCTCGAATTTTCCTACACACTTCAATGCCATCTATCCCAGGTAACATGAGATCAAGTAACACTAAGTCGGGTTTTGCCTCGTTGAAAATCCCTTGAGCTTTAGAACCATCATCACAAAATAATGCGTCAAAGCCTTCAGCCCTTAAAACGATGCCTAACATTTCAGAAAGTGCTTGATCATCATCGACTACTAATACGCGAGCCATACTGCAATGTTGTCACCTCATCTATGACAAAATCGAAGTGGAGGTAGTGATGACTCAAGGTCCCGGTGCAAGTTTGATTCCCCAACGCAATTTGACCCTTAGCGAAATACTAAGTGGCTCTTTTAACTGTCTAAGAAGAATGCCAAAAACTTTATTGGGAATTGGCTTATTCTCAGGATTCTTCATCGGAATCAGCAACATATTGACTTCAGCCCTTGTTGTGAAAAATGGTGAAAGTTTAATACTTCCCGAAATTCCTAATCCAGCATCAGTGATAACTCAAGAACAAATTGAAGAGTTAGTTAATGCACTTGCCCCTACTTTAAAAGTTGGACTAATAACTTCTTTAGCGCTTTTCTTTGTGCAAGCGATTTCAGCAGGCATGTTTATCCATATTGTGAGTAATGGAATAAGTGGTGTGAAAATTAGTGTTACAGAATCGTGGGAAAAAACTCGACCACAATTAGGTAGAATTGTGGGACTTTCAGTGGTTTCATTTTTATTGCCCACAATTTCCATTGTTGTAGGTCTACTTATTGGAGTTGCGCTTAGTGGAATTAGTTCACTTCTAGTTTTTGTGGGATTAGGAATAGGTTTAGGAGCAGCAATTTATCTTTGGATTGGTTTGCAAGTTAGCATTCCTGCACTTGTGTTAGAAGAAACTAAATTAAAAATAGCTCTTAAAAGATCATTCTTCTTAGTCAAAGGTAATTTTTTTAGAGTTCTGGGAATTGGCTTAATGGGACTAATAACCAGCCAAGCACTATCAATTGTGGTTTCAACACCGTTCACAATTCTTGGAGCTGTTGGTGCAACTGAAGATCCAACGACTTCAGCAATCTTTATGTCTTCTATGGGTTCAATAATTGGTTATGCGTTCATGTTGCCTTTTATTGCAGCATTTACCACATTACTTTATACAGATTTGAAATTTAGAAAAGAAAACATGTTACTGATTTAGCTAAGTAAGTAAATCAGTAACGATATTGATCGGACTTATAAGGCCCGCTCTTATCTAATCCTAGATAATCAGCTTGTTCTGTAGTTAATTCTGTTAATTTCGCACCCAAAGCACCTAAGTGCAATCGTGCAACCTTTTCATCTAATTCTTTACGAAGTGTATAAACACCAACAGGGTATTGCTCAGTTTTAGTAAAGAGTTCAATTTGTGCTAACACTTGGTTAGTAAAAGAGTTACTCATCACAAATGATGGATGTCCAGTAGCGTTACCGAGATTAAGTAATCTTCCTTCACTCAAAATAATGATGGAGTTTTTATCATTAAATACCCACTCATCAACTTGTGGTTTGATGTTAACTCGTTTAGCACTCTTGTTATTTGCTAAGCCAGCCATATCAATTTCGTTATCAAAGTGACCAATATTTCCTACGATTGCTTTGTCTTTCATTCTCGACATTTGATCAACAGTGATGACGTTTTTACAACCAGTAGCAGTGATGATGATGTCTGCGTAAGTGAGTGTGTTTTCTAAAGTGTTAACTTCGTATCCATCCATGGCTGCTTGCAACGCACAAATTGGATCAATCTCAGTAATAATTACTCGAGCACCTTGTCCGCGTAATGATTCGGCTGTTCCTTTACCAACATCACCGTATCCACAAACAACAGCAACTTTTCCACCGATCAAAACATCAGTAGCTCGGTTGATTCCATCAATTAATGAATGACGAGTTCCATATTTATTGTCAAATTTACTTTTTGTAACTGCATCATTTACGTTGATAGCAGGAAACAGCAATTGGTTTGATCTAAACATTTCATACAGTCGATGCACACCAGTCGTGGTTTCTTCTGTTACACCCTTGATGTTGTTGGCAACATCAGTCCAGAGCCTTGAGTTTTCTTTCAAAGTTTTTTGAATCAATTTTAAAATAACAGCAAATTCTTCGTTGTCTGCTTTCTCTGGTTCTGGTTGATCTCCAGTTTTTTCAAATTCCACACCTTTATGAACCAATAAAGTTGCGTCGCCACCATCATCAAGAATCATGTTGGGACCTGCGCCATCTGTCCATTTCAAAATTTGTTCGGTGCACCACCAATATTCTTCTAGTGATTCACCTTTCCAGGCAAACACTGGAACACCGTTTGGTTTTTCTTNTGTTCCATTTGGTCCAACTACAACAGCTGCTGCTGCTTGATCTTGGGTTGAGAAAATATTGCAAGAAGCCCAGCGAACTTCTGCNCCTAATTCAACNAGTGTTTCAATCAAAACTGCGGTTTGAATTGTCATGTGTAATGAACCAGTGATGCGTGCACCTTTAAGTGGCTTGGTTGTACCAAACTCTTTTCTCATTGCCATTAAACCTGGCATTTCGTGTTCAGCTAATTGGATTTCTTTACGACCAAAATCAGCTAGAGAAAGATCTGCAACTTTGTAGTCCAAATCTCCGAAACGATCAACTGTCATTGAAAAGTCATTCACTTTTTATTTACCCCTGGGATTTAGTATGAATCAAACTAAAANCAATTGTGCCAGACTAAAAACTTCTCGCAACTACGGCATGACCTTTAACCTCAACTTTTACATCTATATTGCTAATAAGTGCCACTTCACCCTTAGCTAGCAGAATTTCGTTTGCCCCATCAACAATNTTTGTCTCACCTTCCAGGTTTAGCACTCCAGCAAAATTGGTCTCACGGGATTGATAGGTGGCATTGTCTATCGCTATTAATTCAAAATCTGACTCTGGTTTATAAATGTGCACCCCATCGGTGGTGTCAAGTGACATTATTTGAACCTGTTTTTCTTCAACAATACTTAGAGCAGCATCAATATTTATGTGTTTATTGGTTAAACCCATTCTTAGAACATTGTCAGAAGTTGTCATAACCTCAACTGCTAAACCTTGCACATAACAATGAGGTGTTCCTGGGGAGACGTGAATTGCATTGCCTTTTTCTAAAATGTGAAATTCCATCAAAAGACAAACCAAGACACCTGGATCTTGCGGGTATTTTGCAACTATTTTTTCAAAAGCAGACACAGCTTTTGGTGAATATTGAGCCTGTTTAACACTTTCCACAACTAATTCATTTAAGACTCTAATTGATGATTTTTCAAGTTCAAAAATAATATCTGCTGCATCAAAGAAAGTATTTGTTTCCAAGATTTGCTGTAATTCACTTATTTTGGATTTTTCTAAAAGTAATTTGAAAACCACATCACGTTTAGCTTTGGTTTCAACTCCAGCAAATGCATGAAATTCTTCTAAGGCAAAAAGTAATTCGTCTTTGCCGTTTGAGTCTGATAAAAGTTTTTCGCCATCTTCAAAATCTGCCATTCCAGTTTCTGCTGTAACCAGATCAGGGTGAACCTGTATTGAGAGTGGTTCATTGGCACAAAGCAATTTTATTAACAATGGAAAAGTTGAGTTAGTTTTTAGTTCCTGATTGGATTTTTTTTCAATGGATCTACCAGATGGATGATCACCAAACCAAAGCTCAGCTTGGGGTTTATCAGTTTTTTCAACCCAGTTTTGTAATCCGTTAATTTTGCCCCAGGCATATTCCTTTAAGGCACCTTTAACAACAATGATCGTGTTATTACTCATTTAAAAAAATTAGCCGCCGATGCCACGTGGGCCAGGAGTTGCTTCGTCTAGCAACATCACAGGAATTCCATCTTTGATGGGAAAAGTTGTGGCACAACTTGAGCAAACAATTTTTGTGTCATCACTTGAAACTGAAACATCTGCATGTTTGTCACATGGACAAGCCAAGATTTCTAATAATTCTGGTTTGATAACTGAACTCATTGTGCATCCTCTCGAATAATTGCTAGTACTTCGTCACGTACCTTTTCCATTGTTGCATGGTCTTTAGCTTCGGCGTTTAAGCGAAGTAAGGGTTCTGTGTTACTTGGTCGAACATTTACCCACCAGGTCGAACTTGAGAAAGTCAGTCCATCCAAATCATCAATTTGGACATCCTTAGACGCGGCAAAGTGATCTTGAACTTTTTTGCTAGTTGTACCAACATCTTTTACTCGAGTATTAATTTCACCACTGGCAATGTATCTATCAAATTCACTAATTAGTGATGAAAATGTGGTTGATGATGTTGTTTCACCTAAGGCGGCTAATACATGTAGCGCGGCCAACATTCCACTATCAGCAAACCAAAAATCTCTGAAATAGAAATGGCCTGAATGTTCTCCCCCAAATATGGCATTGGTGTCTTTCATTACTTGCTTAATAAAAGAATGACCTACCCGAGTTTTTATGGCCTTGCCACCATGTTCCTTAACTACTTCTGCCACGCTTCGCGAAGTAATTAAATTATGAATTATTGTTGCTCCAGGTTCACGTTTTAATTCTCGTTTTGCAATCAGAGCGGTAATAGCACTTGGGGTGATAATTTTCCCTTTTTCGTCAACAAAAAATGCTCTATCGGCATCACCATCAAAAGCGATTCCGATATCCGCTTTTTCGGCCAACACTCTTTTTTGTAAATCAACCAAGTTTGCTGGATCAATTGGATTTGCTTCATGATTGGGAAAAGTTCCATCAAGTTCAAAAAACATTGGCACAATTTCAAAATTTGAATTTTCAAATACTTTGGGCACACTAAAACCACCCATGCCATTTCCGGCATCAATAACGATCTTTAATTTTCGTGCAGATTTTAAATTAACCAGTGAATGTAAGTGTTTAACATATTCAACATTTAGATCTCGAGTGCTTTCTGAACCTTGAGTTCCCTCAAATTTTGGTATTGGGTTAAGCACTAAATGTGTTATCTCTCTTAAACCAGAATCTTGTCCCACCGGTGCAGCACCAGCTTTTGCTAATTTGATTCCGTTATATTCGGCTGGATTATGACTGGCAGTAAACATGGCACCAGCAATGTTAAGAAACCCTGTGGCAAAATACAAACCATCGGTTGAAGCAAGTCCCATGTACAAAACATCAACACCTTGCTCTAAAACTCCTCTGGCAAAACTTTTTACTAAGGCAGGACCACTTGGTCTCATGTCGTGGGCGATCACTACTTGACCACAACCACCATCTGATTTTCTCAGCTTTAAAGCAATCACAAAAGCTTGACCGATTAAATATGAAATATTTTCATCAAGATCTTCCGGGGCAATGCCTCTGATGTCATAGGCCTTAATCAGGTTTTGTAAACGCTCCAGGGTGATTTCAGATTTCATAAGACTTCAAAGACTAGTAGCAGATGGGAAGTTAGTTAGTTTTCTTCACGAACTACGCGCAAATGACTTCGATTGGCATAGTTGTTGGCAAAAGCCGGTTCAGACCAAACATCAGGTTGGGGTTTAGCTGCCTCACGTACCGCATTTGCTAAAGCCAATAAATCATCTTGGGAAGGACTGAAATCTTCAGCTTCACTTTCTAATCTCACAATTTCCCAACCACGAGGTGCAGTTAGTTTGCGAGCATGTATTTCACATAAGTCATAACAATGAGGTTCGGCGATGGTGGCCAAAGGTCCAACCACAGCTGTGGAGTCGGCGTAGACATAGGTAAGGGTTGCCACGGCTAATTTGCCACANGACAACCTGGTGCATTTTCTTAAATATGCCATGTTTTATACGCTAGTGAATTTGTTACAAAAGTGACGCGTAGGCGCGCCTGATACTTATATATACGCAAGTTCACCTTTGAGACAGGTGTTAATTAATTGAGCAGAATTAAATAACTTGAGAGCGTCTCATCCGGCGACGTTCGCGCTCAGACAATCCACCCCAAATACCGAAACGTTCATCGTTTTCTAATGCGTATTCAAGACATTCAGCTCTAACCTCACAGGAAGTACAAACTCTCTTGGCTTCTCGGGTAGAACCACCTTTTTCAGGGAAAAAGGCTTCAGGATCTGTTTGAGCACAAAGTGCCTTTTCTTGCCAGCCAGCTGGCTCACTATCGCTTGGAACAAGACTTAAGCCCGTGAAGTCGGACAATTTCAAAACCCCCATAAGTATTCGACCGAATGTCTGTTTCGGCCGCTAGGTAAAAAACTACCTGAACGAATTACACGCTTGTAACTAGGGGTAGGTCAAGTGTTTAGGCCATGTTTTTTCAGATTTATTTCCGTTTAGTCTTAAAAGTCCGATATNAATTGCGNTTTTCAACATTTTCTTAAAATCTNGCTAAATTCCCCAGTCAGGATTTTCGGGCAGGGTTTGATTATTGAGTTCAATTTTTGCCACTTTTTGATCCGGCCAAATTCTTGCATCATTAGTTAGCACTGAACCTGCCGCTAATTCCACAAAATCTGCCACCACAGAATTTTTGATCACACATCCTGCACCAATTTTGGCACCTTGCGCAATGATGCTTGCTTCAATAACGCATTTTTCGGCTACTAAAACATCACGAGCAATCACAGAATTATTTATTTCACAATTTTTTTCAATGATTGAATTTATTCCAATCACAGATCCGTTTATTACTTTGGCTGATTCATCAACTTGGGCACCACTTAAAATTAATTTATCCCCAAAAGATTGCAGTAAACCTGTTTTAATTTTTCCGCTAACTAAATCACTTGATCCTTTAATAAAAGCTTTTGGTGTTCCAAGATCTAACCAGTAGCCTTGATCTACTACCCCAATTACTTTTAAACCAGCTTTAAGTAAATTAGGAAAAACTTCTCTTTCAACTGAAACGACTCGTCCAGTGGCAATTGTGTCAATAATTTTTCTTTTGAAAATGTACATTCCAGCATTGATTTGATCGGTGATGATATCTTCTTTTCTTTCCGGTTTTTCTAAAAACGCTAAGACATTGCCTTGACTATCGGTGGGCACAGATCCATAAGCTGAAGGGTTATCAACTTTAGTTAAATAGAGTGCCACATCGGCATTTTTTTGTTTCCATTCATTTAAAACTTTGTTTATATCCACACCAGTTAATACATCACCGTTAAAAATAATTACTGGATCTTCTGGACCACAGGTTAATAATGCTGCAGCATTTCTGATCCCACCACCTGTGCCCAGTTGTTCTGGTTCATAGGCGTAACTTATTTTCACTCCCAATTTTGAGCCATCACCTAAACCTTGGTGAAAAACTTCAGCTTTGAAAGCTGTGCCCAACACAATGTGGTCAATACCTGCTGCTTTTGCTTTAGAGATTTGGTGGGCAGTTACCGGAAAGCCCGCAACTTCCAACATGGGTTTGGGTGTGTGGATGGTTAACGGTTTTAATCGGGTGCCAAAGCCCCCAACTAACATTATTGCTTCAGTCACAAACCCTCACCACTGATATTTATTTGTTAACAAATAAAACTAGTTATGAACCAGGTGTTGGTGAGGTTTCAGGATCAAAAACAACTGGGTAAGTTTTAGGCACAAAGAGCACCCATGTTTGTCCCGGTGCAAACACATAGCTTGCCGCTCCCACTGTGTAAGTAGTTGGGTTTGCTGCCATAGGTCTTGACCAGGTGGCTTCATATCTTTGGCCATCTCTCATCACCACAGCGGTTCCTGAACCACTGTTTGAATTAATGGTGTCTTGTTTCCATTTTTATCTTGGAAACCTGAATCTTCTAACTGATTCACATATTGAACAATAATGTTTTTAGCAAACAAGGGTTGATTAGTTACCGCATCAGAAGCAGGTTCGCCATCAAGTGCAATAACCCAAGCTTTGTTTGTGCCATCCCATTCCGCACCAACTCTGGAAGCAGGCCATTTAGCGGAGAAGGATTTTGTGTCGCTACCTCCAGCTGGAGCCGCAGGAGAAAAAGTCCAGCCCATATCTTTGGCGCCACTTACACCTGTGAGTGAAGCAACCACACTTGCCAAATCAACAGTTAAATTGTGGGGAATGTTTTTATCTGTTTCGCGGGTATAAAACTTGCCATTCAAACCATGGCTGGCATTAATCACATTTGCTTGATCAATTAGGGGCAAGAATTTTGATTGCGCACCACTAAAGGCAAATGCAGGAGTACCAAATTGTTCCATAATTTCTAGATCTGAAATACGAGCTGATCTAACTGGCCCAACTTTATTTGGCAAGGTGGAATTATATACGGCAGCAATTCTGGTTAAGCCTGCTTCTACTTCTTCCACAAATACCAAATCGGCCGCAGAAATTCCCCATTGAGGTCTGGCTGGGCTGACGTTGTCAATTTTTACAACAGCAATTGGTCCACCACTGCCACCGGGTAATCCCGAAAGGGGACTAAAACCAACTTTGGCTGTTTCACTTGCGTCTGGTGCTGCAGCGTCTGAGGCAGGTGAGCCACCGCATGCAGAAAGTAAAAAGGTTGCGACTGAGGCTAAAGCAATGATTTTCAATGTTTTTGTCATACCTCAAACGATATGGGCAAACCTCTAAGTCCAACAGTCTTGACTCACCTAGAAATAGGTAGTGTTCATGAGGAATACACATAATAATGCAGGGATTCCTCGATATTGTCTAAATGGAGATATGGCAAATAATCAGCTAAAGAAAAGGCCCACCAACCGCTTGAGGGTATTGGTGGCTATTTCCTCTGGCCTCATATTGATAGTTGCCACAGTCGCAGGCATTTTGGGATTTGCTGCTCGAAACTTAGCCGGAAATATTAAAGCACTTGAAGTCATTGCCTCACCAAAACCTGTGGGCGTAACCGGACCTTTAAATATTTTGTTAATGGGTACAGACACCAGAACCGATCAAGGTGGTGGGTTTGGAAGCGAAACAGATTTCGGTGGAAACGGTAGAAGTGATACCACTATTTTAGTTCATCTTTCAAATGATCGAAAGAGTGCAATTGTGGTGAGTATTCCCCGAGATTCTGTGGTGAACATTCCAGTGTGTACTAAAGATGATGGCACCACCACGGAGGAAAAAACAGATTTATTTAATTCTGCTTTCTCTTCAGCTGGACCAGGTTGCACAGTTAAAACAATTGAAACTTTAACTGGGATAACAATTAATCATGCAGTNATTGTTGACTTTGTTGGTTTTTCAAATGTTGTTGATGCTTTAGGTGGAATTAAAGTTTGTTTAACTGAAGCAGTTGATGAACCTGTTGAAAACGGTGCAGGAATTCAACTACCTGCTGGAATCCAAACTGTTGATGGCATAAATGCCCTTGGTTTAATGCGCGCTCGATATTCACTTGCCGATGGTAGTGATCTTAAAAGAATTGAAAGACAACAGGAATTACTTTCTTTAACAATTGATCAAGTTACAAAAATGAATTTAATAACAGATCTTCCTGCCCTNTATAAAGTTTTAAATGCGGCAACTTCTTCACTAAGAATGGATCCGGGTCTTTCAGATCTAGATTCACTAGTAACTCTTTCCACCAGTTTATCTAGCATGGGATCAAAGAATATTTCATTTGTAACTGTTCCTTTCGAAGGAACAGCAGATGGAAACCGCGTCCAATGGACAACAGCTGCCGCAGCTTTGTGGAGCTCAATAATTAATGACACAGGCTGGCCACCAATTGATGGTGTNCCAAATTCTGATACAACTCCAACTGAAGAAACAGAAAACATTGTGGTTAAGCCCAGTGACGTTGCTACGGTTGTTTTAAATGGCACGAGACGTTCAGGTTTTGCAGCGTTAACAGGCGATTATTTGAAAAATAAAGGAGTAAATATTGCCGAGGTTGGCAACGCACCCAATAAGGACACTGCTGAAACAGTTATTGTGCACACCAGCGGTAACGCTTTAAAAGCTGAAGTTATTGCACAACTTTTAGGAATAACTAATGTTGCTGAAGATCCTGAATTAACTGGATCGGATGTTGTTGTGATTTTAGGAAATAACGCCCCTGCTACTTGGGTGCTGCCCACTGCTCCTGTTGTGGTTGCTACCCCAACCAAATCTCCAACTCCCACCCCATCACCTGCAGCTATTGCTGCACCTGAAAGTGGTTTGTTCTGTCCGCTGCCTTAAATAATTGGTGGGCGCAGAAACAAAGTCATTTTTAAAACAGTAAACCAAGACAATTTCTTTTGCGGACTTAAATCCGCTCTTTTTCCCTCTTGCCAGCCTTTTTT
>JGI25911J50253_10000202_pt1 | contig 18642 bp, 18 predicted proteins | sample LauGreSBDMM110SD_3_FD_50253 | JGI IMG/M metagenome (IMG submission 50253) | reverse complement strand
GGGTTTTTAGGTTCGGTGACTGCCACGTCGGCGTTTTGCACCGGCGTGGTCTGGCCCTGGCCTAGGGCATTGGGCTGCGACACATCGTTGGTGGCGGTGATAGAAACGGAGATGGTGCCGTGCGACACAGCAGCGGCGGTCACGCGCACGGCGCGGTTGATGACCACGGTGCCGGTGCGGGCGTTGATGATGACGCGTGCATTCGGCTCGCCGGGGGTGACCTCGACGTTTTCCAACATGCCCATGAAAGCGACGCGCTGATTCAAGTCTTGGGGGGCTCGTACCGATATCGATGTGCCATCGATGGCTTGCGCCACGTCGCCGCCAAATTTTGAATTGATCGCGGCGACCATGGCGCTGCTGGTGGAGAAATCGTTGTCGCGCAGGTTAAGCATCAAATGCTCGGCCTTCTCGAACGGTGTGTCGACCATGCGCTCGACAATCGCGCCGCTGGGAATGCGCGCCGCTGTCGGCACACCAATGGCGACTTTAGAACCGGCTGCACCGGCATCGATGCCGGTCGCTGTCAAAGCGCCTTGCGCCAAGGCATAAATTTCACCGTCTACACCGCGCATGGCGGTCATGATCAGGTTGCCGCCGCGCAAATTGGTGGCTTTACCAATGGCGGAAATATTCACGTCTATGCGTTGACCCGGTTTGGCAAAACCGGGTAAATCGGCGGTCACCATGACGGCGGCTGCATTCTTGACATCGATGCGGCTGGCCGATGTCACTTGTTCAAAGTCGGACATGGGGCCGTCGATGCGCACACCCATTTGCGACAACATGGCTTTCATGCTTTGCGTGGTGAACGGCACCGAGGCGTCGTCGCCGGTGCCTTGCAGACCGACCACCAAGCCAAAGCCTATCAGCTGGTTGGAGCGTTGCGCGGCAAGGGTGGCCAGGTCTTTGACCCGGTCAGCCGAGACCGGCATGCAAATGGCGCAACTGAGCAGCAGTGCAATGGATTTTTTCCAGGTTTTTTTCATTTTTTTCAATCGTTACCACAGTTAGAAAGGCCAGAACTTCATCAGACCGATGGTGCCCCAGCCGGGTTTGCTGGCAATCGCCAGGTCACCCGTGCCACGGTAGGAAATTTGCGCGTTCGCCAATCTCAGCGATTGCACGGTGCCGTTAGGGCCGACGTCTTGCGGGCGGATCACGCCCGAGACCTGAATCACTTCCGTGCCTTCAGACAAACCGAGTTTCTTTTCACCGCGCACCACCAGGTTACCGTTGGCCAGAATTTCAATCACAGTCACAGTGACAGAACCGCTCAGGCTGGCTTGTTGGTCAGCCGAGCCTTTGCCGGTGCTGGTGGTTTTGGCGGCATTCAAATTGATACCGTTGAGTTCGGGTTTGATCTTGCCCACNATGGTGCTGGCACCGGCGGGAATGGCAGTGTTGCTGGCATCACGGCTGATGTCGGTGCCCTGGCTGCGCGCCGCCTGGGTGGATTCATTCAGGATGACAGTGATCAGGTCACCGATCTGGTAGTTGCGGCCACGACCGAACCAGGCATCGCTTTGGCGGTTGCCGTAAATGCCGCCGGTAGCGGGTTTGTTCTGTTCTTGCGCCAACGGGTACACCGGCGCGAAATCGGGCGACGGCGTGAGTGCCGCCAGCATGGGATCGGGATGGGCAGCACAAGCCTGCAACAGGACAATGCCGAACAAAGCAAGTAATTTTTTCATGGTGTCGGTCATCCGCCTGATCAGAGATTTTGGTTGAGGTACTTCAACATGCCGTCGACCGCTTCGATCGACTTGGAGTTGATTTCATAGGCGCGCTGGGTTTCGATCATGTTGACCATTTCCTCCACCACGTTGACGTTGGAGGCTTCCAAAGAGCCCTGGTTCAACACACCGGCGCCGACAGTACCTGGTTGCAACAATTGCACCGGACCGCTGGAGGCGGTAGCTGCCAACAGGTTGTTACCCAGAGGCTTTAAGCCGCTCGGGTTGATGAACTTGGCAATCTGAATCTGACCCAGTACCTGCTGGCCCTGGCCGCCGACGAGTTCGACCGACACGGTGCCGTCGCGACCAATCGTCAATGAAGACGCATTACCAGGAATGGTGACATTGGGCTCCAGAAAAAAACCGGTCGAGGTGACCAGTTGTCCGGTGCCTGTCAATTTGAACGCACCGTCACGCGTGTAGGCGATGGTGCCGTCCTGCTGTTGAATTTGGAAAAAACCGTCGCCCATGATGGCCACGTCCAACGGGTTCTGGCTGTTGATCAGGTTACCCTGGATATGCAATTTTTCAGTGGCGACAACCTTGGTACCGGTACCGAGCATCAAGCCGGTGGGTGCCTGGGTGTTGGCCGTGGTTTGTCCACCAGCTTGGCGGATGTTTTGGTAGAGCAAATCTTCGAAGACGGCGCGGTCGCGCTTGAAGCCGGTGGTTGAAACGTTGGCCAAGTTATTGGATATGACGTTCATGCGCGTTTGCTGCGCGTCCAAGCCGGTTTTGGAAACCCATAAAGCTGCATCCATCGTCTAACCCCTGTTCTTCAAATATTCAACACTTCATTACCGAGCCTGCATCAGCCGTTCAACTTCATCATGCTGGCCCCGGCCTGATCGTTGTCAGTGCTGGACTTGATGACGCGAACCTGTTGTTCAAACATGCGGGACTGCTCTATCAGCTTGACCATGGCTTCCTGTGGATTGACATTGCTGCCTTCTAAAGCCTGTGAAATTACTGACACCTTCATAGGACCTGTAGCAAAATCCGAGCCAGATGGCTTGTTGTGCGCCTTGAACAAGCCGTCTTCCCGTCGTGTCAACGGTGTTTCGCTGGCGTCGCGCAGCATCAAGGTGCCGACCAGCTCGGCGTTTTGCACGCCAGGCTGTGCCGGATTCGTGACATACACGCCGCCATCGTCAGAAATAGATACCTTCAGGTCAGGCGGCACGGTGATGGGCGTGTTGCCGTCACCCATGACCGGATGGCCGTTGCCGGTTTGCAGCACGCCGGTGACTGACACCTGCAAGTCGCCGCGCCGGGTGAAGGCGGTTTCACCGTTGGGCGCCTGCACGCCGAGCACGGTGTGTTCGTTCATGTGAATATCGAGATCCCGACCGGTGGCAATCAGCGGGCCGGGCTTCAATTGGATGAAGTCCATGTGCGCCGCCTGCGGCTGGTAGCTGGAGTCAAAGCCCTCGCCGCCAGCCTTGAAAGCCTTCATGGACACCTCGAACGAGCGTTTAAACCCGGTCGTCGTCATGTTGGACATTTCATTGGCTAGCACTTGACGCGCCAGACGCATTTCAGTGATTGCAGCAGATGAATTAAAGGCTAGACGATCCATGTCGATTTTCTAAGGAGGGGCTTTACGCTCTGATTTGAATAATCGATTGGGTCAGCGTGGTGCTGGTCTCAATCGCCTTGGCATTGGCCTGGAAGTTACGCTGTTCGGTGATCAAGTCCACCAGTTCCTGCGTCAAGTCCACGTTAGCCCGCTCGGTGGCGCCGGAGCGCACCGTGCCGTAACCGGCGGAACCGGCTTCACCGTATTTCGGTGAGCCTGAGTTGGCCGATTTGTAATAACTGGTGTCACCAATCTGGCGCAAACCGGACGGGTTGGAGAAGTTAACCAACACCACCTTACCCAAAGATTTCTGTGAACCGTTGGAGTAAGACGCGTTGACCAGACCGTCGTCACCGACAGACAAGCCCACCAGGTCACCCTCGGGTGTTCCATCCTGCGACTGCGACAACACCGCATACGGCGAGGAGAACTGCGTCGACTTGGAGTAGTTGATGTTGATGCGCAATGAACCTTTACCATCTGGCAGGAACACGGTGTCGAGCTGCGAACCTTGTTTGGGTGATACCAGGTTACCTGAGGTGTCGAAGGTCAGTTCGCCTTTTTCTAGGAAGATGGGCGACCATTCCGGCAGGTCTTTGAAGCCGTCCGGCGCAAAGGTTTCCTTGCCAAAAGCATCGATGTACATAGGCACCTTCACGCCGTTGACGTCCTGTGCGTATTGCGTGGGTTTGATCCAGGTGGTGGTGGTGCCGCGTGAGCCGTCAACGTTGGACAAGCCCCATTGCGCGTCGCCCGACACCTTGATAAAGGAGTTGTTGGAAGCCGTGCCGCTGGTGAAGGTCAAACTGTTGGTGCTAGGGTTGTAGCCCACCTTGACACCGGAGACGGATGAACCCGTCAAACCGGCCTCATCAGGCGGGCCGGCCAGGCGGTTGATGGCGTTTTGCAAAGCCAGTGTGAAACTTTCAATCGTGTAGCTGTCCTTGGGCTCGATATAGACCGTGCCCTTGATGTCGTCTACCGAGACCACGAATTTGTTGTTGGTCAGGTTGACGCTGAAGTTGTTGTTCGGATTGATACCCATGGAACTGCCAGTCATGACCGCAGGCGTTGAAGACTTGCCGCGTTCGGCCAGCATCGAAGGCTTGACCTCGTAAGTCGCATCCGATGCCAGTCCCAGCCGCTTGGCGGCAAACGCATTCGCATTGTTGATGGCAATGCTGGAGTCGTCGCCGGTGGTGCCGGATTTAAAGTTAAAGGTTTCGTTCACACCGTCGTACTCGACCTGCATGCCGAAGCGTTGCAGTTTAGGGTCGCGCAACCAGTTGTTGCCTATGGTGGACGGGCCGCCGTCGGTGTTGATGCCGTCCTGACCCGACACCTGAGTCAGCGTACCGTTGATACCCAATTGCGTGTTGATACCGCCCTCGGCTTTGCCGACAGACAATGAAATCGAGTTACCAGCCTCCGGGGTGAAGCTGAATTTCTGGGTCACCGGATCGTAACTGGCGGTCACATCATTGATGCCGACCAGCGGTGACATACTGACGTTTTTACCACCTGCGGAAACGCTGGAGACGTTGGCAGAGGCCGGGTTGGCTTTCAAGCTGAAGGCCTTGATTTCGCTGCCGCCCAAATCGTTGATCTTCAGGTCTTTGCCGTTGACCACACTGACCGACACCTGGTTGATGCGAGCGTCAGGGAATTTCACCGGGTCTTGCAAATTCGTCAGGTAAGCGCGGATCTTTTCCTGGATTTTCAAGGCCAGATCGTTCATTGGCAGATTGCTCATGCCTATGGTGTCCAGATCAATATCCTGCATGCTGGTGTCACCCAGGTCCAGTGAAAACGACTTGAACTCATCGCCTATAGGTGCAGAATTCATAGAGAAATTCACATTGGAAATGGTGCGATTGCTGGGATAAACCGTGCCGTTGGCGTCCATCTCACGGTAGAAACTGGTTTCTGCTGCGCCTTTTTGCAAATCCCCGTAAAAGACGGCGGTGTCGTCCAAAGGATCTGCCGCGTCATTGGATGTCATGGTCATGCTGCCGATGAAAAAGCCCTCCGGTGTCGCACCGTCAGCGACTTCTTCGGTCAACACCAGGGCACCCTGTACCATTTCTAAGCTTAAGTTGTTAGCCCCGGCCAGACCGGCGGCACCGGCTTCAGTGCGGATCGCGGCTTGCAAATCAGTGATGAACAAGGCCATGTCATCCGGGCTGGTCGGGTCAAAGCTGGTGAAAGTGGTAGCACCGGCCACACCGGTGTTGAGGCTGGGGAAATTGTCAGCCGTCATGGCGACACTGAAAGGTACTGCAATGCTGCTACCAGCCGGCGTGATGGAGAGTTCCAGCGATTTGAAATGGCTGATCAAACTTTCCTTCAAGTCACCCTTGCCAAAAGCCTTGGACGCGAAAGCCAGGTCTTTGAGCTTGACTGTAGAAGCGTTGTCCACAGTGACAGGAGCCACCGGCAACGGTTCGGCGCCGGTGGTGCGCACCGTCATGCTGACAGCGCTGATGGCGTGACCGCCGGCGTCTTTCACCACAAGGCTGGTTGGCGAATCGACTGACACGCTGACTTTACCGATTTCAAAATCAGACCAGCGCGCTACTGACAAAGCGCTTTGCACCTTGGCCTGGATTTTTTGCGCAAAGCTATCGAGTTGACTCGGGTCTATGTCGCTCAAATCGATATTGATGGTCGGCACATCGCCGATGTTCAAAGCGAAGTTGGCGTAATCGCCTTTTTTGTAGGTGTTGTCCAGACCGGTCAGGGTTTTGGAGTTTTCAACCTCGTTCGGCGAACCGGTGCTGATGGCGCTTAGTGCAAAGCTGGAAATGGGGTGGTTGTTCGCATCTGTGACGCGTATTTCATTGCCGTTTTGCAGATTGACCGTGACCTTGGAAGCCGCGTCATCTGTATAGCCGAGTTCAGATTTCAAATCATCCTGAATTTTGGATTGCAGTGCAGTCACCAGGTCGTTCAAGGGTTTGGGGCTGAGCGATGTACCCAGGCTGATCTTGCCGGCCAGGTGCTGTCCGCCGATCATCATGGAATAACCTTTGAATTCACCGGGCTCCGGCGGGTCTTGGTTAAAGCCGACATTGGACAGTACGCTGCTGCTGCCCTTGAGTTGGCTGTTGATCTTGTCAATCACTTGCTCATAGGTCATGTTGTTATCGTCGAGCTGAATCGTGCGGCTCTGNGTCAAGGTGCCGTCACCCAGGCTTGANGTCAGCTGGAAACTCTGCTGTGCCTTGAAGTTGAACAAACGCTCGTCACCCAATTTACGGTTGATGACGTTGGTCAATTCCTTGGCGATTTGCACGCCGTTGAGCACCAGGTTGTCTTGCCCGTTTTTCAAACCTGCCAGGTGCTCCAGTCCTATGCTCACCGGTGTACCTGAACCGTCAATATCAATACTGAACAAATCTTTCAAATCATTCTTGGTCAGGTTGGTGAAATCAATGCCGCCCAGACTGCTCAGGCCCGGGGCATTGCCGCCGGTCACCATGGCGGCCACTGAGATGCGCAAGTCTTTCAAATCATTGAGTGAGAACTTGGCGGTCTTGGAGTTGGTCAACAAGTCAGCCACTTCGCTCTCAGGCTTTAAGTCGCCGTATTTATTGACATACATGGGCTGACCCTGGGTGTCGGTCGCTTGTTGCAAGGAGGCTGCCACCAGCGTCTCACCCACATACACATTGGTCTGCCATTTGTTGTTCGGATCGGCCTGACTCGCATTTTGTGTTTTGGAGTAATACACCGTCGCCAGGTAACCGTTACCGCCCTTGTCATACACGGTCAAGGCGGTGCTTTTGTTATAGGTATCCGGGTCGTTGCGATTGAATGCCTTGGTCATCACCTGGGCGTCGGCCGGAAAGTTCAAACCCAGTTGCACCACCGACGTTTCCTTGGCCATACCCACTGTTTTTTGCGGGATGGTCAACACGTTCATGTCACTCAAGTTAGCTTTACCGGTCGAGTCAACCGACGCCGCCATCAATCGCTGGCCGGCCGAGTTCACCACGTTGTACTGGTCGTTCATCATGAACGCGCCGTTACGCGTGAAAATATCCTGGAAGCCGTCGGCTGATTTCAAAGGGAAGAAACCGTCGCCGGAAATCGCCAAGTCCAAAGTGTTGGCAGAGAAGTTCAGGTTACCCTGACCGAATTCCTGTACTACCTTTTTCAAAGACACACCTTGACCGATGGTAGACGTCGCTTTTTGCAAGGGTGAGGTTGCAAAAATGTCCCCGAAGTCAGCGCGGCTGCGCTTGAAACCGACGGTACTCGCGTTGGCAATGTTGTTCGATGTCACGCCCAATTGAGCAGTCGCTGCGTTCAAGCCGGTGAGTGAGGTAAAAAATGACATGTGTTGACTCCGTTATGTGCTTTGTTCAGTGATTAATAAGCGATGCGCTTGACATCAGCCATATTGACGCTCTTGCCGCCGTCGACCTCAAGGATCCAGACGTTGTCTGCGGTACCGGCGTTGGACACGCTGCGNACCGTGGCNAGTGAATTGACCGTCGGCTGCAATGCTTTGCCCATGCTGCTAGCCAGCACTTGCGAGGTGTAATTACCGTCGGGCATGGGGGCACCGGCGTCGCTCAAACCATCCCAACTGAGTCGCATGGTGCCTATAGGCTGAGCGCCGAAAATCTGTTTGCGCACCTGTTGTCCCTTGTCATTGAAGACCAGCATTTGCACGCCGTCGGCGCCGGTGGGCAAGTCCACATTGGCTTCGACCGGCTGGCCGCCGAGCAAGGTAAGCGGTCCATTGGGCACGGCGACACGGCGGCCGATGAGCGCCGCACCGGCGAGCATCTTGTCGCCGTCCAGGCTCTTGACCATGGTCTCCATGCTGGTTTTCATGGCGGTGGTCGCTTCGAGCTGTGAGAACTGTGCAAGCTGCGCGACAAAGGCCTCGTTTTTCACCGGGTCCAGCGGATTCTGGTTTCTCAACTGTGTCGTGAACAAAGTCAGAAACGCGCCCTGGTCCATGGTGTTGTTGGTAGGTTTGACCTTGTTTTTGGCGGTGTACTCTTCGTAACTCACGATGCCGTTTGGCAAAGGTGCTTTGGCTGCGGTGGTGGTGGCCATGTCAATTTGCTTTCAATGATCAGGATTTGGTGATTTCAAGTGTGCGCAACATCAGTTGACGCGCGGTATTTACCACTTCAACGTTGTTTTGGTAGGAGCGTGAAGCAGCCATCATTTCGACCATCTCCTGCATTTCATTCACGTTCGATAAATAGATATAGCCTTTTTCGTCGGCTGAAGGATTGCCCGGGTCGTACAGACTGCGAATAGGTGTCGGGTCGTCAACCACCTGGTCGACTTTCACACCGCCNTGGTAGGGAAAACCGGCGTTGGTGAATTCGTCTTTGACCAGCGCCTTGAANACCGGGCGTTTGGCGCGAAAGGCTTCACCTTCAGTTTTAGCAACCGTAGAGGCGTTGGCCAGGTTGGATGCAGTCGTGTTCATGCGCACCAGCTGCGAGTTGAGGGCGGTGCCGGCGATGCCAAACACACTGTCAAGGGTTCTCATGGTTTATCAATCCCCTTTCAAGGCTTTACGGATACCGCCGATGCGGTTTTCCAAAAAATTCAAGGTGGTCTGGTAATCGGCGGCAGCCTGACCGAACTGCGCCTGCTCGACGCTGATCTCGACGGTGTTGCCATCAAAAGAGCTGTTAAAAGGCACGCGAAAACGCTTGCCATCGTCGGGTTGTTCTTCTAATGCCGCGTAATGTTTGGCATGGGTCGCCGATATGTATTCACGGCTGGTTTCCTTGAGCATGGCCTTGAAGTCCAGCTCTTCGGCTTTGTAATTAGGGGTGTCGGCGTTGGCGATATTGCGTGACAAGGTTTCCAAGCGCTGACTGCGTACGCCCAAAGCCCGCTCGTGTATGCCAAAGGCTCCACTGAATATATCCATCGCACACCTCCCCGGTTGTTGATTCCGCCGTTTTCACGACACTTGGTGCTCAAGTTGAGACACCTCCGGTCGATATGTGCAAAATGTGTGCCACCTGCTGTGTGTCAATCTTTGTGATACCCGTCATCAGCTACGGCGGCAAGACTTGACCGTCCCGGCCTCAGATTGGCAATGGCTTGCCGCTTACCTGACGTAGTCCTGGTTCAGGTAAGCACCTATGCGCAAGGCCTGGGCGCGGCTGACTGCATTGGATGGCGTAGGCAGATTGACTGCAGCCGGCGTGTTTTGCGCCAAGGTGGCGGCAGCGCTGGCGGGCACATGCCGTCCCAAACGTTCAAGCGCGTTTTGATACAAGCCTTGCATGATGGAGTTGCGGGTGATGGGCGCGGACTTGTCGCGGTTCACATACAAATGCGTCGCCTGGCTGCCCGCGATATTCAAACTGGCATCCGGCGCTTTTTCACGACGAGCCGAGGGCGTGAGCACGGTCAGGTACAAATCGTCCAGGCTGGTCGGACCGCCGCTGCGCAAACCGGTTTCGTCAAAGTACTTGGACACCATGTCTAACTGTTGTAAGACGCTGTGGCCCAGAATCGCCTTGGGGTTGCTGCCGAAACCGGCGCTGGCGGCACCGCGGTCCGGGCCGTCACAAAACTGGATGATGCCGTGACAGCGGTTATTGGTCGCTTTGGGGTTCATGCCATCGCTTTCCATCAGCGTCAAGCGGGCAAAGTCATCCGGCGCGAACTGATAAGTACGCGACATGGTCAATATCTTGTCGTAGACCTGCTGGCGCTCCTCAGCCGGAATAAACCCTTTGGCCACCGCGCGGTCCAGGGTTTTTTGCAGAACCACGTGGTTGGCCGAGGCGTTGGCTGCGCTTTGGCGCATGATGGACACCGCCTTGGGATGCGCCGCCGTGTTCAAAGAAAAGGCGGTCTGAGCCGCTGCCGGGCTGGCCGACGGGGAAACGGCTGTGCCGTTGGCACCGAGCGCCGAGAGATTCAAGCGCTGGCCGGGAAAAATACGGTCCGGGTTGCTGATGCCGTTGGCGCGCGCCACGTCCTGCGCCAGTCGGCTCGCCTCGTTGTGCGACACCGGGCGGCCTGCGGCCTGCATTTCCCGTTTGACAATACCGCTCAAGGTGTCGCCATCCTTCACCGCCACACTGGGCACCTGCGGGTTCAATATCGTCGATGAATTGACACCGGTCTTGCTTTGCAATTGCGCCAGCGTCTGGGCAAAGCCGGTCCGCAAGGCGTGTGCCTCGACCGTTTGCCTGGCCGTCAGGGTTGACGTATTTGGAAGTACAAAACCTGTTTTAACGATTGCTTTGGGGTCAAAATTGAAGTTCATCTGGCGCTCTGCAGGTTGAAAAAATGCTTGGCATCGAAATTGCATCGGGTATGGCACTGACACCAAAAACGTCAAAACTTTCACACCCTTGGAGAACATATTGCAAACACTGTGCCGAACTTCAAAAACAGGTAAATACACCGGCTTGCTTGCACTTGGCTGCGCCACAGTGCTGCTGGCCGCCGTCTGGCGCCAAGCCGGTGCGCAAAACTCCCAAGTGCCCAGCCCGGGTTGGCCTTCGCTGGAACTGGGCGCGCGTCAATTTGTCATGGACAGCTACAAGCTGGAGTCACCGCTGGTGAGCATTCTTCCCATGGACAGCCGCATCAAAATCCGAACTTGCGACCAGGACATCGTGTTTGACCAACCCTATGGCAACAAGCAAAGCGTGCGCGCACGCTGCGCCCAGCCGGTCTGGCAACATTTTGTGATGGTGCAGATCAAAACAGGCATAGTCGCCCAACTGGCCGCCGCCACCCAAACCAGTGCCGTGCTCAAGCAGGTGTGGATTTCCACCCAACCGATCAAACGCGGCACCATGGTGCAGCCCGGTATGTTCAAAACCATTGAAATCAGCGTTCCTGCGCATGAAACCCGGTTTGTCAGCGATGAGCGCGAACTCACCAACACCGAGTTGCTGCGGGACCTGCCGGTCAACACACCGATCAAAATGCAGGATTTGAAACAAGCAGCCATGGTCAAACGCGGTCAGCAAGTCATCGTTTCCGTCGGCGGCGAAGGCAAAGGTTTTTTGATCACGGTCAAAGCCGAAGCCCAGCAGGACGGTCTGCTCGGCGAGCAAATCCGCTTGAAAAACCCCGAATCGGGCCGATCTTTAACTGCAGTGGTCACCGGCTTGAACATGGCCAAAGGCCTTTGAAACCGTTAATGATTCAAATAATGAGCATCAAATGATTCATTTACAGTTTTTTCAAGATTTTTCAATGATTGCCCTCAAGTTCAAGGATATCGAGTCGATTCAGTCGATGTCATGCCATAAGGTTTGTGCTTTTAAGTTAACAAGGATTCAAAATGTCTGATCCCATCTCCTCTAGCTCAGCGCGGATTTCAAGTTCCAACTCTGCCAGCCGCACCACGCTGGACAAGTTGAACAATAAATCTGTCGCAGTCAAATCCGACTCAGCCACCGAAACCAAAGCGCCCGCCCGGTCGCAAGGAAGCGATACTGTGAATCTCAGCAAAGTCAAAGACCGCATCGATGCACAGCCTGACTTCGATCGCGCCAAGGTCGAATCGATCAAGGCCGCGNTNCAGCAAGGCAATTACCCGGTCAGCCNGCGTCGCATTGCTGAAAACTTTGTGTCGCTGGAAAAAATGATCCAAGGCTGAGCACACCCACATGACTGATCACGCCCTGCTTGACGAAACCGGCACGCTGCAACTAGCGGATACGCTGGTTGCACAGTTGGCGGATTTGCTGGAACGCGAATTCGAAGCCCTGAAGGTGCAGGATCTGGATCAGTTTGAAATTCTGCTCAGCGGTAAAAACCATTTGCTGTCCGAACTCAGCCGCTTGACCGGCGTGACGCAATTGGCCGACGCCGACAAGCTGGGCTCGCACTGGAACGATTTCCGTACTCGCATGCTCAGCTGTCGCGACATGCACCGGCGCAATGAAATCCTCATCATGCGCAAACTCGACGCCATCCGTGGCGCACTAGAAAGCCTGAATGTGCACGATCCGGCAAGCCCGGTCGAGGTCTACGACCGCTTAGGTCAAATCAAACGCATACGCCGTTTAAGAAGCTTTACCGAAGTCTGAAGCTTTGGCAGGCTGCTGCGGCAGCTCTTTTTCATCGCCGGGCTGCATACCTTTGAGCCAATACACCCACGACAAAATCACCGCCACAGCGGTATACATATCCTGGGTGATTTCTTCCCCCACCTCGAGCTTGCTCAGCAAGGCCAGAAGTTGCGGGTCTTCCGCCACATAAATACCCTGACGCTTGGCCTCTTCAATGATGCGTTGCGCCAGTTCGGCCTGCCCCTTGGCCACCACGCGAGGGGTTTTACGCTGTCCGTATTCAAGGGCAATGGCTTCAAAAGGGGTTTTCATGGGCGTCCTGTTCAAGCCCGTGTATCGACCACTGAGCCGCGGGTGCCCGAGGATTCCACCGCCCGCGCCAACGGCCTGGGTGCATGAAAGATCTGAAACGATTGCAGATTCAAACCGGCGGCTCCCAACTCCAGCCCTAAATCGGCGGCGCGCTGGCGCGCCATCTCAGCCACATCCCCGCGCAAGGCCCACATCACCAGATCAACACCAGTGCTCTGGCTGATGGTGGTGTTGAGCCAGATTTCACCCAGCGTGCGGCTGCGCGAATGGATATCCACCGTCAAAGGCGGTTCCTCCTGGTTGGGTTTGCGCGCAGGTTTTTGAAAATGCAAATCGACCGGTTCATGATCCACAAAGGGCAGCACGATATGCAAAGACAACTCGCCGTTAACCCATTTTTGTGCGCTTTGCGCCTGCGCTGCTTCGAGTTCGCGGGCCGCTGATTCCAGTTCGCGGTGGCCTTCTTTGTTCACGCCTTCGATGGTTTCCTGTTGAAGTCGCCCCAAGATTTGCCGGATCAGGGATTTCGGATCGTCTTCGCCGGGCAGTCCTTGCGACAACAGGTTTTCCACACTGCGCGCCTGCCCGCCCACCAGGCGCTTGAGCGTCATTGGATTGATTTGCGCCATGGAACTGCGTAGCTGCAACAAACGTCTGACCAGATCGGACACTTCACTTTGACTGCCCCAGGAGGTGAGCGCCGGGTTATTGAGCAGTCGGGAAAAGCTCTCGAAACCGCCGGGCTGTGTCAACAGCAAACCCAGGTTGGTGTTGAGCGAAGACTGCAAGGGGCTGTTGAGCCCGGCAGGGTTGTTCATACCAAAGCCGGCAGTGGCCGCATTGGCACCGGGCGTTTGACCGTTAGCGTAGGCCTGAATTAAAAAACCCCAACTGCCTGCGCCGTTGTTGCTGACACGCAAAAACGGTTTGTCGCCGTCTTTCAGCACCCAGCCGTTAGGCAAATCAAAGGAAAATTCTTTGAGCCATAAACGCACCCGCTGGTCCCGCACCTCGGCCACGGCCTGCACGATTTGTCCGTCGCGCAAACCCAATTGCTGCGCCACCGGGGTCTGTACCCAGAGGTTGCGCATCTCCTGTTGCACCGGAGAAACGCGGGTGGCGGCGGAAACAATATCTGGACCGAGCATGGGCCATGTCCTTGCAGGTCGCCCGGGGGCAACGGTAATTCAGGGGAAACGCACCCAACTGCGTTTGCCATCCTGCACCGGTTGATTGTGCCCTGAGCTGTGGGCTACCGCTCCGCCGCCGCCGGTCGGGACTGCCGGGGTAGCGACAGGNGTGAACTGGGGCGACGGGCTGTTCACCGCCATCACAGTGGCCACTTCTGTAGGACTGCCGGCTATCACCGGTGGCAACAGTTTTTTGGCCAGCTCCAGCGGATCCGGCAAAGACAGGGTGGAACCAGGGATCATGTTTTTCGGATTACCTTTAGTGAATGCCTTGGGATTGTTTTGCACCAGCGCGTCGCGCAATATGTCGCTGCGCAGCGGTGTGCTGCCATAAAACTTCTGCAACACCTTATCTACCGTGTCACCCTGCTTGGTTTTGTAGTTGCCGAACTCAGGCAATCCGCCCAGGTCTTTTTGCGGCAGCGGCTTGGCCGGCGGCAACTGAACGCCTTTGACTTCGCTTTTCACGGTGGCTACGCTTTTGACGGCTTTTTTCACCGGATCGCTTTTGGCGTTATCAGCCGATGCGGGCAACTCCAAGTCATTCAAGGTTTTAGGCAGCTCCAGCGGCGGTTGTTGCTTGAGGGACTCGTTGGCAAGCACGGTACTGGTCAGGCCGCTTAACAACAGCACACCAGCCAGGTAACAAGTGGTTTTGGACAACAACATAGCGGCTCCTTCAGGCAATCAAGGTATTTGGGGAATGGCAATCCACTGGGATTGGCTGGTGATTTTGGCCGTTGATTTGACCTTGAGTTCAGCATAATATTCGCTGACAGACACAACCTCACCCATGGCCAGGCTGTCAAAGGCGCGCGGCTCAAGCGCGCGCGAAGGCAGTTGTAGCTTGTCGGTCAAGACCATGAACATGCCGGGCTTGACGCCGCTGTTGCTGCCACCGGCAATGCGCACCGATTCGCTTCTGACCTTAATCACTTCAAATTGCGGCACACGGCAGGACAAGACGCGTTCCATGCCTGTGACAAAGCCTTGTACGCTGGCTTGAATCTGAGCCAGCACGACGGCGTCCAAAGGTTTGGGTGAATTGGAAACCAGACGCGACTGATTGACAGTGATTTTCTGTTCGGCCTGGTAGATGCCCTGAGACTGGTGGCGTGACAGCAATTCCCAGCGGATGTCATAAGTGATGGATTCACCGCTGCTGTCACGGCTCGGTGCCAGGGTCAGCTTGAGTTGCCAGGGGACAGTTTGTTCGCCCTGCCCCATCAGTTTTTGTTCGTAGGTATCGCTCAAGGGCTTGCGTTCATTCAAGCGCCAGTGGCTCGCTTGCTTGCTCAACAACGCTGTATGTTTTCTGAGCTGCTGCTCGACCATTTGCGCTTCCCACTGGGAACCGGCCGGTATGTTGACCAGCTGCGAATCCCACAGCATCTGGTGCCAAGCTACCGGTTGACCGGCGGTTTTACAGCCGTCGGCCGGGATGTTTTTACTGTCCATTTGCACACCAGAGGCCTTGGGTTGACCCTCTATGTCGCGACCGTAGGCCATGACGCGTATGCCGCGCACTTCCATACCCGTGACAAAACTGCTGGCTTCGCGCAACACACCGTGACCGTCGATGAAAGCACTGGCACGCACTTGCGTGGGACCTTCCATGGCACGCACCACCAATGCCTGACGGATGGCCTCGAGCCGGTCTTCGGCGTTCAGCGGTTCAGACAGCACGGAAGCGGCTGAACACAGGCTCAGGCAGCCGAGAAAAAGGGCACGCAGTTTCATCTAAGACTTTAGGTAGAGGATCAACGGTTACCGCGTGTGGCGATTTGCGTCAAATACAGCATGCGCAAATCCTGCACCGCATTGCGGTCCAGCGACAAAGTGGTCTCATACGTGTCGTCACCAACCGGCGTGATACTGACCAGCGTAGCGCCGTAAATCACACCTTCGACGCGGGTGCGGAAGGTGTCGTTCAACACCGTCATGTCAGCCACGGTGGTGCTGGCGTCCAACTGCTGACCGTAAACCTGTTCGGTCAAAGCACGGTAAGCATCAAGCTTGGAAGCGCGGATGGCAAGCAAACGTTGCTGTGCAGCGTTCTTGTGGTTTTGAATGCTGATGACGGCATAACCGGTGGCCACCATGTTTTCCTTGCGCTCGAGCATGGGCGTGATCATGGAAGCAGGCGCGGGCTCAGTGGCATTGCTGGTCGCTGCTCTGCCCGGGGCCACAGGCGCAGGTGCAGCCAAGGTGACGACAGGTGCAGGTCCGGCGACTGAGGGGCGCATGGACTCGCAAGCACTCAACGAGGCCAGCGCAACAAGGGTCAAAGTCAAACGGTACAACATGGTGATTTCCTCTCAATATGGAGCAGGTGCTGCCCGGCTCATCCAGACACACCTGCTTCAAGGGGTACATGCGAAGAATCGACCGCTTGGACGGGTTCTTTAAAAACTAATACGCTTGAGTGTCGAATACTTTTGACGGCTTGTCAGCCGGGCTGCATCAGCGACAATTAACTCTGCATGAAGTCGCAATCTTTTTTCATCGGTACCAGCCCTATTGCGCAAGCCTTGCGCCGCTTGGTCACCACCATCGCCAACTCCAACGCCACAGTGCTCATCACCGGCGAAAGCGGTACCGGCAAAGAGCTGTTGGCGCGCTCGCTGCATGAACAGTCCGACCGTGCAGGCAGCGCTTTTGTACCCATTAACTGCTCAGCCATACCCAAAGAATTACTCGAAAGTGAACTCTTTGGTCACCGCAAAGGTTCGTTCACCGGCGCAGTGGCTGATCGCATAGGACGTTTCGAGTTGGCCCACGGTGGCACCATTTTTCTGGACGAAATCGGCGACATGACACTGGACATGCAGGTCAAGTTGCTGCGCGTGTTGCAGGAACGCTTGATCGACCCGGTAGGTGCCACGCGCCAAGTTCCCATCGATGTGCGTGTCATTGCCGCCACACACCGGGATTTAGAAGCGGAAATACAAGCCACGCGTTTTCGCGAAGATTTGTACTATCGGCTTAATGTGTTGCCAGTGGTCACGCCACCTTTGCGTGAACGCCGCGAAGATATACCCGAGCTGCTGCGTTTTTATGCGGACCACTACAAAGTCGGCAACAACAAGTCGGTGCGTTTTTCACCTGAGTTTTTAGACGCGCTGGTCAACTACCCCTGGCCCGGCAATGTGCGCGAGCTGTGCAATTTGATCGACCGCTTCAGCACGCTGTACGCCGGTCAGGTGCTGGATTTGCGCGCCATCCCTTCCAACCTCTTGCCCAAGGGCTTGATACCGCTGCAAATCGAATTGCTGGAGCGCAGCGGCCCGGCAAAAGCGCAGGAAATGACCATGCCGCCCGAAGTGCTGGCTGAAATGCAAAACGACAGCGGCTTGACAGTGGATCAGCCCGAGCCGCAGGACAACGAGGTCGAGAGCATCATCATGTTGGCACAAGGCATGCCGCATTTACCGGTCGAAGGCATGTCGCTCAAAGACCGTCTGGCGGAAATAGAACGCAACATCATCGAGCAAGCGCTGGAGCGCTCGCAGGGCAATGTGTCGCGCACCGCCAAATTGCTGAACCTGCAACGCACCACGTTGATTGAGAAGATCAACAAATACGAGTTACGCAGCGCCTGAGCTAAAAGCTTATTTCGGATCCTGGTTCAACACCGTGATACTCATGCGACGGTTGCGCGGATCGAACTTGTCTTTCGGGTTAAACGGATCGGTGTCAGCCACGCCTTCGATGCGGGTGAAGCGTTCTTCCTTGATGCCTTTTTTCTGTAACAGCTGACGCGTGGCTTCGGCACGATCGGCTGACAGCGACCAGTTGTTCTTGCCCTCCGGGTTCTGGAACGGCACCGCGTCGGTGTGACCGCGGATAGCCACCTTGTTGGGCATGTCGGCCAGCGAGGCTGCGACTTCGCCTATAAGCGCGGCCGCCTTGCCTTGCATGCCGTTGCCGCCGCTTGGGAACATCGCAAAATCGGCCTTGTCGATGATTTCTATGCGCAAGCCGTCTTTGTCGCGGGTGATGGAGACCTGGTCTTTGATCTGTTCGAATTTTTTGTTTTCAGACAGTTTTTCATTGATCTCTTTTTCCAGCTTTTCAAAGTTTTCTTTGTCCTGCTGTTCAGCGATTTCTTTTTTCTGCGCCTGGGTCAGCTTGTCAGGGTCGTTGCCGCCTTCACTTTTGCCTTCGCCAGCGCTTGGGTCCTTGGCTTCGTTTTCATTTTCTGGGCCAGGTTCGGTGTCAGGGTTGGGGCCGCCTTCAGATTTGGGGGTCAGACGTTCGAGCAAACCGGTTTGACGCATCGCATAGGGAAACGCATCCGGGTCGATGATGGAGCGACCACCCAACACACCATTAGAACCAGCCAATTGACCCACTGGCGTCAAACTGTGTGAGGTGGGTTTGAAATAGTCGGCAATGCTTTTGCGTTGGTCGGCATTGGATGCACCCAGCAACCACATCAACAAAAAGAACGCCATCATGGCGGTCATCATGTCGGCCAGCGCAATCTTCCAGGCACCTCCGTGGGCACCGGCATGCGAATCGGGCATTTTCTTGATGATGATGACCGGCGCGAGCGCTTCTGACGCAGGTGCTTGCTCCGGCGTTTCGGGTGGCGTGTCGACGGGAGCCGCGTCCTCGGCGTCGGTCAGCTTGGCTTCTTCGTCAGCCATGTTTATTTGCCTCGCATGCCGTCAAAAATTTCGCCAAACGAGGGTTTGTTATGGGAATTGATCACCGACCTGGCAGCCTCAATCACCAGTGGCATGGGATGGCCATGCAAATTGGCAACGATGAGTTGCTGCACGCAT
>JGI25911J50253_10000187_pt1 | contig 19005 bp, 19 predicted proteins | sample LauGreSBDMM110SD_3_FD_50253 | JGI IMG/M metagenome (IMG submission 50253) | reverse complement strand
ATAAAACACAGACCCGCCACCAGCATGCCCGCATAGCCGGCGCGCTGCAAGCCAATATGAATCACCAGCTCAGTGGAGTTGGGGGCGGGGATCAGGTTGGCCGCGCTCACCAGATCCAAGAACTGCTCCTCGCTGAGCCACTGGCGCTGCACCACCAGCTCCTGATGCTGCAGCGCTGTGTGCGCTGCTGGCCCGCCAAATGCAGTGCTGCCCAGGCGCAGAAACACCAGCGCCAGCTCAGGCAGGGCTGCAGGCTGCTATGCGTTCAAGGGCGGCGGGCGCTGTAGTCCGGTACGCGGCGCTTGTAAGCGGAATGCAGCAGCGGCGAAGAAATCAAAAAGTCCGCGGTGGCACGGTTGCAGGCCATGGGTATGTTCCAAACCACCGCCATGCGCAGCAGCGCCTTTACGTCCGGGTCATGCGGCTGCGGCTCCAGCGGGTCCCAAAAGAAAACCAGCAGATCCACGGAACCCTCGGCAATGCGGGCGCCAACTTGCATGTCCCCGCCCAGCGGGCCGCTGAGCAGGCAGGTGACGGGCAGCTGCAGCTCGCGCTGCAGCATGCGNCCGGTGGTGCCAGTGGCCAGCAGCATATTNTTCTGCAGCACGCCAAGGTTAAANGCAGCCCACTCCATCAANTCTGATTTTTTGTTGTCATGCGCAACCAGTGCAATGCATTTTTGAGCCGCGGGGACCAAAGTTGATTCAGGCATGGGCACTCCTTATTGTTGGCGGGCAGCGCATATACAATGCCCACCGCGCTGTTGTGACTTTATGAAGGCCGGCCAAACTGGACGGCTAGAGCGGCTCTGCTCAGCAGAACCAGCTTTCGGTAAGGCCGGGCGGCGGCGGCCGCAGGCGCGGGCCGGGTGCAGGCGCAATGCGGCCGGCAGCGCCGTATGCCAGCTGCTCAACTGCCGCAAAAGTTGTGCGTGCGTCTTCGCCGGCACGCGCAGCGGCTGCGGTGCACGCAGAGACCTGCGCGCACAGCGCGTCCATGCGCGCATCCGGATGCGTCCACGGATGGCAATAGTTCTCTGCATCCAGCGCACCCAGCCAGGCGGCATTGCCAAATTCGCGCAGCAGCAGCGAGCCCGGCGGGATCAGCAGGCGAATGCCCAGCTGCACTGCATCAATGTGCTCCAGCAGGTCGTTTGTGCGCAGCCACGCCAGCTGCTCCAGATAATCCGCCAGGGTTGTCCAGGGCGTGAATGCCACCAGTGAAATGCGCAGCGCAATGCCGGCAGCGTCCAGCGTGCGCAGCGCAAGCTCCAGCTCAGTGCGCGTATGGCCCTTGTGCAGCGCCTGCAAAACGGCGGGAGCCAGCGACTCAACCGCCGCCACAACAAACAAGCAGCCCAGCGCTGCAAATTCTGCAAACAAGCCGGCCTGCGCTGCAATGTGCGAAACCTTGGCGGTGAAATCAAAAGTGATGTGCGGCAGCTGCTGGTGCAGCGCACGCGCAATGCGCAGCGCATGCGCCGGCCCGTTCAAAAAGTCCGGGTCTCCAAAAGTGATGTGGCGCGCACCGGCCGCCACTTGCGCATGCACATCAGCCAGCACGGCCGCCACCGGCACCACCACAAAGCGCCCGCTGTACACGGGCGGTATCGGGCAATGCGCGCACATGTGCTTGCAGCCGCGCGTGGCTTCGGTGTAGCCGGCAAGCTGCAGCCGGCCGTTGTTGCGCAGCTGCGCGTAGTGCTGCAGCGGCTGCAGGCCGGCGCGCTGCGGCTGCAAATTTGCAGCGGGGCGCAGCATGGGCACGGCTGCGTTGGGGTGTAGTGCCGTGCGCACGCCGGGCGGCGGCGCTTTGGCGTCCCATGTGCCCTGCAGCACTGCGTGCGCCAGCTGCGGCAGCGCGGTTTGCAGCTCGCCGGCCAGCACGCTGTCTGCATCCGCGCGCAGCAACTGCGGCGCATTCAGCGCTGCGTAATGCCCGTAAAAGCTGATGTGCGCTGCCGGGTTTATGGCGCGCACTTCACGCGCAGCCTGCACGCCCACGCGCAATGCGGTATGCATGGGCGTGGAGATGCCCACCCAGCGCGCATTGCGCAGCGCTTGCGCATGCTGCGCCAGCGACTCTTGCGCCAGGTCCACGGCGTGCGCTGCAATGCCGGCAGCGGCCAGCCACGCCAGCGGTGCGGCAATACCCAGCGGCTGGTGTCCAAGCTCGTAACCGGACAGCAGCAGCACCGGCGCAGCGCTGCTGTCAGCGCAGTGCGCCGCACTCACGATGCCACCTCCAACCGCAGCAGCTCGCTCGCTGCCCCGTTTACCAGCGTGCCCGCACAGGCACTGCGATCCGCAGCGCAGCCGAAGATTGCAAACAGCGGCGCATCAGAAAGCAGGTCCGATCCGTTGCTGGCAGCAATAATATTTTGCCAGACGGCGTACAACACGCGCAGCGCACCGCCCGCGCGCGCCTGCCGCGGCGTGAGGTCGCCAATGCCAACCATGGGTTCAAAGTGCGACCACACATAGCCCTGCTTGGCGCCGGCAGCCACCGAATCTTGATTGGCCAGCAAAACCACAAGCTGGTTTAGATGAATGAAGGCCACGCTCTCCAGCCAGCCGCTTTCACAAAGCGTCAGCTCCGCGCAAGTGCGGTACGGGATGCCGGCCTGCTGCAAGTAAGCGCTGGCGGATGCCAGCTCCGGGCGCGTGGCCTGCACCAGCCGCAATGCGCGGATCTCCTGCAGCGCGCCAGCCGGCTCTGCAGCCGCGCCCGCTACGGCGCGCGAGCCCTTGAAGCGGTCATCAAAGAAGAATGGTGCGCCACGCATGAGGCGCGCCGTGGCGGTCTTCATTACAAGCGGCCATTGGGCGGGCTGCGGCGTGCGCAGCAGCGCTGCCGGGTTTGCGCCAAAATCCTGGGCGTACAGCGGCGCGTAGCGCACCGCATCGCCCCACTCCGGCACAAGCTGCTGCGCAGCCAGCAGGCCCAGCAGCAATGCGCCCGTTTGCTGCAGGGCGCGCGGCGCCATGCGCACGCGCGTAATGCCAGTGGGCTGCAGCAGCGCAGCACTAAACTGCAGCTTCACGCGCAGCGCAACTGCGCCGCTGGAGCGCAGCACTTCTGTCTCGGACGTCAGCTGCTTGGGCAGTTCCAGGCCCAGCGCATCAGCCCAGAATGCATCAAAGGCTGCGCTTGCGTTCAGCGCCTGCGCCACATCCACCCATAAGTCTTCCGTTGCGCGCGGGTCAATTTGAAATTGCGGCACCACGCCGTCCGCTGATATTTGCAGCAGCAGGCAGCCGCCATGCAAGGCTGCGTAGGCTGGCGCTGCACCGGGCGGGAACGGCAGCAGCTGGAGCGGGCCGGCATACTCCGGGCGCAATTGGAAGCGGCGCGCAGCCGCATCCCACGGCCAAAGAATTTGCCCGGCTGCATCTTGCGCAATGATGGCCCACTGCGTGCCACTGCGCAGCACCGTCAGCAAGCCGCCATCCGGCAGGCGCGCTTGCAGCGCTTGCTGCATTTCCGCAAACCCAGGCGCAACCTGTTGCGCCTGCCAGTCCGCGCCATCGGCCGCAAGTTCGGCTGCCGTTGGCAGCATGCGCTCCATTACCCGGTCAAACACATTGCCAGCGCAGCCCAGCGGATTGGCAGCGGAGGGCACAAGCGTAGGCACCGGAACGGGCGTGGGCGCCGGCGGCGGCAGTGTGGCCCCATTTACCTGGGCACCGACGGCAGCCGTGCTGCCCGGTGGCACCGCCAGCCGCGCCCCGGAAGCTGCCAGTGCTGCCGCACGCGACTTTACCGCCGCTGTGCCACAGCCGGCGAGCAGCGCAGCCGCCAACAAACATGCACACGGCAGCGCGCGGCTGCCAAAAATCCGGACAATTTGCGTGGGAGTCGGGCACATGCAACCAAATTGCGGGGGCACGGGCCACTCCGGCAACTGCTGCGATTATATCCAGCCAGCTTGCGTGCGCTGCTTGCTACAATCATGGCCGGCTTCCCAAACCGCAATAAACAAATGCCTGCCGGTAAATCACTGAAGCACATACCAAGCCAGCCGATTGGCCGGGCTGCCGGAGCGGGCACGCTGCGCNTGCCCACCCGCCGCTGCTTTATAATGCNCCGCTAGGGGGACCTTCCGGGCTGTGCGCGCATTGCAGCGCGCCCGCCGCAATCTTGCTTGTTATCTAGTTTCATCATCGTAGCGCTGCTGACGGGGTTGACCGCGCTGTATGTGGGTGCNGAGTTTGCCGTTGTAAAGTCGCGGCGCACGCGCATCAGCCAGCTGGCAGCTTCCGGCAACCGTTTTGCGCGCCAGCTGCTGCCCATCCTCGAAGATCCGCGCAAGCTTGACCAGTTTGTGGCAGCCTGCCAGGTGGGCATCTCGCTCACCGGCCTGCTGCTGGGCGCCTATGGCGAGGCCGTACTGGCAGCGCGCCTGGCTCCGCTGCTGGGCGGCGCGCAAGCGCATTCGCTGGCAGCCACGGCTGTGCTGCTGCTGCTCACCATTCTGCTGGTGCTGCTGGGGGAGCTCGTGCCAAAGTCCATCGCGCTGCAATACCCGCATCGCACGGCGCTCGCCAGTATGCTGCCGATGCGCGCCTCGCAAATTTTGTTTGCGCCGCTGATCTGGCTGCTGAACGGCAGCGCGCTGCTGCTGCTGCGCCTGCTGGGGCGCAGCAGTGCACCGGTGCGCGGCAGCCTGCACTCTGCCGAAGAAATTGAGCAGCTGGTTGAAGACAGCCATGCCGGCGGCGTGCTGGATGCAGACGAGCGCCAAATGCTGCGCAACACGCTGCGCCTGCGCGACCACGTGGCGCGCCAGGTAATGACCCCGCGCACGCGCTTGTACGCTGCGCCGGCGGAAAGCACAGTGCACGCGCTGCTGCAAGGCGCGTGCGAAGCCGGCTATAGTCGCATCCCGCTCTACCGCAACACCATCGACCAAATCATCGGCTTTGTGCACATCAAGGATGTGCTGCGCCTGCAGGTGCAAGGCCGCGAAAACCTGGCCGAAATTTTGCGCGAGGCGGTGTTTGTGCCGGAGACGCTGGCGCTCGATGCGGTGTGGACCGCGCTTGAAGCCAAGCATCAATACATGGCCACCGTCTTCGACGAATACGGCGGCACAGCCGGCATCATCACCATCGAAGATTTGCTCGAAGAAATATTTGGCGAACTGCAGGATGAGTTCGACTCCAAAGAAAATGCGCTGGTCTCGGCGGACAAAACCGGGCGCCTCTTTTTGCGCGGCGAACTTTTGGTGGAGGACGTGAACGAGTACCTGACGCTCGGCCTGCCCGAGCAAGAGATGGACACGCTCGGCGGGCTGGTGTTTGAGGCGCTCGGGCGGCGCCCCCGCGTGGGCGATGAAGTGACGCTTGGCGTGCCCGGCATCTCCGTGCGCGTGGAAAGTATTGACGAGCTGGCCGTGCTGGAGGTCTCGCTGCTGCTGGGGCCAAAGGTGCAAACGCAAGTGGGCGAGTGGGCGGTGGCAGTGCGTGACTAGCCTGGCTGCAGCCCTCCCGCCGGCAGCTGCCGTGTTGCCGGCTGCACCGCAACTGCTGCTGGCACTGCTGGTGGTGGCAGCGCTGGTCGCACTCAATGGCCTGCTGGTCGCCGCCGAGTTTGCCATCATCGGCGTGCGCCCCACACAAATGGAAGAGCTGGCCGGCCAAGGCAACGCCGTGGCGCGCTCAGTGCTGGCTGTGCTGGAGCAACCGCGCTTGCAGGATGAATATATTGCCACAGCGCAACTGGGCATCACGATTGCATCACTGGGGCTGGGCGTGTACAGCGAGCCGCAGCTGGCGGACTTTGCGGCGGCTTACCTGCAACTGCTGCCCGACATGCCGGTGGCAGCAGCCCAAACTGCCGGGCATGTGCTTAGCCTGGCCCTGCTCACCTATCTGCACATTGTGTTGGGGGAGATGGTGCCCAAGGCGCTGGCGCTGGAAAACCCGCGCACCATGGCGCTGAATGTGGCGCGCCCGATGCAGGCGCTGCGGGTGCTGCTGCTCTGGCCCACGCGCACCCTGAACGCCATCGGCGCGTGGCTGCTGCGCGCTGTTGGCGTGCCGCCGGCTTCCGGGCATGCCAGCCTGCACTCCACTGAAGAGCTGGAGCAGATTGTGGCCGAGAGCAAACAAGGCGGCCTGCTGCGCGAGTCAGAGGAAGAGATCCTGCTTAACATATTTAATTTCAGCGAGCGCCAGGTAAACCAGGTGATGACCCCGCGCATCAAAATTCAGGGCATCCCCGCCACAATGCCGCTGGCAGAAATTCTCAATCTTGTCACCACCAGCCGCTTCAGCCGCTTCCCGGTATACGAAGGGGACATTGACAGTGTGATTGGCGTGCTGCATGTGCGCGACCTGGCGCATCACCGCCTGCGCGCGCGCGGCGATGCGTTTGATATCCGGCTGCTGATGCGCGCAGCGCCCATGGTGCCCGAGAGCTACTCGGTTGGCAAGCTGATGGCGGCCTTCAAGCGCCAGCGCCTGCACATGGCGCTGGTGGTGGATGAGTTTGGCGGCACGGCCGGAGTGGTGACACTTGAGGACCTGGTGGAGCAAGTGGTTGGTGAAGTGCGCGATGAGTTTGACCAGGAGCACGAGCCCTTGACAGAGCTGGCGCCGGGAGTACTGGAACTGAATGGCACCTGCCTGGTGCAGGAGCTGCAAGCATATGTGGACCTCGGTGAAGCCGGCGCGCTGCCAGAAGTGGAGACAGTGGGCGGCTTGATGATTACATGGCTGGGGCGCCCCGCCCAAGTGGGCGACCGCCATACACACAAAGACAGCGTGCACTTTTCCGTGCTGGCGGTAGACGGGCTGGCGGTGGCCCGCGTGCGCGTTGAGTTTCCCGCGCCCGTGCGTCCCGCGCCCGCTGCCGGCCGCGCGTAAAGCCGGGCATGGCGGCGGCCAGCAAACGCANCAATGGCGCACTGCTAAAATCGCGCCATGNTCAACACTCCCGCAATTGTTTTTGTGGGTGGGCTTATGCTCAGCAACGGGTTCATGACCTTCGCCTGGTACGGGCACCGCAAGTCACTCGGTGGCANGCCTTGGNTTGTGGCTGCCATCATCAGCTGGGGCATTGCCTTCTTCGAGTACATGAGCCAAGTTCCGGCCAACCGCGCCGGACACACGCTGTTTAATGTTGCGCAGCTATAGATTGTGAAGGAGTTAATCTCGCTTACGGTCTTTGTGCCGTTCGCCATTTTCTANATGCGCGAGAAGNCATCCCNGAATTATTTGTACGCGGGTTTCTGCCTGCTGGGCGCAGNGTTCTTTATCTTCCGCGCGCCGGCGCAATAGCGAGCGGCAGCCNGTGCTGCACCATTTGGATTTGAATGCGGATGCAGCGCGNACCGTGCTGCTGGTGCATGGCCTTGGCTCCAACAATGCCGGTTGGCAAGGACAAACNGGCGCGCTGCGCAGCGCCGGCTGGCGTGTGCTGGTGCCGGACATGCCTGGCTTTGGCGATTCGCCATTTGCCGGCGGCCGCTGGCGGATTGCCGATGCCGCTGCGGAATTGGCTGCGCTGCTGCACGCGCTGCAGCCGGCGGGCGCATGCGTGGCCGGCATTTCCATGGGCGGCACCGTGGCGTTGCAGCTTGCGCTGGACTACCCGCAGCTGGTGCAGCGCCTGGTGCTCGTGAGCACATTTGCGCGCCTGCGCGCGCGCGGCCCGCGCCAGCTGCTTTACTTTGCGCGCCGCTACTTGCTGCTGCACCTGCGCGGGCTGCCCAGCCAGGCGCGCGCCGTGGCGCAGCATGTGTTTCCATGCCCGCGCAAGAAAACTGGCGCGCCGCGTTTTACCGGCAGATATTGCAATCCGATGTGCGCGCCTACCGCAGCGCAATGCTGGCGCTCGCGAGCTTTGATGTGCAATCGCGGCTGGCCGCAGTGCGCGTGCCAACCCTGGTAATCACCGGCAGCCAAGACGCAACTGTGCTGCCAGAAAACCAGGCCGGGCTTGTGCACGGCATTGCCGGCGCGCGCCAGCTGATATTAAATGGCGGGCATGCGATCATGGTGGAGCAGCCGCAGGCCTTCAACGCGGCGCTCTTGCAGTTTCTCAGCGACTCGCACCCCGCACCTTTATAATCAANTAGCGGGAGCATAAGCAAGTATGAGCAAGTTTTTTGATGAGATGTGCCAGCAACCAGCAGCGCTGCGCNCGCTGGCTGCTTACTACCAGCAGCCCGCAGCGCGCAAACTGCTGCTGGCGCAGCCAGCCGGCGCACAGCCNCTGTTTTTAGGCATGGGCGCATCGCACCACGCCGGGCTGCTGGCCGCGCGCCATTTGCAGCGCAACGGCATTGCNGCCCTGGCATTGGAAGCTGCAGACCTGCTGCAGCCCGGCAATATCTGGCTGGCGCGCGCAGAAACAGTTGTGTTCGTTTCACAATCCGGCGCCAGTGCGGAGGTGCAGCCGGTGTGCGCACAGCTGCGCCCCGCGAGCGCGCTGCTGGCCGTTACCAATGATCCGCAGAGTGTGCTGGCGCACAGCGCGCGCAGCGTGCTTGCGCTCCACGCCGGCGCGGAAGAGACGGTGTCCAGCAAGACTTATGTGAATTCGCTCGCGCTGCTTTGGCTGCTGGCACGCGCGTGGCAGGGCCGGCTGGATGCAGCCGCGTTTGACGAGCTGGCGCGCGTGGCCGANCACATTGAGCAAATGCTGCAGAATTGCGCCAGCATTGCAGCGCGCTGGCTGGCAGCCGTGGGCAGCGCGGACTGGCAGGTGTTTGTGGGCCAGGGCGCGCCCGCCGTCAGTGCGCGCCAGGGTGCAATGATGGTGAACGAGTGGGCCAAGGGCCACGCGCTGGCGCACAGCGTCGGCTCGTTCCGGCACGGGCCAATGGAAAGTGCAGACGCACGCATGGGTGCGGTGTTGTTTGCGGCGCCCAACGAATACCAAGCCATGACCGCGCGCCTCGCCAGTGATTTGCACGGCTACGGCTGTCGCGTACTGCTGGTGCAGGGTGGCGAAGCATTTGTGGCCGGCCAGGCTCTGCCGACTGCAGCACCGTTTGATGAGTTCCTGCTGCCCATCATCGACACCGTGGCAGCGCAGATTTATGTGGATGGCCTCACCGCGGCGCAACATGTGACCGAGGGCTTCCGCTACATCAGCAAGGTAACCGCAAAACTGTAGGCGGCGCGCTGCCGCTGGTTGACCGCCGCGCTCCCCCGCGCTTATACTGTTGGCAGCCGCTGGCATCCTTTGCGAGCGAGACGGCCACAATGAACTCAATATCCTCTGCCCGCCCAACGGCAGCTGCTGGCTGTCTGGCAGCGCCCCGGTTCTGCAGCTGCAATCGCCGCAGGAGCCTGCTGACATGCTGCTAACCCTCGATATCGGCAATACCAACATCACCGCCGGCGTATATGCAGGCGCTGAGCCTGGCGCGCGCTGGCGCGTGGCCACCGCACGCGAGCGCACTGCTGACGAGTACGGTTTGCAGCTCGTTGGGTTTTTGCAGCACGCCGGCCATACAGCGCAGCACATCACCGGTGTGGCAATGGCTTCCGTGGTGCCGCCGCTCACCGGCACCTTCCTGCGCGCCTGCCAGCAATACCTGCATTGCACACCACTGGTGGTGGATGCCGGCGTGCGCACCGGCGTGCGCGTGCGCTATGACGACCCGCGCCAGGTGGGCGCCGACCGCGTGGTGGATGCAGCCGCAGTGCATGCGCTTTATGGCGGCCCGGCTTGCGTGGTGGATTTTGGCACGGCCACAACCTTCGACGCCATCTCTGCCAATGGCGACTATCTGGGCGGCGCGATTGCGCCCGGCATTGAGATTGCCGCCGACGCGCTCTTTCAGCGCGCTGCCAAACTGCCGCGCGTGGAGCTGGCGCGTCCGCCCGCAGCAATTGGCAGCAACACAGTGCACTCTATCCAGTCCGGGTTGCTTTATGGTTACGTGGGATTGGTGGAAGGCATGGTGGCGCGCTTCCGCTCCGAGCTGGGGGCGGACATGAAGGTGATTGCCACCGGCGGGCTGGCCGAGGTGCTGGCGCGTGAGACCGCCGTGATTGACATTGTTGCGCCATGGCTCACGCTCGACGGGCTGCGCATCATCTGGGAGTTGAACCAGTGACCGCGCTTGCGGGCGGCCGCGCATGATCAGCCGGCTGCACAACCAGCGCGTGCTGCTTGGCGTAACCGGCAGCATCGCTGCATACAAGGCGCCGGATCTGGCCAGCCAGCTTACCCAAGCCGGTGCGCTGGTGGATGTGATCCTCACGGACTCGGCTGCGCGCTTCATTACCGCGCTTAGCTTTGAGTCGGTAACCGGCCGGCGCGTGTACACGGATTTGTGGGCCGCGGATGCGCATGTGCAGCACATTGGGCTGGCGGAAGGCGCGGCGCTGCTGGTGGTGGCGCCNTGCAGCGCAGACACGCTGGCCAAGCTGGCGCATGGCCGCGCNGACAANCTGCTTACGATCACNGCGCTGGCTGCGCGCTGCGCATTGCTGCTGGCACCGGCAATGGATGGCGGCATGTGGNTGCACCCGGCCGTGCAAGCCAACATGCAAACGCTGCTGCAGCGCGGCGCGCGCTGCGCCGGCCCCGCTGCGGGCCGCATGGCCAGCGGCCANACTGGCATGGGGCGCATGCTGGAGCCGCAGCAACTGCTTGGCCACATCCGCCTTGCGCTTGGCGCCGGCGGTGTGCTGGCTGGGCGCCAGTTTGTGGTCACGGCCGGCGCCACGCACGAAGCCATCGACCCCGTGCGCCTGCTCACCAACCGCTCCACCGGCAAACAGGGTTTTGCGCTGGCACAGGCTGCGCTTGATCTCGGCGCGCAGGTAACGCTGATTAGCGGGCCAAGCACCCTTGAAACGCCGGTGGGTGCTGTGCGCGTTGATGTGTTAACCGGGCAGCAAATGCAAAGCGCCGTGCTGCAGGCCGCCGCCAAAGCCGATGCGCTCTTGATGGCCGCAGCCGTTTCCGACTACCGGCCGCAAGCCGCAGCGCCGCAAAAACTTAAGCGCAGTGCAGCTGCAACCACACTGGTGCTGGAGCCCAACCCGGATGTGCTCGCTGCGGTTGTGGCACAGCGCACGCAAAGCGGCTGGCCGCGCGTGCTGGTTGGGTTTGCCGCCGAGAGTGAAAACCTGCTGGAAAACGCAGCCGCCAAACTGCGCACCAAAAAACTGCAGCTGGTGGCGGCCAATAACATCAGCGAGCCCGGCGCGGGCTTTGGCACGGATACCAACCGCGTAACGCTGCTGGATGCGCACGGCGGCGTGGAGGAACTGCCGCTGCAAAGCAAGGCGCTGGTAGCCGAGCACATTTGCGCGCGCGTTGCCGCGCTGCTGCAGTGACGCAGCTGCTGGTAATTGGCGGCGCATCGCTGGATGTGCTGCACTTTGCGGGGCGCACAGAGCAGGCCGCGGGCGGCGCCGGCATGTACACGGCCGTGGCTGCCAGCTGCGCCGGCGCACGCGTGAGCATGCTGGCACCGCGCCCCGCAGAAATGCCCGCTGCGCTGCAGCCCGCAGCGCAGCGCATTACCTGGCTGGGTCCGCTGGTTACAGCAGCCGAGCTGCCCCACTTTGAAATTGCACACCACGGCGGCGGGCGCGCCACACTTGTAAACGCCCGCTGGGGCGCAGAAGCGCTGCTCAACCCGGCGCAGCTGCCCGCAGACTTGTCCATTTACAGCTGCATACATATTGCCGCACTTAGCAGTGCACAGCGCCAGCTGGAATTTTTGCAGGCGTGCCGCGCCGCCGGAGCACCGCGCATTTCCGCGGGCACGTATGCACGCGTTGCAACCAACGAAACTGAAACCGTGCGCGCACTGCTGGCGGCTGCGGACATATTCTTTATGAACGAGAACGAAGCAAGCATTCTCCTGGGCGGTGCAAGCGCCGCGCGCGTGCGCGCCGGGCAATTGCTGTTCATTACGCAGGGCGCGGGCGGCGCACTGGTGGTGCAGGGCGCGCACACCGCACACATTGCGGCCGCGCCCGCGCAAGAGCTGGATGCCACGGGTGCCGGCGATACCTTTTGCGGCGCCACGCTGGCGGCATTGTGCGCCGGCGCGCACCCGCAGCAGGCAGCGCGCAGCGCCATGCCTTTGGCCGCCGCCATGGTCACCGCCGTCGGGCCAGCCGTCCTCTTTGCGCACACCGCCGCCAACGCCGCTGCCCCAACAGATTTGCGCGTGCAGGTAAACGCACAACAAGTGGAACGCACCGCGCGGCTGGTGGCGGCGCTGCCAAACTTACAGCCCTTCAACTTCACCGGCCCGCACTTTCCACCCGCCGGCCACGGCGCAGCGCTGGACTTCTTTTTTGCAGCCACGCTGCAGCAGTTTGGATTTTGGAGCGAGCGCGCCGGCCGCTACGCGCGCCCGCTGCTGGCCGCGCAAGGCGGGCAGCAGCGCAAGGGCAGCGACTTTTTGTGGCACGCCTACTGGAGCGCACTGCAGGCCGCGCCCGCGTTTGCAGCGCCCGCGCAGCAAGCTGCGCTGCGCAGCAGCCGGCTGCAGGCCATCTTCCGCGCGGACGATGGCACCCAGCCCATGCCCGCGCTGCGCCTGCACTTGCAGCAGGCGCGTGCCTATGGCAGCGACCTGTGCGAATTGGCAGCCACGCCCGCCGCCATGCTGGCGCATGCAAACAGCCAGCCGCTGCCGCTGGCGGCGCTGCTGCAAAGCCTTGATCATGTGGGCGGCTACAAAGAGGATCCGCTGCGCAAGAAGTCCGCGCTGCTCGCCTTAATTCTGATTGAGCGGCCGGAGCGCTGGCTGCAGCCGGCGCCCGCTGAACCTTTGCCGCCAATTGTGGACTATCACCTGCAGCGCATGTGCCTGCGCATGGGGCTGGTGGAAGCAAGCGAGCCCGCACTGCTGGCCGCCCTTGGCGCGCGCAAGCGCCTGCCCGCAGCGGATGAGTGGGCGGTGCGCAGTGCGGTGTATAGTGCCATGCAACAGCTGGCGCAAAGCTCCGGCCGCAGCATGGCCGCCATCGACTGGTTCTTCTTTAACGCGCGCACGCGCTGCCCGGAGATGACGGCGCCGGATTGCGCACAGTGTGCAATGGATGCGGTCTGCGCACATCGCACGCAGCTTTTTCAACCGGTGCTGCGCACCACATTTTATTAGCCATGAATTTTTGCGCCTGCCTGCCCGCCGTGCCGCCGCAATGCTAGCCGGCCGCCGTGTAGCTACCGGGCTGCTGCCGCTGGGGCTGGCGCTTTTGTGGGCCGGTTACTTTGGGCCTTGGATCCCGCACGCAGCTGCGGCGCTCTCGCTCAACGCACTTGACCTCTCCGAGTGGGTGACCTACCTGCCGCAGGTGCGCAGCGGCGCGCTGGCGGTGGGGCGCCTCAACTTTCTGGCGCCGCTGAGTTTTGCAATTGTGCTCAGCAGCGCGTGGGCATGGCAGCTGCCGCGCACCCGCGCGCTGCTGCTGGTGCCGTTGCTGGGCTTCGGCGTGCTGGCGGAACCATTCCTGCTTTACCGCAACGAACCGGAATTGCAGTCACAAATGTGGATCTTGTTTGCAACTGCGGGCGGCTGCGTTTTGGGCGCAGTGCTGCGCGGGCAGCGCTGGTACTGGGCGGGGTTTGCCCTGCTCGCTGCGGGCGGGCTGGCTGCCAACAGCTGGCCGCTGCTGCTGGTGCGCCCGATTGCCGGCGCACTGTATGGCGCGCTGCCCGGCCTCGGTTGGGGCTGGGGCAGTACGCAGCTCGGTGCAGTGTTGCTTGTGGCTGGCGCCGTGCTGCGTCAGCGCAGCAGGGCCGGCAGCGCCCCCAGCAGCAGCCACGGTGCGTAAGGCATAAATCCGCCCGGCTGGTAGCCGCGCCCAACGCGCAATAGCAGCGCCGCTGCGCCTGCCAGCAGCACGCCCGCCAGCAGCGCGGGCAGCACAGCCTGCACGCCAAGCGCCAGCCCCAGCACAGCTGCAAGTTTCACATCGCCAAAGCCCAGTGCCGGCGGCGCACCCGCGCCGGCATACCAGCGTCCGCCGGCGTAAGCTGCCAGCATGCAGCCGCCCGCCACTGCGGCGCCCAGCAACGCCGCTGCCACGCTGGCAATGCGCAATCCAGCCAGCAGCAGCGCAATGCCGGCCGCCAGCAGCAGCAGCGGATTTGGCAGCAGGCGCTGCTCCCAATCAATTACACCCGCCAGCAGCAGGCTAAACAGCAGCGCACTGTGCAGCAGCTGCACTGCCAGCGGCTGGCCAGCTTGATGCAGGCCCAGCGCAGCGCCACCCGCTGCCAGCAGCACGAACACCCGGCGCAATGGCTGCGGCGTGCCGCGCGCAGCCGCGCCCCAGCGCCGCTTTGGCCAGGAGTCCGCCAGCGCATTCAGCAGCCAGCCCGCTAGCACACCCGCAATCAGCCGCAACACAATCACCGTGCGATTATAGGTGCCTGCTAAAATCACCCAATGCGCCGCAATCTGCTGCCCGCCACCGACCAGCTCAGCGTGCTGGCCGCAACCATCGCACTGGCCTACACGCTGGCGCGCGTACTGGCGCTGCCCACGCGCCTGGTGGAAACAACCTTACTGGGCATGCCCGTGGCGCTGCGGATAAATGGCGACACGGTTGTGCTGCTGCTGGTGGCGGCGCTGATCACCAGTGGTGGTGACGCAATGCTGCGCAGCCATCCGCTGTGGGGCGGCACGCCCAGTACGCTGCAGCTGCCAGCGCACTGGATCCTGCCCGCCCTGGCCTCAATTGGCGTGGGATTGCTGCTGCAGCTGCTGCCCGTAAGCCCGGCATGGGCTGTGGCGCTGCTGCTGGGGGTCTTGTTTCTCACGCTGGTATTAATATGCGAGTATGCGCATGTGGATCCCGCGCCCGCAGCGCAGCGCACCACGCGCCTGCTGCTGGACTGGCTGGCGTACGTGGCGGCGCTGTGCATCTTTGGCTGGCTGCACGCAGCCGGCACCGGCCCCCTGGCCGCGGCAGCAATTATTTTTATGGTGGCGGCGCTGCTNGCCTNNCGCCTGGCACAGCTGGCGCCTGCGGGCGCAGCGCCTGCAGGCGTGAGCGCGCTTGTGACGGGTGNGATTGTGGCAGAGTGCGCATGGGCGCTGGCCTACTGGCCGCTTGCGCCCGCAGCCGGTGCTGCTTTGCTGGTGGTGGCGCTGCATGTGTGCAGCGGGCTGCTGCGCGAGCCGCTGCCCATTGCGCGCAGTACGCTCGGCGGATATTTGGCAGCCGGCGCGGGTGCGCTGCTGCTTGCGCTGCGCGCCGGCTAGCCGGCCGGCACNGCTTGCGTCTCAGTCACCGGCTGCGCGGGGTCGCTTTCNGCGGACGCAAAGCTGAGCAGCGGCCCCAACACCATTGCCAGCACCACAATCAAGCCCAGCAACACCAGCACGGTGTTGGCGCGCGATGGCTTGCGTGGCGCGGTGGGCGGCTCTTTGCGGCGCTGCTTCTTCATATCGTTACTCCTTTGTGCTGGCGCCGGGGTCGGCCGTAAGGGTGCCGGAGTGGCGCTTGGCGCGCCAGCCCACAAGCCGCTCGGTGCCGTTCATCAGGCGCTTCAAGTTGGGGCGCAGCGCATAAACTTGCAAGACAAGGCACAGCCCGCCATACAGCGTGTACTCCCACGGCATGCCCAGTGCGGACGCCCGCCACGCCATGATCACTGTTGTCATCACGCCAATTGAAAGCGTGGCCACCGACGCATAGCCAATGCCAAAATAAACCAGCGCCCCCATTGGAAAAATAATCAACACGCAATACGGCCACAAACCCATCGCTCCGCCCAGCGTGGCCGCCCCGCCCGCACCGCCGCGCAAGACCATCCGCACGCGTCCGCTATCCGGATCGGTCACAGTCTCGCGCAGAAAGATGGAATAGTTATGGCCCAGCACCGCCGCCGCACCGCACAGCGTGTGCACCCAATACGCCTCCGGCTGCAGCCCCACCGCCAGCCAAACGGGCAGCGCAGCCTTCAACACATCCAGCCAGCCCGTGGCAAAGCCCGGCCAAAACCCGGCCGCCCGAATTACATTTGTGGCGCCGGACCGGCCGCTGCCCACAGTGCGCACATCCACGCCCGTGCGCAGCCGCACCACCACCAGCCCCACCGGCACGCCGCCCACCACATAGCCAATTAAAATCAGCAGCGCGCTGAGTGCGGATTGCATTAGCGCGGCTGTACTGGAAGCAGTGGGGGAAGCAAGGCAGGGCTCATGCGCTGGAAACAGAATCGCTTATGAGCTGCAGCTGCACCGGCCGGCTGCTGCCCGCTTGCAGGCGAAACGCGCACGCTTCCCACGCGCTGCTGTTTGCCGGCTGCCCAAAAATGATGCTCACAGCCGCGGGATAATACGCCTGCAGCAGGTCCGTCTCCGAAGGCTGCGCGGGACTGGCGGGATGGGAGTGAAACACGCCCAGCAGCTCCCAGCCGTTGCGGTCCAGCTCCAGCATGGCGGCCACCTGCGCTTTTGCTTCAGCGCGGAACCGCTGCGGGCTGCGCTCTGCATTGGGCAATGCAAGCACCTGCCGCACCCGCCGGCCATTGCCGGCAAGCAGGCCGCAGCCCTCATTGGGCAGCTCAGCCGTCAGCCAGGCCTGCATCTGCGCCATGTGAGCCGCCGTCAATTGCAGAGACTCGTCCAAAATTTCGTCCACACCTTTTGCAGTTCCAGTATAACAGCGCCTGCGCAGCGCACTATACTCCGCGCACATGCGCCAGCCCGCCGCCAAAACGCGCCAGCTTTCCAGCGCCGCGCAAGACTATATCAAGGCCGTCTACTCGCTGGAANGGGAGCAGCAGCCGGTTTCCACCACCGCGCTGGCTGCGCGCATGGGCATTGCGCCGGCGTCGGTGACCGGTATGCTTAAGAAGCTGGCGGAGCACAAGCCGCGGCTTGTGCATTACGCCCGCCATCAGGGTGTCACGCTAACGCCGGGCGGCCGCGCAATTGCGCTGGAGGTGCTGCGCCATCACCGCTTAATTGAGCTGTACCTGAGCGAGGCGCTGGGATACACGGGCGGCGAAGTGCATGCGGAAGCCGAGGCACTGGAGCATGTGATCTCAGAAGATTTTGAGGAGCGCATTGCGCTCAAGCTGGGCGATCCGCGCTTTGACCCGCATGGCGACCCGATACCGACGCGCACCGGCCAGCTGCAGCGCGGTGCCAGCACACGCCTGAGTGAGCTAACCAACGGGCTGGCGGGCACTGTTGCCAGCGTGCAGTCGCCCAACCCGGCGGAAGAGCGCTACTTGGCGCAGCTGGGGCTGCGCGCCGGCGCACATGTGCGCGTGATGGAACGCGCGCCCTTCAACGGCCCGGTGCATGTGCTCGTGAATGAAGAGCGCACAGCTGTGCTGGGGCGCGAGCAGGCGGCATTAATCATCATGCATTTGGACAGTGGTGCCAGCGCCTGACGCAAAACGCACGNATTGACGCTGCTGAATTTGACGGCCGTCCGCTTGCACTCACCGGGGCTGCCAGCGTGGGCGCCCAAGGCTGCAGCGGTCCGTTCCCGTCCCGCCCGCAAGAAAGCTGCCCACACCAACGCAGCACGGATGCAACCGTACCAATTTATTTTTCGTTTCCCCGAAAATCGCCCCGGCAAAATCCCGGGGTTACATCAAGCAACATACATGGAGCAGCGCCGTGGGAAACACTAAGTTAGGTTTGCCGCTTGAGTATCAAAGGCATCCGGAATTCTTCGATGCATTTAGTGACAATGGCCATGCAGCCGCTACAAACACGGTGATCGAAAAACTTCTTCGCAAGCAAAAAGTTCACACCGTCCTGGACATGACCTGCGGCACAGGCTCGCAGGTATGGCACCTTGCCAAACATGGGTACAAGGTCACCGGTGCCGACTTCAGCCCGGCGCTTTTACGGATTGCCCGAGCCAAGGCGCGCATCGAAAAAACGCCGGTTGAATTTATTGACGGCGACATGCGAACACTTCAGGTTGGGGCATTTGACGCCGTCATCACGATTGCCAACGCCGTGGGACACCTGACCAAAGCCGGCTTCGAGAAATCGCTGCGCAATATCGGCCGCAACCTAAAGCCCGGCGGAGTGTATATTTTCGACATTTTCAATTTGGACGCGATGACGGACACGGTGGTTGCAGATTTTGCAATGCACTGGTGCAGAAAATCCGGAAACACCCAGTGTCACGATGTGCAATGCTCAGTCATCAACCGGCGGCAGGGGCGGCTCACATCATATGACCACTATGTCTTCCAAAAGGGCGCGCGCGAACCGCAAACATTGCGATCCAGATTCAGCCTGCAACTTTATACCGCCAAAGAGCTGCGCGGCATGCTGGCGCGGAATGGCTTTGATACGCTAATGCAATGTGGCTTGGATGGCTCGCAATTTGTGAGTGGCAAAACGACAAGTATTTTGACGATGGCGCGGAAGTGTTAGCAGAGATCCGCCGAAATTCCGGGGTGTGGACCAAGGCATCCACCGCGCAGCGCTTGCGCCAGCCTGACTTAGCGCGCATGCCGCAATGGTAGCTTCACTGGCAGTCAGTATCTTCAACCACTGCTTTGTACACCTTAACATTCATCTGCTGCAAACATAGTTTTTGCTCGTGCTGGCCTTGACACTGACCGCTAACCGCCTGGCAAGCCTGCCCGAAGGTCACGCCGCGCTAAGCACATAACCGCAGCTAATAATTTTGTGGGGGGCAGCCAGCTGCCCGCGCTTCACAAGCTTGGGCGCATGCAATGCAATCCGCGCCGCTGAACAAACCAATCAGCCGCTGCCGCACTGCCACCTGCACCCGCTTCACACAGCCTTCGTCCATCTGCGCTCAGCGCAACACCAGCCTCTGCCACCCCTGCCCCCATCCAGTCTGCACAAATCCAAGTGCACGTGCGTATTCAGCTACGGAATAACTACCACGCTGATTTCGAGTGCCCGTTCCCAATCATAACCATTCGGAATGATAGTGAAACCTGTTTCTCCAATTTTAACGGCCTTATACTCGCCCCGGTTCACCCACACCAGTACACCGTTGCCGGACCCCATAATGCGGACCGGCGTGTCAGACAGGTCGTCTCTGACGAGACGCA
>JGI25911J50253_10000179_pt1 | contig 19225 bp, 18 predicted proteins | sample LauGreSBDMM110SD_3_FD_50253 | JGI IMG/M metagenome (IMG submission 50253) | reverse complement strand
TGCAGCGCTGGCATTCGCCTCGGTGGAATACATCATGCGCGATGTGCCTTGGGGTTGGTTGATTCGCTACATGCACTCCACCGGCGCCTCGGCCTTTTTTGTGGTCGTTTATTTCCACATGTTCCGTGGCCTGATTTACGGCTCCTACCGCAAACCCCGTGAGTTGGTATGGCTGTTTGGTTGCGCCATCTTCTTGTGTCTGATGGCCGAGGCCTTTATGGGCTACTTGCTGCCCTGGGGCCAAATGTCTTATTGGGGCGCGCAGGTGATCGTCAACCTGTTTGCGGCTGTGCCTGTGATTGGCCCCGACTTGGCTTTGCTGATCCGTGGCGATTACGTGGTGAGTGACGCCACCTTGAACCGCTTCTTTAGTTTTCACGTCATTGCAGTGCCTTTGGTGCTGCTCGGTTTGGTGGCGGCCCACATCATCGCTTTGCACGAGGTGGGCTCCAACAACCCCGATGGCGTTGAAATCAAAAAGTACAAAGACGAGCAAGGTCGCCCCTTGGACGGCATTCCTTTCCACCCCTATTACACGGTGCATGACATTTTGGGCGTGACGGGTTTCTTGGTGATCTTCACCGCCATCGTCTTTTTTGCACCTGAGTTGGGCGGCTACTTCTTGGAGTACAACAACTTCATCCCGGCCGATCCGCTGAAAACACCGCTGCACATTGCCCCCGTGTGGTATTTCACCCCTTACTACTCCATGCTGCGTGCCATCACCACCGAGATGATGTACGCGCTGGTGTTGTGTGTGGTGATCGCCGCCTATTTGGGCGTCACCCGCATCAAAATGCCCAGCGTCCTCAAAGCTGCGGTGGTGGCCGCTGCGGTCATCCTGATGGGCTTGATGCTCAAGATCGATGCCAAATTTTGGGGCGTGGTGGTCATGGGTGGCGCGGTCATTATTTTGTTCTTCTTGCCCTGGTTGGACAACTGCGAAGTCAAGTCGATCCGTTACCGCCCCGATTGGCACAAATACCTCTACGGCATTTTTGTCATCAACTTCGTGATCCTGGGTTATCTGGGTGTGCAACCGCCTTCACCCATCGGTGAGCGCGTCTCACAAGTGGGCACCTTGTTTTACTTTGGCTTTTTCCTCCTGATGCCCTGGTGGAGCCGCTTGGGTGAGACCAAGCCCGTGCCGGACCGCGTGACCTTCACCCCCCACTGAGCGCGCAGGACCATCAACATGAAAAAAATCCTCATCTCTTTGTTGGTATCTCTGGGCTGTTTGTCTGGTGTGTGGGCTGCTGGTGGCGACACCATCGCATGGGACAAAGCGCCCAACAAGACCAACGACCTGGGCGCATTGCAAAACGGTGCCAAGCTGTTTGTGAACTACTGCTTGAACTGCCACTCAGCGGCTTACATGCGCTACAACCGCTTGACCGACATTGGTTTGACCGAGCAACAAATCAAAGATAACTTGTTGTTCACCACCGACAAGGTGGGTGACACCATGAAGGCCAACATCGATGCACGCCAAGCCAAAGAGTGGTTTGGCGGCCTGCCCCCCGACCTGACCCTGGTGGCGCGTTCGCGCGCTGGCAGTGGCGGCACGGGTGCCGATTACCTTTATACCTATTTGCGCACCTATTACCGCGACGACACCAAGGCCACGGGCTGGAACAATTTGGCCTACCCCAATGTGGGCATGCCCCATGCGCTGTGGGAACTGCAAGGCGAGCGCCGCCCTGTTTTTGATGTGGCCCAGCAACACGGCCATGAAGTTCAGGTCTTCAAGGGCTGGGAGCAGGTCAAGCCCGGCACCATGACACCGTTGCAGTACGACCAAGCCATGGGAGACCTGGTCAGCTACTTGCAATGGATGGCTGAGCCGGGCCAAAATTCACGGGTGCGCATTGGCGTGTGGGTGCTGATCTTCTTGTTGTGCTTCATGGTCATTGCTTGGAGACTTAACGCGTCTTTTTGGAAAGACATCAAATAATTTTTCCCAACCCAAGCCACCGGGCTGGGGTTGGATTTGGGAATGGGGGGCAAGCCCCCATTTCTTTTGAATTTCAGGAGCCTTCATCATGATGGTGCTTTATTCCGGAACCACTTGCCCTTTTTCACACCGTTGCCGCTTTGTGCTGTTTGAAAAAGGCATGGACTTTGAAATCCGTGATGTTGACCTTTACAACAAGCCTGAAGACATCAACGTCATGAACCCTTATGGCCAGGTGCCCATCCTGGTCGAGCGCGATTTGATTTTGTATGAGTCCAACATCATCAATGAGTACATCGATGAGCGCTTTCCCCATCCCCAATTGATGCCCGGCGACCCGGTGGACCGCGCACGTGTGCGCCTGTTTTTGTTGAACTTCGAAAAAGAACTGTTTGTGCATGTCAGCACACTGGAGTCGCGCACCTCCAAGGCCAACGAAAAGGCCCTGGAAAAAGCCCGCTCACACATCCGCGATCGATTGACGCAATTGGCCCCCGTGTTTTTGAAAAACAAGTACATGCTGGGCGACAACTTCTCCATGCTGGACGTGGCCATCGCCCCTTTGTTGTGGCGTTTGGATCACTTTGGCATCGACTTGTCCAAAAACGCAGCCCCCTTGCTCAAGTACGCTGAACGCATCTTTTCGCGCCCGGCCTACATTGAGGCGCTCACGCCCTCTGAAAAGGTCATGCGCAAATAAGACTGGCAGGGGGNAACCATGCTCAANGTTGCCGATTCCAACTCCACCCGGCCTTACATGATCCGCGCCCTCTATGAGTGGTGCGTTGATCATCACTTCACCCCTTATGTGGCGGTGCATGTGGACGAGACCGTTCAAGTGCCCCAGGAGTATGTGAAAAACGGCGAGATCGTTCTCAACATCAGTTACGACGCCACCAGTGGTTTGAAGCTGGGAAACGATTTCATCGAGTTCAAAGCGCGTTTTTCAGGGTCGGCTCGCGGCATCATGGTGCCGGTCAACCGGGTCTTGGCCATTTATGCCCGCGAAAACGGTCAAGGCATGGCCTTCCCCCTCCAGTTGCAGGCGCCTGACGAGGGGGCTGATCTTGCGGACGGCGTGAACAACTCTGGGGAGGCCAGCATTGCCCCNGTCAAAACCCCGCGCAACCTTAATTTGACCCTGTCCGGCGACACCCCCACACCGACGCCACCNCCCAAACCCGGNGGCAAGCGCCCAGCATTAAAGCGCGTGAAGTAAAATTATTNAGCGCCGATTTAGCTCAGTTGGTAGAGCAACCGCCTTGTAAGCGGTAGGTCATCAGTTCGAATCCGATAATCGGCACCATTTCCAAAGCCCGCCAGCGCCCTTCACGCACCCCCCTCTCAGCGGGCCATGATCTTGAAGCGCAGTTGTTGCACATCCCAACCATGGGTGCGCAGGTGGGCCAGCAAAGCAGGTTCCAACTGGCGCAATTTCGCGCTGGCCGCATTGCTGGGCACCAGCACACACCAGGTTTGACCATCGATGGGCCCGGCTTTGAGGCCGTCGCGCAATCCGGGGGGCAGCAAAGGGGCAATGGCAGCCAAACGTCTCAGCGAATCTTGGCCCAAGGCGCCCAAGCGCGCCAGGCTGGGCTCCGAGCGGGCGGCTTGCTCGGCGGTGAGCGTTTGAGGACGTTGTTTCATCGGTCGATTATCCAACCGGTCAGCGCTAAAATGCCCGGCTACTTCAAAGGAACCCTTCACCTTCTTGGGCGCCCCTGCCCGAGGGACTGATGCACCATCCATGGCCTTTAAATTTTTGACCCAGATATTCGGCAGCCGCAATGAGCGCTTGCTCAAACAGTACAGCAAGACCGTGGCACGCATCAATGCCATGGAGTCGGGTCTGGAGCAACTCAGTGACGACGCGCTGAAAGCCAAAACGGAGGACTTCAAACAGCAAGTGGCTGGCGGTAAGCCATTGGACGACTTGTTGCCAGAAGCTTTTGCCGTGGTGCGCGAGGGCTCCAAGCGCATCATGAAAATGCGCCACTTTGATGTGCAACTCAGTGGTGGCATGGCACTGCACCATGGCAAAGTGGCCGAGATGCGCACCGGTGAGGGCAAGACACTCACCGCCACATTGGCGGTTTACCTCAATGCCTTGACGGGGCGCGGCGTGCATGTGGTGACGGTCAACGACTACCTGGCCCAGCGAGATGCCCAGTGGATGGGGCGCTTGTATAACTTTTTGGGCTTGAGTGTGGGCGTCAATCTGCCGCAAATGTCGCGCGAAGAAAAGCAAGCGGCATACGCCAGCGACATCACCTATGGCACCAACAACGAGTTTGGCTTTGACTATTTGCGCGACAACATGGTGTATGAGCCCGGCGACCGGGTACAGCGCAAATTGCACTACGCCATCGTCGACGAGGTCGATTCCATTTTGATCGATGAAGCACGCACGCCGCTGATCATCAGCGGCCAAGCCGAGGACCACACCGAGCGTTATGTGGCCATGAACCGTTTGGTGCCCAAGTTGCAGCGCCAAGAGGGCGAAGAAGATTTGCGCACCGGCGAAGGCGTGACCAAGTTGGGCGACTTCACGGTGGATGAAAAATCGCACCAGGTGTTTCTCACTGAGCAAGGGCACGAAAACTCAGAGCGCTTGTTGGTCGAGATGGACATGCTGCCCGAAGGCGCGTCTTTGTACGACCCCGCCAACATCAGCCTGATGCACCACTTGACCGCTGCCTTGCGTGCGCACCACCTGTATCACCGCGACCAGCACTATGTGAATCAAAATGGCGAGATCGTCATCGTCGACGAGTTCACCGGGCGCTTGATGTCGGGGCGGCGTTGGAGCGATGGCTTGCACCAAGCGGTCGAGGCCAAAGAGGGCGTGAACATCCAGGCCGAAAACCAAACCCTGGCGTCCATCACCTTTCAAAATTATTTCCGCTTGTACGGAAAACTCTCTGGCATGACCGGCACAGCCGACACCGAGGCCTACGAATTCCAAGAAATTTACGGTTTGGAAACCGTGGTCATCCCGCCCAACCGCATCAGCCGGCGCGAAGACCAACTCGACCGGGTTTACAAAACCACCCAAGAAAAATACACGGCAGCCATTGACGACATCCGCGATTGCCATGAGCGCGGCCAACCGGTTTTGGTGGGCACCAGTTCGATTGAAAACTCGGAAATCATCTCTGCCCTGCTGACCCAAGCCAAGCTTTCCCACCAAGTGCTCAATGCCAAACAGCATGAGCGTGAAGCCGACATCGTGGCCCAAGCCGGGCGCAGCCAGATGATCACCATTGCCACCAACATGGCCGGGCGTGGCACCGACATTGTGTTGGGCGGCAACCTCGAAAAAATGATCTCTGCAATGCAAGCCGATGCAGCCATCGCCGCAGATCAGCACGAGTCCCAAGAGCAAGCCCTGCGCGCCCAGTGGCAGTTGGATCACGACAAAGTGGTGTCCCAAGGCGGATTGCGCATCATTGCCACCGAGCGCCATGAGTCGCGCCGCATCGACAACCAGTTGCGCGGCCGCTCGGGCCGCCAGGGTGACCCTGGTTCGTCGCGCTTTTACCTGAGCTTGGACGACCCGTTGATGCGCATTTTTGCGGGTGATCGCGTCAAGTCCATCATGGACCGCTTGAAAATGCCTGAAGGTGAAGCCATTGAGGCGGGCATCGTCACGCGCAGCATTGAAAGCGCACAGCGCAAGGTCGAGGCGCGCAATTTTGACGTGCGCAAGCAGTTGCTCGAGTACGACGATGTCTCCAATGACCAGCGCAAAGTGATTTATCAGCAGCGCAATGACATTTTGGACGCCCAAGACCTGGGTGTGCAAATCACCAGCTTGCGCGAAGGCTGCTTCACCGACTTGGTGCGCCAATTCGTGCCGGTGGAGTCGGTGGAAGAGCAGTGGGACGTTGCTGCTTTGGATCGTGCATTGGCCATGGAGTGGCAAATCGATGTCGGTCTGCAGGCCTGGATCGAGGCTGCGACCTCGGTGTCAGACGAAGACGTGGTCGAAAAAGTGGTCAGCGCAGCCCATGCCGCGTTTGCCAACAAGGTGACCCAGGTCGGCGCCGATCAACTCACCCCCTTCACGCGCATGGTGTTGTTGCAAAGCATCGACAACCATTGGCGCGAACATTTGTCGTCGCTTGACTACTTGCGCCAGGGCATTCATTTGCGCGGCTATGCCCAAAAGCAACCCAAGCAAGAGTACAAGCGCGAGGCCTTTGAGTTGTTTGGCCAGTTGTTGGACCAGGTCAAGAACGAGGTGACCCGTGTCTTGATGAACATGCAAATTCAATCGCAGCAGCAAATTGACGAGGCGGCCCAGGCCTTGGAATCGCAAGCCGAAAAAATCAGCAATGTGACCTATACCGCCCCCAGCGAGACCGGCGAGGCCTATACCTATGCCGGCCCCAGCAGCGAATTTGAGTTGGCCCCGCAGGGGCAGGTCAAAGTGGGTCGCAACGAACCCTGTCATTGTGGCAGCGGCAAAAAATTCAAAAACTGCCACGGCAAGTTGGCTTGAAAAAATGGCTGTGAATTTATTGCCCCCCCAGGCTGGAGATTTGCATCCAATAGCTGGTTTGCGCATTGGCGTGGTCGAGGCGGGTGTGCGCAAAGCCAACCGCAAAGACCTCACTGTGTTTTTGCTCGACCCCGGTGCTGTGGTGGCCGGTGTGTTCACCCAAAACCGCTTTTGTGCGGCACCGGTGCAGTTGTGCCGCGCGCATTTGGCCAGCGGCCAAGCCATCCGTGCACTGGTGATCAACACCGGTGTGGCCAATGCAGGCACAGGTGCGCACCAGGCCTGTTGCATGCTCAAGCGGTGTGTGGGGCTATGGCGGAGCAACTCCACATCAACCCGCAACAAGTGCTGCCGTTTTCCACCGGTGTGATCATGGAGCCGCTGCCGCACGAGCGCATCGTGGCTGGTTTGCCGGCGGCCATTGCGGCGGCCCAAGCTGACCACTGGCTGCAGGCTTCTCACGGCATCATGACCACCGACACCGTGGCCAAGGCCTTTTCTGTGCAGGTCTCGTTGTCGGGTGTCCCCGTGACCATCACCGGTATCAGCAAGGGTGCAGGCATGATCCGCCCCAACATGGCCACCATGCTGGGTTTTGTGGCCACCGATGCCTGCATTTCTCCTGGTTTGATGGACGCACTGGCCCATGACTTGGCCGAGGCCTCGTTCAACCGCATCACGGTCGATGGCGACACCTCGACCAACGACTCCTTCATCGTGATGGCGACCCAAAAGGCCAAGCACCCCACCATCACCGATTGGGCTTCCCCCGATGGCCAAGCTTTGCGCCGTGCTTTGATGCAGGTGTCGCGCCAATTGGCCCAGGCCATCGTGCGCGATGGCGAAGGGGCCACCAAGTTCATCACCGTCACCGTCGAGGGCGGGCGCGATGCCGCCGAATGCCGCCAAGTGGCCTATGCCATTGCCCATTCCCCCTTGGTCAAAACCGCATTCTTTGCCAGCGACCCCAACCTGGGGCGCATCTTGGCCGCAGTGGGTTATGCCGGGATCGCTGACTTGGACCAGGCGCACATCGATTTGTACTTGGACGATGTGCAAGTGGCCGTGAACGGTGGGCGCAGCCCCAGCTACCAAGAGGCCGATGGCCAACGCATCATGCAGCAATCCGAAATCACCGTGCGGGTGGTGCTCGGTCGCGGGCAGGCCACCGACACCGTGTGGACGTGTGACTTCAGCCACGAGTACGTCACCATCAACGCCGACTACAGAAGTTGACCGCCTGCACCCTGCAGATTTTTACGAGCGCATTTTCATGAACGATAAATTTGATGTCCTGGTGGAGCGTTTACACGCCTTGATGGACCGGGTGGAACTGGTGTTGCCGCGCCCCTTGAGTGCGCCCGATTGGTCGGCCAGCTTGGCTTTCCGCTATCGCAAGCGCGCCAGTGGCCATGGTGCCTTGGAGCCGGTGGCACATGTGGCCCCTTTGCGACTCGATGACCTCAAAGAAATCGATCCGCAAAAAGAAAAAATACAACAAAACACCGAGCAATTTGTGCAAGGTTTGTCGGCCAACAACGTGCTGCTCACCGGGGCTCGGGGCACGGGAAAATCTTCCTTGATCAAGGCCTGCTTGAACCACTATGCNCCGCAAGGCTTGCGCTTGATCGAGGTCGACAAAGCCGACCTCACCGATCTGCCCGACATCATGGACTTGGTGGCCGATCGGCCAGAAAAGTTCATCATCTATTGCGATGACCTGAGTTTTGAAGAGGGTGAATCAGGCTACAAAGCCCTGAAGTCCATTTTGGATGGCACGGTCTCGGCGGCCTCCCCCAATGTGTTGATTTATGCCACCAGCAACCGCCGCCATTTGCTGCCCGAGTACATGAAAGACAACCTCACCTACACCCATACCGATGATGGCGAGGTGCACCCGGGTGAGGTGATCGAAGAAAAAATTTCTCTCTCAGAGCGTTTTGGTTTGTGGGTGAGCTTTTACCCTTTCACCCAAGACGAGTACCTCACCATCGTGAACCAATGGTTGTCTGCCTTGGGCGTGTCGCCAGCTTTGTTGGAGTCCGCCCGGCCTCAGGCCTTGGTGTGGGCGCTCGAGCGCGGTTCGCGCAGCGGGCGTGTGGCGCACCAATTTGCCCGTGACTTTGCGGGCCACCACGTGGGGCGCAGCGCAACGTGAACCCACCCCTGGTGGCAGACGGATCCTTGGCGCGCCAAGGTGGGCCAGACAGGCCTTTGGTGCAAGTGGCTGTGGGCGTGCTCATCCAAGCCGATGGTCTTTTTTTGCTGACCTCACGTCCGCCGGGCAAGGTCTACGCGGGCTATTGGGAGTTCCCAGGGGGCAAACTGGAAGCCGGTGAAAGCGTGGAACAAGCCCTGGGCCGAGAGCTGGAAGAAGAACTGGGCATTCGCATTCGCCAGGTTGATCCCTGGCGCAGCACCCAAGTGGACTACCCCCATGCCTGGGTGCAGCTCAATTTTTGCAAAGTATCAGCCTGGGAAGGCCAGATGCACATGCGCGAAGGCCAAGAATTTGCGTGGCAAACCCTGCCGGTGCAAGTCACCCCCGTGCTGCCTGGCACGCTGCCGGTGTTGCAGTGGTTGGCCTTGGAGCGGTCTCACGCCGGACCCACCCACCAAGAATAGGTGAGCGAACAAAGTTCACTGGGGCAGGGGTGGGGTGGGCAGGTTGCTGGGGTTGTCGAAATCGTCGCTGGGGGTGTCATCAGGCAGGCGGTGCTGTTCGCTGGCCCAGGCCCCAAAGTCGTGGTTTTTGCAGGCCTTTGAACAAAAAGGCCGGTAGGGGTTGGACGGGGCATACAAACTGTCCCCGCTGCAACCCGGGCATCTGACGGTGCGTGATTCCATCCCCATGCTGTGACCGAATGTTTGCCTGAATGCCTGTGTCAATGTGCCGCTGGCGGGCTCAGACGCACAAGGCCACTTCGAAGGTGACGTCTTGGTTGCTCGCTTGCATGCGACCGGCTTCATCGGCCTTCATCATGCGCACCCAAATCATCAAGCGGTTGCCACTGATTTCTGGGATCAGGCCGTGTTGTGCGTCCAAGCGCAAGCGCATCAACTGAAAGCGTCCTTGGGGCAGCGCTTGCTGAAACTGTCCCGCAGCGGCCACCACTTTTTGGGTCATGCCGTTGTCGCGCAACAAGCGCAACAACAGGTTGACGGCGTTTTGTAAGGGGCGCAGGCTTTCGCCCCATTGGCGCAGGTCCTGACAGCGTTGTGCGCTGGGGTGTTGCTGCCACGAATGGTAAAAAGGCAAGTCAAACCCGCAGGTGCCGCCCGGGATGCTGGAGCGGTTGCGCAGACTGGACAGCCATTCGTTGTCGGTCAAGGCTTGGCCGATGCGCCCCGACACCGACTTGAGCAACTCCAGGTGGATATCGAGTTCGGCAATGATTTCGTTCAAGGCCGCTTCAGACACCGAGGGGTTGCCCCGATAGGACAAAAACTGCTGGCGATTTTTTTCCAGGTCTTTGAGCACCTCGGTTTTGAGGTCGGCCCGCCCGCCCACATCCACCAGCTCAAACAAGGTGGTCAGGGCAAAGTGGTGGTCAACGGCGGACTCACGGGTGATCAATTCATCAAAACGATGGAACAAATGCTCCAGCCGCAAGTAGGTGCGGACTCTTTCGTTGAAGGGGTGCTCGTAGAGGATCACTGCGCGTAGGTTTCCAGGCGCAATCATAACCTTGTCCGATGGCTTTTGACGGGACCCCGGGCCCCATGATTCAGTCGGGCGGGTGCATTTCCGTCATCGCGTGTCCAGCGCTGGCGCGGGCAATCCCCATTGCTGGGCCAATTGGGCCACTTCGGCCTCAAATACATCCAGCCCCAAGCCATCATTGAGGATCAACCAATCCGCTGCGGCTTGCCGTTGCTCTCGGCTGGCTTGGACTTGAATGACGGCGAGGATTTGTTCACGCGGCCAGCCATTGCGCGCTTGTACCCGGGCGATTTGGGTGTCGTTGCTGCAATCGATCACCAACACCCCATCGACCTGGCTGCGCCAACGCCCGGACTCGACCAACAAGGGAATGTCAAACACCAGCACCCGAGCGCCTGCCGCCAGGGCCGATTGCGCTTGTTGGTCAATGGCTTGTTTGACCAAGGGGTGAACGATGGCTTCCAACTGCGCTTTGACCTGGGGGTCGCTAAAAGCCAGCTCGCGCATGCGTTGTCGGTCCAGCCCGCCTTGGGCATCCAGCACCGCTTCGCCAAAGGCCGCGCGCAATGGGGCGATGGCGGTGCCACCGGGGGCTGTGACCGAGCGGGCCCAGGCATCGGCATCGATCACGGCAGCGCCGAGTTGGGCCAGCACTTTGGCTGCGGTGCTTTTGCCACTGCCAATGCCGCCCGTCAAACCAATGCGCCACACTTTGTCCATGGGCGCAGTCTAATGCACCCCTTCACAGCACTTGGCCGAGCTGAAAAATCGGCAAGTACAGGGCGGTCACCAAGCCGCCAATCAGCACGCCCAAGACCACCATCACCGTGGGCTCCATCAACACGCTGATCCTTTTTTGCAACCATTGCACCTGTGCTTCNTGCATGCGGGCCACTTGCATGAGCATCTCATCCAAGCGCCCAGAGGCTTCGCCCACCGCCACCATTTGCAACACCTGTGGTGAGAACAAGGGCCTGCGCCATCCTGCGCCCCAGCCCGCCGTGGTCACGGGGGTGCCCAGTTCCAGCGCTTGGGCCAAGGCGGTGCCGGTCATCACATCCGAGCGCACCTGGGCCAAACTTCTTTCATAACAAAGGTTGCCGCTGGCCTTTGCGCTGATGTCCAGCGCCTCGGGCAATGCACGCCCGCTTGCATCAAGCTCGACAGCGTGCGCGCCCAGCGCGACACACAAGCGAGTTGCACCAACTCACCCCATACCGGCCAGGCCAAAGCCATTTGCGCCTCGCCCATTGGCCCTTGGGGTGGTGGCGCAGCCAGTGCCGCAGCAACAGTGCCACGGCGGTGACCGCGGCGGCCAGGGACCATCCGTTGGCCACCCACCAGCGGCTCAAGGACAGCACCATTCGGGTGGGGGCGGGCAACTCTGCGCCCATCGAGCTAAAAATGCTTTCAAAGGCGGGCACCACCCAGGCCAGCATGAGGCCCAACACCAAGCCCGACAGCACCAGCACGGCCAAGGGATAGGTCAGGGCCGACTTCAAGGCCTCGCGCAGGCCCAACTCGCTGTCCAAACTTTGCGCCAGTTCGCCCAAGATCACATCCAACTGGCCCGACGCCTCGGCCGCAGCCACCATGCCCAAATAAACCGGGCCAAAGCAGGCGTGTGCTTGCATGGCTTGGTGCAAGCTGGCGCCGATCTCCACCTGGCCCATCACATCTTGCGCGATGGCGCGCATGCCCGGATGCTCTGTGGCGCTGTCCAGCAGTTTCAGGGCGCTCAGCAAAGGGATGCCCGCTTGCACCAAGGTGGCCAATTGGCGGGTGAAGCGGGCCACCTCTTTGGCGCGGGCTTTCCCAAGGGCCTGGGGGCGACGCATGCGTTGGATGCGAATCGGCCGAATGCGTTGCGCGTGCAAATGCGCTTCGATGTCAGCGCGGTCCAGGGCTGGCATTTGGCCGCTTTGGTCTTGCCCCTGCGCATCGCGGCCAGTCCACGCAAACCACTGCTGGCTTTTTGATGCCTGTGAATCCTGGGTGTAGGGCCTAGACATGGGTGGCCCCCAAGACCTCTTGCACCGCCGTGAGGCCGCTGGACACTTTGAGCCAACCGGCTTGGCGCAAGGTGCGCATGCCCTCGCGCTGGGCTTGGGCGGTCAGGGTAGCCAGGTCTTTTTCTTGCACCAACAAAGATGCCATCGCCGGGCTGACGGGCATGACTTGAAAGATGCCCACCCGCCCCATGAAGCCTTCCAGGCATTGGCCACAGCCCACCGGTTTGTAAATGGGCTGGTCTGGCGGAGGTGGGTTGTCAAAGCCTGCCTGGGACAAGGCCGCTGGTCCCAAACCCAATCGATCAAACTCCGTGCCCCATGTGCTGGGCTGTTTGCACTGCGGGCACAAGCGCCGCACCAAGCGTTGGGCCGTCACCAGGTGGACACTGGCGGCCAGTTGAAAAGCCTCCACACCCATGTGCATCAAGCGGTAAAGCACGCCCGGGGCGTCGTTGGTGTGCAAAGTGGTCAACACCAAGTGCCCGGTCTGGGCCGCTTGCAAGGCAATGCCCGCAGTCGTGCGGTCGCGAATTTCGCCCACCATCAACACATCCGGGTCTTGGCGCAAAAATGCCCGCAGCCCGGTTGCAAAGTCCAAACCGGCGCGCTCGTTCACGTTCACCTGGTTGATGCCTGGCACCACCATTTCGCACGGGTCTTCGATGCTGGCAATGTTCACATGGCTTTGGTTGAGCACGTCCAGGCAAGCGTACAAAGACAGGGTTTTGCCAGACCCGGTGGGGCCGGTGACGATGATCATGCCGCCGGTTCGGCCCAGGGCGTGCTTCAGGTGCGCCAAATCATCGGCTTCATAACCCAGCGCAGCCAAACCCGGCCGCTGCTGATCGCCCAGCAGGCGCACCACCAACTTCTCGCCATGCAAAGTGGGCAAGGAGCTGACCCGCAAATCAAAGCGCCGCCCTTGCACCACCGCCCCAATGCGACCATCTTGGGGCAGGCGTTTTTCGGCAATGTCCATCTGCGCCAACACCTTGATGTGCGACAGCAGGCGCAAGCGCAAATCCGCTGGCGCGCCGGACAAGGGGCGCAGCAAACCGTCGACCCGCAAGCGCACTTGAAAGCCGTTTTCCAGCGATTCGATGTGGATGTCAGACGCCCGCCAAGCCACCGCCTGCGCCAAGATGCGCTGCCAATAGGCCACGGCATTGCCGTCGTCTTCGGGCTCGGCGGGTGTTTTCTCGCTCACCATCTGGGCAGCAGTGGCGGGGTGATAAAAATCCAACATGCGCTCGAGCTGATCGACATTGGCCACCACCCACTGCACTTTGGTGCGCAAAGCCTGTTCCATGCTTTGCCGCGCCACGGAATCGGATGGGTCGGCAATGGCCACCACCACGCCGCTGTCTTTGCGCTCGATCGGCATGGCCCAATGTTGGCGACAACGCGCCGCATCCACCATCTGCTGGGGGACTTTGCGCGGGTTGATCTCTTCCAAATCGAGCCACGGCAATTTGTAGGCGTTGGCCAGCAAGCGGCACAGGGCCACTGCGTCAATCAAACCGCTGCGGACACAGGCCACCACCATGGGCGATGCATCGGCCAACAAAGCCTGCGCTTGGTTTGTATCGATCCGCCGGTGTTGGATCAACAGCTGCAGGACCGGGTGTGCCAGGCCCTGGCGGCCTTTGGGCAAGCCCTGCGGATGAGGGGCCAAGACAGTGTTGGTGTGTGAAACAGAATTCGGTGACTCGTTCATGCAATTCCTCCTGTCTGACGGATGGGGTCAGTGGCGCCTTGGAACTGCTGGTCACCCTTTGAAACATTTTCCACAGCACAGAACAAAAGAACAAGCACCATGGGGGCAGGGTTTGCACCCGGTGCACAGGTTTGCGCCATGGCTACGCCTGCTGCCTTGGCGCATGTGGGTCAGGTATATTCAAAGCCATTCACCAGCAACTCTGCTCACCCATCAAACTGGAAGGTCTTATGCATGATTTGATGATGGCAGCCGTACAGGGCGATGCGGACGCTGCCTACCAGTTGGGCTATGTGTACGAAACCGGTGACGGCGTGCCCCAAGATGAGAAAGAGGCCCTGCGCTGGTATTTGATGGGGGCCCAAAAGGGGCACAGCAAAGCCCAGTTCAATTTGGCCGTGATGCTCGAAGAAGGCCGGGGCCAAACCCCAGATATGCGCAAGGCCTTTCACTGGTACGAAAAAGCCGCCCAGCAAGGCGAGTCCAATGCCCAATACAACCTGGCCTTGTTTTGCACCTTGGGCAAAGGGTGCGAGGTCGATTTGGTGCTGGCCCACATGTGGTTTGCCTTGGCAGCGAGCAAAGGCAGCTCCGACGCCATCCACAACCGCGACGCGGTGGCCAAGCAGCTCAAGGCCGAGCAACTGTCACTTTCGCAGCAATGGGTGGCACAGTGGATTGAAAAACATTCAGCCGCTAAAAGTTAACAAAACCAACGCAACAGGTCTTGGTTTTTTGCCGTCGCAGGGACTTCCCCTTTGATTCACGCTTCATGCCCTATCTACCCATAGGAAAAATACTTCCATGACTTCCAAGTCCTTTGCTTCACAACGTGTTCTCATTTTGTTTGCGCTGACCATTTTTTGCAGTGCATTTTTACTTTTTCAAGTCCAGCCCATGATCAGCAAGTTCATCTTGCCTTGGTTCGGCGGCAGTCCCGCGGTGTGGACCACCGCCATGTTGTTTTTTCAATGCGTGTTGTGCGCAGGCTATGTTTATGCGCACGTCCTCACGCGATTGCATTCGCGTCAGTGGCAGGCGGGGATTCACATTGCCTTGCTATTGCTGGGCGCGCTGCTGGCTTTCACCATCCTTCCCGGTTCGAACTGGAAGCCCACCGGAGAGGAGGCACCCGCTTTACAAGTGCTGCTCATCTTGGGAGCGAGCGTGGGTGTCCCATATTTTTGCCTGGCAACCACCGGGCCTTTGGTGCAGCACTGGTTTTCCCACACGGCACAAACCGGCTCTGTNTACCGGCTTTATGCCTTGTCCAACATTGGNTCNTTTGCNGCNTTGCTGTCCTTCCCGTATCTGTTCGAGCCCTGGTTTGACTTGCAACAAATGAGCCATGGGTGGGGCTGGGGTTTTAGTTTGTTTGTACTTCTATGCCTGCCCATTGCTTTGGGATGGGGCCAGCAGGCCAGCGAACCTCAAGCGGTTGCGTTGGCCAAGGAAACGCCAAACCAGTCTGGCGTGACGGGGTGGATGCGCCTTCGTTGGTTCCTTTTGCCTGCGCTGGCTTCGCTGACGTTCATTGCGGCCACCGATCAGGTGGGGCACAACATCGCACCCGAACCCAGTCTGTGGATTGCCACGCTGGGGCTTTACCTGTTGACCTTTGTGCTGACTTTTGATCATCCCCGTTGGTATCGACCGGCCTTGACCGCTGTGCTGACCATGGTGGCCTTGCTGGTCACCACGGGACGCAAAGAAATACCCGCCTTGTTCAACTTGGAATGGGATTACGGTGTCTCGGAGATGCGTCTGATGCATTTCGCCTTGTTGTTTTTGGTTTGCATGATGTGCCATGGCGAGCTGTATCGGCAAAGGCCGCGCAACAACCACTACCTGACAGAATTTTATTTGTGGATGTCGATCGGTGGTGCATTTGGTGGCTTGTTTGTGGCCTTGTTTGCGACCCATTTGTTCAACGAATACCACGAGTGGCCGATCGCACTCAGCCTCAGCATCGTTTTGGCTTTTGTCGTGCTGCGCCGCGAATGGGGTGGCCGCACCATGGTGTCCGCAGATCACTCTGCCAAGGCTGTTTGGACTGCGCATCCTGCCAAGCAAGGCTGGGTGGGGGTGTCCTTTGTGATCTTCTTTGGCTTCTTCATGTTCATTCAAGACCCCTTTGAATGGCGTGTGGGCCAACCCACCGACTATGTGAATGTGGACCTGGACCAATCGCGCAATTTCTATGGCACGGTCGCGGTGACCGAACGCCAATTCCCGCAGCATCCGGAGCGCAACTACCGGATCTTTTACAGCGGCCAGATCACCCACGGCCTGCAATTTCAAAGTGTAGAAAAGCGCAGCCAACCCGCCACCTATTACAGCCCGCAAAGTGGTGTGGGAGAAACCTTCACCTACCTGCATCAACATAAAAAGCCACTGCATGTCGGCCTGATTGGGCTTGGCGCGGGCACGCTGGCCAGCTATGCACGCGCGCAGGATCGATTTGATTACTTTGAGATCAACCCAGAGGTTGTGCGCGTGTCACAGAAATGGTTTGACAACCTGTCCACCATCAAGGCACAAGATCTGCGCATCATCTTGGGCGATGCACGCCTGCAAATGGAGCGTTTGCCAGCCACCACGCTATACGATGTGATTGTGCTGGATGCTTTCACCGGCGGCTCTGTACCCATACACCTGCTCACCCAAGAAGCCTTTCAAATTTACAAGACCCATCTCAAGCCAGAGGGCTTCATCGTTGTCCACATCACCAATGCCTATCTCAACCTGTATCCGGTGCTGAAGGCGCAGGCACAAGAACTTGGAATGGGTTATCGACACAAATTTCAGGATCTTGATCGTGATCAATTTGTGAACCGCAATTTTTACTTTATCTTGACGCAGGATGCGACCTACCTCAAGGACTACCCATCCGTCGGTCGAGCCTTGCGAGATGAGCGCGGACAGGTGATTGGCGTTGAAAATCGCGATCGACCCGGATTGCGCTTGTGGACCGATCAGTTCAGCAGCTTGCACCAAATTCAGTGGTGATGAAACGCCACCCACACCCAAACCCGTGATTTCACGGGCCCCCACGGTGATTCATATGCTCAGACGCACCCATCAAATGCACCAAAATAAATTTTCGGATCCAGTCATTTTGATATTTAATTTATAGCTTGAGTGTTTTTGATTTAATTACTTATAAATCAATATATTGAATTAAATAATCAATATTGCAACAATGAATAAGCCCGCTTGCGCAATACACACAAATCCTCATTTTTGTGATGCAAATGCATTGATCGTGCACACACGGGTTTACCCACGCATTGGTTAAATACTTTAAAAATCATAAAACCATTTTTTTTATAGGTTAAGTCAATAAAACGAGAATGGTATTTTTAGACGCATCATTTACTTCGAAAAATGAAATTCAATACAAAACTCACCAAATTCAACATGTTATTGCTCGCTGTGGCGATGACGGGTTGTTCTTCGATGTCGGGCAAAAGCTCGACCAGCTTTTGGGACGGTTTTGGCAAGAAAGCCGAGACCACGGAACCCAGCCGCACCCAAGCCTTGATGCGTGCCGGNGCCGAGTATCTGGAAAAGGGTGAACTTGAAAACGCCCAAACTGTGTTCAACACGGCTTTGAAGTTTGACCTCAGAAATGCGCCCTTGCACTTTTTCAATGCGCTGACCTACCAACTCAAGTACGAAAAGGGCGACGCCGAGAGCTACGCCCTGGCCGAGGCCGGCTACANAACGGCCATTGGCTTGGANACCAGTTTGGATGTGGCGCATTTGCAGTTGGGGCGCTTGTACATGTCGTCCAAAAAGTNCACNGANGCCAAAAAATCATTTGCNTTGGCNGTGGACGCCAAGATCAAAGCACCGCAAGAGGCCTTGTTTGGCATGGCCCAGGCCAGCCTGTACTCGGGTGANGCNGCCACCGCCACCTGGGCCACGGCCGAGTTGGACAAGCTGGAGTGGAANGACGCGCGNNTGTACCGCATGAAGGCCTTTCAAGCCGCGGTGGCGAAAAAGCCCGAGCTGGTCAAAACCATGTTGGCCCAGTACACGGCCATGGAAGGCAACAAGGACGAGGCCCGCTATGTCACTGGCCGCTTGGACCAATTGCTGGCCACCAAAACATCGTTCCGCCCGGGTTCAGATGTGATGCTGGCCCAGGCCAAAACCGATGACGCCAAGCCCGAGGCCAAAGAAGAAGCCAAAGAGGAGGCCAAGGACGAGAAGAAAGCCGATGCGGGCGACCCCAATGCGCGCAAAAACTGGTTCCGTTGCGACCTGCGCCCTGGCCCCATTTATGAAAAAGACGCGGTCACCATGAACAAAACGTTCGAGTTGCCCGTCAACGATGAAAACATCACCGCACCCACCTTGCCAGCGCCCTGTGCGGGCGAGAACCCTCCGGTGGCGATCATCGAAGTGACCATGATCCGCACCGAAGAGTCCGTTCGGAAAAGCTTTGGCATCAATTTGATGGATGGCTTGACCTTGTCCAAGTCCTTGAGTTTTTCAGCGATGGGTGACACGGCCAACCAGGCCACCCAGTCGGCCAACAACCTCACCAACGCGGGCGCTTTGGCTGCTGATGCAACCGGCGCTGTGACCGGTGGCTTTTTGAGCTACAACCTCAACATTGCCAACTCGATCTACACCAAGAACGAGGTGATTGCCCGCCCCACCTTGTCGGCGATTGACCGCTTGCCATCGATCTTTTTCAGTGGTGCCACGTATTCAATCATTGTGGGCGGCATCAATTCAGGCACCTTGGTTGACAAGCCCGTGGGTGTGGCCTTGTCGGTGACCCCCACGTTTTTGGATGACGACAAAATATTGCTGTCCATCCGCGCCAGTCGCTCCTTCATTGAAGAGCAAGGCAATGAAAAGGTGGCCTTGAAGCAAACCCGCAATGCGGTCAATGCCTCAGCCCTGGTGAGTTATGGCCAAACCTTTGTGCTCAATGGCTTGGTCGAGCGCGAACTCGACGTAACGGAAAATGGCGTGCCGCTTCTGCAAGACATCCCGATCTTGCAATACTTCTTCAAGCGCTCGGTGACTTTGGACTACAGCCGCCAAATTCTCACCTTGGTGACGGTGCGCAAATTGGTGGATTCTGACGAGTCCATTGCCAAGGCCAAAAATAAGGGCGGTTTGATGTCTTCGCACAAAATGTCCGACCAGGTGCAAGAGTACATGGACCTGCAAAACAACAAGCCGGTGCTCGACGAGGTGCTGGCCGGTTTGCGCGCCGACAATGGGCTGTACACCAAGCTGCGTCAACGTGACCTGATCCAAGAGTCATATGGTTCTAAGAGCATCATCAAGCGCTTGATCGAGGACATCAAGGACCTGGCATATTTTTAAGCATGCCAGCCACTGACTGCGC
>JGI25911J50253_10000153_pt1 | contig 20640 bp, 21 predicted proteins | sample LauGreSBDMM110SD_3_FD_50253 | JGI IMG/M metagenome (IMG submission 50253) | reverse complement strand
ACATTGGCAGTAAACCAGCAGTTGTTACTGATTCAACCACCTCAAGTGGCAGCATTCGCTTAGCCTCTGGGGTTTGCGTGATCATTGATTTAAACTCGGTATAAATAATATGTAACTCATCAACACCATTTAAATCTATTTGGGCATCTGCAATAAAGGCAGCAATTAGTGAATCTGATACCTCTTTAGCGTGGGCGTAGGTTGGATTATCTGAGAAACCACTCCAGGAGGCGGTTATCTTGCGATTTCTAAATTTATAGAAGTTAATTCCTTTTCTTCCTACTAAATATGAATTTACCTCAAGGCCACGAGATTGCAGAAGTGCTACTAATTGATCACCCTCTTTAATTGCCGCATTTGAGTACGCACCTGCCATACCTCGGTCTGCAGTAATGATTAATACCGCTGCCCGCTTTGGATTTGCTGATGAGGTAGTTAATGGATGGTTGGTGCTAGATAAAGATGCAACCGCAGATACCGCCCTAGTTAACTCGTTGGCATAAGGAGATGAGGCGGCAACCTTTTGTTGCGCCTTAACAATGCGAGAGGCTGAGATTAGCTCCATCGCCTTGGTTATCTTCTTAGTCGCCTTTACCGAGCGCATNCGGCGTCGGTAAATACGAAGTTGGGCACCCATTTACTTCTCTTCTCTCTCTTTACTTACTTCTTCGCTGGAACTTGACGGGTAATTTGTTCATTATCTACGCCATCTAATGCATCAGCTTTTTTCTCATTCACAACCGCAGCAACTGATGATTTAAACTGTGTTTTAAATACAGTAATCGCCTCAGTTAAGGCAGCAACAGTGTCATCTGATAACTCGCGAGTAGTTGAGATGACCTCAAAGATTTGCTTGCGCTCACGAGCAATAAAATCTAAAAACTCACTCTCAAAGCGGCGGATATCTGGTACAGCAATTGAATCCATNTTGCCAGTAGTTCCAGCCCAAATCGATGCAACTTGGCGCTCTACTGAAAAGGGTGAGTACTGACCTTGCTTTAGTAACTCAACCATTCGAGCACCACGCTCTAATTGTGATTTAGATGCAGCATCAAGATCAGAGCCAAAGGCAGCAAATGCCTCTAACTCACGAAATTGCGCAAGATCAAGACGAAGCCGGCCAGCAATCTTTTTCATCGCCTTAGTTTGTGCAGAGCCACCAACACGTGAGACTGAGATACCAACATTTATTGCCGGGCGAACACCTGCGTTAAATAAATCAGTCTCAAGGAAGCACTGACCATCGGTAATTGAGATTACGTTGGTAGGAATAAAAGCTGATACGTCATTACCTTTTGTCTCAATAATTGGCAGTCCAGTCATAGAACCACCACCTAACTCATCAGATAATTTNGCGCATCGCTCTAGNAAACGAGAGTGTAAATAGAAAACATCTCCTGGATATGCCTCGCGGCCCGGTGGGCGCCTTAGNAATAGCGAGACGGAGCGATAAGCCTCTGCTTGTTTTGATAGATCATCAAAAACAATTAATACATGTTGTCCTTTATACATCCAGTGCTGACCAATTGATGAGCCGGTGTATGGAGCTAAGTATTTAAATCCAGCAGGATCAGATGCAGGAGCAGCCACAATTGTTGTGTAAGCCATCGCGCCAGCTTCCTCTAATGCGCCCTTAACGGAGGCAATAGTTGAGCCCTTCTGACCAATTGCAACATAAATACATTTAACCTGCTTCTTTGGATCCCCACTCTTCCAGTTCTCCATTTGGTTAATAATTGTGTCAACAGCAATTGCAGTCTTACCAGTCTGGCGATCACCAATAATTAATTGGCGCTGGCCACGACCAATTGCAGTCATTGAGTCAATTGCTTTAATACCAGTTTGCATTGGCTCTTTTACTGGTTGGCGCTGCACAACAGAGGGAGCTTGAATTTCAAGTGCTCGTGTTGCCTCCGCCTTAATCTCACCCTTACCATCAATNGGCCGGCCTANTGCATCTACTACTCGNCCAAGAAAACCATCGCCAACTGGAACAGAGAGAATCTCTCCAGTGCGACGAACAGTTGTTCCCTCTTCAATACCGGTGAACTCACCCAAAATAACTACACCGATTTCGCGCACATCTAAGTTCAGCGCTAGTCCTAGTGTGCCATTTTCAAATTTTAATAACTCATTTGTCATAGTAGATGGCAGACCAGAGACGCGAGCGATGCCATCACCTGCCTCAGTTACGCTGCCAATCTCATCTTTAACTGCAGCACTTGGCTTGTATGCAGCGACATGTTTTGCCAGTGCATCCCGAATCTCTACCGGGCTGATCTTAACTTCGGCCATCTTCTCTCTTCTCTCTCTTTAAATAACAGATGCTTTCGTATCTGTTAAAGCTAACTTACGAGCGCTCTGCCCGCTTCTGCTAAACGATTAAAAATTGTGCCATCAATAACATCATCGGCGTATCTAATAGATATGCCACCTAAAACCTTTGGGTCAATCTCAACATTTACATGAACCTCTTTGCCCATCTGCTTACTCAAAGCAGCTACTAATTTCTTCAACTGATCATCACTTATTGCAACCGCACTCTTCACATGGGCAATTAAGCGATTATTACGAGTTGATACATAATGTGAGTAGGCGGCCAAGGTGGCATCAATACTGCGACCACGGCGAAGAGTTACTACCTTTTGCAGCAAGGTGTGAGTTGAGCTTGCATACTTTCCTTTAACAACTGCATCAAGTAATGCCAACTTACCCTCATCAGAATCTGCTGAGGTATTAAGCCCCTGGCGCAAATCTGGATTAGCAATTAATACTCGAGCGAAATCAAATAATTCACTCTCAAGTGATTCCTGCTCATTACTTTTCTCAGCTGCCGCACTTTGTGCTTCAACAGCTAATTGTTCAACTGCATCTGCTAACTCTGCAGGGCTTGACCAGCGAAGTGAGGCGGCGGTAGCAAGAAGGGCTTGTGCCTCTGCCTTTATATTTTTACCAAATAAGTTTGATATCAAATCAGCTTTAGCACTTTTATCTCGTGAGTTATCAGTAAGGGCGCGACGTAATCCAACTGATGAACTTAGAACAGTAAGAATTGTAAATAGCTCTGAAGCAAAGGTGGCAGCATCATTTGCTGATTGCTTACTTACCGCATCAGTTAATGCTTTACGCAGAGTTAATACAGAAGCTCTACTTGTGCCGCCTAATATCTTCATGATTACTTACTCTTCTCCAGATCTGTAATAAAACGATCAACAATCCGAGATTGACGGACCTGGTCATCTAATGCTTCTCCGACAATCTTTCCAGCTAACTCTGTTGCAAGTGCGCCAACCTCATTGCGAAGTGAGGTAATTGCTTGTTGGCGTTCTGCTTCAATNGATGCAGTTGCTGCGGCAGTAATTCGTGCTGCCTCCTGCGCTGCCTTTGTACGCAGATCTTCGATTATCGCTGCTCCTTGCACTCTGGCATCTTCTCGAATCTTTTGTGCTTCACCACGTGCTTCATTTAATTGAGTTGTGTACTGCGCAAGTGCTCGCTCAGCTTCAATTTGTGCTCGCTCAGCTTTTTCCATGCCACCTTGAATTGCTTGCGTGCGCTCTGCAAATGCTTTCTCAAACATCGGCACAACTTTTGAACGCAGGACTAAGAAGAGGAGAGAAAAGGCGATGAAGCCAACAACTAACTCTGCGGTGTGCGGAATCAGCGGATTAGCGCCCTCTTCTGCCGCCCAGTTACTAATTTTAATTAAAGACATCTGTTTATCTATTCTCGCTTTTGATTAAAGTACGAAAGCTAGTACTAGACCAAACAGTGCCAAAGCTTCAGCTAATGCAAAGCCTAGGAATGCGATCGGCTGCAAAACAGAACGTGCCTCTGGTTGGCGTGCTACACCACTTATATAAGCAGCGAAAATCATGCCAGTTGCGATTGCAGGTCCGATTGCAGATAGGCCATAACCGACCAGGTTGAGTGTGCCTGTCATTTTCTTTTCCTTCTTTCTTTTATTGGTGGGTTTTTATTTTTCTTTTAGTGCTCATCCGCTAACGCACCCGCTATATAGAGGGCGGTCAACAGGGTAAAGATATACGCCTGAAGGCATTGGACCATAAACTCAAAAAAAGTAAGTCCAATTCCAAAGGCAAAGGCAAATGGTGAGACCAATTTAAGCCCAATTACTCCTTGCAAAAGGTGTTCACCTCCGAGGATAAAAACTAGTAGGAGTAGGTGGCCAGCAAACATATTTGCAAATAATCGCAGTGAGAGGGTTAATGGGCGAACTAAAAAGTAGGTAGCAACCTCAATTGGGGTGAGCAGGATATATACCGGTTTAGGAACACCTGGCATAAACATGATCTCCTTAAGGTATGCAATTAAGCCCTTATGTTTAATAGCAACATAGTGAAAAATAACAAATGTAAAGATTGCTAAAACATATGGGAAAGAAACTCTAGACATGGTTGGAAATTGCAGAAACGGAATAATTCCAAAAAGATTATTAGTTAAAATAAAGGTAAAGAGTGTGAACAGGTACGGCACAAAGCGCATAAATTCATGACCTATTACATCTCTAGCTAGATCATTTCTTACGAAGCCGTAAATTGATTCACCAGCAAATTGCAGCTTGCTTGGTACTACCGCTGCTTTACGAGAAGCTAAGATAAAAAATACTGAGATTAAAATTACTGAAAAGAAAACTAAAAATACTGGTTTGGTTGTGTAGGGATTTTCGCCAAAGACTGGTGGTAATTCAAAGTCGGCTGTGCTTGGTGGTTTAAAACCACCCTCACCAGCTAGTAGCACACCCACTTAAATCTCCAAATGTTAGATTGCCTAAATCTGTGAGCCTGCGGGAAAGTGCGGCTACGGGCGAAACCCTATTAGGTAATGTCGAATAGAGTGAAATCTGCCNCGGCTTTAAAGATAGATAAGGATCTAACTGATGAGGATTTTGGTGATTTTAATCGCGCCCGAAGCGAAGCCATACTAGATATACAGAGGAGCTAGCCCCTAGCAGCATCCCAATGAGTACGCAGTAGGTAGTTCCCAGCCAACGGTCTAGCCCCCAGCCAATACCACCCCAGATTAATAACCCAGATAGTAGGTAGCCAACAATTGACCAAAGTGCATTCTCTTCATTTTGGGAGTTACTTAAGTCTTCATTATTTGAATTAGGACTCACTAATTATCACCCTCTCCTTTTGGTAGCGGCAGTTGAATTCGCAACTTAAGAAAGCTACGAATCTCACCAAATAACCATGCCATGGTAATCAATATCGCGCAGATAGCAAAACTTGCCCGATCAATGGTACTTCGATCGGTAAATTTCGTAACTAAAAGTAAAAATACTCCCATCAAAACTACCTTGGCAAAGTAGGAGAACATCGCAAGAGCCATAGTGGTCATTGGATCTAAATTACGTGAAATTCTGGCAATTAATAGGTGGATGCTAAAGAAAATTATCACGGTAAATGAAGCTAATAGACCGGCGAATAAGCCGGGCCTATGGTTTGCAATAGTTACAAAGATTAAGGAAATAGCTGCAACTATTACCGCTGGTAAAATTGCACCTTTCCAAAGTTGGGTGTCGCTATTTTGTTGATCAGACACTTGTTATCAACTTTTTATTACTTTTAATAACAAAAATTGAAAATAAAAATATAACCACACCAGAGGTGAGTGCGATCCAAAGTTGTGCAAAAGCTGCGATCACAGTGGGAAGAGCAAACATTGCAGTCCATAGATATAAAACCACGGTAGTTCGCTGCTGACTTAAACCCATCCGCATAATTCGATGGTGTATATGTTCACGGTCTGCCGTAAAGGGTGATCGCCCTGCTTTAACTCTTCTTAAGATAGCCATTACAAAATCAAGTAGTGGAATTGCAAGTATGGTAAATGGCAGAAGAAGTGGCAGCAGCGCAGAGCCTCCATTTTCTTCAGTAATAGCGGAGGCATCTACCTGCCCCGTTAAGGTAATAGCAGATGCACTTATTAATAAACCTAAAAACATAGCGCCAGAGTCACCCATAAATATTTGGGCTGGATAGAAGTTATGGGGCAGAAAACCAAGACATAAACCAATTACTACCGCAGTGATAAGTGATGGCGCTCCTGCTCGGTTTAAACCATTTATTACCGCTAGTAAATATGAGAAGGCAAAAAAAGATGCTGCGCAGATCATTACTATTCCAGTTGCCAGGCCATCTAAGCCATCCACAAAGTTAATTGCATTAATTACCACCATTACAAATAAAACAGTAATTATCTGACCGATATTTGTTGGCAGAGTAGTAATTCCATTAATTGGTAGCCAAAGTATTTGCACGCCATAAATTAGCAATATGCCGGCAGCAAATGCCTGGCCGGCAAACTTAGCTATTGGATCTAAATCAAAGCGGTCATCTAAAAGTCCTAAAAGTAAAATAAAGGTACCGCTTAAAAAGATACCGGTAGCATCTGGGCCAAATGATTTATGAACTAGAGGCAGATAATTAACTATTACTAATGTAATTGCCATTGCCAACCACATCGCTAGCCCACCCCACCTTGGGGTTAACTCACTATGAATATCGCGGGTACGAATTTGAGTTAGCGCCCCTGATTTAATTGCTAGATCTCTAACTAAAGGGGTAATTAGGTATGTAATTATTGCGGCGAGTAGAACAGTTACTAAGTACTCGCGCATTGCACTTTATCTTTAGTTTTTAGGTTCTAGATAAACTGGAAAATCTTTAGTTAGTTGATGAACCTCAGCTCTAATAGCTTTTGCCTTACCTTCATCTGCGCCATCTTTAATAGCACGGGCAATAAAACTTGCAATCTGTTTCATCTCCTTCTTTCCCATTCCCTGGGTAGTAGTTGCTGCACTTCCAACTCTAATTCCACTAGTTACTGCTGGTGACTCTGGATCATATGGAATTGAGTTCTTATTTAGTGAAAGACCAGATAGACCGCATCTCTCATCAGCAACTTTGCCATTAACACCGGTAGATCTAATATCAATTAAAGCTAGATGGGTTTGAGTGCCGCCAGATACTGCGCGCATACCTTCACTCTCTAAATCCTTTGCTAATGCTTGGCAATTTTCAATTACCTGCTTTGCATAACTTTGATACTCAGCAGTTGCGCACTCTTTTAAAATAACAGCTTTGCCAGCTACGGCGCTCATAATTGGTCCACCTTGTATACCTGGAAATACTGCTTTATCAATAGCGGCAGCATGTTTTTCCTTAGATAAGATCATGCCACCTCTTGGGCCACGCAATACTTTATGGGTAGTAAATGAGACAACATCTGCATATGGCACAGGTGAAGGAATTGCCTTACCGGCAACTAAACCAATGAAGTGAGCGGCATCAACCCACATAATTGCGCCAACCTCATCACAGATTTGCCTTACCTTTTCAAAATCAACCAAACTTGGATAAGCGGTAGCACCTGAACAAATCATCTTTGGCTTGTGCTCAATTGCAAGATCTCTTAATTGATCGTAATCAATTAACTCATTATCTTGCCTGACCCCATATGAAACTACATTAAACCATTTACCAGAAAAATTAACCTTAGAACCATGGGTTAAATGTCCGCCGTGAGGAAGTGACATTGCAAGCACGGTATCTCCTGGTTTAGTAAATGCTTGATAGACCGCAATATTTGCACTGGCACCTGAGTGTGGCTGTAGATTTGCATGCTCGGCGTTAAATAATTTTTTTGCCCGCTCAATTCCAATTACTTCAACCTTATCTACCTCTTCACATCCACCGTAGTAACGCTTACCTGGATAACCCTCNGCATATTTATTTGAAAGAGTAGAACCTAATGTGGCAAGAATTGCAGCGGAGGTAAAATTCTCACTTGCAATTAACTGTAAATCTTGGCGCTGGCGCTGCATCTCAGAGATGACAACGGAGGCNATCTCTGGATCTTGTTTTTCTAGCGCATTAAAATCTGGGCCGTAATACTTTTCAAATCTGGACATACGGTAAGCCTAAAGGTTGGGGGCGGAAATAGTAGGAATTACCCCCTGCAATTGAGCAACTGTGATCGCACCTACTCGTTTAACTGTGATCTCATTCTCATCTATCTCAAGCCAGGTAGATACTGGGCCGCTGCGCAAAACTGCCTCATCAAAGATTGCCCCAACATCACTTTCATAAATTGGNAGCTTTGTTAAATCTAAAATTACCTCTTTNCCACTTAGTGCAACTGAGGCAGCAGCTAATGGCCCGGTTTTTGCAAGAAGTGCGTTTAAAAATTTGCGATCTGGAACTCTAATATTTACCTTTCCTAATCTGCGCTCATCTCCTAGATCCCAGCTTAATGTTGGTTGGGATTTAATGGTTACTGATAATAAACCTGGCCAAAACTTACTTAACAAGCCATCCTGCTCTGGTGTTAGTGGTGCGCAAATTCCAGATAAAACTTTGTGGCCACTAATAAAAACTTGAGTAGCGATCCCACTTTGATTACCACGTAATATATGTATTGCTTTAACCGCATCCTTATCAAATGCATTAGCAAGATAGATGTAACCAAACTCAGCGGCGGTGATAATTACCTCACCAGCGTTTAAGTATCTAACTGCAGTATCAACAGCCTCATTAAATACAGCATCTGAGGCATCTGTTAATAAAACTCGCTCAGCCATTATCTGCCTATCTCTTTGTTGCGCTAGTAAATCTATCTCGCCCAGTTAAATCTGCATGAGTTTGCACAGATGAAAACTCTACCGCCATCCCCTGTCTTACCAACTCACCCTGTTTTTCATGGTGCTCCATTATGAAAAATCCGCCTGGTTTTAATAACCTTGCAGCAGCTTTAATAAATTGTGTTGGGACTGCCATACCATCTACTGCGCCACCGCGTAGCGCTATCTCTGGTTCAAAGTTTGCTACCTCTGCTGGCAATCTCTCATCATCTGGAATATATGGTGGATTAGCTACTACCAGATCAGCTTTAACATCTATTAGCGCACTCTCTACATCTTCTACTACAACTCTAATTGGTAGGTCATACTTAGCAATATTTTTATTTAGCCAAAGCGCAGCCTGCGCTGATTTTTCAACCGCCACCACACTTACCTTTAATCCTTTAAGGCTAGCCTCAGAGGCAATTGCAATACAAAGTGCGCCACTTCCTGCTCCTAAATCAATTACAGCCTTTGCTAAATCTTTATCACTTGCATTATTTAATACGCCAATTACTCGATCAACAATTAACTCACTCTCTGGCCTNGGAATTAAAACACCNTCACCAACCTCTAAATCTAAATATCTAAAGGCGGCGCTACCAGTTATATATTGCACTGGCCGGCCCATTAATCTTTGGTTAATTAAATCTGCAAACTCAGCAGATATTTTCTCTCTTCCATCTTCTGCCAACTCAATTCCTTGGCTATGAATCTGCTTACGTGATACCCCAAGTAAGTGAGCAAGTAGGATCTCAGCATCAACTGTGGCAATCTGATTCTTTTCAAATTGCACAAAGGCTGCTCNNAGCAGCTCCTTCAAGAGTTACCTGCCGCTAANTTTGCGGTGCGATCGGCATCAAGTAAAGATTGAATNACCGCATCTAAATCACCATCCATAACAGAATCTAAATTATTTGCTTTGTAATTAACTCGGTGATCACTTAGGCGATTTTCTGGAAAGTTATAGGTTCTAATTCGCTCACTTCTATCCACAGTTCTAACCTGACTCTTTCGCTCAATTGAGGCAATTCGCTCCGCCTCCTCCTGCGCAGCAGCCAACATACGAGCGCGCAAAATCCGAAGAGCAGACTCCTTATTTTGTAATTGGCTCTTCTCATTTTGGCAGGAGACCACAATGCCGGTTGGAATGTGGGTTATACGAACCGCTGAATCGGTGGTGTTAACACTTTGCCCACCAGGTCCTGAGGAGCGGTAAACATCAATCCGTANATCATTAGCATTTACCTCAACATCAATCTCCTCCGCCTCAGGCAAAATTAAAACACCAGCTGCTGAGGTGTGAATTCTTCCCTGCGACTCAGTCTCAGGTACTCGTTGCACTCGGTGCACACCACCTTCAAACTTTAATTTTGCATAAGGCGTTTGGCCAGGTTTTGGTGCTCCCTTAGATTTAATACCAATTGACATATCTTTATAACCACCCATATCACTTGGGGTGGTATCAATAACCTCAATCTTCCAACCCTGTTTTTCAGCATAACGGGAGTACATTCGAAAAAGATCACCAGCAAAGATTGCCGACTCATCCCCTCCTGCTCCAGCCTTAATCTCCATAATTACATCACGATCATCATTGGCATCTCTTGGCAGTAACAACTCTTCAAGTGTGGCAGCGGCAGCATCCTTACTACTTTCAAGAGATGCTAACTCTGATGCAAACTCTGGATCAGCAGCTGCTAACTCTTTGCCAGCATTAAAATCATCCTCAGCCAATTTGTAAGCACGATATCCGGCAATTACTGGACCAAGGTGGGCATATCTTTTACCAAGTGATCTAGCTTTATTTTGATCAGAGTGAATAGAGGGATCGGCCATCTGCGCCTCTAGTGATTCATACTCGGCCAATAACTCATTGACCTTAGCAAATCGCTCCATCTGATCCTCCTTTTCNTACNACTTAAATAATAATTAANGTAAATTAAAAAAGAGAGCACACCACATCTTTTCGATGTTTGGTGTGCTCTCTTTGGGAAAACTACTTGGTGCCGGCTTTGTCAGCCTTTCCAAATCGCTCTTGGAACTTAGCTACTCGGCCACCGGTATCAAGAATTCTCTGCTTACCGGTATAAAAGGGGTGACACATAGAACAAACTTCAACGTAGATAGAACCATTCTCCTTAGTGCTGCGGGTAGTGAAAACTTCACCGCAACCACAGGTTACTTTGGTCTCGCCATACTGTGGGTGGATCTCGTTCTTCATATTTCTCCTTGATTTTTACTGGATCAAAGTTTCATATTATAAAACTTTGTGAACCAGTAGGACTAGTGAAGTACTAGAGGGTGTAAAGAATAACCGCTAAATCTTAAGCGAGCAAAATTTACGCTCTTTTTAAGCCTCAGCACTCTCTCGATTACTTGATCCATTACCGGATGGGCTTTCTCCTCCTGCTGTGGTCTTTTGAATTTGAAGAAGGAACTCAACATTTGATTTAGTTCCCTTCATCTTCTCAAGTAGTAACTCAAGTGCTTGCTGTGGTTCAAGTGCGTGCAGTACTCGGCGCAAGCGCCAAACAATGCTTAACTCCTCAGTTCCCATCAAGATCTCTTCCTTACGAGTACCGGATGCAACTACATCAACCGCTGGGAAGATGCGCTTGTCAGCAAATTTACGATTGAGAATAAGCTCCATATTTCCAGTGCCTTTAAACTCTTCAAAGATAACCTCATCCATTTTTGATCCGGTATCAATTAGAGCGGTTGCTAAAATAGTTAGTGAGCCACCATTTTCAATATTACGCGCTGCACCAAAAAACTTCTTTGGTGGATAAAGCGCAGCAGAGTCCACACCACCGGAGAGAATTCTTCCTGAGGCAGGGGCTGCAATGTTGTAAGCACGTCCTAGTCGAGTAATTGAATCAAGTAATACAACTACATCATGACCTAGCTCTACTAATCTTTTTGCTCGCTCAATTGCAAGCTCGGCAACTGTAGTGTGATCATCTGCTGGGCGATCAAAGGTAGAGGCAATTACCTCACCCTTTACTGAGCGCTGCATATCAGTTACCTCTTCGGGGCGTTCATCAACTAAGACCACCATTAANTGACACTCTGGATTATTAGTTGTGATTGCATTAGCAATTGCTTGCAACACCATTGTCTTACCAGCTTTTGGTGGAGAAACAATCAAACCACGTTGNCCCTTACCAATTGGTGAGATTAAATCGATAATACGAGTAGTAAGTACATTTGGCTCAGTCTCAAGACGTAATCTATCNTGCGGATAAAGTGGAACTAATTTAGAGAATTCAACTCTTTCCTTAGCATTCTCTGGCTCAACNCCATTAACNGTTTCAACTCTTACCAATGCGCTGAACTTCTCGCGGCGCTCACCCTCACGTCCTTCTCTAACAGATCCGGTAATAACATCNCCTTTACGCAGGCCGTACTTTCTAACCTGCTGTAGTGATACATAAACATCATTAGGAGATGGTAAATATCCACCTGTTCTAATAAATGCAAAGCTATCTAAAATATCAAGTAAGCCACCTACTGGTAGCAATACATCATCTGGTCCAATAACAATCTCGCGCTCTTCACGTTGGCCACGATCACGTTGGCCGCGATCACGCTGACCTCGATCACGCCCACGGTCACGGCGATTATTATCACGGCCGCCACCAAATCTTCGGTTGCTACCCCCGCGATCTGATTCGTTGTAATTATTAGATCCGCTGTTTTCAGAGTTATTTGGTGAGCTATCAGAGCTGGAATCATTCTCATCAGCCTCTGCGCTGTTATTTTTATTATTTCGATTGTTCTGTCGTTCCATACGACGAGCCTCTCGTTCATTTTTAGCGGCTTCACGGTTTGCAGCCTGGAGATCGCCAATAGATTGGACTAGATCTGCCTTCTTTAGGGTGGTGGCATTTTCAATTCCTAATTGACCGGCAACCTTCTTTAAATCACCTAACGCCATATCCACTAACTCAACCGCATCTGCGCGATTAGTTGTTTTCTTTTCTGCCATATATAAACTGCCATTCTTTCTTATTGTTTTATTACCCGATAAGGGTTATCCCAGGAAAAAAAGTTTTTTAATTTGTGGGATTTTTTATTGCTTTCCTGTCGCACTTTCCGACGGGGAAAATATACCACAGATTATGTGGGTGGGTAAAGTGAGCTACTGCGCCCCAGTTTGAGCGATAGCCAACTTCATTGCAGTAAAACCAGGGGCAAGGGATGGAATCTGATCGATCTCATCCTCGGCTGCGGCATATAGCACCATTACAGATGGACCAGCACCTGAGATGACCGCGGCAAGTCCAGCACCTCTTAACTTTTCCATTAATGCAATAGTTTTAGGCATTGCCGATGCACGATAACTTTGGTGAAGTAAATCAGCGGTTGCGGTAAATAACAGATCTGGTCGCTGTGCTAATGCGTGCACAAGTAGTGCAGTGCGGGATGAGTTTAGTACTGCATCTTGATGAGAGATCATCTCTGGCAGTAATTTGCGTGCCTTTGCAGTTGCTAATTGATTATCTGGCACAAGTAATAATGCCTTAATTCGATCATCAACCTTTAGGTTAACCGCCCGGCCAGTATTTTTAACTGTGCCAGTTTCATCTATTGAACTCTGCAGCCAAGCAATAGTTGCACCTCCATAAAAAGCTGCCGCTACATTATCTGGATGTCCTTCAATCTCAGTTGCTAAGGTAATTAAATCCTCATCACTCATATATTGCTCACCAGTTAAAACTAAAGAGCGTGCCAAGGTTAGGCCGCCGACAATTGCTGCCGCAGATGAGCCAAGACCTCTGCCATGGGGTATTACATTTAATGCCCGCAGTGCAATTCCTCTTGGCTTACCACCCATATGTTCAAAGCCGCGCATCATCGATCTAATTACTAAATTCTTAGCATCCTTCTTAACCTCATCAGCTCCCTCACCAGTTACATCAACATCAAAGGTGGGATCATCTAATACTTGAGCGGCGTAACGATCACGAAGCTCTAAGGCGATACCAAAGCAATCAAAACCAGGGCCAATATTGGCGCTACTTGCCGGCACACTAACCTGAGCCATTGTGGCTTTAAAGGTTAAATTGTTAGGATTTTTTCTACTTGCCATTACTTCAAGCCAATCACTTTTGCTGCACGTTTAAGATCAACTGGAATCACAATTGGCTTACCCGCTCCATTTAATACCCACTGCACATCCTTTAAACCATTTCCAGTTACGGTAATTACAATCACCTTGCCCTTAGGCAATTTACGCTGCGCCTTCTTCTTAATTAATCCAGCAAGACCGGCGGCGCTAGATGGCTCAACAAAGATGCCCTCTTTAGCTGCAACTAAGCGATAGGCGCTTAAAATTTCTTTATCAGTAACTAAATCAATTAATCCTTTTGATGCAACCTGGGCGATTACCGCTTGATCCCAAGAGGCAGGATTGCCGATCCGAATTGCAGTTGCAATTGTCTCTGGGTTTTTAATAATCTTCTTTTTTACAATTGGCGCAGCCCCTGCTGCTTGAAAGCCCCACATCATTGGCAGCTGCTTAGAAATCTTCGCCTTGTAATACTCCTGATAGCCCTGCCAGTATGCGGTGATATTTCCAGCATTACCAACTGGCATTACATGAATATCAGGTGCTTCATGCAACATATCTACTACCTCAAAGGCTGCGGTCTTTTGTCCCTCAATTCGATATGGATTTACTGAGTTAACTAAGGCAACTGGATAATTATCAGATAATTGGCGAGCAAGTGTTAAGCAATCATCAAAGTTTCCCTTTACCTGCAGCAACGTTGCACCATGTGCAATTGCTTGAGCTAACTTACCCATTGCAATCTTTCCCTCTGGCACAAGAACAACTGGTTTCATTCCAGCTTTTGTTGCATAAGCTGCCGCACTTGCACTGGTGTTACCAGTTGATGCGCAGATAACCGCCTTAGCACCATCTTCAGCAGCTTTTGAAATAGCCATTGTCATGCCACGATCTTTAAAAGAACCAGTTGGGTTAGTACCTTCAACCTTAAGCCAAATCTCATTTCCTAATAACTTTGAAAGGTAGAGCGCATGCACAAGTGGTGTGCCACCTTCGCGCAGTGAGATTACTGGTGTGGCATCGCTAACTGGCAACCATTTGCGGTACTCATCAATTACTCCGCGCCATTGATGAACACCTTTATTACCAAACAATGCCATTAGTTAACACCCTCTACCCGCAGCACACTTGATACATCACTTACCGCCTCTAATTTTCCTAAATCTTTCACAGTTGCAGCCAGGGCAGATTCAGTTGAGCTATGTGTCATCACAATTAACTCCGCCTTATCACCAGTACCAGTTTGTCTAACAGTTTGAATTGAAACCTTATGGGATGCAAATACATGGGCTACCGACTCTAATACACCTGGTTTATCTGAAACATTTAACCTAATTAGGTAGCGAGTTTTAGTCTGTCCAATTTGAGCAATCTTTAAATCTGCGTAATCACTCTCCCGTGGGCCAATTCCACCAGAGACCTTATGGCGAGCAACTGCAACTAAATCACCAAGAATTGCACTAGCGGTTGGCTCACCTCCTGCGCCTCTGCCATAAAACATCATCTGACCAGCAGATTTTGCCTCCACAAAAACCGCGTTAAATGATTCACGAACTGCAGCTAATGGATGGCTGCGTGAGATTAATGCTGGGTGCACCCGAACTGAGATTGCACCCTCTGGAGTTAACTCAGCAATTGCTAATAATTTAATTACCATATCCATTGCCTTTGCAACCTTGACATCAGTTGCAGTTATCTTGCTAATACCTTCGCGGTATACATCGGCATCGGTAACTCTGGAGTGAAATGCTAAGCCAGCTAAAATTGCCGCCTTCGCTGCCGCATCAATACCCTCAATATCTGCGGTTGGATCTGCTTCGGCAAAACCTAGTGATTGCGCTTGCCCAAGTGCTTCAGCAAATGCGGTGCCGCTCTCATCCATTTTAGTAAGGATGTAATTAGTTGTCCCATTAACAATTCCCATAATGCGCAGCACATGATCGCCAACTAATGACTCGCGCAGTGGGCGCAAAATAGGAATCGCCCCGGCAACTGCTGCTTCATAATATAAATCCACATTTGCTTTATCTGCTGCTGTATAAAGCTCTGCGCCATGCTTTGCTAGCAATGATTTATTGGCGGTAACAACTGATTTACCATTTTTAAGCGCAGTTAAAATTAACTCCCGGGCTGGCTCAATCCCACCAATTACCTCAATTATCAAATCAATGGCTGGATCATTAACTATTGATGCACCATCATTAGTTAGGAGCTCACTTTTTATGCCATCTCGCTTGGTATTAACATTTTTAACCGCAACTCTTACTAGTTCAAGGTTAGCGCCAGCTCTAGATGCTAAATCAGATTTATTAGCAAGTAGCTGTAGCGCGATCTGTGAGCCAACTACCCCACAGCCAAGCATGCCTACTTTAAGAGTTTTCATAGGAGAAGTATCTCAAACTTATGAGAGCTGCCGTGGCGCTTCTACTACATCAAGATTTAGCAGATCTGACTCATTTTCCCTGCGCAAAATCTGTCGGGCACTGCCATTTAGCACCGCAACTACTGCAGGACGGGCAATATGGTTGTAATTGCTGGCCATACTGCGGCCATATGCACCAGTGGCTGGAATTGCAAGTAGATCACCAGATTTAATATCAGATGGCAAATTAATCTGCGAGATTAAAATATCCCCACTCTCACAATGCTTACCAACGATTCGACTTGAAATACTTTTCTCATTAGATGTGCGATTTGCTAAAAAAGCGGAGTAGGTAGCGTTATATAAAGCTGGGCGAATATTCTCACTCATGCCCCCATCAACTGAGATATATCTGCGCTGAGCGCCATTATCTAACTTAACATTTTTTGTAGTACCAACTAAGTAAATAGTTGTCGTAGTTGGGCCAACAATTGCCCGGCCTGGCTCAATTGAAATCTTTGGCACGACAAGTTTTACCGCTTCACACTCTGCCTTAATTACTGCAGCAATTGCTGGGATTACTACCTCAGGTGCAATTGCGCTCTCATCTTTTGTATAAGCAATTCCATAACCACCACCGATATTTAACTCAGGCAGTTGCTTGCCATACTTATCGCGAAAAGTTGCAAGTACTGAAACTAATTTTTGTGCCGCTGCCTTAAAGCCGGCCACCTCAAATATTTGCGACCCAATATGGCAGTGAATACCCGCTAAATTTAATGATGCATGATTTTGCAGAGATCAAGTGCCTCATCCGCTGCCCCACTTGCTATAGAAAAGCCAAACTTCACATCCTCATGGGCGGTTGAGATGAACTCATGGGTGTGGGCATCAATACCAGGGGTAAGCCTTAGATAAACCTTCTGCACCTTATTTAAATCTTTAGCAATACTTGCCACTCTAATTATTTCATCAAATGAATCAATCACGATAGTTCCAACACCTGCGGTGATTGCCATCTTGATCTCATCCACTGATTTGTTATTGCCATGAAACTCAATATCGGAGGCTGGAAAATCAGCAGCTAATGCAACTGCTAACTCTCCACCGCTACAAACATCAAGGCCAACCTTTAACTCCTTAAGCCACCTTGCTACCTCCACACAGATAAATGATTTAGCGGCGTAGTAAAGCTGGCCAGTGCCAAATGAGTTATCTAAGGATGCGCGCCAAGCCTTTGTGCGCAGGTAGAAATCTGCTTGATCTATTACAAATAAAGGTGAGCCATACTCGGCAACTAATTTTTCAGCGCTGCAACCTGCAATTGATAGCACGCCGCCACTTTGATTTTCACCAGCAAACTTTAAATTACTTGAAAATAATGAGGTTGGATAATTTATATTATTCACCATTACATCTTCTCCGGAGCGCTAACACCAAGCAAATCTAAACCATTACTAATCACTTGCGCAGTTGCCAGCGATAGCGTTGCCCGGCAAGAGTTTAACTCGGTTGGTTTTTCCTCCCCCAATGGCAAAACCCGGCAATCATTATAAAAACGGTGGTAGGCCCCAGCTAACTCCTCAATATATCTAGCCACCCGATGCGGCTCACGCATTTCAGCAGCGGAGGTGACAAACCGTGGATACTGAGCAAGTAATCCAATTAACTCTCGCTCTCGCTCATGATCTAATAGCTGCGGCTTATAAAAATCTAAACCGTAATTTATGCCAAGCTCTTTAGCATTGCGCAATACCGCACAGATTCGAGCATGGGCGTATTGGACATAATAAACCGGGTTCTCATTAGTATTTTTCCTAAGTAGATCAACATCCATCACCATTGGTGTATCGGTTGGATACCTAATTAAGGTGTAGCGAGCAGCATCGGTACCAACTTTTTCTACCAACTCCTCTAAGGTAATAATTGTGCCGGCTCGCTTTGAAAGTTTTAACTCAACCCCACCCTCCATAATCTTTACCATCTGGCCAATTAAAACTTGCACATCTTTAGTGGGATCATCCCCAGCACAGGCAGCAATCGCTTTAATTCTGCCAACATAACCATGATGATCAGCTCCCAACATATAAATACAGAGATTAAATCCGCGCTCTCGCTTACTAACATAGTAAGCCGAGTCAGAGGCAAAGTAGGCAAATGAACCATCTGATTTAATTATTACTCGATCTTTATCATCACCAAAATCACTAGTGCGAAGCCAGGTAGCACCCTCTTGCTCATAAACATGACCTTTAGATTTTAATTTATCAAGTGAGTAGGTAAAGAAGTTATTCTCATAAAGTGATTGCTCAGAGAACCAGGTATCAAAGTGTGTGCCAAAGTTATCTAATACTTTTTGCTGTTGGATAAGTTGTAACTTATAACCAGCATCACGAAATGCAGCGATTGACGCCGCCTCTGGTAATTTACTAAAGGTGGGATTACTTTTTGCAATCTCTTGTGCTAGATCTGCGATGTACTCACCGTGATAGCCACTCTCAGGTCGTGGCTGATCTAGCGCTGCAGCGCGTAGGGAGGCACCAAATAGATCCATCTGATTTCCGCGATCATTAACATAAAACTCTCGCGATACCTGCGCACCAGCTGCACTTAATATCCTTGCTAAGGAATCACCAACCGCTGCCCACCTGGTATGACCTAAATGCAATGGACCGGTTGGATTTGCACTAACAAACTCAAGATTAATATTTTTACCCGATAACATATTTGAACTGCCATACTTTTTACCAGCGGATAAAATCTCAACTACTACCTGACCCTGGCTAGCACTTTCTAAGGTGATATTTATAAAGCCAGCACCGGCAATCTCCACCTTACTTATGCCAGCAGCTGCTAATAATTTATTATCGGTGAGAGTTTTACTTATTAACTCAGCTATCGCTCTGGGCTGCTGATTAGCTGATTTAGCAAGTACTAATGCAATTGAGGTGGCGTAATCGCCATGATCACGATTTTTTGGTCGATCTAAAGTTAATTGGCTAGGTGTATCACAATTTAATAAGCCACTAGATTTGGCTAATTCCAGCGCTTTAACAATCGCACCCGCGACCTTACTTTGCACTGAATCTGCACTCATTTGAGCAAGGCTACCCGCTCACACCTACCAAAGGCCGATGGGTTTTGGTGATGCCGCCATTTACACCGTAATCTTTGCTCCGCTACTGAAGTAATAAATGCGGGAGTGGTGAAATGGCAGACACGCAGGTCTTAGGAACCTGTGCTTCGGCGTGCGGGTTCAAGTCCCGCCTCCCGCACCAGTTGTATTTCGTTTGGCGATAGGTAAGGCTAAGGGGATGGGTGATAAAAACTTTCTCTCTTGGGTTGGCTTCAAAGGTGAGGACCAATCACAACCAGCACCAAAACAAAATGCGCTGGAGCGAATCCGTGAACTAGAAACACAACTAACCGATATGCGCTCGCGCCGTGATATTACCGGCTTAAGTCGGGAAGAGTTTGAAATCTTGGCAACTGAAACTGCCATGACGATGATTAAATCTGCGCAGCAACGTGAGCAAAAGCAAATGCAGCAGCACAAAAACTTATATCTGAAACAAATCGTTCAACAAAAGAAAAATTAGAGAGCGCAGAAGCAAGATCTAAAAGTATTCTCTCCTCCGCAGAATCTCGCGGACGAAAATATTTATCTGCTGCCGAAGATGATGCGGCTGAGTTAATTCGAGCTGCTCAAAATAAGGCAGATTCTAAGGCAGAGCAATCTTCTAGAAATGCTAGTGCGCTAACCTCTGCGGCAAAGCGGGAGGCCCAAAAAATAACTGAAGGGGCATCTAGAGATGTCGCTGATTATCGCTCCTGGCTTACTACAGCAATTGCGGAGGCAGATCGACTACACCGCATTCAAAATCAATCTTTAAATGGAGCTGAGCAAGCAATTCAAGAGTCTCGTAAGAAATTAAAAAGTGCCTTTGATCGCTTATCTCAATTGCAGATGGATATAAATGCCAACCTAAATGCTGAAAGTAAGCCGGTTGGAAAAGTGTTTGTGGCTGGTGCTGGTAAGAAGGCAGCGGTGGCAGCAAAGCGAAAGCAAAAATCGGCTAATATAAGAAGAAAAAGAAATAGCTCACTTAACTGGGGTTAATAAAACTTTATTCTTTATTTAGGTAGAAGTAATTAAATGAGCGATAAAAACAATACTGGCCAAATAGGTGTCGCCATATCGCCTCCATTGATGGCCTGCGGGCAATTGCAGTTACTGCAGTTGTGCTCTATCACCTTGGTATCTCCTGGATTCCAGGGGGATTTTTAGGTGTTGATCTTTTCTTTGTTATCTCAGGGTATGTAATAACTCGATTAATTCTTGACTCTATTAACCAATCAAGCGCCCTTGATCTGCGCGCTTTCTACGCTGCACGCCTTCGTAGAATTTATCCAGGATTTATATTTATGGTCATCTGCACCATAATTTTTATTGGAGTTTGGGCGCCAGAGGCAATTAAGAGGTTTTTAGTAGATCTGCCCTACGCCATCACCGGCACCATTAATTGGTTCTTAGTTGCCCGCCACCAAGATTACTTT
>JGI25911J50253_10000149_pt1 | contig 20722 bp, 13 predicted proteins | sample LauGreSBDMM110SD_3_FD_50253 | JGI IMG/M metagenome (IMG submission 50253) | reverse complement strand
TAGATCGTATGCGGTATTAGCGTAACTTTCGCTACGTTATCCCCCACGACTGGGCACGTTCCGATATATTACTCACCCGTTCGCCACTCGCCACCAGGGTTACCCCCGTGCTGCCGTTCGACTTGCATGTGTAAAGCATTCCGCCAGCGTTCAATCTGAGCCAGGATCAAACTCTATAGTTCGATCTTGATGTTTTTTTGCCTCTTTCGAGGCTACTCATTAAAAACGGAATTGAAGTGAACTTCACTTCTATCTTCATGAGCATTTTAAGTCTTGCGACTTGGTTACTAGAACCTTGGCAATTGCCTTAAAACGCCCACGCTTATCGGCTGTAATTTGTTAATGAACCTGATGATCTCTCATCTGCTACCACTTCGATCAGCGGAGCCTGCGATTATGACACGATTATTAATGTCCTGTCAACCTCTGGGGTTTTCCCTGCTTTTGTCGCTGCTTTTTTGAAGCACTTTTCAAAAGCTGAGCCAGCTAATATAGCGCACTTTTTGAAGCTTGGCACCTGTCTGTCAAAATTATTTACCACTGCACTGGCCATAAAAGCGCTAAGCCCTTGTAAATACTCAGTTTTCTTCGAGAAAAAAATTTGAAAAAGTTTTCCCCGTTCGACTTTTTGTATTCAACAAGCCCTTTTGAAGCCCGACAGGTCTTTTTTGCTTGTTTATTCGCTTAATTGTGTCTGTTGTCGCCATTGACCTCGGCGAAGCAGTGTTGTTTGCTGGTTTTACTGCGCTCTATCAACCTGGTCTGATAATCGAACGATGGCCTTAATCACTTTGCAGTCAGCTCAGCTGGCATTCGGCGACGTCCCCCTGCTCGATCGCACCTCTTTATCTATAGAAACCACCGAGCGCATCGGTCTCATAGGCCGCAACGGCACAGGCAAATCTTCATTGCTGAAGATTCTGGCCGGCAAGGAGCAGCTTGATGACGGCGTCATTCAGTTTCAACAAAACCTTAACCTGGCTTATGTTGCGCAGGAGCCGGTTTTAGACGCGAATGTCTCCGTATTCGAGTCTGTCAGCGAGGGACTTGCCGGGTTGAAAGCGGTTCTTGACCAATATGTTGCCGGACAGGGCGACCTCGACCGGTTGCAAAACATCATCGAGTTGCAAGACGGCTGGAACTGGGAGCAGCGCGTTACCGAAACCTTGCACCGATTACACCTGGACGGTGACGCCATGATTTCCAGTCTCTCCGGCGGCATGCGCAAGCGGGTGGCCCTGGGCCAGGCGCTGGTGACCATGCCGGACATGTTGCTATTAGATGAACCGACCAACCACCTGGATCTGGACAGCATTCAATGGCTGGAAGACCTGCTGATCGAATTCAAAGGCAGCATGGTTGTCATCACCCACGATAGAACATTTTTAGATCGCGTATCTACTCGCATCGTCGAGCTGGATCGCGGCCATTTGTATTCCTACCAAGGCAATTTTCAGCAATACCTGCTCACCAAAGAAGCCGAAATGGCGGCCGAAGCGGTCACGCAGGCTAAGGCCGACAAGTTGCTGGCGCAAGAAGAGGTCTGGGTGCGCAGAGGTGTTGAAGCCAGGCGCACACGTTCGGTGGCGCGGATTGCGCGTCTTGAAAAACTGCGTTCCGCCAGACAAGCCAGACGCAACACCATGGGCCAGGTCAAAGCCAGCGTTGACGCGGGTTTGCCCAGCGGGAAAATCGTCGCCGAGCTGACCAACGTCTCGCTGGCTTATGGTGAAAAACAAGTCGTCAAGGGCTTTAGCGCGACCCTGTTGCGTGGCGACAAAGTCGGCCTGATCGGCCCCAATGGCGCGGGCAAAACCACGCTTTTGAAACTCATTCTTGGCGAGTTGCTACCCGGCAGCGGCAAAGTCAGACAGGGAGCCAACCTGCAAGTGGCGTATTTTGATCAGATGCGCAACGCGCTTGACTTGAACGCCACGCTGGAAGATTTCATCAGTCCGGGCAGCGAATGGATTGAGATCGGCAACCAGCGCCAGCACGTGAAAAGCTATCTGGGCGATTTCCTGTTCTCACCCGCGCGTGCCAATTCTCCTGTGCGAAGCCTATCGGGCGGCGAACGCAACCGCTTGCTGCTGGCGCGTTTGTTTGCACGTCCGGCCAATGTGCTCGTGCTGGATGAGCCGACCAACGATTTGGACATAGACACATTGGAACTGCTCGAAGAGCTGCTGCAAAACTACGACGGCACGGTGTTTCTGGTCAGCCACGATCGTGCCTTTTTGGACAACGTAGTCACCAGCACCATCGCCTTTGAGGGCGACGCGCAGTGGCGCGAGTACGAAGGCGGCGTGCAAGACTGGTTAACCCAATCCAACCGTGCCAAAGCCTGGGCGGCACAAGCACAAACCAGCAGCAAACCCTCAGACACCACAAGCAAAGCCAACACCGGCGCTCAGACGCCAGCCAAAACAACTGCGGTTAAAAAACTCAGTTTCAAAGAACAGCGCGAGTACGACAGTCTGCCCAGCTTGATCGAGCAACTCGAGGCCGAGCAGGCCAAACTCAACCGCTTGCTGGCGGACGGCAGCATGTACGTGAGTGAGCCAAAAAAAGCAGCGGATATGGCCGCACGCATCACCCAAATCGACGATGAACTGCTGACAGCCATGGAACGTTGGGAAGTGCTGGGTCGACGGGTCACTGTGTAAGCCAAGAACCCATGGTCAATGCCCCGAGGTCTCCGGCGTGACCGGTGTGGCCTGCTTTTTTCGCCACAATCAATCCCATGGGAAATTTATTTTTAGTGCGCCACGGGCAGGCCTCGTTCGGCGCCGACGATTACGACCAACTGTCAGCGCTGGGCAAACAACAAAGCATTCGTCTGGGTGAATACTGGCGTGAACGCGGTATGGTGTTTGAAGCGGTGCTTACCGGTAGCCTGAAACGCCATCGCCAAACCTGGGAAGGTATTCAACAAGGCTTGCAGGACACGCAGTTGCAAGCCCTGGTCTGGCCCGGCCTGAACGAGTATGACAGCGAGGCGGTATTGCACAGCATCCACCCCGGGCCGCTGGCCAAACCCAGCACGCCTGAGTTGTACAAACACCATTTCGGCCTGCTGCGCAAAGGCTTGCAGGAATGGATGCACGGGCGCACGCAGCCGGCGGGCATGCCACTGTTCGTCGATTTTGTGCAAGGCATCAAAGATGCGCTGGCGCATGTTAGGCAACACCACACCGGCGATGTGCTGATAGTGTCCAGCGGCGGGCCTATAGGCACGGCAGTCGGTAGTCTGCTGAACACCCCGCCGGAGAGCATGATTGAGTTGAATATGCGCATGCGCAACACCGCTGTCAGCGAATGTGTGTACAACCCCAAGCGAACCACGCTGGTCAGCTTCAACACCCTCAACCATTTAGACGCTGCGGCTTACCGGGATTGGGTGACATTCACCTGAAGCCAGTTCGAATGAACATGGCTGGCCACGGCCATAACTAACAATGAAGCGACGTTGAGGCGTTAAATCAGCGGTTCAAACTGAATCAACTCTTGCAACAGCTTGGCCAGTTGCGCACCTGCCGCATCCAGTAAAGCCTTGCCTTTGTCAGCCGTCGCCAACGCGGCGTTGCCCGCCGCACCGTGCGGGTTGTAATCCTGCATATGCCAGCCCAGCTTGGCGCTTTTACCGTCACCCAACAATGTGAAGCGCGCGGCGCGGTCTTGCGATGCAGAATGGAAGTGTTGCGCTTCTTCCATGCGCACTTTGTGCGGCGCAATCGCCAACATCAGTGAGGTTTCGATGTCACCGCCATGCACGCCGAAGCGGTGTTCGTGTTCTCCAAATGCGTCCCATGCCGCACCTAAGGGCAATTGGTACCAGTGGCAGGAAAACACCGTCAAGCCGCAATGGCCGCGCAATTCACGCGCGACCACATCCATCAACCCGGCGTTTCCGCCATGCGCATTGAACATCAGCAATTTTTTGATGCCGGTGCGCGCCACGCCTTCGCCTATGTCGCACCACTGGGAAATGAGGTGCGCCGGAGACAGACTGAGGGTGCCGTCGTAAGCCACATGCTCGCTGCTCAAACCCACGGATTGGGTGGGCAATAACAGCACCGGGTCGTTGTCTTGCAAATGCGCCAACGCGGCGCCCAGCATGGCGTTGACCAGATCGGTATCCACCGACAGCGGCAGGTGCGGCCCGTGCTGCTCGGTCGCACCCAAGGGCAACACCGCCACTGTGCGCAAGAGGTCCATATCGGAAAAATCGGTGCTGACGCAATCAGCCCAGTAACGCGGTAATACCTTCATGCACGCCATCTTAAGCGCTTGGGTAACATGGGCCGCATGCCTACTGTGTCGACAACCTTTTTTAACGCTCTGACAGCGCTGGTTTTGCTTGTGAGCAGCGCGTCCGCTCTGGCGCAAGCCCCCGTCTCTGCCGTGGTGACCACACCGCAAATGCGGGCCGAGTTGATGGCGCACGCGCCGCAAGGCGTGCAACCGGGCGCGCCATTGTGGTTGGGTTTGCAGTTGCAGCACCAGCCTGGCTGGCACACCTACTGGCGCAACCCGGGTGACAGCGGTCTGGCCACACAATTGAGTTGGCAATTGCCGACTGGCATGCAAGCCGGTGGCATCTTGTGGCCGCTGCCGCAAATGATCACCGTCGGCGACATGGTGAATCACGGCTTCGAAAACTCGGTGTTGCTCGCTGTGCCTGTGCAAATCAGCAAAACCTTCAAACCCGGCACCACTGAAGTCAGGCTGCAAGCTGACTGGCTGATCTGCAAACAGGAATGCATCCCGCAATCAGGACAGTTTGTGCTCAAACTGCCTGCGGCCACCAGCATTGCCGATCACGGCATGGCATTTGAACAACTGCTGAGCACCCAAGCTTTGGCCTTGTCGCCATCGACACAAACAGCACAGTTGAATGCGCAAGGGCTGGCGCTGCAAATACGCGGCTTGCCAGCCGCTATCAATGGCCATGGCTTGAAAGTATTTGCCGATTCACCCGAGGTGCTGGCCAGTGGACTGGGTCTGAACGGCGGCGGCTCATGGCAGGACGGTGTCTGGCAAATGAACGCCCCAGTCCACCGCATGCGCAGCACTGAACCCAAACAACTCGGGCTGTTGTTGGTCGACGACAGCCAGACACCGGCTGCGGCATGGCAGCTGAAGCTGGATATTCAAGGTAAATGGCCCGAAGCGGCACCTCTGCCTGTCGCGGCTGAAGTAGCTCAAACAGTAGCTGCACCAGCGCCGTCAGTGTCGGGCCTGCTCGGAGCCATGCTTGGTGCGGTGTTAGGCGGCCTGTTGCTCAATTTGATGCCTTGCGTGTTGCCGGTGCTTGCCATCAAAGTTTTGTCTTTGAGCAAGGCGTCAATCAGCGCAGCACAAAGACGCGGCATAGGCAGCGCTTACGCTGCCGGTGTGCTTCTTAGCATGCTAGCGCTGGCGCTGCTGGTCATGGGTTTGCGCGCAGCAGGGTCTCAGCTGGGCTGGGGCTTTCAATTGCAATCGCCTTGGCTGGTTGCTGCTTTGGCGCTGCTGTTCACCTTGATTGGCATGAATTTATTTGGTGTGATTGAAATGCGCGGCAACTGGACCAGCGGGCTGGCGGCGCAAATGGCGCGCCATCCTTTGATGGATGCTTTCCTCTCCGGCGTGCTGGCAGTGGTCGTTGCCGCTCCCTGTACCGCGCCTTTCATGGGTGCATCTGTGGGCATTGCTTTCACGCTGCCAATCTGGCAAGGTTTATTGATTTTTCTATGTTTAGGCAGCGGTCTTGCCTTGCCTTTCACACTCAGCGCCTGGGTTCCCGCCACGGCGCGCTGGCTGCCGCGCCCTGGCGCTTGGATGGTGGTGTTGCGCCAGGCCTTGGCCTTTCCCATGTTGTTGACCGTGGTCTGGTTGTTGTGGGTGTTTGCCAAACAAACCAGCAGTGATGCCGCCTCAGTGTTACTGGCGGCGCTTGCTTTGATCAGTGGTTTTACCTGGTCGCTGGGGTTGACAGATCGATCGGCCTTGTGGGTACGTGCTGCCTTTGTCTCAGCGCTTTGCGGCTTGCTTTGGTTGGCGCAACCGGTTATGCGGCAATTTTCGGCAGCAGACAGCACAACTTCCGTCAGCGACGCACAGTGGCAGGCCTGGTCTGAAGAGCGTGTGGGCAAGGCCTTGCAAGCCGGTCAACCGGTGTTCATCGATTTCACGGCGGCTTGGTGTGTGACCTGTCAGGTCAACAAACAAACCACTTTGCGGGACGCGCAGGTGTTGCAAGCGTTTGCAGACAAACATGTGTTGTTGCTGCAAGCCGATTGGACCCGGCGTGACCCAGCCATCAGCCGAGCGTTGACGGCGCTGGGGCGCAGCGGGGTGCCTGTGTATGTATTACAGGCTCCGGGTAAACCGGCTCAGGTGTTATCGGAGTTGCTCACGCCGGATCTGGTGCTCAATGCTTTGGCTGATTTACGGTAATTGGGGTCAGGTTCCAATTAACCCACGCCATGCCGGTTCGGTCGCCGCTCACTGCCGCTGCGCGCCAATGTTCGCGTCGGCCCGCCCTCCATGTCGTCATCTATTCGCAGGTTTTCCCCGACTGCATTTCTGCGGTTATAGAAATACAGCCGCAACCAAATACATCACTGAGGCCGAATCGGAGGGGGCGTTTTTTTCGAGCGAAAGCGCAGAAAAAAATCGCACCGGATGGTTCGGCCAAAGCGTGACTTCACCCGGCAGCAAGGCCACCCCCTAAAGATAAGTCAGCCACAACGGGTAAGGACAATACCCAAGAAATGTGTCAATTTACCCTGTCACAATATCTGCATGACTATCCCACTACTCAACGACAGCTTCCTCAAAGCCTGCCTGCGTCAGGCCACCGATCACACCCCCGTCTGGCTGATGCGTCAAGCTGGCAGATACCTGCCCGAATACTGCGCCACGCGAGCCAAGGCCGGCAGCTTCATGGGCCTAGCCACCAACGTGGACTACGCCACAGAAGTGACCTTGCAACCCTTGGACCGCTACGCGCTGGACGCCGCCATTTTGTTTTCAGACATCCTCACCGTGCCCGACGCCATGGGCCTGGGCCTGAGTTTTGCCCTGGGCGAAGGCCCCAAGTTTGAAAAAGTGGTGCGCGACGAAGCCGCCGTTGCCGCTCTGGCCGTGCCGGACATGCACAAACTGCAATACGTGTTTGACGCGGTCACCTCTATTCGCAAAGCCTTGAACGGCCGGGTGCCATTGATTGGTTTTTCCGGCAGCCCCTGGACATTGGCTTGTTACATGGTCGAAGGCGGCGGCTCGGACGATTACCGTTTGGTCAAGTCGCTGATGTACAGCCGCCCGGACCTGATGCACCGCATTTTGGCGATCAACGCAGATTCAGTCGCCGCTTACTTGAATGCACAAATCGACGCCGGCGCCCAGGCCGTGATGGTGTTTGACAGCTGGGGCGGGGTGCTGGCCGACGGCGCATTCCAACAATTCAGTCTGGCTTACACCGAGCGCGTGCTGGCGCAACTCAAGCGCAGCCACGAAGGAACCATCATCCCGCGCATTGTGTTCACCAAAGGCGGCGGCTTGTGGCTGCCCGAGATGAAACACCTGGACTGCGAGGTACTGGGCCTGGACTGGACCATGAACCTGGGCACAGCACGGCACTTGGTCGGCGGCCAGCCCGGCGGCCCGGGCAAGGCATTGCAAGGCAATATCGATCCGAACATTTTGTTTGCGCCGCCCCAACACATCGCGACCGAGGTGCACCGGGTGCTGGACAGCTTTGGCAAACCGCATACCGACACCACGACCACCGGGCCGACCCACATTTTCAACCTGGGGCACGGCATCAGCCAATTCACGCCTCCGGAACATGTCAGCGCCTTGGTCGATGCGGTTCACAGCCATTCCAAAGCCATGAGAAAACTGACAATTTGACAAGTAAATACCCGCTGTCGCTTGTCATGATGGTTAACTTATGCACAAAATTTCAGCTACCCCTAAACCAACGGCTTACATGTAGAAATTATTTGTAATCACTTCAGTTTTTTTGTAAGTCGTTGATTTTAAACAAATGCTGGGGCTGCCGAATTTTCGGGCATTGTGTTCAAAGCCTTGATTTATCGGGCTTTCAGCCTCAGTCCGGCAAGCTGTCAACAAAGTTATCCACAGAAATTCTGGATGAATCTCAAAATCCTTGTCAATCAACCACTTAGGCCGATGAATGAAGTTTCACCTGAATAACATCGCGCAACTGCGGGCTTGACATGCAGCATAAATTGCTGGTGCTGGTCTCCACCCCGGCTTACAGCCGCCTGAACGGGCCGCTGGTCTACCTGAGCGAACACTTGTTGACGCCCGGCACATTGGTGCGCGTACCGCTGGGCGTGCGCGAGACCCTGGGTCTGGTCTGGCCGGGCGATATACCTGCAAGCGCTGTTGACGAAGCCACCAAGCTTCGCCCGGTACTTGAGGCGCTGGACCACATTGGCCCATTGACTGCGCGTTGGATGGAATTGATGGGCTTTGCCGCGGCTTATTACCAACGCTCCGCTGGTGAATTCGCGCTGGGCAGCCTGCCCCCGCAGCTGCGCGATTTGAACAATTTACAGTTGGCGCGCAAGCTGAACAAACGCGCCAAGCGCGAAAGCAGCTCAGAGGCACCCGCGCCGGTCAACTTGCAAGTGCCTGCGCCAACACCCGAACAGGCGCTGGCAATGCAACGCCTGAGCGCGGAACAAGGGCCGTTTGTGCTTCATGGCAACACCGGCAGCGGCAAAACCGAGGTGTATTTGCGCCGCGCTGCCGACGTGCTGGCGCAAGACGCGCTGGCGCAGGTGCTGATGCTGGTGCCGGAAATCAATCTGACGCCGCAATTGGAAGACAGAGTTCGCCAGCGCTTCACGCACTTAGGCGACGACGCCATCGTCTCCATGCACAGCGGCATGACGCCGGCACAGCGTTTGAACAGTTGGCTGTCGGCGCACACCGGCCTGGCGCGGCTGGTGCTGGGTACACGGCTGGCCGTGCTGGCGTCCCTTCCGCATTTGAAACTGATCGTGGTGGATGAAGAACACGACCCCAGCTACAAACAACAAGAAGGCGCGCGCTATTCCGCGCGCGATCTGGCGGTTTACCGGGGCCAGTTGCAACACGCGCAAGTCATACTGGGTTCGGCCACGCCATCGCTGGAGAGCTGGCACCACAGCCGCGAACCGGTGGCCGGTGAGGCCGCGCCGCGCTACATCCGTTTGTCCATGCCCAGCCGCGTCGGTTCGGCCAGCCTGCCGCAATTGCGCAGGGTCGACATGGGCCAGCAGCCGCGCAAAACCCTGGTGTCAGCACCGCTGTTGGCAGCCATGCGGGAACGCATCACGAAACGCGAGCAAGTGTTGGTGTTGCTCAACCGACGCGGCTATGCACCGGTGCTGCATTGCCATGCCTGCGACTGGAAAAGCGAATGCCCGCATTGCAGCGCTTACCGGGTGTTTCACAAATCCGACCGCAGCCTGCGCTGTCACCATTGCAGTTTGACGCAGCCGGTGCCGCGCGCCTGCCCTGCCTGCGGCAACCAGGACATAGGCGCTTTGGGCCACGGCACGGAACGTATTGAGGAACACCTGGCCGAACTTCTGCACGACATGCAACGTCCCGACGGCTTACCCCTGCGCATCGCGCGCATAGACGCCGACTCCACGCGCGGCAAAGGCGAACTGGTACGCCAACTGGCAGAGGTGCACGACGGCGATGTGGATTTACTGGTCGGCACGCAAATGGTGGCCAAGGGGCATGATTTCCGCCGCGTCACGCTGGTGGCCGCACTCAACCCGGACGGCGCCTTGTTCAGCGCCGACTTTCGCGCGCCTGAGCGCTTGTTTGCTTTGTTGCTACAGGCAGCCGGTCGCGCCGGGCGGGATGCTGCCCTGACCCGGGATCAGGCCTGTGAAATGTGGGTGCAAACCTTTCACCCGGCGCACCCGCTGTTTGAAAGTTTGAAGCAGCATGATTTCGCCGGTTTCGCCGAACAGCAGTTGACCGAACGCCGCCAGGCCGGCCTGCCGCCCTTCAGTTTCCAGGCGCTGCTGCGCGCCGAGGCGCGCAGCCAAGAGGCCGCGCACGCGTTTTTGAATGCCGCCAAGCTCAGCGGCGAAGCCTGGCTGCAAGCACAAAGCATGGCCGTCACCGTCTACCCGGCCGTCCCCATGAGCTTGCAACGCGTGGCTGACGTAGAGCGCTCACAAATGCTGGTCGAGTCGCATTCACGCAAGGCATTGCAGGCTTTTTTAAACCATTGGCAAAACGAATTACAAGGCTTTCGTGCTCAGCATAAAAGCGTGATCCGTTGGGCCATAGACGTAGACCCGTTGGTGATTTAAACCGGCCTTGTCACGCTGTCGCTTTCAAAAGCCTAAACATCAGCCCTTGAAAAAAGACACCCAGGCGGAAAAACTGGGAAAGGCCAGCGCCGTGGTCAACAAAATCACCCGGGTGATGCACGCGCTATCGGCACCGAAACGCTGGGCCAGCAAAGCCGTGTTGCTGGCGCTGGGCAATGCGGCGACCAGCACCACCGTGGTCAGGTTCTCTAGGCTTAACGGCAAACCGGCCCTCATCAGCAACCAGCCCAAGGTACCGGCCAGCAAGGGGTGTACCAGCAATTTAATCACCGTCAACAGCATATCCAGGCCGCCACTGCGCCAGCTCAGCCATGGCTGCGCTGGCGCATCCGGCGGTCTGACCAACACCGCGCCTATGGTGAACAAGGCCACCGGCGCCGCGGCAGCAGCGAGCAATCCCACGGTATTGTTCAACAGATCCGGCAACACCCAGGCGTTGGCTGAAAACACCGCACCCAGTCCTATGCCCCAGGTCAGCGGAATACTGAACACACTTTTGATGGCTTTCAAACCGGCACTGCGCACACCGTGCACTTCTGCATGGTCTAACCTGGACATGGCGATACACACCGAACTCGTGAAAAACACATCAACCAATATGGTCACGATGGCAGTTCCCACCGCTGCCGGTCCGAACAAATTCAGCAGCAGCGGCAAGCCCATGTAGCCGGTGTTGGGAAATGCTATCGCCATGGTGCCGAAGGCCGTGTTGTTCCAGTGCTGGCTGAAGCGCCGCAGCAACCACATGCCTATGACCAACATGCATAGCGCGCTCAAGGCATACAGCAAAGCCACCGAGGGATTGAACAACTGCGCCATGGGTGTGCTGGCGCCGAAGCGAAACAACATGCACGGCAGGGCGAAATACAAGACAAAAATATTCAGCCCTGGAATCGCGGCCAGCGGCAGCCAGCCGCGACGCGCCGCCAGGTAACCGGCAAACACCAGCGCGAAAAAAGGAAAGGTCACCGAGAGAATAGTCAGCATGGGCGAGATTGTCCTCGCTATGATCAGTGGCTTTGCCTGTCACGCTGCCCCGCCTGTCGCCTGCATGTCTGCTTCACTCAATCTCCCCCAGCTCGAAGCGGTTCACCATGTCCAGGGGCCGTGCCTGGTGCTGGCCGGTGCCGGTTCCGGCAAAACCCGCGTCATCACCCACAAAATCGCGCATTTGATACAGCTCGGGCTAGAACCCGAGCGCATCGCCGCCATCACTTTCACCAACAAAGCCGCAGCTGAAATGCGCGAACGCGCCAAGCAACTGGTCGGGCGCGAAGCGCAAAAAGTCTTGATTTGCACGTTTCACGCTTTGGGCGTGCGCATGTTGCGGCAAAACGGTGAAGCCCTGGGTTTGAAGAAAAACTTCAGCATCTTGGACACCGACGATGTGACCTCGATTTTGAAAGACGCCGGCGGCAGCTCGGACCTGGCCACGGCGCGCCAATGGCAATGGGCGATCAGCTTGTGGAAAAACCAAGGCTTGAACGCCGCCATGGCTGAAGCCCAAGCCAGTAACGACAACGAACGCATCACGGCGCGCATCATGGCGCGTTACGAAGAGCGCCTGACCGCTTACCAAAGCGTGGACTTTGACGACCTGATCGGCCTGCCGCTGAAATTGTTGCAACAACACGAGGACGTGCGTTTGCAGTGGCAGCAGCAAATGGGCCATGTGCTGGTGGACGAATACCAAGACACCAACGCCACGCAGTATGAAATGCTCAAACTGCTGGTGGGCGAGCGCGCCCGATTCACCGCTGTCGGCGACGATGACCAATCCATTTACGGCTGGCGCGGCGCGACTTTGGACAATTTGCAAAAGTTACCGGTTGACTTTCCTGAGCTCAAAGTGGTGAAGTTGGAGCAAAACTACCGCTCCACCGGCGCCATTCTCCAAGCGGCCAACAACGTCATCGGCCCCAACCCCAAGCTGTACCCGAAAAAACTGTTCTCCGAACTTGGCCCCGGCGAGCCGGTGCGCTTGTCCGACGCCGACAACGAAGAACACGAGGCCGAGCGCATCGTGCTGCGCATACAAAGCCTGCGCGCAGGCAACGACACCGGCGCGGGCTTGGGCCATTGGCGCGACTGGAAACATTTCGCCGTGCTGTACCGCGCCAACCACCAGTCCCGCGTGCTGGAAAAAGCCTTTCGCAAAGCCGCGATTCCCTACAAAGTGTCAGGCGGTCAAAGTTTTTTTGACCGTGCGGAAATCCGTGACCTGTGCGCTTGGTTGCGCTTGCTGGTGAACAACGACGACGACCCGGCGTTTTTGCGCTGCGTCACCACGCCCAAACGCGGCATCGGCCACACCACGCTGCAAAAGCTGGGCGAGTTCGCCACCCAATACAGGATCAGCATGTTCGAGGCGGTGTTCAGCCATTCGCTGATCAGCGTCTTGCCGCAGCGCGCGGTCGACAGCTTGCGAGCCTTTGGCAACGAGGTCAACGATTTGCAATACCGGGCCCAGCACACGCAAGGCAGCGAAGCCGCGCTGGCTTTGCTGTTGCAATGGTTGAAAGATTTGGACTACGAAAAACATTTGTACGACGGCGAAGACAGCGAAAAACTGGCGGCGGCGCGCTGGACGAATGTGCTGGATTTTGTTGACTGGATGGCCAAGCGCTGCGGCGGCGAGATTGACGACACCGCCGGGGTCAGCTTGGTGAGCGAAAGCAAAACGCTGCTGGAAGTGGCGCAAACCATTGCGCTGTTGTCCACTTTGAGCGAGCGCGAAAAAGACCAGGACGTGGTCACCTTGTCCACTTTGCACGCGGCCAAAGGCTTGGAGTGGCCGCACGTGGTGCTGGCCGGTGTCAACGAAGGCCTGCTGCCGTTCAAGCCCGAAGAAAACGGCCTCAGCCTGCAACAAGACGCGCTGAACCTGACCCGCATTCAAGAAGAGCGCCGCCTGATGTATGTGGGCATCACCCGGGCGCAGCGCAGCCTGGTGGTGAGTTGGAGCAAGCGCCGCAAAAAAGGCCGCGAAATGGTGAACGCCATGCCGAGCCGCTTCATTGCCGAAATGTCACTCGAGCAAGCCACCACCCGCGAAGACCCGCGCGAAAAACTGCGCGCCTTGCGCGCCGAATTTGCGCTGAAAGTGGAAGCGGAAAAGGCCTTGGCGGATAAGGCTGGGCACCACAAATGATGCTTACTGTGACTATGTTTTTTTCTGCTGTAACCATCATCCACAGACTTTCTTTGCTGGCCTTTTCAACATGAGCGACTTCATCGAGTATTTGCACGAGGTGTTTGCCGGTTTCGGCGAAATCACCACCCGCCGCATGTTCGGCGCGCACGGCATTTACCGCGATGGTTTGATGTTTGGTTTGTACGCGCAAGGCCGTTTGTATTTGAAAACCGATGCGCACAATCTGGCTCAATTCACCGCTGAGCGTTGCGAGCCGTTTCGCTTTGTGCAACGCGGCAAACCGGTGCAACTGTCTTACTTGAGCGCGCCGGATGTCATGTTGGATGACCGTGAGTTGGCCGCTGCCTGGGCACAAAGCGCCTACGACGCCGCCATGCAAGCGCAAGAGGCGAAAGATCGGCACGCGAGCGCGCCGCCATGGCGCAAAACATAAAGTCAGTTATTCTTCGCTCCTCTTTGGCATTACCTGAAAGTCGCTCATGTCTGTTCACACCCTGCCCACCTCCGCTGCCATTGACCCGGTCTGGCAAGCCAAAGTTCATCTGGCCGCCGCCCTGCGATTGGCGGTGCTCGATGGTCTGGAAGAAGGCATAGACAACCACTTCACCATGATCGTGCCCGGGCGCACAGACCAGTATTTGCTACTGCCTTACGGCCTGCACTGGTCAGAGGCGCGCGCCAGTGACATGATTGTGTTCAACGACACAGGTGAAACACTTGAGGGCAAAGGCGTGGTCGAACTCTCTGCCCAATGCATACACGCGCCGTTGCACCGCATCACCGGCGCCAAGGTGGTGATGCACACCCACCAGCCCTGGGCCACGGCGTTGAACATGCTCAAAAACAACCGTCTGGTGGCATCCAGCCAAACCGCAGCGTTCTTTCACAACCGCATCGCTTACGACGACCATTACACGGGCTTGGCCAAAACCATGGACGAAGGCGAACGCTTGGCCGGTTTGATTCAAGACAAACAGGTCATGTTCCTGAAAAACCATGGCGTGATCACCGTCGGCAACACGGTGGCGCAGGCTTACCGCCGTTTGTACAAATTGGAAAAAGCCTGCCAAACCCAAGTGCTGGCCATGAGCACCGGCGAAACGTTGGAAGTCATGAGTGAGCAAGTGGTGGCAGAAGTGCTGCAACGCTCACCCAACGACCGCCACCCTATCGCCGAGCGCGAGCGCCTGTATTTCGAAGCCATGATGCGGGTGCTGGACCGGGTCAATCCGGGTTATGCGGACTGAACAGCCTCACAGCTTTTCGACTACTTCTTCGTTTGCCAACGCCAATGCTTTGAATGCGTCTGACACGCGCGCATCGGCGGCGACGCTTTGCCAAAACTGTTGCGCCAGTTGCTTCGCTTGCGGCCACACCGTCAGGGTTTGAGAGGTCGGTTGTAATTTCCGGGCGGCAAAATCACGCTCTACCAATTCACCTTTCACAGGCGCATAAAGCATAGGCAACATGTCGTAAGTAGGCGATAAGCGCCAATCGTCGTCCTCCAGCAAAAAAGAAATATTGCCGTAATGCCTGTCGGTATTGGCAATCAATAAACCGAAGGCTTCAAGCAATTGCAGTTGTTGAGCGTCTTGCGAGGTCATCAATTGGCGTGCAGACATGCGTTCCGCGGTTGCAGACCAGTTGTCCATATGCCCCACATACTGCGCGTCGTAAACAAGCAGCGACACCATGCCGATGCGGCCTTTCGCTGTTCTGTCAAATCGCTGTGACTGCAAAAACACCCGCCCGTCTGCCATCACGATTTGCGTTTGCGCCGCAGGCAGGCCAGCTTGCGCCAAGGTGTGCAAGGCCAAGTGCTCGCACACCAGCAAATCGCGGCTGCGCTGATCACTTGGCGAATCGCCCGCCGGAGAAAACTTGACCAACACCGCATGGCCTTGAACCACGGCGGAAAATTTCGGCTGCTCACCGCCTGCGGATGAACCCGGTTGCGCGCCTTGCATGGCGCGCTCAGCCAAGCGCGGATATTCCATCTCCGGCTGCTGCACCACAGCGGTTTGTCTGACCTCGCTGAGATAACGGGCCAACGCCTGCTCGCCCACGATCAAATTGCCCGGCAAATCGTCCCCGGCCAGCACCATGGCTTTGAGCGCGTGCTGGTCATTCCAATGGCGCAAATCGGCGGGCAAAGACAGCTCGGGGTGGTTTTGCACAAAGGTCTGACCCATGAAGCCTTGCGGCCGCATGTCATCCAAAAACCAAGGCAAGCCATCGTGTAATTGGGTCAGGCCATCGGCTTCTTTCACCCAGAAACGCCCGCCCGGCAACGCCACCATGCGGGCAAACGGACTGACTCGCCCTTGCGTGTCCACGCGAACAATGCCAATTTGCGAACCCACACCTTCAATATGGCGCGGCAACAGGTATTGCTGCGACCGCGCAGCACCGACTTTGAGCAACCGGCCTTGCTTGACCAGCGCAGACAAGGCGCGTGACACCGTGGGTTGACTCAAGCCCAAACGGGCTTGCAACTCCGTACTGGCGCAGACGCCACCGGCCTGCTTCAGCACCTGTATGACACGTTCAGTCAACTCGGAAAGATTGTCCATTGAATAGATATATGAATAGATAAATTTTATATTTTATCAATATTTTCAATAGCTTACGAATACTGATGAATAGTTAATTGGAAACGCTCAGCCCCGCCCTATCCCCCGCTTTCGCAGCCACTTCACCCACCACCGCCGCCTGCGCGAAACCGTGTTTGGCAAACACATCCATCACCGCTTGCACCGCGCCCGGCGCACAGCTGACCAGCAAACCGCCGCTGGTTTGCGGGTCGCTCAGCAAAGCTTGGTCAATCGCATCAAAACCGGCAACGGGCAATTGCACATCCGCGCCGTAACCGCTCCAGTTGCGTGCGGACGCGCCGGTGATGTGACCCGCCTCTGCCAATGCACGCACGCCGTCGAGTAACGGCACTTGGGACCAAGCGATATGCACATCCAAGCCTGAGCCGCGCGCCAACTCCAACGCGTGTCCGGCCAAACCAAAACCAGTGACATCGGTCATGGCGTGCACATCTTCCATAGCAGCGAGTTCAGGGCCGGGCGTGTTCAAGCGCGTGGTCGTGGCAATCATTTGCGCATAGCCCTCAGCGGAGAGTTGCTCTTTTTTCAATGCCGCAGACAACACGCCCACGCCCAGCGGTTTGCCCAGTACCAACACATCGCCTGCCTGCGCTGACGCGTTGCGCTTGATGCGGCTCGGATGCGCCAAGCCCAGCACCACCAAACCGTAAATCGGTTCTACCGAATCAATGCTGTGGCCGCCTGCGATGGGAATACCTGCGGCCTGACACACGCTTTGCCCGCCTTCCAAAATGCGGCCTATGGTGTCAGTGCTGAGCACATTGATGGGCATGCCGACCAGCGCTAGGGCAAAGATGGGCGTGCCGCCCATGGCGTACACATCGCTGATGGCGTTGGTCGCGGCGATGCGTCCGAAATCAAACGGGTCGTCCACCACCGGCATGAAAAAATCGGTGGTGGCAATCAAGGCCTGCTGGTCGTTGAGCAAATACACGGCCGCATCGTCCGAGGTGTCAATGCCGACCAGCAAAGCGGGCGGCAGCGCAAAGCCTTTCATGTTGGAGAGGATGTCGCGCAGCACGCCGGGCGCGATCTTGCAACCGCAGCCGCCGCCGTGAGCCAGTGAAGTCAATCGGGGTTGTGTGTCGTCAGAAGGAGCATTCATGCGGCAAATCTACCATGCAGCGATGTCTTCTATGATGGGTTGCTGCTGCACGCCGTCAATACCGTTTGCTGTTCACAGGGAGCCGGGGTTTGGAAGTTTCATTTGTTGAAGAAATCAAGTCACTGCGTTTGGGTGACGGCGAGCGTTTTCACGGCGAAGGCATTCTGGCGGTGACCAAAGCTTTGTTGCAATCCGGCGTGGCTTATGTCGGCGGCTACCAAGGCGCACCGGTGTCGCATTTGCTGGACGTGATGGTGCAAGCCAAACCGTTGATGCAAGAGCTCGGTGTGCATGTGGAAGCATGCTCTAACGAAGCCTCAGCTGCGGCCATGCTGGGCGCCAGCATCCACTACCCGTTGCGCGGTGCAGTCACTTGGAAATCCATCGTCGGTACCAACGTGGCCAGTGACGCATTGTCGAACTTGGCTTCACCCGGTGTGGTCGGCGGCGCACTCATCGTGGTCGGCGAAGACTACGGCGAAGGCGCGTCTGTCATTCAAGAACGCACGCATGCGTATGCGTTGAAAAGCACCTTGTGCCTGCTGGACCCGCGCCCAGACTTGACGCGCATGGTCGACATGGTCGAACACGGTTTCGCTTTGTCTGAGGCATCGAACATGCCGTGCATTTTGGAATTACGCATTCGCGCTTGTCATGTGCGCGGCAGTTTTGTCGCCAAGACCAACCGGGCACCGGCGGTGTCCACGCGCCACTTGATGGCCGAGCCCGCCAAGTTCGATTACATGCGTTTGGCGCATCCGCCGGTCACTTTCAAACAGGAAAAACGCAAGCTCGAAGAACGCATACCGGCGGCGCGTGAGTACATCGTCAAACACGGTTTGAACGAGTTCATGCCCGGACGCAAACACCCTGACTTGGGGCTGATCGTGCAAGGCGGTTTGTACAACAGCGTGTTGCGCAGTTTGCAACTGCTAGGGCTGGCGAATACTTTCGGTGACTGCGATATACCCATGCTGGTGCTGAACGTCACTTACCCGCTGGTGCCGGATCAGATCATTGATTTTTGCCAAGACAAACGCGCGGTGCTGGTGATTGAAGAAGGCCAGCCCGAATACATCGAGCAAGACATTGCCACACAACTGCGCCGACGCGGCATACACACCCCACTGCACGGCAAAGACATGTTGCCCGGCGTTGGTGAATACAACGTCGAAGCCATCACCTCGGGCTTGTCGCCTTTCATCGCGCAATATGTGTCCGCAGACAGCGCGCACAGCGGCCAGCAATGGTTAGCTGATTTACAGCAACGCCGCGCCGATGTGGCCAAAGCACTCGGCCAGGCCTTGCCTGCGCGCCCGCCTGGCTTTTGCATAGGTTGCCCTGAGCGCCCGGTGTTTTCTGCATTGAAACTGGTGCAGCAAGAGATCGGTGATTTGCATATCGCTGCCGACATCGGTTGCCACGCCTTGGGCACATTCGAGCCGTTTTCCACCGGGCATTCCATACTGGGTTACGGCATGAGTTTGGCGAGCCGCGCCGGTGTGTCGCCCATGATGCAAAGACGCACGCTGGCCATCATGGGTGACGGCGGTTTCTGGCACAACGGTTTGCTCACCGGTGTGCAAAGCGCGCTGTTCAACGGCGACGACGCTGTATTGTTGATTTTCAAAAACGGCTACACCTCGGCCACCGGCACGCAAGACATCATCTCCACACCGATGGAAGCCGAGAAGCAAGCCGCCACCGACAAACACAGCAGTTTGTCGCACACCAACATGACCATCGAATCCACGCTGCAAGGCTTGGGCGTGCAATGGTTGAAGACGGTGCATACCTATGAAGTGGCGAATGTCAAAGCTTTGCTCAAAGATGCTTTCACCTCTGAGTTCAACGGCTTGAAAGTCATCATCGCTGAAGGCGAATGCCAGCTTGAGCGCCAGCGTCGCATCAAGCCCTGGATTCAATCGCTGCTGAAAAAAGGCAAGCGTGTGGTGCGCGTGAAATACGGCGTGGATGAAGATGTGTGCAACGGCGACCATGCCTGCATACGTTTGTCCGGCTGCCCCACACTCACACTCAAAGACAACCCCGATCCGCTGAAAGTCGACCCGGTAGCTACTGTGATTGACGGTTGTGTCGGCTGCGGTTTGTGCGGCGAAAACGCACATGCAGCCACGCTGTGCCCGAGTTTTTACAGAGCGGAAATCATTCAAAACCCCGGGCTGTTTGAAAGCCTGTGGGCGGGCATACAAACAAGGCTGGTGCGCGCCATGCAAACCGCATGACACAGCCCATCAGTTTGCTGGTGTGTGCCTTGGGCGGTGAAGGCGGCGGTGTGCTCAGCGAATGGCTGATGGACACGGCCAGACGCGCGGGTTACCCGGCGCAAAGCACATCTATTCCCGGCGTGGCGCAACGCACGGGTGCGACCACTTATTACATTGAAATATTGCCTGTTCCCTTGGCTGAGTTGAAAGGCAAACAACCGGTGTTCAGCCTCAACCCTGTACCCGGTGCGCTGGATGCCTTGGTATCCACCGAGCTCTTGGAAACTGCACGGCAGATTTCACTCGGTCTGGTGTCATCTGATCGCACACGAGTGTTAAGTTCCTCGTCGCGCAGTTTGACCACGCTGGAGCGCATGCCCATGGGCGATGGACGGCTGGACGCGCAACCTTTGCTGGATTTGGTGAACACCTTTTCACGCGAATCGCAGGTCTGGGATTTTTCCGCCATGGCCAAAGAACAAGGCACCATGGTCAGCGCCGTCATGTTCGGCGCGATCGCGGCCAGCGGAATGTTTCCCATGGCACGAGAGCATTACGAAGTGACGATTGGCACCGGCGGCAGCAGTGCCGCCAGCTTGCGCGGATTCACCGCTGCTTTCGAGCGTGTGCGCCAGACGCAAACCGTGCAAGCCATGTGGGCTGATGACGATGCTGACAAGCCAGTACCTGCGGCTGATGAACCCGCATTCGGTGGGTTTCCCGGAGCTGTCAAAGAACTTGCGGCTTTAGGTTTTGCCAGACTCTGCGATTACCAACACCGCGCTTACGCCATGCGGTATGTGCAACGCTTGCAAGAGGTGTTGGACGCGGAAAACGCCATCGACCCCGCGCATGCAAATGGCCATGCAGCCAGCCGCGAGGCCGCCCGTTGGCTGGCGCTGTGGATGGCGTTTGACGACATCGTGCGTGTGGCGGATTTGAAAAGCCGCATCAGCCGCAATCAACGTGTGGCGCTGGAAGTGAAACAACAAGACGGCGAACTGCTGCGCATTTACGAGCATTTCAAACCCGGCGTGCCCGAGCTCGCTGCGCTGTTGCCTGCGTGGCTGGCCAGGCCTTTGCTGCGATTTGACAAGGCGCGTGTCTTGAAGGGCTGCGAACCTTTGGCCTTGGCTTTGAAAATCGGTTCGCATTCTGTGGGTGGCATGCTGGCGCTGCGAATGCTTGCCGGGTTGAAATGGCTGCGCCCCTTCGGTAGCCGTTTTGCGGTTGAGCAAGCCGATATCCAACATTGGCTG